>Ga0136653_10000008_pt1 | contig 87616 bp, 69 predicted proteins | sample LakKivw275mmetaG_FD_94866 | JGI IMG/M metagenome (GOLD analysis project Ga0136653, IMG submission 94866) | Anoxic lake water microbial communities from Lake Kivu, Rwanda to study Microbial Dark Matter (Phase II) - Lake Kivu water 275m metaG... | ecosystem: Environmental > Aquatic > Freshwater >...
GAGAAGGGACTCGAGGCGCCGGCGGAGAACATCCATGTCGGGACAGACCTCGACCGGCAGGCCGGCGAACCGCTCGGGCTCGTCGGAGAGGAGGAAGATCGTGCCGATCCCGGCGTCGAGCGCGGCCAGGACGTCGAAACGGGTGTCCCCGACGACCCCGCAGGACCCGGGCTCGAGGCCGAACAGCCGCAGGACCTCGAGGAAAGGCGCTCCCGAGGGCTTCCACAGGCCGCTCTCTCGGGTGATGACGCAGTCGAAATCGAGGCCGAACTTGGCCAGGAGGAATTCCGTGTTCTTGCGCGAGTTGTTGGTGACAAGCGCGGCGGCGGCGCCCCGTCTCCGCAGCAGGGCCAGGAGCTCCCGGACGCCCTCGCGCAGGACCGACACCTCGGTCTGCCGGGCCTCGTGGGTCTCGAGGATCGTCCACTTCGCCGTCCGCTCGGGCTCTTCGAGGGAATCGAGGTAATGGAGGATGGACGTGGCGCCCGTCCCCAGCTCGTCGCGGATGCCGGACCAGTCGTAGTCGTTCTCGACGACCGTCCCGTCGAGATCGAAGATGACGCCCCGGAGGCGCATGCGTCCGCTCATTTCTCCTTGACCCGCCCGACCTCGAACAGCGGCTCGCCGGCGTTGCAGGGGGGCGTGCCGATAACGTAGAGGAGGATGCCGGTGAACGGCGCCTTGACGTCCTCCTTCGTCTGGCCGAGGTAATCGGTGATCGTGCCGACGATCTGTCCCTCCTGGACGTAATAGCCCATCTCCACGCGCGGCGTGAAAAGACCGTCGTGCTTGGAATAAACGACCTCGTATTTGTCGATCCAGACGGGATCCGTCGCGGGCCCGGGGCCGGCGGCGGTCATGCCGAGATGGCGCATGACGCCGAGGACGCCGCGGACGTTCCGGGCGATCGACTCCTCGTCCGTGCGGCCGAGAAAGCCCGCTTCGGTCGTGATGGCCGGCTTGCCCTGGAGGACGGCCGTGTTGCCGAGGTACTTGGAGTCCTTGAGGTCATGGCCGCGGGTGTCGTCGATGATGATGTGCGGGAGGCCGAAGGCCAGGGCCAGCTCCCGCGTCCTGGCGTCGAACGCCTTGTCGCCGCTGATCATCCAGTAGGTGTAAGGGATAAGGGCCTCGTTGCCGTCGCCGCAGTGCATGTCGAGGAGCGCGTCGGCCCGCTTGACGACCTCCCGGTCGATCACGGCCGCGATCCGCTGGCTCATCGTCCCGCCGAGGTCGCCGGGGAAGACGCGGTTGAGGTTCTTCCAGTCGTCGGGGCCGTAGTAGATCGTCCGCCTCTTGAAGCTCGGCAGGTTGGCGATATGGACCATCAGGACGGTCCCCTTCAGGGTCTTGGGGTCGATCGTGTCCTTGAGGCGATAGAGCGCCAGGATGGGCGGGTACTCGAAGGCGTGGACGCCGGCGACCACGGCCAGGACCGGGCCCGGCTTCGCGCCGTTGATCACCGTGAACGGGATCTCCGTCCCAGCGCCGTCCTTGGCCGGAACGGCGAGATAGCCCGAGCCGACGCCGCCGCTCTTGACCGCGATGCCGCCGATCTTGAAATCCGCCGCCCCGGCCGCCGACGCGAGCATCGCGACACCCGCCGCCGCCACCACCGCTGCTCTTCTGCCGCTCAGGAACATTGTCGACCTCCCGCCTCGGATATTTCCGCCCGCTATTCTATTAAAACCCATCCCGGATTTCCATCCGACATGATTCGACGTAGACGCCAAGAGGAGGCCGGAAGAAGGGTCCGAGGGGTATCGCGGAGTGAGCATGAAGCGGTGAAATAGCCGGCCTCGGGACGGAGACCTAAGATCTGGCTCCGGACCGGGACGGCGTGAAGTTTCACCGCAGCGAGCGGAGTCGATCCCCGAGGGCCCTCCGGCCGACGGCGCTGACGAGATAATTGCGGATTGACCCGGACGAACGGGCTTTGTTATAATGCGCGGCGGAACAAAATCCTCCGGGAGGTCCGACAATGGGTAAATTCATCGCCGTCGTCGGCGGCATCGTCGCCATGGCCGGCGGCCTGGCCCTGGTCATCATTTCACACACGTTCCGTGCCGCCTTCTTCAACGTCGTTCTGGGGTTCATCCCGCCCATCCTGTTCTTCGGCGGCTTCATCGGCCTCATCGCCGGCATCAGCAGCATCAAGGACGCCAAGAGGACCAAGAAGCTCGAGCAGGAAGCCGAGCCCAAGAAGGCCGAGTAGGCCTCGCCCGGGGGCGCGGCCGCGGGGCCTCCGCCTGAAGGGCGCGGCGGGGCGTCATCCCTTGTCTCGCCGGCGGGGCAGTGCTAAGATGGTGACGCCAACGTGGTCAACCTCCATCTGTTCTCGCTGACCCTGCTCCTGGCGCTCCCCCTGCCCGTCGCCTCCCGGATCGAGACGGCCTTCCTTCAGAACTCCCCGGCCGTCCTCCGCGAGGTCCTGGCGACCGACGGGACGATCCCCGTCTCTCTCCCCGAACCGGTGGCCCTGGCCGACCAGCTCTCTCCGGACCAGGCCTTCCTCGTCTTCAGCCGGATCTTCGCCGTCTTCAAGACGACCGAGTTCACGACCGACTCCCGGCTCTCGTCGCTGCCCGGCCAGCCCGGCGGGATCCTCAAAGGCCGCTGGTCCTTCCGGAACGAGCGCACGGGCGATCAATATCCCTTCCGCGTCTATTTCTTCCTCGCCCCGGAAGCCGGCCCGCCGGCCCCCGGCGGCCGGGCGACCGGTCCCTCTTTCCGCGTCGTCGAGATCCGGGCCGAGAGGCTCTGATGGGCCGGCGCCGCTTCTGGACCCGGTCGACCTGGCTCGCCGTGAGCGCCGTCGCGGTCGCCGCGGCCCTCGTCCTCGGCGCCCTCTCCTTCACCCTGCCCCGTTTCCTCGCCCGGGATTATGACGCCAAGAGCCTGGCCTCGCTCCGGAAGCAGTCCGCCCGGGTCAAGGAAGGCTTCGCGGCGTCCCTGGGATCGCTCGAAGCGCGGAAGGCGCGCTACGCCGCGATGGACCTGCCCGCGGACGCCTCGGCCTTCTTCCCGATCTTCCGGGCCTCCGGGCTGGACACCGAGAACGAGGGGATCGCGCTCAGCAACGGCGACGGCCTCATCGAGGCCTGGTACGGCAACGTCCTCAGCCTCGCCGACCAGGTCGGCCGCGAGGACTTCCCGCGCCTGAGGCGGTCGGCCGGGTCGGTCTTGGTCATCAGCAAGGCGACGGTCTATGTCGTCGCGTTCCAGCCTTTGGGGGACGGCAGCCGGATCCTGACCCATTTCGCCCGCCTGGCCTTCATTCCCCAGGTCCAGTCCACCTACATCCGCGAGTTCCACGCCCTCAAGCCCCTTCTCCGCACCGACTTCGACATCGATTATTGGGATTTCCGGGAGGACGTCGAGGGCTTCGAGAAGTTCTTCGCCCGCCATCACGACGAGTTCACCGGCCAGCCGCGTCAAAAGAACGAGATCCAAACGCTGTTCTTCCCGCTCCGCAACCAGGCCGGCCGGATCGTGGCCACGGCGACCCTGGCCTCGCCGTCCCTGACCTCGCGGCTGACGGTCGCGCGGGAGGACCTCCGCCTCGTCCTCCTGCTCTTCCTTCTCGCGGCCGGCCTCTCGGCCCTCGCTTTCCTCTGGTCGTCGCCCGACTTCCGCCGGGGCCGGGACACTCTGTCCGGCGCCGCCGGGGCGGCGCTCCTCATCGTCCTGAGGCTGGCCGCCCTCTCGCTCGGCTCGCTCGAACGGGTCCGGACCCTCCCGTTGTTCAAGCCCGCAGTGGCCGGGTTCGTCTCCTGGAAGGGACTGACCCAGTCCCCGGCCGAGATCTTCCTCACCGCTCTCACCCTCCTCGGACTGGCCGTCTGGCTGGCCGTCTCGGTCCGCGGGCCGCGGCGCCGAGAGGAGGTCCGGCTCCCGGTCCTGGCCAGGGTCGCGGCCAGCCTCGCCGCGGCCGGCCTGGCGGCGGCGGCGGTCCTGGGCGTCACCGAGGCCGTCCGCAAGGTCGTCTTCAACTCCAATCTTTCGCTCCTGCGCTGGGATTTCGATATCTCCCGCCTGGCCCTTCAGCTCGCGCTGCTCTGCGTTCTCGTCGCCGTTCTCCTGACCCTTTCGGTCTTCTTCCGGCTGGCCTTCCGGGGCGGACGCGAGGACCGTCTCTCCGGCTTGGCCGCGGCCGTGGGCGCGGCCGCCGCCGTGCTCGCGGGGAAGGACCCGTCGGTCCTCTTCGCCGGCCTCAGCGCGGCCCTGATCGCCTGGGCGTTCGGGGTCGCCGTCCGGCCGGGTCTGGCCCGGCGCCGCGAAGTCTGGCTCGCCGGCCTCCTCCTGGCCGCCCTGTGGCTGGCCCGCTCGGCCGACGACCTGACCGCCCTCCGGGACCACCGGCTCCTCGAAACGACGGTCGCCCACACCGTCCTGACCCAGGAGACCTGGGGCAACTTCCTCATCGAGGAGTCCCTGCCCGGGCTCGACCGGAGCGAACAGCAGATCGCCGCCTTCTTCAAGGATCCCCGCGACGCCGATTTCGCCCACACCCTCTGGGAGCGGACCCCGGTCGCGAAATCGAACTGGTACTCGTCGCTCGAGCTCCGCGACGCCGAGGGCAACACGCTCAGCCGCTTCTCCCTCAACGTCCCCAAGGTCCTGGGCGGCCCGCCCGAGCTCGAGCCCGCCGACGAGTGGACCATCGTCCCCTACGCCTTGGCCTTCATCGGCAAGGAGAAGGACTATCTCGTGGGCTACAAGGACTACGTCGAGGACGGGGTTCGTCTCGGCCGCGTCGTCCTCTACGTGTCGCTCGATCCCGAGATGCTGCCGTTCCTCTATTCCGCCAATCCCTACTTCGAGGTCCTGCGGACCGACTCGCTCCCGTCGCTCGCCCAGATCGACCTCGGGTGCGCCATCTACGACCTCGACGGCCGCGTCCTGTTCAATCCGCGCAAGCTGACCTCGGGCCTCGCGGAGGCCGACCTCGAACGGCTGCGCGCTTCCTCCCGGCCCTTCTGGTCGGGCTTCCGCGAGCGCGGCACCGCCTACGACGCCTACCTCTTCCGGGCGGGCGAACGCTGCTACAACCTGTTCGTGCCCCGCAAGAGCCTCAAGACCAAGGCGGTCGACTTCCTGAGGGTCTTTTTCCTCGGCCTGGCCGCGGCCTTAATCGTCATCGCGGCGGCGGGCCTCGCCTCCGGCAAGGCCTCGGTCCGCCAGCCGTTCTGGTCGTTCTCCAACCGCGTTTACGCCGCGTTCCTGGCCCTGGTCCTCGTCCCGCTGCTCCTCTACACGGTCTTCACCCGGAACCTCTTCGACAGCCTCTTCACCGAGCGGTTCGTCGAGGACTCGGCCGTCCACGCCAGCTACGCCCAGGGCCTGATGGAGGCCTTCCTCATCATCCAGGGCGTCGAGTACTCGCCCTATCTCGCCCCGTCCGAGGACCTGGCCCTCTGGATCTCCTCGACCCTGTCGAACGATGTCATCCTCTACGGCGACGCCGTGCTGCTCGCCTCGAGCCGCGGTGAGTTCTTCTCGAGCGGCCTTCTGCCCGAGATCCTCGACGGCGAGGCCTACCAGGCCCTCGTCTACGACCGTAAGCCCTTCTTCATCGAGCGGACACGGCTCGGCGATTACTCCTTCCAGACCCTGACCGTCCCCTACGATTTCAAGAACACGACCCTATTCATCTCCCTGCCCTTCCCCTTCGAGCGCGAGCAGCTCCGCCAGGCGACGCAGGAGATCGTCGAGTTCCTGGCCCTCCTCGCGGCGTTCTTCCTCGTCCTGGTCGTTCTCTTCTCCCGCGGCATCCGGAGCATGATCATCGTCCCCGTCCGCAAGCTCCTGGCCGGGACCCGGGAGGTCGGCCTGGGCAACCTCGAGGTCGTGATCGAGCACCATTCCCGTGACGAGATGATGACCCTGATCGACGGCTTCAACACGATGATCCGGAACCTCAAGGCCCACGAGCGGGAGCTCGCGGAGATGAGCAAGAAGGTGGCCTGGACCGAGATGGCCCGCAAGGTCGCCCACGAGATCAAGAACCCCCTGACGCCCATCCAGCTCTCGGCCGAGCACGTCCTCAAGGTCTACGAAGACAAGCGCGGCGACCTCGACCGGGCCCTCAAGGAATCCATGTCCTACATCATCAGCGAGGTCGAGAACCTCCGCCGCATCGCCACGGAGTTCATGGAGATCGCCCGCGACACGACCATCCGCAAGGAGCCGCTGGACCTGCGGGCCGTGCTCGAAGAGACGCTCGAGCCCTACCGCCGCCTTCTCGACGAGCGCATCCGCTTCCGGCTCATCGCCGAGGGACAGGACTTCCGGGCTTTGGGCGACGAGGCCAAGCTGAAGACGGCCCTGCGCAACGTGGTGGCCAACGCCGTCGAGGCCATCGGGGCGCGCGGCGAGCTCGGCGTGACGCTCGCCCGCCGCGGCGACCGACTCACGGTCGCCGTGCGCGACAGCGGAACGGGCATGAGCCGGGAGACGGCCGATCACATCTTCGACCTGTACTTCTCGACCAAGGAGGGCGGCACCGGGCTCGGCCTGCCCATCGCCAAGAAGATCGTCGAGGAGCACGGCGGCGCGATCCGCGTCGCCAGCGAGCCGGGCCGGGGGACAACGGTCACGATCGAGCTCCCGGCCGTCGCCTGAGAGGTGGCTTTTTGGGCCGGTTTCTGCGAGAATAGCGCCGATGGCCAAGACGCTCGTCACCTTTTTCAGCCGGACGGGGAATACCAAGCTCGTCGCCGAGGCCGTCTTCGGCGCCCTCACGGGCGACAAGATGATCAAGCCGATGGCCGAGGCGGGCGATCTCGCGCCCTACGGGCTCGTCTTCGTCGGCTTTCCCGTCCAGACGCACAGCGTCCCCTATCCCGTGGAGAACTTCCTCAAAGCCGTCCCCGAGGGGAAGAAGGTCGCCCTGTTCTCGACCCACGGCTCGGTCACGGGAAGCTCGCTCGCGCGGGAGGCCCTGGAATACGCCTCGGTCCTGGTGGCCCGGGCCAAGCTGGTCGGGACGTTCTCGTGCCGGGGCAAGGTCTCGATGAAGGCCCTCGATGTCCTGATGCAGTCGCCCGAGCATGAGGCCTGGGCCGATATGGCCGCCTCCGCGGCGACCCATCCCGACGAGAGCGATCTCGCCGATGCCCGGTCCTTCGCCCGCTGGATCCAGACGCTCGCGTCCCAGGGCCACTACCGGGGTCTTTGAGGCTCCGGCTCAGCGCTCCGCCGCCCGCGTCCGGGTGAAGCCCGACATCCCGACGAACTCGAGCGGCGCCTCTTTCTCGACCTCGTCGAAGAGCAAGTTCAGCCCCAGTGTGTCGCTCGAGATGTGGCCGGCCAGGACGACGTTCAGGTGGGCCTTCTTGGCGTTCTCGAGGGCCTCCTCGCTGATGTGCATGCCGACGATGGTGCTCACGCCCGATGCGGCGTAGGACTCGTAGATCGTCTTGGCCCCCTCGGTCCCGCCCGTCATTTCCAGGGAGATCCGGCCGCAATGGTTGTTCTCCGAGCCGCTGACGATCTTCGGCCCGGCCATCCTGCGGACGGCCGCCCGGTACTCGGGGATGCCCTTGAGCAAGTCGACCAGGTCCTTGAGCCGGGCGGGCTTCTCTTTGGCGAAGAGCGCCGTGAGATAGGCGCTGACGCAGTTGTCGGCGGGCGTATGGGCGCACATCAGGGGCAGACCGAGGAGGCGCGCGGCGTCGACGGCCCGGCTGTGGTTCCCGGGCAGGACGCGCCGCTCGACCTCGCCGATGCGCTTGTCCATGAGCTGTTCCGCGACGGAGATGGCGACGCCGAAGGCGGCCAGCATGTCGGACTGGACGCGCATGACCTCCGGGAGCTGGGCCAGGGCGACGCCCTGGGGGTGGTGGGCGATGACGGCGTCGATCCCCGCGGCCCGGTCCCGGTTGAGGGTGTGGGCGAGCAGGATCTCGCCGGCGTCGATGTCGATGCCGACGGCGACCTTGCGGACCTCCGTCGCCGGGTCCCCGGCGAGCAGGCGCGTGTCGGCGAAGGGGTTGAACAGCCGGTCGGGCTCCCAGGCGTCCCGCTCGTCGTCCTTGAGCTTCTCCGAACGGGCCCGCTCGTCCTCGAGGATCCGGCGGACCTCTTCGGGCCCGCGCGGGTCCCTGGCGATGCCCGCGGCGACCGCTTTCCTGTAGAGCGCTTCGAGCTTCATGGCGTTGTCCTTTCATCGACCGGGGCCGTCCCGTCCTCATCCAGGTTCGCCGCGGCCCAGGCCGCCCCGAGAAGCGAGACCGCGACGGTCCGCACTTCTCCGGCGAAGGCCCGGAGGCCGGCCAGGACCCGGACGGACTCGGCGTCGGCCCGGGCTTCATCGCCCCGGTCGAGCAGGCGGCAAAGCCGGCACGCGTGGAGCCGCATGAGCTCGGCGCCGGTGACGAGGCCGGCCAAGCTCTCCTGGATGTCCCGGCAGCCCATGAGCGAGGAGGCGAAGGCGCCGCGCTCCCGGGCCGGGCCGAGGCCGGCCGCGAGCACGTGGGCCGCGGTGCCGGCCAGCCGGGAGCAGGCGAGGACCGCGGCCGCGGCTGGCCCGTCGCTCCCGGGTCCGTCGGCTTGACGCGTCGCCGCGCGGCCGGGACCCGGGCCGCGGCGGGCTGCCTCCTCGGCGACCGCCGCCCGGCCGGCGAGGCCGAGCGAGCCGGGGATCTCCAGAGCGCCGGGCGTTTCCCGGCCGCCCGCGGCGCCGAAATGCTCGCGGAGGGTCCGGCGGAAGGCGGCCTCTTCGGCCGTCCAGAATGCGTTCACGTCCTCGCCTTCATGGGAAGATCTCCGGTCCCCTGAAACTAGCACGAAGGCCGGGCGGGGGTCAACGGGCCCATTTGACAATCGGGCGGCGACCCCGGATAATTGTTGGACCATGCGCGTGATCATCGCCGGCACAGGGAAATGCCTGCCGGGAGAGGACGTCCCGGGCAGGATCGTGACCAACGACGAGGTCGTGGGCCTCCTCCTGGCGAACAAGGCCATCAAGCCCGGCTCGGACAGGCCCTGGGAGCCCGGCGAGCTCACGTCCCAGAAGATCATCGACCTCGTCGGCATCCGCGAGCGCCGCTGGGTGACCAACGAACTGAACACATCGGACCTGGCCTTCTTCGCCGCCGAGCGGGCCCTGGCCGAGGCCGGCATCGGCTGGGAAGACGTGGGCATCCTCGCCGTCGGCAGCTCCACCCCGGAAGCCGCCTTCCCGTCAACGGCCTGCTTCGTGCTGTACAAGGCCATCAAGAAGAAGGTCGACGCGGGCGAGTGGGACGAGCAGGTCGCCCGGGCCGCCCTGCGCATCCCGGCCTTCGACGTCATGGCGGCCTGCACGGGCGGACTCTACGCGATCGACCTCGTCCGCAAGCATCTCCTGTTCGAGGAAACGAGCTCCCCTTACGGCCTGGCGGTCTCGGCCGAGGTCTTCAGCCGGATGCTCGATTTCTCCGACACCAACTCCGACCTTTGGGGCGACGCGGCGGGCGCGGTGGTCTTGAAGAGGGCCGAGGGGCCGTCGGGGATCCTCTGCACCGAGGTCGGGACCGATCCCTGGAAAGCGGAAACCACCTACAGCGTCGGCAAGGACATGCGTTACCATGAGGCACCGCCGGCCCGGCCCAACGCCATGATGAAAGGGCACGAGGTCCAGAAGTTCGTCCTGAAGATCATCCCCGAGCTGATCGAACGGACGGTGGCCAAGGCCAACCGCTACGTGGGCGGCGGCCGCCGGATCGGTCTGGACGACATCAGCCTGTTCGTCTGCCACCAGGCCAACGCCCGGATCTTCGATTTCCCGTCCAAGAAGCTGGGCATCCCCATCGAGAAGTTCTATGTCAACGTCGATCGCCGGGGCAACACGTCGTCGGCCTCGGTCCTCCTGGCCCTGCGCGAAGCCTATGAGGAGGGCCGGATCAAGAAAGGCGACCTGGTCATGCTCCTCGCGTTCGGCGGCGGGCTGACCTGGGCGGCGATGATCGTCGAGTGGTAGCCGGCCGGCCGTCTAGTCGGACAGGAACACGATCCGGAACTCCCTGAACTCCCCCGTCGCGGTCTCGCGCCGGACATCGAAGGAATCGATCCGGGCCAAACGCGGGCCCTCTTTGAGCCGCTCGAGGAACGCTTCGACATCGTCCTCCGTCCCCTCGGCCAGGACCTCCACCCGGCCGTCGGGGAGGTTGCGGACCCAGCCGGTCAGGCCGAGCCGGGCGGCGTATTTTTCGGCGAAGAAGCGATAGGCCACGCCCTGGACCAGGCCGTCGGCGAAGACGTGGACCCGGACCGGTTCTCGCCCCATGGCTCTTGAATACCTCACCACGGTGATCAAGTCAACTGACGACGGACGCCGATCCGTGATAGAATCCTCACCGCCGCGGGAGGCGCGGGCCCATGACCAAGAACCTCCTTTCGATCGCCGGCTGGGACCCTTCGGCCGGGGCCGGGGCGCGCCTGGATCTCCGCGTGTTCGAACGGTTGGGGGAGCGGGGCTTCGCCGTCCTCACGGCCCTGACGGCTCAGAGCCCCGGCCGCGTCCACGCCGTCTTTCCCGCGCCGGCCCGGGCCCTGAAGGGGCAATTCGAACGGCTGGTCGAGGCCGTCGAGATCGACGGCATCAAGGTGGGCATGCTGGCGACGGCCGCGAACCTCGCCGCCGTGGCCCGGCTCCTCGAGCGCTCGAAGAACGTGCCCCGGGTCGTCGATCCGATCCTCCGCTCGAGCTCGGGCGCCCTCCTTCTCGAACGCAAGGCCTGGCCCCGCCTCCTCGACGCGCTCGAAGGGCGGGCCGACCTCATCACGCCCAACCTCGACGAGGCGGAGGCGCTGACGGGGCGGCGCGTCCGCGGCCTCGCCGAGATGAAGCAGGCCGCGGAGAAGATCCACCTGCGCTCCGGCCTCCCCTGCCTCGTCAAAGGCGGACATCTCGAAGGCCCGGTCGCGGACGTTCTCTTCGACGGCAAGGACCTGGCCGTCTTCCCCCATCCCCGCGCGCCCCGGACTGTCCGCGGCACGGGCTGTTTCCTGTCGTCGGCCATCCTGTGTTATCTCGCGGCCGGACGGCCGCTCAAGGAAGCCTGCGGGCTGGCCATCGTCCGCGTTGGCCGGGCCATCCGGGCCGCCGCGCCGGCCGAAGAGGGGGCCTGGGTCTTCGACTTCAGTCGAGAACGGGGCCGGGTGCCGCTGCCGCCGGCGTAGACGCGGCGATCTTCGCGGCCCGGCCGAGGACGGCCTGCGGGAAGACGACGCCCTGCCGGCCCGCGGCGGCGCTGTTGAGGTAGAGCCGGACCTCGCCCATCGACTGGATCGGGATCCGGCCCGGACTCTCCCCGTTCTTGACCCGGACGGCCAGCCGGCCCGTCTTGAGGCCCATCTCGTAGAAATCATAGCCCAGGGCGGCGCAGGCGCCGAACTCGACGGCCCGCAGAAAGCTGCCGAAGAGGGGCCGCCCGGATTCCTCGGCGGCCCGGCCGATGAGGTCGAACGAGCTGTTCAAGGTGTTGTCCGACATCGGGAAGAGCGCGTCGACTTTCCGGTTGAGCAGCCGCTGCAGGGACGCGGGGATCTCGGAAGGGCCGGTCACGGGGACGGTGACGAGCTCGAAGCCGAGGGGCCCGGCCGCCTCGCGGGCCAGATCGAGATAAAATTCGGAATTGATCTCGGACGAGGTCCAGAGGGAGCCGATCCGCCGGGCCGCCGGCAGGATCTCCCGGATGAGAGCCAGGGTCTCCCGGACGGGCCCGGTCGAGACGACCCCGGTGACGTTGGCGAGATGGTTTTCCGCGGACTGGCCCGCGCCGACGAGATAGGGCACGGCGACGGCGCCGAAGACGATGGGCGTCCGGCGGACGGCCAGGATGGCGGCCTGAAGGGCCTGGGTCGACAGGGGCATGATCATGTCCGCCCCGCCGGCCAGCTCGCGGGCGATCCGTTGGACCTCGGCGATATCGTTGTTGGCGATGCGGATCCTGACGATGATCTCGCGGCCGTCGCTGAGGCCGGCCTCGGCGAAGGCCTGCAGGATGCCCCGGCGGACCTCGTTGGCGGTGGGCGAATCGACCGACTGGAAGATGCCGATGACGTAGGGCCCGGGCGCGGCCGGAGGCGCCGGAGCCTCGGCCTTTTCCCGGCAGGCCGGAAGGGCGAGGAGCGCCGCCGTGGCGGCGAGAAGGAAAGAAGATCTGCGCATGGCCGGCGGCTTCATCTTAGAACAAACCGGGACCCCCGGGCAAGCGGACGTGAGGCTCCGCCCTCAGGGCCGGGCGTCGACGATGGCCCGGAACCTTTCCGGGGCGATGTTCGCGCCGCTGACGACGCCGACGACGGTCCGGCCGGCCCACCGGGCCGGGGACCGGAGCAGCGCGGCGAAGGGCAGGGCCCCCGCGCCCTCGACGACGCGGCCGTGCGCGGCCTCGATCCGGGCCAGGCCGCGGGCGATCAGGCGCTCGGGGACGATCTCGATGCCGTCGACGAGGTCGCGGCAGAGGGGGAAGGTGATCGCGCCCGGCTCGATCCCCCCGGCCACGGCGTCGGCGATCGTCTCCCGCTCGTCGATGTCGACCAGGCGGCCCGCGGCGATCGACGCGGCCATGAACGCGGAGGTCTCCGGCTCGACCCCGATGACGCGGGTCGCCGGGCGGAGGGCCTTGACGGCGCCGGCGATCCCGGCGATGAGCCCGCCGCCGCCGACGGGGACAAGGACGTCGTCGATGCGGGAGAGGCCGGCGGCGATCTCGAGCCCGAGCGTTCCGGCCCCGAAGACGATGTCCCAGTCGTTGTAAGGAGAGACGAAGACGCGCCCGGTCCGGGCGGCGAATGCGCGGGCCAGGGCCTCGGCCTGGTCGCAGCTCGCGCCCTTGACCTCGACCTCGACCCCCAGGGCCTCGATCCTTTCTTTCTTGACCGCGGCGACCGTTTCGGGGAGGAAGAGCTTGAGCTCGACGCCCTCGAGCCTGGAGGCGTGGCTGATGGCCAGCCCGTGGTTGCCGGTCGAAGCCGAGACGACGCCCCGGCGCTTGTCGGCGGCGGAGAGGGACCGGAGCTTGTTGAGGGCGCCGCGGAGCTTGAACGAGCCCGTGGTCTGATCGCACTCCCACTTGACGTAGACCTCCGCCCCGAACTCGCGGGAGAACGGCTCCGACCGCTCGAGCGGCGTGGGCCTGATGTCCGCCTTGATCCTCTCGTAGGCCTCGCCGACCTTGGCCGCGAAATCGACCCGCGTCTCGCTCATGTCCGTCCTCCGCGCTCTACGATAGCACAGGCACTACGCACAAAGAAGGAGATCCCAGGAATTCACGCGAATCAAGGCCGCGGAAGATGGGGCGAGGGGTGTCCTCAGAGTGAGCATAAAGCGGTGAGTTAGCCGGCATCGGGACGGAGACGGACACGTCGGCTCCGGACCGGGACGGCGTGAAGACTCACCGCAGCGAACGGAGAGGATCCCCGAGGCCCATCCGCGGCCGGCGAATTGTTAATCCGCGGCTCCGGAGGTAGAATAGCGGAGCATGGCCGAATATTTCGTGGGCCCGGCGGGCTGGAGCTACGAGGACTGGGAAGGCATCGTCTACCCGGCGGCGAAGCCTCGCGGCTTCCACGCCCTCTCCTATCTCCCCGCCTTCGTCGACATCGTCGAGGTCAACAGCACCTTCTATAGGCCGGCCCCTCCCGCCATGGTCATGGCCTGGCTCAAGAGGATCGAGGACCGGCCGGGATTCCGGCTCTCCCTCAAGCTCTTCCAGGCCTTCACCCACGCCCGGGAAGGCTTCAGCCGGAAGGACATCGACGACGTCCGCCGGGCGGCCGACCTCGTCCGCCTGCGGGGCCGGCTGGCCGCGCTCCTCGTCCAGTTCCCCTGGTCCTTCCGGAGCTCGCCCGAGAACATGGAGTACCTCCGCCGCCTCTTCAAAACCTTCGCCGGCTATCCCCTGGCCGTCGAGGTCCGCCACGCGGGCTGGGACGACCGGGCCTTTTACGACCTGCTCCGGGACCACGGGGCCGCCTTCTGCAACATCGACCAGCCGGTGATCGGCGAGTCGATCGCGCCCTCGGCGGTCAGCACGACCCCCGACTTCGCCTACGTCCGGCTCCACGGCCGCAACTCCAAGAACTGGTTCCGCGAGGAGGCCGGCCGCGACGACCGCTACGATTATCTTTACGCCCAAGACGAGCTCGAGGACTGGGTCGCCCGCATCAAGCAGCTCGGCCGGAAAAGCGGCCGGGTCTACATCATCACGAACAATCACTACCGGGGGCAGGCGATGGCCAACGCCCTCCAGATCCGGAACATGATCACGGGAGAGAAGGTGGATGTCCCCGAGCCGATGCTCGAGAGATACCCGGTCCTGCGGGAGATCGTCCGGGCCATCAGGGCCGGGCAGAAGGACCTCTTCGACACGGACGAGCCGGAGGGACCCTCCGGCCGAGGAGAAAAAGCATGAATTGGTGGGAAACGGACTTCGTCTCCGTCCTCAAGAACAGGCTCCTCGTCGCCGGCCGCGACGCCGTCGGTCTGGCGGAGCGCTACGGGACCCCGCTCTACGTCTACGGCAAGGACCGCATCCTCGAGCGCTACGCCCGCCTCGAGGACGCCCTGGCCCGCCACTCCCCGCTCCCGTCCCGGATCTGCTACGCGATGAAGGCCAACCCCCACCGGGGCATCCTGCGCCTGCTCCAGCGGCGGGGCGCCTGGATCGACGCGGTGTCGCCGTGCGAGGTCGAGACGGCGCTCAAGGCCGGCTTCCCCGCGGAGCGCATCATTTTCACCGGGACGAGCGTCAGCCGGGCCGACCTGCGGTCGGTCTTCGCCGTCGAGGGCCTGACCGTCAACATCGACGCCGCCGAGCAGCTCGACCTCATGAGCGAGGTCAAGCGCGATCTCCCGGCCCGGCCGATCCGCGTCTCGGTGCGCTGGAACCCCGGCATCGGCCGGGGCTTCAACGCCCGGGTCATCACCGCCGGGAAGCGGTCATCGGACGGGACGCCGATCAAGTTCGGCGTCGAGGCGAGGAAGGTCCTCGGCGTCTTCGCCCGGGCCCGCAAGCTCGGCTTCCGCCCCGTCGGCCTCCACCAGCACCTGGGCTCGGGCTGGGTCAAGGAGGACTTTCCCATGGTCCGGACCGCCGTCGACCGCATGGTCCGCAAGGCCCGCGAGCTCGAGCGGGCCGGATTCGCCCTCGAGTTCCTGGACTTCGGCGGCGGCTTCGGGCCCCGTTATCTCAAGAGCCGTTCGGTCTTCCCGCTCGAGGACCACATCGCCTATCTCTCCGGCGCGGTGGCCAAGGCCGGCCTCGGCGTCAAGGCCCTGGCCATCGAGCCCGGGAAATACCTGGTCGGCGACGCCGGCGTCCTGCTCCTCGGCGTCGAATACGTCAAGGAGAGCTACGGCAACATCTTCGCCTGCGTCGACGGCGGGACCTTCAACACGGTGCCCCGGCCGGCCATCTATCTCTCCGCGCACCACGAGATCGTCAACGCCGGGCGCGTCGACGGACCCCTCAAGGCCCGGGTGACCGTGGCCGGGAACATCTGCGAAACGGGGGACGTCTTCGGCCGCGAGCGTCTCATGCCCCTGCCCGGGAGCGGCGATGTGCTGGCGGTGCTCTGCGCCGGGGCCTACTGCCGGAGCATGGCCTCGAACTTCAACCTGCGCGAGATCCCCCGGGAGGTCCTGATCTGAGAAGAGCGGCGACGGCCGAGGCCGCGTCCGGGTGACGGAAGGCGAAACCCGCGGCCAGAAGCCGCCGGGGCCGGACGCGCTGCCCCGTCAGGACCGTTGCCACGGCTTTCTCGCCGAACAGGACCTTCAGGCCCCAGGCCGGGACAGGGAACCAGCAGGGCCGGTGAAGGGCCCGCCCGAGGATCCAGCAGAACTCCCTCTGACGGACCGGGCCCGGGGCCGTGAGATCGAACGCCCCGGCCAGGTCCTCGTGTTCGATGAGATGACGGATGGCCCGGACCTCGTCCTCGAGAGAGATCCAGGAGTAGAACTGGCGGCCCCGCCCGAGCGGGCCGCCGGCGAAGAAGCGGAACGGCAGGACCAGGCGCGGCCACGCTCCTCCCCCCTCGCCAAGCACGAGGCCGGACCGGATGACGGCCCGGCGCACGCCGAGCGCTTCGACGGCCTTCGTCGAATCCTCCCAGGCCCGAACGACGCCGGCCAAGTAGCTCGTCCCCGGCGGAGAATCCTCATCGAGCTCCTCGTCTCCGGAGGGCCCGTAGAACCCGACGGCCGAGGCCTGGACGAGGACCCGGGGTTTCGCCGGGACCGCCCGGACAGCCTCGACGATGGCCGCGCCCGCGTCGAGGCGGCTCTCCAGGATCCGCGCTTTCTTGGCCTTCGTCCAGCGGCCCGCGGCCAGGTTGTCGCCGGCCAGGTTGACGATGGCCCAAGCGCCGTCGGCCAGCCCGCCCCAGCCCGCGGCCGTGCGCCCGTCCCACGACGCGAAGCTCAGTCCCGCGGGGAGGCGCTCCGCCGGAGCGTTCGTCCGGCGGGACAGTCCGACGACCTCATAGCCGGCCGCGAGGAGCTCGCGGGCGAGGGCCCGGCCGATGAAACCCGAGGCGCCCGCGATGAGGACCGTTCGGATGGCGGTCACTTCTTCAAAAAGGCGATGATCTCGTCGCAGTCCGGCAGCTGGGGGATGTCGTAGTCCTTGATCAGCACGATCCGGCCGCCGGCGTCGACGACGATGTTGGCCCGGTTCGAGAAGCCGTCGTCCTCGCGGAACAGGCCCAGGGCGTGGGCCACCGCGCCGTGGGGCCAGAAATCGCAGAGCAGGCGCGTCTCCTTGATCCCCAGCTCCTTGGCCCAGGCGTGCTTGCACGGGAAGGAGTCGACGCTGATGCCGACGGCGACCGTGTTGAGGCTGTCGAAGACGGCCTTGCGGCTCTCCAGGGCCTTCATCTGCCCGGCGCAGACCGGCGTCCAGGCCAGCGGGTGGAACGACAGGAGGACGCGCCGGCCGGCGAACTCCGACAACTTGAAATCCCGGTTGTGATGGTCCTTCAGCGTGAAGTCCGGAGCGATGTCCCCTTCCCAAACGGTCCTGGTGTTGCTCATCGTTGTCCCTCCCATCGACCGAACCGCGTTCGAGCCCTTTCCCGGCGCCATTATGGCACAGCCCCGCGGGCGGGGCAAGATGAAAAACGGAGCCGGCGGCCTCTCGCGCCCGGGTGCCGTCTCCTGTATAATGCGGCCTAAAAAAGGAGTCGCCCATGTCCGCGAAACACACGTTTCTGACCGGCGTCCTTCTTTGCGCCGGGGCCGCCCTGGCCGCCGCCCAGGAGCCGCCGGTCTTGGAGGCCGCGCCGCCGGCGAAGCCCCTCTTCGTCCGCTGGACGGCCTACCCCACGGCGAGCCTGTCGCGCTACGACTTCAACAACGACGTCGACCAGTTCGAGGTCCGCGTCTACGTCGAGCTCCGTCTCGGCTCGCAGGAAGGCCCGGCGGTCCCCGACGCCGTCGTCACGTCGCTCGGCGAGAGGCTCGACTTCGTGACGGACCATTACGAAAAACGGATCGTCACCGGGAAGGACGCCCGGCCCGCCGAGATCGAGCTCGAGATCGCCCTGAAAGGCCGGCCGCCCCTCAGGGAGCGGCAGCCCCTGCCCGACTGGCTCGTCCTCGCCGAGCCCCGGCCGTCGGTCCTCGAGGCCGGGACGGACATTGGCGTCCACTGGCAGTTCGATCATTTCGAGGCGCCGGTCGACGTCATCGCCTACGACTTCAAGACAGGAAAAGAGCTCCTCCGCCGAGTCAACGAACCCGGGACCTCGGTCGTCCTCCCGGCCGCGGCGATCCATTCCGACACGATCATCCGGCTCTACGTCATCCAATCCTGGCTCTACAAGCGCTATCTCGACGGGCCGGCCTACGCCCGCGGCTCCGAGGTCGTCGTCATCCCCTGGTCGCAGGTCTTCTTCCGGACCCGCGGACCGGCCCGGGGAGGCCGGCCTTGAAACGCCCGGCCGCCGCGCTCCTCCCGGCCCTTCTCCTCGGCGGATGCTGTGTCCTGGCCCGGCCGGCGGCGGCCCAGAACGGCGGGAGCCAGGTCGTCCCCCCGGACGAGCTCCGCAGCGTCGCCCCCAACGTCTACCTCGACTGCGACCGGAGGCACTGCGACTTCTCGTACATCAAGACCGAGATCACCTTCGTCAACTACGTGCTCGACCGTCAGGCCGCGGACATCCACATCATCGTCACGCGCCAGCAGACGGGCAGCGGCGGCGGCGAATACACGCTGACGTTCATCGGCCTGAAACGGCACATCGGCAAGGACGCGACGCTCCGGTACTACTCCAAGCCGACGGACACGGAGGACCAGTACCGCCGCGGCCTGGTCAACGTCATCAAACAGGGGCTCATCCCCTACGTTTACGACACGCCCCTGGCCGAGTTCATCTCCATCAGCTACGCCCAGAAGAAGGACTTCCGCCCGACGCCGGTGTCGGACCCCTGGCATTACTGGGTCTTCGGCCTGGGGGTCCGGGGCAACGGGGAGTTCGAGGACCAGGCCAAGCGCTACAGCTACCAGCTCAACGTCTATGCCAACCGGACGACGGAAGCGGTCAAGCTCCGCTTCTCCGGCGGCCTCAACTACAGCCGCCGGCGCTACGAGATCCCCGACGAGGAGCCGATCCTCAGCATCACCAAGCGGAAGAACGCCTCGGCGGCCGTGTACAGGTCGATCGACGGCCACTGGTCCTGGGGCGGCGGGTTCAGCGTCTACTCCTCGACCTACGACAACGCCCGGCTGTACACCTCGATCGGGCCGTCGGTCGAGTACGACATTTTCCCCTACGCCGAAGCCACCCGCCGGGAGCTCCGCCTCCAGTACAGCTTGGGCCTCACCCTGAGGGACTACTACGAGATCACGGTCTACGGCAAGGACAAGGAGAACCTCTTCAGCCAGACCCTCCAGCTCGTCTTCACGCTCAAGGAGCCCTGGGGCTCCATCGGGGCCTCGGTCCGGGGCTCGTCGTTCATCCCCGACCTGAAGTACAACAACTTCCGGGCCGACCTCGGCGTCTACGTCAACCTGTTCAAGGGCTTGTCCTTCAACGTCGGGGGGCGCTACAGCCGCATCCGCGACCAACTGTCCCTGCCCGGCCGGGACTACACGCCCGAGGAGATCCTGCTCGAGCTCAAGCGTCTGGCCACGGGCTACGACCTCGGCTTCGAGGTCGGGCTGAACTATCGCTTCGGGTCGATCTACAGCAACGTCGTCAACCCGCGCTTCGGGAACATGTAGCGGGCCCGGACTAGCCGAAGATCGTGTAGAGGCCGGCCATGGCCAGGAACAGGGCCAGGGCGACGAGCCGGTAATCCAGGATCCCCGGTCCCCAGGCCCCCTTGAGCGCGTCCGCCGGGCGCCTCCAGACGAGCTTCTCGCTTTCGGCCGTGTGGGCGTGCGGCCGGAGGGCCGAGACGACGACGAGGACCGCCGAGCAGACGACGAAGAGATAGAACGCGGCCATCATCGAAGGGACGTTCCACCCCGTCGTCTCCTTGAACCAGTCCAGGAAGAACACGATGAGGCCGAGGGCCGAGCCGGCCGCCAGGGTCGCCTTGGCCGCGGCGGCCGAGGCCCTCTTCCAGAGAACGCCCCAGATGAAGACCGCGGTGATCGGCGGGGCGATGTAGCAGATGACGGCCGTGATGCCCTGAAACAGGCTCTGGAAATGGCTGACCAGCGGCGACCAGAGGATGGCCACGACCATCGCGGCGAAGGTGACGGCCCGTCCGACCAGGGTCAGGCGCTTGTCCGAGGCCTGCGGCCGCCAGCGCTTGTAAATGTCGAGCGTGAACAGTGTGGCGATGGAGTTGAGGGCGCCCGAGACGGTGCTCATCAGGGCGGCGAGGAGGGCGGCGGCGACGAGGCCTTTGAGCCCGACCGGAAGGATGTTGTTGACGAGCAGCGAGTAGACGTCGGCCGAGCTCTGCGGGGCCGGCAAAGCCCCCTGCCGGACGAGACCGTAGGCGACGAGCCCGGGCAGGACGAACAGGAAGACGGGCAGGATCTTGATGAACCCGGCGAACAGCGGGCCCAGCCGGGCGTTCCGCTCGTCCCGGGCCCCGAGGACGCGCTGGACGATGGTCTGGTCGGCGCACCAGTACCAGAGGCCGATGACGGGATAGCCCAGGAAGACGGCGTACCAGGGCAGGCTGGGCGTCTCGGCGGCCGTCCGCAGGACGGTCAGCTTGACGGGCTCAACGGCGGCGACGAGCCCGGCCCAGCCGCCGATCCGGGCCAGGCCGAAGCCGAGGACGCAGGCCGAGCCGAGGATGAGGACGATCGTCTGGACCGACTCGGTGACGACCACGGCGAGCAGGCCGCCGACGGTCGTGTAAAGCCCCGTGAGCAGCGCGGTGACCAGAATGCTGGTAGCGATGTCGATGCCGAAGAGGCCGCGCAGGACGACCGCGCCCGTGTAGAGCGAGAAGCCGATGTGGATGAAGACGGCCGAGACGATCGAGAGCGCGGCCAGCCAGTCGCGGCTGGCCCGGGAATAGCGCTTCTCCAAGAAGTCCGGCAGCGTCGCCACCCGGGAGCGGATGTAGAACGGGGCGAAGAAGAGGGCCAGGACGATGAGCAGGAAGGCGGCCATCCACTCGAAGTTGCCGTAGGCCAGGCCGTTGACGTAGCCCTCCTGGGCCAGGCTGACGAGATGGATGGTGGAGATGTTGGTCGAGAACAGGGCCAGCCCGATGACCGGCCAGCCGAGCGACGCCCCGGCCAGGAAATACTGGGCGCTCGAGGCCTGGCGCGTCCGGCGCCGCTTCCACGCCCAGAGACCGAGGCCGACGATCCCGGCGAGGTAGGCGGCGATGACGGCCAGGTCCACCCCGGACACGGCCAGGCGGGAGGCGGCGTTCACGGCGCGGCCTCAGTCCGTATGGAAGACTTCGTCCATGCGGCTCCAGAACTCATTCGCGCCGCGGGTCGGGACAGGCGTCTGACAGGGGTCGGTCTCCTTCCACCAGCGCTGCGTTTCCGGGTCGGCGGCCATCTTGGCCATGTCGGCCGCGAGATCATCGCCCGTGTACTCGAAGTAGGAGAACAGGAGATATTGGCCCGCGGCGACCTCGCGGAGATAGATCGAATAGTTACGGATGTGGCATTCCCTGATCTTGGCCAGGACGCCGGGCCAGGCCGCGGCGTGGAGCGTCTTGTAGTCTTCGATCTTCTCCGGCTTGATGCCGATGACCATGCCGTAGCGCTCGACCCGCTCCGGGGCCTTCGGGCCCACCCCGCGGACGAGGACAAAGGCCAGCCCGGCGGCGAGGACCGCGGCCGCGGCGAGAAGGATCCTTCGCGCGATCACGGCCGCCTCACTTCGCCTGTCCGGCCGGGGGTCGGACGGCGGTGATCTTGACGGCCACGGGCGCCTCGAGCCCCCAGGTCAGCCGCTGGATGTCGCTCGTCTCCTTCCCGTCCGGCGCGGGTTTGGCCTTGACCAGGCGGATCGTCTGGGTCCGCCGGACCGTGATCTTCAGCCCGGCCGGGGTCTGCTCGAAGGGCAGCTCGCCCTCCTGGCTGAGCAGGCTGACCTTGGTGGCCGGCGTGGCCGCGACGGACTTGAGAAGCAGCGTCCGGGCGTTCCCCTCGAGGCTGGCCAGGGCGTAGACCGTGCCTTCGGTCCGCTTCGTCGTGAACCAGACGTCGCCCTCGTTGGTCACGGTCCACGGCCGGACGCCGCGGACCGCCTCGCCGTAGAGCATCATCCACAGGCCGAGGTCGCGGAGGACGTCCTCGTCGGCCGGGGCGATGAGGCCGTCGGGCCGCGGCCCGACGTTGAGGAGCAGGTTGCCGCCGCGGGCCCGGATGTGGACGAGGTTCTCGATGATCTCGGTCGAGGGCCGGACGACGGCGCCGGGGAGATAGGACCATTGGTAGCTCGTGGTCAGGCAGCTCTCCCAGGCCCGGTCGTCGGGCTTCCCCGGGATCTCCTGCTCCGGCGTCGGGATCTCGCCGCGGCCGATGAAGACGTCCTGGCGGACGCGCCAGGCGTGTTTCTTGAGCGGCTCGCATTTGCCGTCGAACCAGAGCAGAAAGACGTCGCCGTAACGGGTCAGGAGCTCCTCGATGTGGCTGCGCTCGTAGTCGAGGAAGCCCAGCTGCTTCGGGCCGAAGGGGGCCGTGCTGGCGAAGCCGGGCTCGTAGATGTGGCCGGTGCGTTGGCCGGTCACCCACTGGTAGCGGAAATCGCCCGGGGAATAATAGAAGCCGACGAGGATGCCCTCTTTGCGGAAGGCGTCGGCGACCATGGCCGTAATATCCTTGCCGTACGGCGTCCGGGTGATCCTGAAGTCGCTGGTGGCCGTGTCGAAGTTGCAGAACCCGTCATGGTGCTTGGCCGTGAAGACGACATACTCCATGCCGGCCAGCTTAGCCAGCCGGGCCCAAGCCGCCGGATCGAACGCCGTCGGGTTGAACGTGTCAGCCAGGGCATAGTACTTGCGGATGTAGTCGTCGGAGGCATGGAACAGCGGCCACGAGATCTCCGTGCCGACCTGGCTGTTCGGCCCCCAGTGGAGAAAGAGCCCCAGGCCGGCGTCGCGGAAGATCTCGGTCTTGGCCGGGTCGTTCGAAAGGCGCACGGCGTCCTCGGGGAGGAGCGGCACCGGCTTCTCGGCGGCCGGCGGGGGCGCCGGAGCGGGACTGGAGCAGGCGACAACGCCGGCGGCGGCGACGACCGCCAGCGCGGCGAGGACGGAGCGGCGGCGACAACGGGACATCACGCGCGTCATGAGGGCCTCCTTCGTCCCTCCCTTTTAATGGAACATCCGGCAAAAATCAAATATAATCCGGGCGTGACGTCCAAGGAGAGGATGCTCCGCGCCCTGGCCCGGGAGAAGCCCGACCGCCTGCCGGCGAGCGTCCATCAGTGGCAGAAATACCATCTCGACACCTTTCTCGGCGGCGCGACCGATCTCGAGGCTTTCCGGATGTTCGGCCTCGACGCCTCGATCCAGTATTTCCAGGACATGGGCCAGTTCTGGCTGACCGACGCCGACTTCACCCGGTTCTCGACGCCCGAGTGGCGCGACGAGGCCGAGGTCCTGAGCGCCGATCCCGACCGCCGCGTCTGCCGCCACACCATCACCACGCCGGGCGGCACGCTCACCTACCTCGCCGAGGGCAACCGGATGACGACCTGGATCGCCGAATACCTCATCAAGCGCGACGAGGACATCCGGCTCATCGAGAAGTACATGCCGGTGCCCCGGCTCGACCCGGCCCCCGTGGCCCGGGCCTACGACGCCGTCGGCGACGACGGCCTCCTGCGCGGCTTCGTCTGGGGCGACCAGGCCGGCTGCTGGCAGCACGCGGCCTGCCTCATCGACGTCCAGCGGCTCATCCTCAAGACCTTCGACGACCCCGGCTGGGTCCACGAGCTCCTGCGGATCCTCCTGGCCAAGAAGATGCGCTTCGTCGAGACCATGAAAGGGGCCCGCTTCGACCTCATCGAGACGGGCGGCGGGGCGGCCTCGTCGACCCTGATCTCCCCCGCCCTCCATCAGGAGTTCTGCCTGCCTTACGACCGGAGGATGCACGAATCCCTCCACGCCCTCGGCTTCAAGATCGTCTACCACACCTGCGGCGGGACGAAGGGGATCGAGGAGCTGATCGTCGCCAACGGCTGCGACGTCTCGGAGACCCTGGCCCCACCTTCGATCGGGGGCAACCAGGAGCCTTGGGAGTTCAAGGCCAAGATCGGCCGGCGCCTGGCCCTCATCGGCGGGCTCGATCAGTTCAACGTGCTGACCGAGGGCTCGCCGGAGACCATCCGGGCCAAGGTCGGCGAGCTCTTCGAGAAGGTCGGCGGCGACGGCGGCTACATCCTGTCCTGCTGCGACCACTTCTTCGAGACGCCGCCGGAGAAGCTTCGGATCTATGCCGAAGCGGCCCGGACGTGCGTCTACTGATCTTTCGCGTCCTCTCGAAGCCGTGATCGACGGCGTCCCTTAGATTCAGGACCGGGCGTTCCGCCCCGGGCGGTCTTGGCCGCATCACTCGCCGGCGATCCCGCCTTCTGGCTTCGGGGCGGGCTCGTCGTCGAACAGGAAGACCTGCTCGATGGGCAGGCCGAAGTGATGGGCGATGTCGTGGGCCAGCCGGAGCGACGGATTGTACTTGCCCTTCTCCAGGAAGACGATGGTCTCGCGCCGGACGCCGACCTTCTGGGCCAGCTCGAGCTGCGATAACCCTTCCCGCGTCCTGAGTTCCCGGATCCGGTTAGTCATGTTTCAACCCGAAGATCTTCAGGCCCAACCAGCAGATCACAAAAACGACGGCCATGCCGGCGATGCCGGTCCCGACCAGGCTGTGGGCCGGAAGCGTCGTCTTGTCGCTGATGTACATGACGAAGAGCCAGAGATAGATCGAGATGTAGTAGGCCAGGGACGACGCCCGGGTCGTGAGCGTCCGGCTGAGCTCGTCCTCGCCCGGCTCGCCGCGCTTGCGGCTTCTGAGCCGCGAGAGGCCGAGGTAGACGGCGAAACCGACGAGGAGCAATACGGCCGCAGCCATCAGGATCTCCCGGGCGTTCCCGGCGAGATGCCCCTGCAGGGCCCAAAGGGCCAGTCCCGCCAGAACCAGGGCGCTGACGACGAAGATGATCACTGTCTTTTTCATGATCCCTCCCATTCATACGGAAATGACGAAGCCGATCATCAAGAGAGCAAAGCCGGCCAGAAGGAGCTCGGGAATGGTCCAGGCGACCAGGTCCCAAAGCGACCAGATCGCCAGACCTCCGAGGACGAGCGTTCCGGCAATGACCGGAATGATTTGCATTTTCACGGCGGTCCCCTGAAGGCATCTAATGTTAATTATGTCTAACATTGTGATATAATTCTAACATATTGTTAGAAAAAGTCAACACATTTTCAAATTTTTTTATCGTCTTTATTTACAATTGCTTGAATGTCAGAAAAGTAGAGATTCCTGTTTTCAGCTTCGGCTGAGAAAGTCGCCGTCGATGATCAGGAGCGTCGCCCCCGTCTTCGTTCGCGACCGGTGGGAGCTCGCGCCGTTCATCTTTCCTCCTTCCATGACAGGTCGTCGTCCTTGTCCATGACGATCTGAGTGACCCAATAGGTCGACCGCCCGCCGTCGTCCTTCTCGTTCGAGCCGAGGCTGTAGACGATGAAGCCCTCCCCTGCCCGCCGATAGACGAGCGGCTGACCGGTGAAGGGGTCGATCGGGACCTCGCTCAGGATCCCGGGCACGAGCGCGTCGAGGCGCTCCGGGTAGCTACCGGTCCGGCTTTTATAGAGCCGGCAGGCGAGCCCCGTCCGCGAAGCCATGATGCCGGCTTCGAGCTGGGCCTCCTTGAAGAACGCCGTCTCGAAATTGCCGATCAGTATCCCCGAGATATAGGCGTACCAAGGCCGCTTTTCGGATCGTTGGGTCTCCGCTTTGAGGACGGGGCGGACATCATAATAAGGACGAGGGGTCAGGCCCTCGAGCTCCTCGTAGACCGGCAGGCCCTTTCGGAAATCCCTCTTCAGGAGCGGCTTGATCGTCCAGAGGCCGAGCTTTTGGACGATGGAGAGGTCGCCGAAAAACGTCTCGAAGCCCTCTATACCCGCGGCCGCGGCCAGTCCGCCGGCTTCGACGAAGAAGACCCGCTCGCCGCGGATCGCCTCGGCCAGCCGTCCGCGCCAAGGCCGCGGGTCGAGCGCCCCGATGAGCCTGACGAGGTCCTCATCCGCGATCGTCCGTCCCTCGCAGACATCCCCGAGGAAGCTGGTCAGGGTGCGGGTCTGGGCAACGGCGATGAGAAAGGGCATGAGGGTCCCTTCCCGGGCCACCAGGGGCGTGAACCTCAAACCCGAGGCCATCTCGCCGACCGCCGTCGCCATGTCGCCCGCCTCGGCCCGGAAAAGGGCCGCGAAAAGCAACAGCCTGGTCGCCTGAAGCATCCTGACCGCGCTCGGCAGCCGGGATTCAAACAGGGATTGGGCCGGGTCCCGATAGAGAAAGCAGGGCTTATCGCCCATCGTCATCAGGAGCTCGAGGGCTTTTTCGTTCCTGACGACGAGGTCCCGCAGCGCGGGTTCGTCCTCGGGGGCAAGGGGCTGGCCGGACGAATAGGCCTTCCAGGTCCGGGCCAGGAATCCCTGGTCCTGCTTGCCGCCGACGGTCAGCAGGCTGTCCACGGCCGTCCACAGGCGGGCCGCGTTCTCCTCTTCCGGGCAGGGCGAGGCGATCTCTCCGGCCGTGAGGGGAACACCCTTGGCCTTGAGCTCGGCCAGCCGCCGCGTCAGGGCCCGTCCTTCCGTGAAGTTGAGGACGGCGCGGACGACCAGGACCGCCGCCACGACGATGAGCAGGACGGCGCCGATCTTAATTAAGGTCTTCGGACGTTTCATGGTTCAACCATCCCTTCAGCCGCTCGTGGGCCACGACGAGATCGCGGACAGATCCTTCCCGGGCGGCGGCCCGGGCCAGGGTCCGCAGCCGGGCCAGTTGGGCGGATCCGGACGCCTGGCCGCCTAAAGCCTCCGCCAACTCCGACGACCCTTCCGGCGCCGCCGCGGGGGCCGATCGTCCGTCGAGCAGGGCCGACAAGCGGACGGCTTCATACCGGCCGAGGATCGGATCGGCCGCGAGGACGGCAACGATCAAGGCCGCGCCCGCGACGGCCAGCCTCCTCAGGCCCGGCGTCAGGACTGTCTGGCTTCGGGCTTCAGCGGCCCGGTCGAGGACGCGATGACGCAGCCCCGGCGGCACGGGGGCCGCGGCGAGTCGTCCGAGCTCCCGCTCCACGCCTGCCTCTCCCTCTCCGACGATCCCTTCCCTTTCGTCCTTCACGGTTTCCCTCCCAGGGCATCGCGCAGCTTCTCGATACCGTAGCGATAGCGGCTGGCCCCGGTGTTGGCCGAGACGCCGCAGACCGAGCCAATCTCCTTGAAGGTCAGGCCGTCGACGACCTTCAAGAAAACGGCTTCGCGTTGGTCCTCGGGCAGCTCCCCCGCCCGCCTCAGCAGCAGGCGCAAGGACGGCTCGTCGGGCGGCGCGAAGGCCGCCGAAAAGGAGCCGGCCCCCTTCCGCGCGATCATCGCCTCCCCCTCGCGCCGGCCGAGCTTCCGCTTGAGGAAGCGGCGGGCTTCGTTCCTGGCCGCGCCGAAGACGAACGCCTGCCGGTCCCGGACGAGCCGCCAGCGAAGGTCGTACCGAGCGAACCGGCAGAAACACTCCTGGAGGACGTCCTCGGCGTCCTCGGCCGAGTCGAGCTTGAAAAGGAGATACCGGTAAAGCTTCTCTCCATGGCGCTCGTACAGCTCCGCGACGTTCACCGATAGCCTTTTTCGTTCCTGATTGATAAGACCCCGCCGGGCCTCGTTTTTGTCTAACAGCCGGCCCCATGATAACCCATTTCCTCCCTGGAGCGTCTTTTTGATAGTATAGGTTTTTAGCGCACCTCCCGATAAGGAGACGTCCATGAAGAGAACCCCGACCGCGATCGCCTTCGTCCTCATCCTCCTCGGCCTTTGTCAAGCCGCCGCGGCGGCCGGACGGAACGGCTATTACCGGTATCCCGCCATCCACGGCGATACGATCGTCTTCACGTCCGAAGGCGACCTCTGGACCGTCGACGTCAAGGGCGGGCCGGCCCGGCGCCTGACCTCGCACATGGGGCTGGAAACCTATCCGGCCATCTCTCCCGACGGCCTGACCCTGGCCTTCTCGGCCCAATACGAAGGCCCGACCGAGGTCTACACGATGCCCCTGGCCGGCGGACTGCCCGAGCGCCGCACCTTCGCCGGACAAGCGGCGACCGTCGTCGGCTGGACCCCGGACCGCAAGATCCTCTATGCCACGCGCAAGTACTCGACGCTGCCCAACGCCCAGCTCGTCATCCTCGACCCGGCGACGAACACCGAGACGCTCGTCCCGCTCAGCCAGGCCGCCGACGGATCGTTCGATCCCGCCGGCAAGACCCTTTATTTCACCCGACTCCCCTTCCAAGGCAGCTACACCAAGCGCTACCAGGGCGGCACGGCCCAGAACCTCTGGTCGTACGTCCTGGGCGCCGATGAGGCCGCGCCGCTCACGGCCGCCTACCCGGGCACGAGCAAGAACCCCATGGTCTGGCAGGGCCGGATCTATTTCCTGAGCGACCGCGACGGGACCATGAACATCTGGTCCATGGACCTGAAGGGCGGCGGGCTCAAGCAGCACACCTCCCACAAGGGTTTCGACGCGAGCTCGCCGAGCCTCGACGCGGGCCGGATCGCCTATCAGCTCGTGGCCGACCTCCGCGTCTACGATATCGCCGCGGACAGGGACGCCGCGCTCGCGGTCACCCTGCCCTCCGACTTCGACCAGATGCGCGAGCGGTGGGTGACCAAGCCCCTCGACTCCACGACCTCGGCCCACGTTTCGCCGAACGGCGACCGCGTCGTCCTCATCTCCCGCGGCCACGTCTTCGTCGCCCCGGTCGGAGACGGCCGCTGGGTCAAGGTCGGCCGCGAGGACGGCGTGCGGGCCCGCGCGGCCCGCTTCCTCGACGGCCAGACCCTGATGGTGCTCACGGACAAGAGCGGCGAGTGGGAGTTCTCCCGCGCCGCCGCCGACGGCCTCGGCCCGGCCGAACAGCTGACGACCGGGGCCAAGGTCATCCGCTTCGACGGCCTGCCCTCGCCCGACGGCAAGTGGATCGCCTTCGCCGACAAGGACTACCAGCTCTGGCTATTCGACGTCGGCCGGAAGGCCCTGAAGAAGGTCGCGGTCTCCGACGTGGGCATGTTCGAGGACCTGGCCTGGTCCCCCGACAGCCGCTGGCTGGCCTATGTCGGCGGCGCCTCGAACCTGTTCAACAAGATCACGATCGTCGAAGCCGAGACGGGCCGCACGGCCGACCTGACGAACGATCGCGTCGATTCGTACAATCCCGCCTGGAGCCCGGACGGGAAATGGCTGTACTTCCTCTCCGACCGCTATTTCAGGAGCGCCGTCGGCAGTCCCTGGGGACCGCGGCAGCCGGAGCCCTATTTCGACAAAACGACCAAGATCTACGCCCTCGCCCTCGCCGCCGGCGAAACGTTCCCCTTCGCCCCGGCGACGGAGCTCCAGCCGGAAAAGAAGGAGTCAGAGGCCGCGAAGGGGCCGAAGGAGGCCGCCAAGCCGGCGCCCAAGGTCGTCGTCGACCTGGCCGGGATCCAGGAGCGGGTCTTCGAGGTGCCGCTCCCGGCCGGCGTCTATTCCGGGCTGGCCGCGGGCGAGAAGGCCCTGTTCTTCGTCGATAGGGAATCGCGGGCCGCAGGCCGGCCCAAGCTCCAGGCCGTCGAGATCAAGAACCGGGGCGTCCAGGCCAAGACCGTCATGGAGGACGCGGGCGCCTTCGAGCTCACGGCCGACGGGAAGAAGATCTTCGTCCGCAAGGGCAACGACCTCTACGTCATCGACGCTGGGACGAACCAGCCGACGGGTCCGACCCTGGCCGAGCGGCGGATCGACCTCTCCAGATGGACCTTCTCCCTCGATCCCCGGGAGGAGTGGGGCCAGATGTTCGTCGACGCCTGGCGCATGGAGCGGGATTATTTCTATGACCGCAACCTCCACAACGTCGATTACGAGGGCCTCCTCGCCCGGCACCGCCCGTTCGTCGGCCGGGTCAGCGACCGGTCGGAGCTCAACGACCTCCTGGCCCATCTCGTCGGCGAGCTCTCGGCCCTGCACACCTTCGTCCGCGGCGGCGACCTGCGTCAGCCGGCGGACGATGTCGCGCCCGGCTCGCTCGGGGCCCGGCTCGTCCGCGACGAGGCCAAGGGCGGCTACCGGGTCGAGCACATCTACAGGGCGGACCCGGAGTACCCTGAGACCGTCTCGCCGCTCGGCAAGCCGCAATCGACGATCCGCGAGGGCGAGACGATCGCCGCGATCAACGGCGTCCCGACGCTCAGCGTCGCCGATCCCGCGCTGCTGCTGCGGAACACGACCGGCCAGCAGGTCTTGCTCGAGATCAAGCCGGCCGCGGGCGGCGCGGCCCGCAAGGAGATCGTCGTGCCCCTGACGCCGGGCGCCGACTCCGATCTTCGCTACGCGGAATGGGAATACACCCGGCGCCTCGAGGTCGAGAAAGCGGGGAAGGGCGAGATCGGCTACGTCCACCTCAGGGCCATGGGCGGGAACAACTACACGGAGTGGGTCAAGAACTTCTATCCCGTCTTCGACCGCAAGGGCCTGATCGTCGACGTCCGGCACAACAACGGCGGCAACATCGACTCCTGGGTCCTGGAGAAGCTCCTGCGGCGGGCCTGGTTCTACTGGCAGGACCGGGTCGGCAAACCGACCTGGAACATGCAGTACGCCTTCCGCGGCCACATGGTCGTCCTGTGCAACGAGCGCACGGCCTCGGACGGCGAGGCCTTCGCCGAGGGTTTCCGGCGGCTGGGGCTGGGCAAGGTCATCGGCACGCGGACCTGGGGCGGCGAGATCTGGCTCAGCTCGTCCAACGTCCTGGTCGACCGGGGGCTGGCCTCCGCGGCCGAGACGGGGGTCTACGGGCCCGAGGGGGTCTGGCTCATCGAGGGCCACGGCGTCGATCCGGACATCGTCGTCGACAACCTCCCCCACGCGACGTTCGCCGGCAAGGACGCCCAGCTCGAGGCGGCGGTCAAGCACCTCCAGGAGCTCATCGCCAAGGAGCCCGTCGACGTGCCCAAGCCCCCGCCCTATCCCGATAAGAAGAAGAAATAGGCGTCGGGCCGAAAACCTGTTTTTGGACCAGAGGCCTATTTATAAGCGCTCTGGCGCGGCCCGAACGAAAAGAGGACGATCGCGTCCCGCTCGATCCTGTAGATCAAACGCCAGGGCTGTCCGCGAACGGAGAAGCGGACCGAGCGCAGGTCCTGGAACTCGCCCTTGAGCTTTTTCCCCGATTCCGGATCGTCGAGAAGGCGAAGGACGGCTTCGCGGAGCGCCGCGCGCTCGCCGTCGTCCCTCAGCTTTTTCCGTAGCTTCTGGAACTTGGCGGTCTCGAGAAACCGCATTTAAATGGCCCGGGGATCGAGCTCGGTTACGCGGCCCGCCTCGAACTCGGCCCTGGCTTCGAGGATGTCCTTGATCTCCTGGACGGTCAGGTCCGGGTTGTCTACGGCCAGCAGCCCGATGCGGGCGGCATAGCGCAAAGCGCCCGAAAAATCGCGGGCTTCCTTCCTTGCGAAAAGGTCGAGGTCCTTGGCCAGTTTCTCGTCCATGACAACCGTTTTTCGCACCATTTCATACTCCATCATATTTTATACTCTCCTATCATATAGATTGTCAACCTCAGTCTGGAGCCCTCTCGCGTTCCCAAAAGACGCTGCCAGAGCCGGGTCTGTCTCAGCGGCCCATAGCGGGACGAGCCTTGACAATCCGCGCTTCGTTTCCTAATGTTGGGCTAACCATTGACCGCGCCCCGGGAGGGAGCCATGCAGATCATCCCGCTGACCCCTGAACACGAGAGCCTTTATTGCGCCTGCCTCGAGGACTGGTCGGACGAGATCAAGGAGGCCGGCGATCACAAGGCCAAGTGGCTGGAGAAGATGAAGGCCAAGGGCCTCCGGGTCAGGCTGGCCCTCGACGACAAGGGCGTCGTCGGCGGGATGATCCAGTATGTCCCCATCGAGGCGGCCTTCGTCCACGGCGAGGGGCTCTATTTCGTCCACTGCATCTGGGTCCACGGCCACAAAAAGGGCCGCGGCGATTTCCAGAAGAAAGGGATGGGCGCGGCGCTGCTGGCCGCGGCCGAAGAGGACGCCCGGGCGCTCGGGGCCAAGGGCCTGGCCGCCTGGGGCATGGCCCTGCCCTTCTTCATGCGCGCGAGCTGGTTCAGGAAACACGGCTATAAGAAAGCGGACTCGATCGGGATGCAGGTCCTGCTCTGGAAGCCGTTCGCCGATGACGCCAGGCCGCCGCGCTGGGTCCGGGACAAGAAGACGCCGGAACCCGTCTCCGGCAAGGTCGCTGTCACCGCCCTCGTCAACGGCTGGTGCCCGGGGATGAACATGGCTTTCGAACGGGCCAAGCGCGCCGCCGCGGAATTCGGGGACCAGGTCGAGTTCCGGGCCATCGACACGTTCGACCACGCCGTCTTCAAGGAATGGGGCGAGCCGGACGCGATCTTCGTCGACGGCAAGTCGATGCGGATGGGGCCGCCTCCCACCTATAAGAAGATCAAGAAAACCATCGCCAAGCGGGTGAAGAAGCTCGGCTAAGGAGGGACCGATGACGAGAAGCACGAAAGCGCGCCCGTTTTTGGCCGCGGCCGCGATGCTGTTGAGCCTCGTTCCGGCCCTGGCCGCCTCCGCTCCTGATACGCCGGCCGCTCCGGCGGGCGGGTCCTACGGCTATCTCGTCCGGAGCGGGCCGCCCTGCGCCGTCTGGTGGGCCGAGGGCGCCTATAAGGTCATGCGGGACGATCCTGTGCCCGCGGCCGAGCAGGGGGTCATCCGGATCGCGGCGGCCCGGAACGAGTACGAGCCGTTCCTCCTTGTCCTCCGCCCGGCCGGGCGGCTCGACGGCGTCCGCGTCGCGGCGGGACCGCTCGTCGGCGAAAAGAGCGCCCGGATCGAGGCCGCGGCAATCTCCGTCCGCCACGTCGAATATGTGAACGTGACGACCCCGACCGACGGGCTTGGCCGGGCCGGCTGTTGGCCCGATCCGCTGCCCCCCTACGACGGTCCCTTTACGGCGGCCGCCGGCGAGAACCACCCGCTCTGGCTCGCGGTCCGCGTCCCGGCCGACGCGGTCCCGGGCGTCTACAAAGGCGAGGTCGAGCTCTCGGCCGGCGGCTGGACGTGCCGCGTCCCGGTCGAGCTCAAGGTCCGGAGCTTCACCCTGCCCAAGACGCCCTCCGTCCGGTCTTCTTTCGGCCTCCCCACGGGCGACATCAAGGCCTATCATAATCTCGAGACCCGCGAGGAGCTCGAGAAGGTCGTCGATCTCTACTACCAGGACATGCGGGAACATCGCCTCGCCCCGACCTCGCCCTTCGAGCTCTATCCGATGAAGGTCGCGGCGAGCGGCGTCTTCTGGACCGGCGGAGAGTTCGTCACGGAGGGCGCCCACGGCGGCCGGCGGGCCTACAAGGTCGTCGACGACACGGTCGAGGCGAACATCGCCGCTTCGTACGACTCCCCGATCCCGGTCGCCGGTCTCTCGCCGCTCAAGCTCTCGTTCTGGGCCCGGACGGCCGAAGCCGGCCAGAAGTACACGGTCCTCTGCGAGTTCTACACACCCGAGGAGGCGTGGATCGCGGGGGCGAACATCGTCCGGATCTTCGAAGGCTCGCCGGAGTGGAAGTCCGAGTCCCTGGAACTGCCGACCCTGCCGACCGAGGCCGCAAGCCTCAAGCTGAGCTTCCTCCCGGCCTTCCGGGACAACGAGGGCACCACGATAGGAACGGCCTGGTTCGACGACATCGTCCTTGCCGCGGCATCCCCGGGTCCCGCGGCTCGGCCCGGGAATCTCCTCGCCGGCGGGGATTTCGAGATGCCGCTCGGCGGGATGAGGGTCGCCGTCGACTTCACGGAGTTCGACCGGGGCGGCCGCCGGGTCCTCGACGAGCTCGGCTTCAACGCGTTCGATCTTCCTCTCGCGGGGTTAGGCACGGGGTCGTTCTTCAGCCGGCGGGAGGGAACGTTCTGCGGCTTCCGGCAGGGCACGCCGGAATACGACGTCCTGCTCAGTCAATACCTCCGGCAGGTCGAGGCGCATTTGGCCGCCAACGGCTGGCTCGGCCGCGAGTACGTCTACTGGTTCGACGAGCCCGACCCCAAGGACTATCCCTTCGTCCGCGAGGGCATGCTCAACATTCGCAGGAACGCGCCCCGCCTGACCCGGTTCATCACCGAGCACCGTCCCGGCCCCGAGATCATGGACGTCTCGGAGATCGGCTGCACCATCTTCGACCGGGTCGACCCGAAGGCCGTCGCGGAGCTGGCCCCGAAGGGCCGCGAGTTCTGGTCTTACCTCTGCACAGGCCCCAAGTCGCCCTGGGTGACCCTCTTCATCGACCACCCGGCCGTCAACCTGCGGATCTGGCTCTGGATGACCTACAAATGGGGGCTCAAGGGCATCCTCGTGTGGCGGGCCGACTATTGGAACAGCCCGACCCTCTTCCCGCCGGGCGTCCTCCAGAACCCCTGGGCCGATCCGATGTCCTACACCGTCGGCTACGGCGTTCCTTACGGCCAGGTCAACCACTGGGGCAACGGCGACGGCCGCTTCCTCTATCCCCCGAACCGCGACCCGGCCCGGGACAGGACGAAATACCTCTGCGGGCCGGTCGATTCTGTCCGCTGGGAGATCCTCCGAGAGGGCCTGGAGGATTACGAGTATTTCGTGCTGCTCCGAAGAGCGATCGACGCCGCCAAGGGGAAGCCCAAGCTCAAGGCCGCCGCGGCGGAAGCGGCGCAACTCCTCGACTTTCCTCCGGACCTCTTCACGACCGGCAGGGACTATACCAAGGATCCTCTTGATCTGCTGCGCTACCGGGAGAAGGTCGCCGCGGCGATCGAGATGCTGACAGGGCCTGGCAGGAAATAGCTCCCCCCGACCGGCGTCAGCTCCCGGGCTTCAGGAACTTGGCGTACCAGGCCAGGTAGCGCTCGTAGCGGTCCTTGACGTAGCTCGGGACGCTGAGGCTGTGGAACTGGCCGGGGTAGACGACGAGCTGCGTCTCGACGCCCTGGCTCTTCAACGCCTGGTACATTTGCTCGCTGCCGATGACGGGGACGTTGAAGTCCTTCTCGCCGCACAGGAACAGGGTCGGCGTCTTGATCCGGTCGGCCTTGAAGAACGGGTAGGAGACCTTCACCCAGACGTCCAGGGCCTTCCAGGGGACGCCGAGCTCCTGCTCATACTGCCGGACGTATTGGTCGCCCCCGTACATCGCGAGCTGCAGGGCGCTGCCGGCCCCGCTCGTCGCGGCCTTGAAGCGCGCCGTCGTGGCGATGGTGTAATCGGTCAGGATGCCGCCGTAGCTCCAGCCGCCGATGCCGAGCCGGTCCGGATCGGCCACCTTCGCGGCCACGATCGCGTCCACCGCGCCAAGGAGGTCGACGACCTCCTTGTGCCCCCAGTCGGCGTAAATAGCCTTCTGGAAAGCGCTGCCGCGTCCCGAGCTGCCGCGGTAGTTGACGGCCAGCACGACGTAGCCGTTGGCGGCGAAGAGCTCCCGCTCGAAGTCGAAGCTCCAGTCGTCCTGGCCGTTCGGTCCGCCGTGGATGCGGAGGAGCGTCGGATAGAGCTTGGCCGGATCGTATGAGGCCGGCTTGACTATGAGGCCGTTGACCACGGTGCCGTCCTTGCTCGTCGAGGTGAACGGCTCGGTCCGGCCGAGCTCGAGGCCGGCGAAGAGCGCGTCGTTCTGGTGCGTCAGCCGCCGCAGCTCGCCCTTCTCGAAGGCGAAGACCTCGGCGGGCTCGGTGGCGGAGCCGGCGAGAAGCGTCACCGCGCCGTCCGGGCCGAGCGAGATGTCCGAGACCGTGCGCTGTCCCGAGGTCAGCTTTTCGACCTGACCTCCGGCCGCGGGGACGCGGGCGACGTACGAGGCCCGGTCGTCCTCGACGATCGCGGCGAGGCTCGCCCCGTCGGGCGACCACAGGAGGGGGCCGAACACGGCCCGATCAAGGGTCCCGGTCAGGACCTTCGCCGGCCCGCCCGCCGCGGGCACCAGGGCCAGGCGGCCGAGGTCGTAGGCGTAGTACTTGGGTTCATCGCCGCGGAGAAACGCGATCCACTGCCCGTCGGGGCTCCAGGCCGGCCTCCCGTTGTCGGGCCCGGCGAAGTCCGTCAGCCGGACCGGCGCGGCCCCGGGCTTGGCCTCGACGACGTAGACGTCCGAATCCCCGCTGCGCTCGAGGTCGGGACCGCGATGGCTGAGGAAGGCGAGGCGGGTCCCATCGGGCGACCAGGCCGGCTCGGTGTCGTTGCTGGCGCCCGAGGTCAGCGGTTCGGCCTTGCCGGAAGCGACGTCGAAGAGCCAGAGGTGCGAATAGAAGCGTTGAAGGTAGCCCGACCGGTCCTGCTTGAAGTGATAGCGGTCCGTGACGATGGGCGGCGCGGTCTTGCGCTTCCAGCCCTCCATCTTCTCCGGCTCGTCGGCCGGGTTCGGATCGGTCACGACGAGGGCCAAGCGCTGCCCGCCCGGCGACCAGGCGTAGTCGTCGACGCCGCCCTTGATCCCGGTGAGCTTCCGGGCCTCGCCCCCCCTGCGGTCGAGGAGCCAGACCTGGGCGCCCAGCTTCTTCTCCTCCTCCGTGCCGCGGGAGGCGAGGAAGGCCAGATAACGGCCGTCGGGGCTCCAGCGGGGCGAGGACTCGCTGTCCGGGCTCGAGGTCAACCGGATCTCTTCCCCGCCGGCCCAGCCGACCATCCAGACATCGGTGTCGCGCTTGTCCTTCTCGAGGTCCGTCGTCCCGACGGTATAGGCGACCCAGCGGCCGTCCGGCGATCGTTGCGGGTCGCCGACGCTCTTGATCTTGAACAGGTCGTCGAGCGAGATCGGGCGCCTGGCCGCCTGGGCCGAAGCGCCGGGAGCGAGGGCCGCGAGCGCGACGGCGAAGACGGCGAGGACCACACCGGTTCTGACGGGGAGCTTGGTGCTAGGGGATGACATGAAGCGAGTTATATTCACCGCACCGGGCCCTGTCAAGACCACGGGCCGGGGACCGGGGCCGGGCCGGCGCTAGCGGTCCAGGCGGACCGTCGCGAAGCTCCGCTCGTCGTGCTGCGGCGGCGCCTCGTCGTCGCCGAGGCCGTCCTCGACGAAGATCTGGATGACGTCGCGGAGGTTGTCCAGCGCGTCCTCGTAGGTCCGGCCGAAGGCCCGGCAGTCCGGGAACTCGGGACAGCAGGCCGCCCACCCGTCCCGGTCGCGGACGACATAAGCGGGGAAGCGATAACCGTTCATCTCGGCCTCCGTATCGACCCTCGCGGGAACGTTCATGTCGTTCTCGGTGTTCCTCAAGCCCACTAACTGCCAGAAATGTGCCATCTTCTTACCTCCGCCAACATAGAAACGCTCCTGGGTTTGTCGGAAGAAGTCAGGAACGTCCCCATTTTCAGAACGACCTCAGGAAAGTACACCTCGTTATCTTGGGGACGCCTTCCCCGTCGACGCGGACCTCGCCGCGAAGGAAGCAGACGGGCGGCGTCCCGTAAGTGACGCAGCGCGTCTCGCCGACCCCCTCGAGGAGCCCGGTCTCGTCCTCGAAAACGTAAAAATACTTTGCACCGCCGTTCCCGCCGACGAAGCCGTCCGGCGCCCGGTCGAGCGGGTCCGCTTCCTCGCCCTCGCTCCCGCCGCCGCGGTCGTTGTCCCCCCGCCCCGGGTGGTAGGTCACCCGCTGGCGGGCGTCGACGACCCGGACGACCAGCTCGACCATGGCCCCGGCGCAGCTCCGGAGGTCCTTCACCCGGAGCTCCGGTCGTTTCCCCTCGTAGAGCTCGAGGTCGTCCCCCTCCGGCAGGAAGCCCAGGGCGTCGAAGAGCATGCGCCGCTTCTCGTCGGAAGCGATGTCGGCCACCTCCTCCATGTGCTCGAGCCCCTGGAAATAGCGCAGGACCTGGCGCGTCCGGCGCGGCTCGAGGGAGTCGAAGACGCCGGCCTTGATGAGGGTCAGGAGCTCGGCCTGGCCCGGTTTCGTCCGGGTCAGGAAGTCCTCGACCGAGAGGTAGGGGCCGCCGGCCGCCCGCTCGTCGAGGAGGCGTTCGATCGTCTTCGCGCCCAGGCCCTTGATCGAGGTCAGGCCGACCCGGACGGCGCCGTTCTCGACCTCGAACCCGGCGGCGCTGCGGTTGACGTCCGGCCCGAGGACGCGGAGGCCGTTCCTCTTCGCCTCGGCGACGTACTCGGGAAGGTCGTAATAGCCGCCGCCGGCGTTGAGCACGGCCGCGAAATACGTCACCGGCTGGTGGACCTTGAGGTAGACGGCCTGGTAGGCCATGTGGGCGTAGGAGGCGCTGTGGGCCTTGTTGAAGGAGTAGGAGGAGAACTTCTCCATGGTCTTCCACAGCCGCTCGATCTCCGGCGCCGCGTAGCCGCGCTCGCCGGCCTCGCGGACGAACTTGGCCCGCAGCGCCGGGTCGCCGCCCCTTCCCTTCTTCAGGCTCCGCCGCAGGAGGTCGCCCTCCTCCGGCGGCAGGCCGGCCACCCGCTCGGCGATCTGCATGACCTGCTCCTCGTAGAGGAGGATGCCGCCGGTCTCGGGCAGGATGCGGGCCAGGAAAGGATCGTCGCCCGGGGACATGTACCCGGGGTACGTGTCCCCCTGCTTCGCGGTCCCTTTCCGCCCGGAGCGCCGCCGCAGGAGCGCCTCTTTCATGCCGCTCTCGGTCGGCCCGGGCCGGACCAACGCCAGGGCCTGGGTGATCTCGTGGATATCGGTCGGCTTCATCCGCCGCAGGAGGTTCATCATGGCCGGGCTCTCGACCTGGAAGCAGCCGACCGTCCGGGCCGCCCGCAGGGCCGCGTAGGCCGCCGCGTCGGCCGGCGGGAGCGCCCGCAGCTTGAGCTTCTCTTTCGTCTCCGAGATGGCCGCCAGGCCCCGCACCGAGAGGAGGTCGAGCTTGACGAGGCGCAGGTCCTCGACCGCGTCCTTGTCGAAGTGGGTCATGCGCAGGCCCTTGGCCGAGGTCTCGAGCGGCAGGTAGCGCTCGACCGGACCGGGCGTCAGGATGACCCCGCCGACGTGGAGGGAGATCTCGTGGTAGACGTCCTGGAGCTCGGCCGCGAGCTTCCAGACGTCGAGGCGGCCCGGGGCGGGGGCGGCCAGGCGCAGGCTCGACGGCTCGGCGAAATACGGCACCCGCTTGGAGAGGCCGCGGGCCTCGTCGGGCGGGACACCGAAGGCCCGGAGCGTCTCGTAGAGGGCCGAGCGGCCGCCGAAATCCTTGAGCGCGCAGACGTAGGCCGCGCCCGTCTTCCCCGCGCCGTAGCGCTCGAGGACGTACTCCAGGACCTCGTCGCGGCGCCGGGAGTCGAAATCGAGGTCGATGTCGGGCGGGTCGGGCCGGCCGCGGTTGAGGAAGCGCTCGAAGTAGAGGTCGAACTCGATCGGGTTGACGTGGGACAGGCCGAGGAGCCAGCCCAGGAAGGACGAGGCGCCCGAGCCGCGCAGGTTGTGGAGGATGCCGCGGCGGCGGGCGAACTCGACGATGTCGTGGACGACGAGGAAGTAGGGGCCGAAGCCCGACTGCTCGACCGCGGCGAGCTCGCGGCGGGCCCGCTGGCGCTCCTTCCAGGTCAGGTCCTTGGCGGCCGCGAGCCGCTCCAGGACGACCTCGCGGAAGCCGCGGGGGAAGAGGTCGGCCGGGAGGTTGGGGACGACGTCCTCGAAGGCGAAGGCGCACTTCTCGGCGACGTCGAAGGTCCGGGCCAGGGCGTCCTTGGCCGCGTCGCCGAAGCGGCGCAGGGCCAGGGCCTCCTGGCCCGGCCCGAAGAGCCTCGTCTTGCCCAGGAGCCGGTCGCGCTCCGGCGGGTACGGGACCTTCTGCTCGATGGCGTGGAGAAGGATGAGGCGCTCGGGGCTGGTCAGGAATTTGACCGGGTTGGCCCAGACGACGGGCAGGCCGGAGGACGTGCCCCCCTCTTGCAGGATCCGCTCGAAGTTGGCGAAATCCGCGCCGATGTAGAGGTCGCCCGGCGCGACCTTCTCCCGCAGATCCGCCAGGCACGCCTCTTCGCCCGGCCCGTCGGAAGGGGTCAAACCTACCTTTTGCTGCAAAAGGTAGGTTTGACCCCCTCTCGCGTCCGGGATGTAGATCACGACGAGGCCCGCGGCGTCGCGGACCGCCTTGCGGTTGAAGATCTCCATGAGGTTCGAGTAGCCCTCGCGCGCCCGGACCAGGAAGACCAGGCGCCGGCCGGCCAGCTCGAGCTCGCAGCCGAACAGGGGCTTGAAGCCGCCGCCCGGGGCGAGGCGCTTCCACTTGCCCCAGCCGTAGATGTTGCCGATGTCGGCCAGGGCCGCGGCCGGCAGCCCCTGGCGCGCCGCCCAGCCGGCCGCCTCCTCGAGCGTGACGCTTCCCTTGCCCCGGCTGTACACCGAGTGAAGGCGCAGCGGCACGAACATGGCGCTTGTCCCTCTCCCCTCACTTCGTCAGCGAGGCCGTCTTGAGGATGTAGCCCCGCCGCGGGTCGGCGGCGTAGACGCCGTCGAGCATCCTCTCCCGGGCCGTCAGGACCGCGCCGAAGCCGTACTTGTCGCGGACCCGGTCGATGGCCCCGCCGAGCCGCTCCGGCCGCTCCGAGTAGGGCTCGAAGAGGGCCAGGGGCCGGACCCGGACGAGGTCCGCGGCCTTGACCCCGACCAGGCGCAGGGCCAGCCGCGAGCCGGCGGTCAGCTCGAGGAAGAGCTCCTCGGCGATCTTATAGATCTTGGCCATCTCCTGGAGCGGCGACAGGACGAGACGGCGCTTGATCTCGGTCTTGAAGTCGGCGGTGCGGGCCTTGACCTCGATGACGTGGGCGTAGAGCCGGTCCTCGCGCAGGGCCAGGGTCAGCCGGTCGCAGAGGTAGGCCAGGTGGGCCAGGAGGAGCTTGCGGTCCCAGAGGTCCTCGAGGAAGGTCGTCTCGCGCGAGACCGACTTGGGCAGCGTCCGGGTGACCAGAGGGCGGCTGTCGAGGCCTCGCGACTGGAGGTAGATGTCGTCGCCGCCCGAGCCGAAGAGCGTGTGCAGGGTCGCCCGCGGCAGCTCCCAGAGCTGGCCGATCTTGTGGATGTTCATCAGCCGCAGCACGACCTGGGCCTTGGGCCCGATGCCCGGCAGGGCCTCGATGCCGAGGTCGCGGAGGTATGTCGCCTCCTCGCCCTCGCGGATCTCGAAGAAGCCGGCCGGCTTGGCCCGGCCCGTGGCCAGCTTGGCCAGGATCTTGTTCGGCGCGGCCCCGACCGAGACCGTGACCCCGATCTCGCGCTCGACCCGCTGCTTGAGCTCGCGGGCCGCCTCGGTGAACGAGGGATAGATCTGGCCGCAGCGGGTGAGCTCGAGGTAGGCCTCGTCGAGCGAGGCCTCCTCGACGTCGGGGGTGGCGGCGTGGAGGACGCGGAAGAAGCGCTCGGAGAAGGCCTGGTAGACGTGGTAATTGCCGCGGACGAAGACACCTTGGGGGCAGAGCCGGTAGCACTCGCGCAGCGGCATCCCGGAGTGGACGCCGAACGCGCGGGCCTCGTAGGAGCAGGTCGAGGCCACGCCGCGCTCGTGGGGCAGGCCGCCGACGATGACCGGCTTCCCCGCGAGCGAGGGGTCGAGCAGCACCTCGACGGCGGCGAAGAAGGCGTCGATGTCGACGTGCAGGATGTAGCGCCGGGCGCCTTTCGACAGGGACACCTCGCCTCCTTTCTTTCGCGCGGCCCGTTCTCTTGTTCTCCCCTTCCGCGAAGGGGAACGCGATATCGGGGGTCTCCCCCGTTCAGTACTTGCGCATGACGCCGATGACCCGCCCCAGGATCTTGGCCGAGGGGGCCTCGATCGGCTGGAAGGCCGGGTTCTCCGGGACGAGGAAGACCTGGCCGTTGTCGCGCCGCAGCCGCTTGAGCGTGACCGAGCCGTCGTCGAGCATGGCCACGACCATCTCCCCCGAGTTGGCCAGGTTGGTCCGTTCGAGCAGGACGTGGTCGCCGTCGTCGACGTAGGCGTCGATCATGCTCTTGCCGTCGACCCGGATGCAGAAGACGTTGCCCCGGCGGCGGCCGACCATCCAGGCCGGGACGTCCATGGCCTCGCCGGTCGCGTCGAAGGACTCGCGCGGCCCGCCGGCCGGGACGAGGCCGGCCACGGGGACGCGGACCTGGCTCTCGACGAGGGCCGGGAAGTCGGCGACCCGGATCTCGCCCGCGGCGCGGCTGATGTAGCCCTTGCGCTCCAGGCTCTGGAGGTGCTTGAGGACGGCCGAGGGGCTGGGGATCGCGAGCGCCGCGCCCAGCTGGCGGATGGTCGGGGCGTAGCCGTGCCCGAGGATGAAGTCCTCGACGGCCTTGAGGACCTTGGCCTGCCGGAGGGTCAGTTCCCGCCTCAGTGTGTTTACCATTTTGTTCACCATTTATAAAATAAGACCGCCGGAGGCGTTTGTCAAGGGCTTTTCTTGGGAAGATACGGAATACCGGTTTTTAATCTGGGCCGGATTAGATATGGCAGACGGTGTCTGCGGATTCGTTTCAGTCCATCGTCCCGTGCAGGGAAAAGACCGGTACCTCCATCGCAACAATGAGCAAAATGCTTGCCCAGAGCCGGCGTTCAATCCTTGAGCGCAATCTTCAGTCTCCGCAGCGGGCTCCAGAACTTGACTTTCGCAGGGTCAAAGCGATCCGGCCGCCAACGGCCCAGCCAATCTAACAGCCCTTCGGAATTGTCCTTCTCTCTAAGGGCCTTGATACAGTCGTAGTAACCCGGGATGCCGCCGCAATCCTCCGGCGGGCCCGCGAGCTCGCCCGCCACGCAGACAGGATATTTCTTGCCCCGTTCTTTGGGATAGCTGCCTTCAAGAACGATCTCGTGCCGCCAGTCGTCGCCGTAGTCGTATGTGTAGATCGCGCGGTCCCCCGGCTCTTGCATGAAATCCGTCACGGCCACTTCGGTCGTGAGGAGGGGCGCGGCATCCTCGAGGTCGTCAAGAGCGAACGGAGACTCGATCCGGATGCCCAAATTCGCCCGGCTCTTCGGCCGGATCACGAAATCGTGAAGGTGGCTATCCATCCAGCCCACGGCATCCTGGATGGCGACGTGCAGATCATAGAACGTGTAATAATCCGGGACCTGGATCCTCCGCCAGACAGGCGGGTCCGTTTCGATCAGCCAGATCTTGAACTGGAGCACAGCCTGGTAAGGCTTGCGGCGGGGCCAGCTGATGGTGATCTCTGCGGCCATGGCTATCACCCGAGCCGATTTTAACCGCCGGCCGGCACAAATGCAATCAGCTTCATGCGCTTCTCAGCGCCCCCAAGCCCGGCTCGAATCGATCCGCCGATAGCGCCGCCGCATCCTACAGCGCGTCGATGACCGCGTTCAACGCAGCGCACGGCCGCATGGCCGCGGCGAGCTTCTTCTTGTCCGGGTGATAATAGCCGCCCATGTCGACGGGCTGGCCCTGGACCGCGATCAGGCTGGCGTCGATCTCGGCCGCCTTCTCGCCCAGGGCCTTGGCCACCGGCGCGAACCTCGCCTTGAGCTCCTTGTCCTTGTCCTGGGCGGCCAGGGCCTCGGCCCAGTAGAGGGCCAGGTAGAAGTGGCTGCCCCGGTTGTCGATCTGGCCGACCTTGCGGGCCGGCGACTTGGCGTTGTCGAGGAACTGGCCGATGGCCGCATCGAGGGTCTCGGCCAGGACCTGGGCCTTGGCGTTCTTGAACGCTCCGGCCAGGTGCTCGAGCGAAGCGGCGAAGGCCGAGAACTCGCCGAGCGAGTCCCAGCGCAGGTAGTTCTCCTTCTCGAACTGCTGGACGTGCTTGGGGGCCGAGCCGCCCGCGCCCGTCTCGAACAGGCCGCCGCCGGCGAGCAGGGGCACGATGGACAGCATGTACGCGCTCGTGCCGATCTCGAGGATCGGGAAGAGGTCGGTCAGGTAGTCACGAAGGACGTTGCCCGTGACCGAGATGGTGTCCTGGCCTTTGCGGACTCTCTCCAGGGTGAACTTCATGGCCTCGGCCGGAGGCATGATCTTGATCGTCAGGCCGGCCGTATCGTGGTCCTTGAGGGAACGCTCGACCTTGGCGATGACCTGGGCGTCGTGGGCCCGGTCGCGGTCGAGCCAGAACACGGCCGGGGCGCCGGTCGCCTTGGCCCGGCTGACGGCCAGCTTGACCCAGTCCCGCACCGGGATGTCCTTGACCCGGCTCAGCCGCCAGACATCGCCGGCCTCGACGGCGTGCTCGATGAGGACCCGGCCGTCGGCCGCGACCACCCGGACCGTCCCGTCGAAGGGGGCCTCGAAGGTCGTGGCGTGGGAGCCGTACTCCTCCGCCTGCTGGGCCATCAGCCCGACGTTGGGGACGCTGCCCATGGTGGCCCGGTCAAAGGCGCCGTGCTTCTGGCAGTCCTCGACGATCGTCCTGTAGATCGTCGAGTAGCAGCGGTCGGGGATCATGGCCTTGGTCTCGTGGAGCTTGCCGTCGGGTCCCCACATCTGGCCGGACTCGCGGACGACGACGGGCATGGAGGCGTCGACGATGATGTCGCTCGGGACGTGGAGGTTGGTGATGCCCTTGTCGGAATCGACCATGGCCAGCGGGGGCCTCTTGGCATAAACGGCCTGGATGTCCGCCTCGATCTCCTTCTGTTTGGCCTCGGGCAGGGCCTTGATCTTGGCGTAAAGGTCGCCGAGGCCGTTGTTGGGATTGAAGCCGCACTCCTTGAGCGCCGCGGCGTGCTTGGCCAGGGCCTCTTCGTAGAAGACCGAGACGGCGTGCCCGAACAGGATCGGGTCGGAGATCTTCATCATAGTCGCCTTGAGATGGAGCGACAGGAGCAGGCCCTTGGCCTTGGCGTCCTCGATCTCGGCGGCGTAGAAGGCGCGCAGGGCTTTCTTGCTCATGAAGGTCCCGCTGAGGATCTCGCCGGCGGAGGCGGCCAGCTTGTCCTTGAGGACCTTCGTCGCGCCGTCCTCCGCCCGGATCTCGATGCGGTAGTCGAAGCCCTGGTCCGCCGTCACGGACTTCTCGTTGCCGTAGAAGTCGCCGCCGGTCATGTGGGCGACGTGGGCCTTGTTGTCGGGCTTCCAGGCGCCGAGCGGCAGCATCCTGTTGGGGTTCTTCTGGGCGTATCTCTTGACCGAAACGGGGGCGCGGCGGTCGGAATTTCCCTGGCGCAAGACCGGGTTGACGGCGCTGCCCAGAACCTTGGCGTAGCGGTCCTTGGTCTCCCTTTCGGCCTCGGTCTTGGGGTTCTCGGGGTAGTTGGGGACCTTGTAGCCCTGCGACTGGAGCTCCTCGATGGTCTCGAGCAGCTGCGGCAGAGACGCGCTGATGTTCGGCAGCTTGATGATGTTGGCGTCCGGCTTGAGGGCCAGCTCACCGAGGAAGGCCAGGTTGTCGGGGACGCGCTGGGCCTCGGTCAGGAAATCGGGGAAATTGGCCAGGAGACGGCCGGCGAGCGAGATGTCGCAGAGCTCGACCTCGACGCCGGTCCCCCGGGTGAAGCCCTGGACGACCGGCAGCAGCGAAAAGGTGGCCAGATACGGCGCCTCGTCGGTTTCGGTCCAGAAGATCTTGTGGGCGGTCATGGATCCTCCATTGTGTGAGAGTCGGTCCCCCGATTCGGGGTCGATAAAGTACCCGAAACGCCGGGGAGTGTCAAACCCCCCGAGCCTACTTCTTCTTCTTGGTCGTTTCCTGGACGAGGGGGAACGGCTTGGGGGCGGCGTTGAAGGCCGTCATCTCGATCGTCCCCTTGTCCGGTCTCAACACGATCTCGGCGAACTCATAGAAATAACCGTCGCCGGTGCCCTTCTCGTCGAGCTTGATGTCCATGATCATGTACGGGGCGGCGAAGTTCTGTATGAACGTGCTGGTGGTGTCCCAAGGCTGATGGTTAAAGAACAGAACGAGGCGACGGCCTTTCTCCAGCGGGAAGCACAGGGCGGCGTGGATGGTCAGGCCCACCCCGTTGGGGGACATGAACTTGGCCAGGCCTTTCTTGGCCCCCGTGAAGGCCGTTTCGAAGGCCCCGTAGCCGCCCCGGTTGATCGCCTCCTGGAACTTGGTGATCTCCTCCGGCGTCGTCCAGCCGTTGATAGTTATCTTGACGTTGATCTGGGCCTGGTCGAAGCTGGCCTTGCCGGTCAGCATCCGGGCCCGGAAGGTCTCCTGGGCCGGGAGCGAAAGGACGAGCCCGGCCAGGACGAGGACGGCGGCGAGCGCGCCGGCCCCGATCACGCGATATCCGCTCTTGATGCCGGGTCGGATCATGCTCCTGCGCCTCTCGTCCAAGGATAGACCCGCCCGCGGCGGGTGTCAAGGAACGGGACCCGTCGGGGCGGCCCGGCTCAATCCTGCCGGACAAGAGTCCGGCAGGACGGATGGTTCGTCCCGATCATCAGGACTTGGCCGCTGATATCGGTCCCCGCCGAGCTCAAAGCCGATGAGACCCGATCCCGGCGGGGTCCAGGACTGCCAGTTGTCGCAGCAGATGCTCGCGCCGCCCAAGCCGCCGAAGGCCGGGGCCGCGGGCTACGGGCTGAAGAACATGGTCGGAGTCACAGCGGGCGAGTGCGAAAAAGGCGAAAGGCGGGGCCGGCCGGGAAGCCGGGTCAGTTGTCGCGGCGGACCTCGATCCGGTCGAGGCCGTTCTCGTTGAACTCCTTCTCGTACTTCTCGATGAGCGGCTTCTCCCGCTCCATGCCCTTCTCGGTGTAGAGCTCCTCGAGGGCCTGCTCGCCGAACTTGCGGACGTAGTCCCGGTCGGCCATGCGGTAGATGAGCTGGTCCCAGAACGAGTTGTCATTGTAGAAGTCGACGGCCTCGGTCATCTTCTCCTCGAGCTCGCCCGAAGGGATGGCCTTCTTCGTCTCCTCGTCATAATCGACGTAATCGCCGAGCCCGTGCTTCTGGCCCGCTTCGAGGACGAGGCTCTCGACCTCGTCGTATTCCTCGATGACGTCGTCGGTCCGCCAGTCGTTGGCCATGCGGTTGCCGAGGTAGACCAGCTTGACCAGCGCGGCCATCTGTTCCTTCGTCATTTCGATCTTCATGATGATCACTTCCTCGAGAAAAATATACCATGTCCTGGGGTTTTCGCCAAACCGCCCGGCCGGCCTCCCCCCCAGTTGACAGGGCCCGGAACGGGGGCTATATTTCGGGGGCATCCCGCGTTCGAGGAGGTCCCCGACATGATCATGAGACGCGTCGTGCTCGTCCTGGCGCTGGCCGCCGTCGCGGCCGCGGCCGCCGCCGTCCCCCAGGCGTCCAAGCCCGCGGACCGGCCTCTTGCGGTCCGCTACGAAGAGCTCTCGGCGCCCGATTTCGTCCGGGCCGTGGCCCGGTCGGGAGGGACCTGCGTCGTCCCGTTGGGCATCCTGGAGAAACACGGCCCGCACATGCCCCTCGGGACCGACCTCATCGACTGCCGGGAGGTCTCGCTGCGGGCGGCGGCCGCGGAATACGCGATCGTCTTCCCGCCCTATTTCGTCGGCCAGATCTTCGAGGCCAAGCACCAGCCCGGCGCCATCGCCTACGGCAGCCGGACGATGCTCGATGTCCTCCAGCAGACCTGCGACGAGCTGGCCCGCAACGGGGTCAAGAAGATCATCCTGGTCAACGGCCACGGCGGCAACGACGCCTTCCTCCATTTCTTCTGCCAGTCCCAGCTCGAGACCCGCCGGGATTACGTCATCTACCTGTTCGAGCCGAGCTACGACGAGGCGACCGAGGCGCGCCTGGACAAGATGCGCAAGACCTCGATCGACGGCCACGCGGGCGAGGAGGAGGCCTCGGTCATGCTGGCCCACCGCCCCGATCTCGTCCGGATCGACCGGGCCAAGGATGAGAGCGGCGCGGACCAGAAGCGCCAGGCCGGGCTCAAGCACGCCTACACGGGCATCTGGTGGTACGCCGGCCAGCCCAATCACTACCGCGGCGACGGCAGCGCCGGCAACGCCGAGTTCGGCAAGGCCCTGCTCGAAGCCGAAGTCGGAGCGCTCACGGAGATGATCCGGTCGGTCAAGAGCGACAGGCTCTCGCTCGAGCTGCAGAACACGTTCTTCGACGACGCCGCCAAGCCGCTCGAGACCAAGCCGTTCGTCAAGAAATAGGCCCGGCCGCCCGAGCCGCCGGGCTTATCACGTACGACCTTAAAAAAAACGCTATAATGGACTGCCTGGGGAGGCTGACATGAAGCCGAAAGCCGACAAGATCGTATGCTGGGCGGTTGCCGCCCTGAGCCTGACGCTCCTGGCCTGCGCCGACACCCGATCCCGGGAAGCCGGCGGCGGGACGGCCGCGGCCGTTGGCCGAAGCGAACCCGCGCCGGGCCCGGCGGCGGCGCCTCCGCAAACGGCGTCCCCGCAGGCGCCGGCCCAAGTCCCCGGCGACGCCCGCCTGCTCGAGGACGAACGGAACACGATCGACATCGTCCGCAAGACCAAGTACTCGGTCGTCTACATCACCAACATGCAGTACGTCAGCGACTTCTTCTTCACCTACGACGAGCTCGTCCCCAGGGGCAGCGGGTCCGGCTTCGTCTGGGACGACCGGGGCCACATCGTCACCAACTTCCATGTCATCGACGAAGGCGTCAAGTACATGGTCAGCCTGCCCGACCAGCGGCAGGTCGAAGCGACCCTCGTCGGCCGCGACCCGGCCAAGGACGTGGCCGTGCTCAAGCTCAGCGAGGCCGTCGCGGGCCTGGCCCCGGTCACGATCGGGACGTCGCGCGACCTCCAGGTCGGCCAGAAGGTCATCGCCATCGGCAACCCCTTCGGCTTCGACCACACCGTCACCCAGGGCATCGTCAGCGCCCTCGGCCGGACCATGCCGGGGGCCGGCGGGTTCTCGATCCGCGACATGATCCAGACGGACGCCTCGATCAACCCGGGGAATTCCGGCGGACCGCTCCTCAACTCGTCGGGCGAGCTCATCGGCATGAACACGATGATCGCCAGCCCGTCCGGCGCGTCGAGCGGCGTCGGGTTCGCCGTCCCCGTGGACGCCGTCGCCAAGATCGTCCCGCAGATCATCCGTTCGGGCAAGGTCACCCGGCCCGACCTCGGGGGCCTCTCGTTCGTCCGGGACGAAGTGGCCCAGCGGTCCAAGATCGTGGGGGCGGTCATCATGGAGGTCTCCCGGGACAGCCGGGCCTACGGGCAGGGCCTGCGCGGCCTCCAGCGGGACACGTTCGGCCGGCTGCTCATCCGCGACGTCATCACCGGGATCGACCAGATGAAGATCAAGTCCTACGACGACCTCTTCGCCGCCCTCGACGGCTACAAGATCGGCGACACGGTGACCCTGACGGTCGAGCGCGAGGGCAAGGCGCGCCAGGTCAAGATCCAGCTCACCGGCTCGGATTGATTATCTGGAACGGGGGATAATCCAGGCTAGCGCAAGAAGGGCCCGAGGCCCTCGGCCAGGAGCCGCCGCCAGCCGGGCAGGCCCTCGAGAGCGACCGCCTTCTCCGGTTCGAGCTCGGCCAAGCTGCGCAACACCGCGTCGACCGCGGCCAGGTGGCGGGCGACCCTCTCTTGGAGCGGCAGGCCCGTCTCATGGTAGGGGATGAAGAGACGGCCGAGCCGCGCCGCTTTGAGATAGGCCTTGTCCTGGCCGTCGACCACGAGCGCGGCCGTCGTCCGGCCCTTGAGCCGGCCCTGGACCGGGTTCGGCGTCTCGACGAGCACGGCCTTGATCCCCGCGGCGTCGCCCCATTCCCGGTGGCTCAGGCCGCGCAGGTTCGGCGGCGAGGCCTCGAGGCGGAACTCGAGCCCTTCGGACTGAAGAGACATCTGGGCCAGCGCGGCCAGCTCGGCTGAGGCGTCGTGGAAGACGATGGCGTTGATGACCGGGTATTCGGGCGCCGACTCGTGGAGATCGATGCCGCAATCGACCTTCTCCTCGCGGATGAGCTCCATGATCCCGAAAGCCACCCGCTCGGTCAGAGTGCCCTTCGGCCGGCCCGGGTAGCAGCGGTTGAGGTTGCGGACCTCGGAAGCGGACAGCATCTGGCCGGCCGGGTTCTCGTAAAGGGTCGGATCGGGCCACTGGTCAACGGGGTTGGTCAGCCGCGAGCCCAGCCGGAAGGCGCGGGGCCCGCGGGGCGTTGCGACGGTGAAGCGCTGCGGGCAGGCCTCCTGGGGATCGTTGCAGGTGAAGCCGCTGGCGTTGGCCCGGGGGATGACAATGACCTTGCCGCGGACAACACGGAGGTTCTCGGCCAGGACGACAGCGGACACGTATCCGGCCGGCTCGTTGGGGTGGGTCCCGCCCGTGACGAGGACGGTCCCGCCGGCCTCACGGCCCTCGTAGACAAAGACCTCCGTATCACCGGCTGTGCCGGCGAGAGGCGGGAAATAGTCGCTGAGGAGCGCCCGGCGGCTCAGGCCCGGGCCCGGGACGATCGGCTCGACCGCCCGCATGCCGAGAAAAGCGCGGCCGGCGAAGAAGGCCGCGGCCGCGCCGAGCGTAAGCAGCCCCGCGGCCGTCCAAACGCGCGCTCTATCCTTGTTCATGGTCACTTGATCAGGAGCAGCCTCAGGACGAAGAGGACCAGGACGACGACAGGGCCGATCCGGTCCCGGACCCGCCTGCGCCCGAAGAGGTCGAACACGACAGCGACGGCGAAAAAGAGGACGATCAGGCGATAGACGATCTCCATCTTTCCTCTAGATATACCTGTCCAGGATCGGCGCGCCGAGAAGGACCGCGAGGGCCCAGCCGAGGACGAAGAGGGCCGGGACAAGACAATATCTCAGGATCCTCACGAAGCTCGTCTCCCCCACGACCTGGCCGGCGAACCGGCCGGCCAGGGCCGCCGGCGGGATGAGGTCGCCCAGGCCGACGACGGCCGAGAGGGCCGTCGAGGTGATCAGGGCGTTCCTGCTGATCAGGGCCAGGATGATCGGCACGCCGAGGATCGAGCTGGCCCCGAAGGCCGAGATGCCGCCGAAGAGGGGCATAACGAGGGCGATGGCCGGATAGAGCAGTGCGCCCGGCAGGGACAGGAAAGCCATGACGATCCACCCGCGCGCCCCGGTCAGGGTCAGGACCTGGATGAACATGCCGACGCCGGCCAGGATGGTCAGGATGGGCATGGCCTCTTCGACGGCTTTGCGGGTCGTCTTCCAGAAGTTGAACGGCCGGCCGCAGACCGCCCCGAGCAGGCTCCCGAGGAGGAAGATGCCGGGGATGCCCGGGTCGGGCATGAACTTGACCAGGATCCTCTCACCGAGCATGAGGCCGATGACGACGGCGAGCGGCAGATAGAGCCGGGGCCCGTAGCGGCCGTAAACCGAAGGCGGCAGGATCGTTTTCATGTCCTCGGCGGCGAGGACCTGGATATCCTTATGGCCGATCCAGAGCGGGATGGCGACGGCCAGAGGCACGACGATGATCAGGAGAGGCAGGGTGACCCCGACGTAGGGCATGTCGACGCCCCCGCCCATGATCATCACCAGGATGTTGACGGGCGGGGCGATCATGCCCAGGACGGCGGCCATGGCGATGAATGCCCCGGTCTTGAGCCGCGACAGGCCGAGCTTGGTCAGGACGGGAGCGACGAGCGGTCCGGAGGTGAGGACCGAGGCCGTCGACGAGCCGGTGATCATGCCAGGGAACATGACCAGGAGGGTCGCGGCGAGGAGCAGCGGGACCTTGCGCCGGTAGAAGGCGCGGAGCAGGGCCGCGGCCAGGCTGTCGAGGGCGCCCGAGGCTTGGAGGACCTTCATGAACAGGACCGCGGCGAGAATGATCAGGATGACGTCGAAGAAGCCGAAGCTCCCCTCGATGAGGTGGCGCAGGGGGAAGCCCTCTCCCCCGGCCAGCGCCCCGCCGACCGCCGCGGCCATGAGGCACAGGCCGATGGGCCATTTGAGCAGGGCGGCGGCCAGGACGAAGACCGCCACCATGAGGATGAAAACGGCGAATTCCGGCAAACCCTTCGCCTCTCCGCGGGCCTCAGGCCTTGGGCTTGAAGGCGCCTTTGAGGACCTCGGCGGCGTCGGCCGTCTTGTCGACGGCGACGAGCGGGATGCCGCGCTCCTTGCAGATCCTGGAGAACAGGCCGTCCCCGTCGGCCGATTTGACGATGACGGCCATCTTGGCCGCGGGCAGGACGTCGGCGACCATGGCGTCGGTCAGCTCGCCGCGGCGCTGGTCGCCGCCAAGATGGAGGAACAGGACCGGGATGCCCGTCTTCGCGGCTTCGTTAAGAAGCGCCCGGACCCGCTCCTTCTCCTTGGCCGTGTCGATCCCGGCCGCCCCGAGGCCTTTGAGGCTGGCGCCCACGACCAGGCCAAGCGTCCTCACTCCGGCCAGGTCTTTGGGCGTAGCCAGCTTGGCCAGGGTGTGCTCGACGCCGGCCCGCTTGGCCAGGACGACGGCCAGCTGTACGTCGGGACTCTGACCGGCCGAGGTGATGAGCAGGGGCGCCTCGAACAGGGGCCCTTCGGCGGGCCTGCCGTCCGCCGCGGACAGGGGGCAGAGGGCCAGCGCCGCCATCGCGGCGGCCGCGGCCAGAAGTCGCCTGATGATCATGGGATCCTCACTTTCCAAGGCTAAAATACTACTTGATTTCGGCTTGGATTGGTAGTTTATATATTCTCGAGGCCCACGGCGGAGGCGTCCGATGTGCACCGCAGGGATGTGCCGTGTCCCTTTCACATTCATAAGCATTATCCATCATACTCAAGGAGGAGTCGTATGAAGAACGCTTTTTCCCGTCCTCTCCTGTTCTTGCTCATGGCGCTCCTCGTCGGGGGCCTGGGCTTCGCCCAGCGACAGACCGGCGCCGTCTCCGGCCGCGTCCTCGACGCGGAGCACAATCCCCTGCCGGGGGCGACCGTCACCCTGTCCGGCCCGGCCATGATGGGCAGCAAGGACTTCGTGACCCTCGAGAACGGGTCCTTCCGCTTTGTCGCGCTGTCGCCCGGCCGGGACTACGCGGTCAAAGCCGTCATGCCCGGCTTCCAGCCGGTCGTCCGTCCCGGGCTCATCGTCAGCGTCGGCGGGACGACCGAAGTCGAGCTGGTCCTGTCGGCCTCCACCGTCTCCGAGGAGGTCACCGTCACGGCCCCCTCGCCCGTCGTGGACGTCCAGTCGACCAAGACGAACGTCAACTACAGCGCCCAATTCCTGGCCAGCCTGCCGATGAACCGGGACCTCTACGACATCCAGAACTCCATTCCCGGCGCCATCGCCGAGGGCGTGGAATACCGCCGCATGTCCTCCATCCTCGGCGGCACCGTCCGCAGCCAGCTCTACGCCCTCGACGGCGTGCCGATGAACGACCCGGCCACCAACTACTCGATGGCCAACATCAACGTCGACGTCTACGAGGAGATCGAGTTCGAGGTCGGCGGCCACCCGGCCGAGGTCGGCCAGACCGACGCGACCTACGTCAACATCGTCACCAAGAGCGGCGGCAACAGGTTCAGCGGCGGTCTCGTCGGCTATTACACGGCCAAGGGCCTGGCCGAGGACCTGATCTCCAAGGAGCAGATCACCGCCCTGGGGGTCAACCCGCCCGAGAAGTACACCGACTTCAAGGACCTGTCGCTCAACTTCGGCGGCCCGATCATCAAGGACAAGATCTGGTTCTTCGTCAACGGGCGCCGCCTAACTTTCGAGCAGGCCAATCCCCTCACGCCCGAGAACCGGATGGCCGCGCTGGGGATCACCAGCCAGCACTACGACATGAACCACCAGGAGTGGATGGGCTTCGGCAAGCTGACCTTCCAGATCACGCCGAAGCTCAAGTACTTCGGCATGCTCCACTACAACCACATGTACGAGCCCATCTACAACAACAGCTTCGGCAACGATGCCGACTTCTCCTACACCCGCATCTGGGACCACGAGAACACCTACACGACGACCCACCAGTTCAACTGGATCCTCGACCAGAACACCTTCCTCGACATCCGGGGCACCTATGTCTGGCGGTTCTTCCCCCTGCACTCGCGGAACGATGGAGAGTACACCTACTACGACAACCAGCAGAAGGTCTACTGGGGCACGGCCGGGTACAACGACGAGTACATCCGGAAGAAGATCCTCGGCTCGGTCTCGGCGACCCGCTTCCAGGACGACCTGCTCGGGGCCAGCCACGAGTTCAAGGCCGGCTTCGAGTTCGAACAGTCCGAGTACCACCGCGACTGGTACCGGGCCAATCCTTATTATTCCTACTGGGCCAACTACCTCACCGGCAGCCCCTACTATTACAGCACCTCGGGCCGGCAGGGCCGGCTGCGGATCCGCATCTGCCCCGACGAGCGGGGCCAGTGGGACGTCCAGGACCACATCCGCCGCTTCTCCGGCTATGTCCAGGACAGCGCCCGGGCCGGCCGCCTGACGCTGAATCTGGGGGTGCGCCTCGATTATTCCTACCAGTACGAGCCGCCGCAGGCCCGGCCCGAGCTCCGCTACGACTACGGCCCCGAGCTCCTCAACCCGATCTACGCCGACACGCCCAACATCCTCCTCGAGGCCCTGATCGCCCAGATGGCCGCCGACCCGCTCCAGGGCACGTCGCCTTGGGACGCCTTGGCCCTGACCCAAACGAAGAGGGTCGTTACGTTCACGACCCTGTCGCCCCGCCTCGGCGCCGTCTATGACGTCTTCGGCACCGGGAAGACGGCCGTCAAGGCCTCCTTCGGCCGCTATTACGAGCCGGTCTGGGCCGCCAAGTACAACGGCGGCCAGATCTTCGGCGCCAGCACCTTCGACTACCGCTGGAACGACCTCAACGCCAACGGCCTCATGGACCTGCCCGAGACGGGCGGCGACTCCTACGCCTTGAGCGCCTACCAGGAGCAGGACCCGACCTTCAACTACTACGTCGAGGACCTCAAGACCCCCTACACGACCGAGTTCAACCTCGGGATCGACCAGGAAGTGGCCAAGGACTTCCGGATCGGCGGGCAGTTCGTCTACAAGGTCAACAAGAACATCGTCGAGGACGTCGACATGTACAACGGCTACGACCCGACGCTCCAGGACGAGACCGGCCTGGTCTGGCTGCCCTATGACGCCACCGATCCCGGCTGGGACGGCGTCTTCGGCAACGCGGACGATCAGACGATCCGGGTCTACGGTCTCCGCAGCGACCGCCCCGTCCCGACCTTTCACGGCATCAACCCGCCCGAGGCCAAGCGGCAATACTGGGCAGCCATCTTCACCTTCGACAAGCGGATGAGCAAGCGCTGGCAGCTCAAGGGCTCCATTCTCTACGGCCGCTTCAAGGGCAACTGCGACCCCGGCTATTCGGCCACCGAGGGCGAGTCGACGATGTTCGACAACCCCAACACGCTGACCTACGCCTACGGTTCCGTCGCTTTCGACCGGCCCTTCCAGCTCAAGATCATGGGCACCTACGTCCTGCCCTACGACATCATCATCAGCGCCTACCTCCAGGCCCGCAGCGGCTCCGGCTGGGGACGGACGTTCGACCGGGTCTACTTCCCGAGCGGCTTCGGGGCCCAGTCGACCTACGCCAGCAGCATCCGGACCGAGCCCGACGGGGCGCGCTGGACGCCGTCCTACACCAACATCGACCTGCGAGTGGAGAAGGAGTTCGCCCTCCGCGACACGTTCAGGATCAGCATTTACGCCGACGTCTTCAACCTGGCCGGGCGCAGCGGCATCAGCATCAATCAGAACCCGTTCGCCCGCCTGTACTCGGCCGCGGCGACGCCCTATCAGACGCTCAGCACGACCTATAAGCAAATCACGAGCGTCTACGGCGTCCGGTCCTTCCGGCTGGGCGCCCGGATCGCGTTCTAGTCCGGCGCTTTCGAGGGGGAGGGCTTCGGCCCTCCCCCTCTTCTTTCTTCTTGACCCGGCGCGGACCCCGGCGCGCGGCGCGTGAGGGCATCCGGCCGCAGAGACGCGAGGACCCATGAAGTTGCAGCTCCGTCTTTTCAGGTTCGCCGCCGCGGCGCTGGCCGCCGCGGCCCTGTTCGCGGCCCTGGCCGGCACGCCGCGGGCCCAGGAATGCACGACGGCCGTCGTCTCCGGCGCCGCCACCCCCGACGGCCGGCCCCTTCTCTGGAAGAACCGGGACACCGAAGAGCGGGACAACAAGGTCGTCCTCGTCACCGACGGCCCGCTCGCCGCGGTCGCCGTCGCCTCGGTCGGCGCGTCCTCCTCCGTCTGGATGGGCGTCAACGCCGCCGGGTTCGCCATCGAGAACTCCAACTCCGAGGACCTCGAGGGGACGTCGGGGGGCGGCAACGGCACGTTCATGCGCCAGGCCCTGGCGACCTGCTCAACCGTGGCCGACTTCGAAGCGCTCCTCGTCCTGACGAACGCGGCGGGCCGGACGACCCGGGCCAACTACGGCGTCATCGACGCCACGGGCGGCGCGGCCCTGTTCGAGGTCGGTAACCACACCTTCCGCAAGTACGACGCCACCGACCCGGTCGACGCGCCGAACGGCTTCATCATCCGGACGAACTTCGCCTTCACCGGCGACGGCTCCGGGACGGGCCAGGTCCGCTACGCGCGGGCGGTCGACCTCCTGACGGCGGCGGCCCTGTCGGAGACGCTGACCCACGCGTTCCTCCTTCGCTCGGCCTCCCGGGACCTCAAGAACGACGTCGTCGACCCTTACCCGCTCCCTTACGAGGGCGGCCAGGACGGGCGCCCGGCCGGCTTCATCCGGACCGTCTATTCGATCAACCGGACGACGACGCGCTCGGCGACGGTCTTCCGCGGTGTCCTCCCGGGAGAGGACCCCCGCCTGACGACCATGTGGACGGTCCTCGGCGAGCCTGTGTGTTCGATCGCGCTGCCCGTCTGGCCGCTGGCCGGGGCGGTCCCCTCCGAGCTCGGCGGCACGTCCACGGCGGCCGTCTGCGACGAGGCCATCGTCAAGAAGGGGCTGGCGTACCATCTCCCGACAAGCCCGGAGTACATCGACACCGCCGCCCTCGACGACGGCCTCGGCGGCGGCGTCTTCTCTTTCACGGAAGCGATCGAGGACCGCGCCCTGGCCCAGGCCGAGGCGGCCCTCCAAGCCTGGCGCGCCTCCCCGCCGACCTCCACGGATGTCGGCAACCTTCAAAGCCGGCTGGCCACAGACTCCTTCCTGTGCTTTTTGGCCTCGTCGCCGCCGAACGACGCTCTCACGGCCCCCGAAGCCCTCATCGCGAGGACGGATGTGAACCGGTCGCTGCTGCTCCGCGAGTACGTTCACACGTTGACCTGGCATCCGCCGGACGTCGGCCTGCCGGTCGCCTACCGGATCTACGACGTCAGCGACGGGCGGCGCAGGCTCCTGGCCGAGGTGCCCGCCGCGACGCGCACCTATCGCCGGCGCGGGGTCGACCAGGCGAAGATGACCATCTACGCGGTTTTGGCCGTCGACGCGTCGGGCACGGAAGGCAGCCCGGCCTGCGCCTGGCGCGGCCAAGCGGTCGAGGCGCCCGTCAGGATCTCGTCCCGCTTTTCCCGCGTTCAGAGCGTCGCCGTCGGGATCGCGGCGTCGCTCCGCGGGCTCGGGCCCGTCCGCGGGTTCTAGGCCCCGGCCCCGCCCGCCGACCCGCCCGGTTTGGCAAAGGCCGACCCTTGGAATAGAATAGGCGTTCCCGGGACCTTGACATGACCACGCGCCGTCCACCCGCAGCCGTTCGGAGCGCGGTCATCATCCTCGCCGCCGTCATCGGGATCGCGGGACCGGGCCTCGCGGCCGGCACCGCGGCCAAGCCCGCCCGCGATCTCCTGCTCATCACGATCGACACGCTCCGGGCCGACCGTCTGAGCTGCTACGATCCGGCCCACGTCCGGACGCCGAACATCGACGGCCTGGCCGCGGCGGGCACCGTCTTCAGCCGGGCCTTCTCCCACGTCCCCCTGACGCTCCCGGCCCACACCAGCTTGCTCACAGGCCTCACCCCAACGGCCCACGGCGTCCGCGACAATGGCCGCTTCGTCGCTCCCGAAAAGCTCCGGACGTTGGCCGAGCTGCTGAGGTCCCGGGGCTACGCCACGGCGGCCTTCGTCGGCGGCTACCCCCTGCACTCCCGGTTCGGGCTGGCCCAGGGCTTCGACGTTTACGACGACAGGTTCGCGGCCGCCACGGGTGTCGCGCGGGAGTTCGCCGAGGCGCGGGCCGGCGACGTCGTCGACAAGGCCCTGGCCTGGGCCCGGGAGCCGCGGTCGCCCTGGTTCCTCTGGGTCCACCTCTATGACCCCCACGATCCCTACGAACCGCCGGAGCCCTTCCGGACCCGGTTCAAGGACGCGCCCTACGACGGCGAGGTCGCCTACGTCGACGAGACGCTCGGCCGGCTCCTCGCGGCCCTTCGGGACCGCGGTCTCACGGACGATACGGTCGTCGTGCTCACGGGGGACCACGGCGAGTCCCTGGGCGAGCACGGCGAGCTGACCCACGGCTTCCTGACCTATAACCCGGCCCTGTGGGTCCCGCTCATCGTCGCCGCGCCCGGCCTCGAACCGCGGCGAAGCGATGAGATCGTCGCCCACATCGACATCTTCCCGACCGTCTGCGACCTCCTCGGCGTTCCCCGGCCCGAAGGTCTCGAAGGCCGCTCCCTCGCCCCGGCCCTGGAGGGGCGCAAGCTGCGGCCCCGCCCGGTCTACTTCGAGTGCCTGTCCCCCTATTACGGCCGCGGCTGGGCGCCCCTCCGCGGCTTCGTCGAGGGCCGCCTGAAGTTCGTCGAGTCGCCCATCGCCGAGCTCTACGATATCGGGGCCGATTTCGGCGAGACCGCCGACCTCTCGGCCGGCCGGGACCTGGGCGGATTCCGGCGACGGCTGGAGAAGCTAGCCGGCGAGGCCGCGCCCGGGGGAGCGGCCGGCGCTGAGGCCAAGCTCGACGCGGCGGCCGTGGAGCGCCTGCGGAGCCTGGGATACGCCGCCGGCCCGGCCGCGCCGAAGAAGTCGAGCTTCGGAGCGCAGGACGACGTCAAGACGCTCCTCCCCTTCCACACCAAGGCCATGCGGGCCCTGGCGCTGAGCCGCGAAGGCCAGAGCGGCGCGGCGGTCCGGATGCTCGAAGAGGTCATCGCGGCCCGGCCGGACCTCGACGTCGCCCGGGTCAACCTGGCCCTGATCCACGAGGCCTCCGGCCGCCCCGGCGAGGCCCGGAAGGTCCTTTTCGAAGGGCTCCGGGCCCTGCCCGAGAGCTACGACGTCTTCACCCACGCGGTCGGCTTCCTCATCGCCGCAGGCGAGTTCCGGGAAGCCGCCGGCCTCGTCGAGTCCCGGAGCCTGGCGCAGATGAAGAACGATCCGAAGATCTGGGTCGACCTCGGCCTGTGCTTCAGGAACCTGGGCGACTCCGCCAAGGCCAGGACCGCTTATGAAGCGGCCTTGGCCGTCGACCCGACCTATCCCGTCGTCCACAACAATCTGGGCGCCCTCGAGCTCGCGGCGGACCGGGAGCGGCCGGACCCGGAGGCCGTCGAACGGGCGGCCGCTCACTTCGCCAGGGCCCTCGAGCTCGATCCCGCCTACGCCGCCGCTCACTACGGTCTGGGCCAGGCCCATTACCGGGCCGGGCGTTTCGATGCCGCCGTCGCGTCCATGACCGCGGCCGTCCGTGCCGACCCGGGCATGGCCGACGCTCACTTCTATCTGGGCCTGGCCCTTTACCGGCAGAAGCGCTTCGCCGAGGCCCTGACCCCGCTCGAGGCCTATCGGGAGAAGGCCCGGAAGAGCCTGTCCGCCGCCGACCTGAAAAAGCTCGACGCGCTCATCGCCGAGTGCCGGGCGCGCCGTTGAACAAGGGAGGTTGAGATGGCCAAGCGATCGCGATACGCCGCCGTGCTGGCGGCCGCGCTGACCGTGCTGGGCGCCGCGGCGGCGGCCCCGCCCGCCGCCGGCCAAGAGAATATCGGCCGCGGCCGGATCAACGGACAGGTCGTTGACGAGGCCGGCCAGCCTCTGGCCGGCGCAACGATCGTCGTTCAGATCCTCGAGGGGACGACGAAGCTCGAGGGCGTATCGGATAAGAAGGGCCGCTTCGCCGTGGCCGGGATGGGGACGGGGCGGTGGCGCGTCACGGCCACGCTCCAGGGTTACCTGGATTCTTTCGTCGAAATGCGGATCAGCCAGATCCGACCCAACCCGCCCGTCACCTTGACCTTGAAGAGGACGGGCGGCCCGGCCGGTTTCCAGGCCGATCCCGAGAGCCTGGCCGCGGTCGACCGGGCCAACATCCTCGAGGCCGAGGGAAGGCTCGACGAAGCCATCGCGCTCTTCGAGGGGTTCCTGGCGAAATATCCCGGCGTCTACCAGGTCCGGGCCAACCTCGGCGGAACCCGGCTCAAGAAAGGCGACCTCGACGGGGCCGAGAGGGAATTCAAGGCCGTCCTCGAGCAGGGCGGCGGCGCCGGGGACTTGACCAAGGACAAGGTCTCGGCGGCCCGGGCCCTGACCGGGCTGGGCGAGGTCGCGCTCAAACGGGGAGATCCCGAAGCCGCGGTCCGGTCCTTCAGCGAGGCCTTGGCCCTCGCGCCCGACGACGAGGCGGTCGCCTACAACGTCGGCGAGATCCTGTTCTCGAACCAGAAGACCGGCGAAGCGATCCGCTATTTCGAGATGGCCGTCCGGATCCGGAAGGATTGGCCCAAACCCTACTACAGGCTCGGCTTCGTCTACCTCAACACGGGCGACTACGCCAAGGCCATGGAGAATTTCAAGACCTTTCTCGCCCTCGATCCCGCGAACCCCGAGGCCCCCAACGTCAAGAACGTGATGGAGGCGATCGAAAAGATCAAGAAGGATGGGAGGCCCGCATGATCGTCCCCAAGCCGACGACAGCCGCTCTCGCCCTCGCCGCCCTTCTGTCGGCGTCATGCGGGAGCCCCGGACGGCCGGTCGGGCCGGGCGACGTCGTCGCCCGCAAGGGCATGGTCGCCTCGGCCCACCCGGCGGCCACGGCCGTCGGGCTCGAGATCCTGAAGAAGGGCGGCAACGCCGTCGACGCCGCCGTGGCCGCGGCCTTCGCCCTGAGCATGGCCGAGCCCAACGCGTCCGGCGTCGGAGGCGGCGGGTTCATGGTCGTCAAAATGGCCGGGGCGGAGCCGATCATGATCGATTACCGCGAGGCCGCCCCGGCCGGGGCCACGCCCGAGCGCTACTACGCGCCGGGCTTCGATTGGGCCGCCCGGACGGCCCGGGGACCGGACGCCGTCGGCGTCCCCGGGCTCGTGGCCGGGGCCGCCCTGGCCCTGGAGACGCACGGGACGATGACGCTGGCCGAGGTCCTGGCCCCGGCGATCCGCCTGGCCCGGGAAGGCGTCCCGGTCGGCGCCAAGCTCAACGGCATGATCGTCGACGAGATGGAGAAGATCGCGGAGTCGCCGGCCGCCGCGGCCATCTATCTCCCGGAGGGGCTGCCGCTCGAGGAGGGCGGCTCGCTCCGGAACGAGGACCTGGCCGCGACCCTCGAGAGGATCGCCGCCGAAGGCCCGGAGGGGTTCTACGACGGTCCCGTCGCCGCGGCCGTAGCGGCCGAGTGCGAAAGGCTGGGCGGCGTCCTCACAGTCGGGGACCTGAAGGGCTACCGGGCCAAGCTCCGGGAGCCGGTCCGGGGGACCTACCGGGGCTGGGAGATCGTCTCGGCCTCCCCCCCGACGGGCGGCGGGACCCACCTCATCGAGCTCCTGAACATCGTCGAGACGTTCGACGTCCGGGCCATGGGCCGCGGCAGCGCCCGGCTCGTCCACGTCCTGGCCGAGGCCATGAAGATGGTCTTCGCCGACAAAGCGGCCAACTCCGGGGATCCCGACTTTTTCAGGATCCCGGTCGGGACCTTCACCGACAAGGCCTACGCCGCGAAGCTCGCGGCCCGCATCCGCCCGGGCGAAGCCCGCTTCGACTACGCCCCGCCCTCGCTCGTCTTGCCCGAATCCGGCAGCACCTCGCACCTGTGCGTCGCCGACGAGCGAGGCAATGTCGTCGCCCTGACCCAGAGCATCAACAGCTTCTTCGGTTCGGGGATCGTCGTGCCGGGGACGGGCGTCCTGCTCAACAACCACCTCGCCGACTTCGACGACCGCGCCGGCGGGCCGAACGCGATCGGCCCGGGCCGGCGGCCGGCCAGCAGCATCGCCCCGACGATCGTCCTGCGCGACGGGAAGCCGGTCCTGGTCGTCGGCACGCCCGGGGCGACGCGCATCGTCTCGGCCCTGGCCCAGATCGTTATCAACCTTGTCGATTTCGGCCTGGGGCTCGACGAGGCGATCGAGGCGCCCCGGGCCCACTGCCTGACCAAGACGCTGGCCCTCGAGGGCCGGTTCCCCGCCGACGTCGTCCGCGCCCTCGAGTCCTGGGGCCACCCGGTCAAGACGTACCCGGACCGGGACAATTATTTCGGCGGGGCCCAGGCCATCCTCATCGACGCCAAGACCAAGGCCCTCGTCGGCGCGGCCGACTCGCGCCGGGACGGGTTCGCGGCCGGATATTGACGGCCGGGAGGACCGCATGAAAAGAACATCGCTCACAGCCTACGCCGCCCTCGTCTCGCTCACCCTGACCTCGATCGCCGCGTGCATCCGGACCGGCGGCACGCGGGAGCAGATGATCGAGAAGGTCCTGGCCCAGAAGAAGGACGTGACCATCCTGGTCACGGATTCCGGCCTCGGCGGCCTGTCGGTCGCGGCCGATATCGCCGCCCGGCTGCCGGAAAGCGGCGTTTTCCGCCGGGCGCGCATCGTCTTCTACAACGCCCTCTTCCACAGCAGCGGCTACAACGGCCTGGCCTCCGAGGCCGAGAAGGACCGCATTTTCGACGAGGTCCTGCGGGCCATGGAGAAGCGCTACCGCCCCGACATCCTGCTCATCGCCTGCAACACCCTGTCGGTCGTCTACGACCGGACGGCTTTCGCCCGCAAGGCCCGATTCCCGGTCGTCGGCATCGTCGAGACCGGTGTCGACCTCGTCGCGGGCCAGTTCGCCAAGACGCCCGGGGCGACGGCCGTCCTCTTCGGGACCAAGACGACCATCGAGAACGAGGCCCATAAGAAGGCCCTCGTCGCCCTCGGCGTCCCGCCGGAGCGGATCGTCGGCCAGGCCTGCCACCGGCTGGCCGGGGCCATCGAGCGGGGCGTGGCGACCGAGGAGACGGTGGGCTATATCCGTCAATTCGTCGGCGAGGCGTTGGCCAAGGCCGGCCCGGTCGAGGGCCCCCTTTTCGCCGCCTTCGTCTGCACCCACTACGGGTACGCCCGCCAACAGTTCGCCGAGGCCTTCGCCGCGGCCGGCCAGCCCGGGATCGTTCTCCTCGATCCGAACCCGCTCATGGGCGACATCCTGTTCGCCCCCGCCCACCTCCGCAGGTTCCCGCGGACGGAAGTCGCGGTCGAGGTCGTGTCGAAGCTCGAGATCACCGAGCAGGAGCGGGCGGCCATCGGGCCGCTCCTCGAGGCGGTCTCCCCGGCCGTCGCAGCGGCCTTCCGGAGCTACACCTTCGACCCGAAGCTCTTCGAAGTCTCGTTCGAGCCGCCTCCGCCCAAGAAATGAGGTCTTCCCCCGACCCTTAGCGGCCGAGAACTTGCCCGGCCATCGTCCCCGTGAACGCGCCGCCGTCGAAGGCCAACCGGCCGTTGACCAGGACCTGGCGGACGCCCCGGCTGAGCTGGTGGGGGTTGGAGATCGAGGACGGCACGGCGATCCCCTTGAGGTCGAGGACGACGATGTCCGCCGCGGCGCCCTCGGCGATCCGGCCCCGGTCGCGCCAGTTCATGATCTCGGCCGGGAGCGACGTCTGCGACCGGATCACTTGGGCGAGCGAGACCGTCCGGCGCCCGAGGGCGTATTCCTTGATCTTGTAGAGGAAGGTCGAATAGGACCTTGGGTGTGGCAGGCCGACGCCGTAAACCGGCAGGATGCCGTCGCTGCCCGTGGCCACCCAGTCTTTTCTCATGATGTATTCGATGTCGGGCTCGCACATGTTGAACGGAACGGCCCGGACCCCGGCCAGCTCGAGCTCGATGGCCGTATCGACCGGGTCCTGCTTCCGCGCGGCCGCGATCGCGGCCAGCGACCGGCCCTCCAGGGACCGGTCGGCGGCGATGGCGACGATCATGTTCTCGGGGCCGACGTCGTCGTAATAGGCCCGGATGCCGTCGCGGATGGCCCGGGCGCCGGCCGGCTCGGAGAGGCGGCGCAGGAACAGGGCCCGCTCCCGCTCGTTCGCCGGTCCCTGCGTGCGGCCCCCGAAGACCTCCGCGGCGACCAGGTCGACGAAGCGGTCCCGCGTCAGGCCGGCCAGGAAATCGAGGTGCGGCCGGGAGAGCGGGAAGAACGGCGTGGCCTTGGCATAGAGCTCCATGAGCTCGGCGTCGCGGAGCCGGCCGAAGGCCCGGCGGATGTCGGCGGCGCCGAGCCCGGGCTCCTCGCCGGTCCAGACCTCGCGCGGCACGAGCGGCGAGTAGGGCGTGGTGTTGGAGAAGCGATAAGGGTACTGGTCGGCGGTGATCCTGAGGCCGCGGGCGCGGGCCTGTTCGATCATCCGACTGGCCTCCCGCACCAGGCCCCAGTTGGCCTTGCGCATGACCTTGAAGTGGGAGACGTTGGCCCGGACCCCCGCGCCCTCGGCGACGGCGATGCACTCCCCGATCGCCTCGAGGAGCTTGTCCCGCTCGTTGCGGACGTGGGAGTGGTAGATCCCGCCGTAGGGCGCGATGACCTTGACCAGCTCGAGGATCTCGTCGGTCTTGGCGTAGAGGCCGGGCCGGTAGATGAGCCCGGTCGAGAGGCCGACGGCGCCCTGGTCCATGGCTTCCATGACCAGGGCCTTCATCCGTTCGAGCTCGTCCGGCGTCGGGGCCCGGTCCTCCATGCCCATGACGAGCTGGCGAACCTGGCCGTGGCCGACGAGCAGGGCGACATTGAGGCCGACCCCCTCTTTGGTGAACCGCGCGATCTGGTCGGAGGCCTTCTCGAAGATGGGCCAGGCGCTGCCGCCGCACTGGCCGATGACGACGGTGGTCACGCCCTGGGAGAGCGAGCCCAACCCGCTCCGGTTGGCCGGAAAGTAGAGCCCCTCGTCGACGTGCGTGTGCAGGTCGATGAATCCGGGCGTGACGTGGAGGCCTCGGGCGTCGATCGTGCGCCCGGCCCGGCCCGGGATGGACGGGGCGACCCGGACGATGCGGCCGTCCTTGACGGCCACGTCGGCCCGGAAGGGCGCGCGGAGCGACCCGTCGAGGACGAGGCCGTTCTTGACGAGGATGTCGAATTCGGACGCGGCGGCCTGGGCCCTCGAGGGGAGGGACGAGGCCGCCGTTCCGAGCGCGACCAGTACCGCCGCGGCGAACAGGGCGATCCCGGCGGGACGTCTCATGTGAACCTCCTTCGGACGGACGTTCGAGAGAGCTAGGCTTTCTTGAGGGGCACGATCCCGGCCATCTCCCCGATCACGTTGACCAGGTCCTTGTCGGAGGGGACGATGATCTTGGCGTTCCCCTGCAGGGCGGTCTCGAGGGCCTGGAGCCGCCGGAGGATCTGGGCGTTGCCGATGAAGTATTTTTCGGCGGCCTCGTTGACCAGACGGATGGCCTCGGCCTCGCCCTGGGCCTCGAGGATCTTGGCCTGGCGGATGCCGTCGGCCCGCTTGATCTCGGCCCGGCGGTCGCCATCGGCGGAGGTCTCGCGGGCGGTGGCGAAGTCGATGGCCGCGATCTTCTCGTTCTCGGCCTTGACGACCTTGTTCATCGTCTCCTGGACGTCCTTGGGCGGGTCGATCTCCTTGAGCTCGGTCCGGACGATGTCGATGCCCCAGCGGGCCGTCTCGGTCGAGAGGGTCTTCAGCAGCTCCTCGTTGATCTTGCCGCGCTCGCTGTTGGCCGACTTCAGGGTCAGCGTGCCGATGATGTTGCGCAGGGTCGTCCGGGCCAGGTTGACGATCTGCCACTGGAAGTTGTTGACGTGGTACTGGGAGGCCTTGACGCTGGTCTCGTCCTCCTTGACCCGGAAGTAGACCTGGGCGTCGACCCGGGCGTTGAGGTTGTCGTTGGTGATGATCTCCTGGGGCGCGGCGTCGACCATCATCTCGGTGATGTTGATCTGGCGCAGCTGTTCGACGACCGGGATGACCCAGTTGAAGCCGGGCATGGCGAAGCGGTGGTACTTGCCCAGCCGCTCGACGAGCCCGCGGTGGGTCGGCCGGACGATGCGGATGCCGATGAGAAAAATGAAGACGATGACGCCGCCGATCCAGAGATAAATGGAGATGTTCGACATGCTGTCCTCCTTTTACATTTTCCAGGTGCCGGAGACGATGACGTTGGAGCCCGTGATCGCCGCCGCCTCGTCCGAGGCGCAGAAAGCGACGGCCTCGGCCACGTCCTCGAAGGTGCCGATCTGCGACTCCGAGAGGTTCTTGGCCGCGGGCAGGGCGCCGCCCCGCATCAGGCCGGGCGAGACCATGTTGACCGTGATGCCGTTCACGACCTCGGCCGCCGCGGCCGTGCGGGTCAGCGTGAGCAGGCCCGTCTTGGCCATGGCGTAGGGGGCGATCGTCGGGAAGGCCCCGAGGTGCTCGGCCCGGCTGTAGCCGATGTTGACGATCCGGCCCCACTTGCGCTTGCGCATGCCGGGCAGGGCCGCCTTGAGGCAGAAATAGGGCGCGAGCAGGTTGCCCCGCAGGACCCGCTCCCAGTCGGCCACTTCGAGCTGGTCCCAGGGCTTGACCAGGAACGGCCCGACGTTGTTGACCAGGACGTCGATGCGGGCGAACCGCTCCTCGACTTTCTTGACCAGGCCCGCGGCCTGGGCCTTCTTGGTCAGGTCGGCCCGGAAGGCGGCCGCGAGCTTGCCCTTGTCGCGGATCGACGCGGCCAGCTCCTGGGCCTCGTCGCGGCGGCTGAAATAATGGATGGCCACGCCGGAGACGTCCTCGGCCAGGCGCAGGGCGATCGCCCGGCCCATACCCCGGGCGGCGCCGGTGACCAGGGCGATGCGCATGCTCATGGCGTCACGCGAGCGGGCCGACGGCGGCTTCGACGGCGTCGAGGATCTCGCCGGAGGCGACGACCTCTTTGAGCCTGTTGATCTCGTCGTAGAGGGGCCGGTCGGCGTCGAGGTGCGCAATGTGCTTGCGGATGACCTCGTAGGCCGCCTGGGTCCCCTTGCCGGGCTTGAGCGGCTGGCGGAAGTCGAGGGCCTGGGCCCCGGCCATGAGCTCGATCGCGAGGACGGCCTGGGCGTTGTCGAGGATCTGGCGGGTCTTGAGGGCCGTGGTCATGCCCATGCTGACGAAGTCCTCCTGGTCGGCCGCGGCCGGGATGGAGCCCGTGGCGGCCGGGTGGGAGAGGACGCGGTTCTCGCAGACGAGCGCCCCGGCCGTGTACTGGGTGAGCATCAGCCCGGAGAACATGCCCGCGCCTTTGGTCAGGAAGGCCGGCAGGCCGGCGTTGAGGTGCGGGTTCATGAGCCGGTTGTGGCGCCGCTCCGAGAGCACGGCGATCGTGGTCACGGCCGTGCCCAGGAGCTCGAGGGCGAAAGCCATCGGCACGCCCTGGAAGTTCGCCCCGGTCAGGACGAGCTTCTCGTCGGGGAAGAAGACGGGATTGTCGGCCGCGCCCTTGAGCTCGATCTCGACCATGGCGCGGGCCCATTTGAGGGCGTCGCGGCCGGCCCCGACGACCTGGGGCGTGCTGCGGAGGCTGTAGGCGTCCTGGACCTTCTTGCCGGTCTGGGCCAGGCACTCGCTCCCTTCGGTGATACGGCGGACGTTGGCCGCCGACTCGAGGGCGCCGGGGTAGCCGCGCGTCGCGTGCAGGCGCTCGTCGTAGGCCTTCATGTTGGCGTTGAGGACCTCAAGGGTCAGGGCCGCGGCGATCTCGGACATCTTCAGCCAGCGGTGGACGTCGTGGACGGCCAGGGCGGACATGCCGGCGATGACGTTCGAGCCGTTGATCATCGCCAGCCCGTCGCGGGCGTGGAGGACGATGGGCTTGATGCCGGCCCGCTTGAGGGCCTCGGCCCCGGGGAGGCGCTCGCCCTTGTAGAAGGCCTCGCCCTCGCCCATGGGCACAAGGGCCATCTGGGCCATCGGCGAAAGGTCGCCGCAGGCGCCGACCGAGCCCTTCTCGCACATGACCGGCGTGACCCCTTTGTTGAGGAGGTCGATCAGGGTCTCCGTGACGACAGGCCGGAGGCCGGAGTGGCCGTGGCAGTGGCAGCTGATCCGGGTCAGGATGGCCGCCCGGACGATCTCCTCGGGCATGGGCTTCCCGTAGCCGGCGGCGTGGCTGTAGATCAGGTAGCGCTGGTACTGCTCGACCTGGTCCTGGGTCAGGACGACGTTGGCCAGCTCGCCGATGCCGGTGTTGACGCCGTACATGATCTCTTTCTTCTGGATCTTGTCCTCGAGCAAGGCCCGGCACTTCTCGATGCGCTTGCGGGCCTCGGGGTCGAGCGATACGGGAACGCCCTCGCGGGCGACCTTGACGACGGTCTCGACGTCGAGATTGGTCCCTGTCAGGACGATGGACATGAAAGAGCCTCCTGGGGGTGATGGTGTGGGTCGTTGGCCATCTGAGCCTTTTAACTCTAGCGGAAGATGAAGAAGGGGTCAAACCCTAAATTCTTCAATCTTGGACGTCCGGCTCCCCTGCCGACCGGCGAAAATTGAAGAATTTGGGGCCTGACCCCTTCTGGTTGCTTGCCCGGCGCCGCTGTGTTATAAGATACCTTCTTTTCGCCATATCCCGAACGGAGACGACCCCATGGCCAGAGAGATGAAGCGGATCCTGATGACGGGCGCGGCGGGCCAGATCGGGTCCGAGCTGGCCCAGGCGCTGCGGAAACGGTTCGGCGCCGAGAACGTCCTCGTCACCGACGTCGTCCGCCCCCCCGCCGCCCTGGCCGAAGCCGGCCCCTTCGAGCTCGTCGACGTCACGGACAAGGCCGCCCTCGACGGCCTCATCGTCAAGTTCGGGGCCGACACCGTCTATCACCTGGCCGCGCTCCTCTCGGCCACGGGTGAGAAGAACCCCCAGAAGGCCTGGGCCGTCAACATGAACGGGCTCCACAACGTCCTCGAGATCGGCCGGACGCGCGGGCTCGTCCGCATCTTCTCCCCGAGCTCCATCGCCGTCTTCGGCCCGACCACCCCGCGCGAGATGACCCCCCAGGACACCGTCCTCGGCCCGACGACGATCTACGGCGTCACCAAGGTCGCCGGCGAGCTCCTCTGCGATTACTACGTCCTCAAATACGGCCTCGACGTCCGCGGCTGCCGCTACCCCGGGATCATCAGCCACCAGACCCTGCCCGGCGGCGGCACCACCGATTACGCCGTCGCCATCTTCTACGAAGCCGTCAAGCACGGCCGCTACACCTGCTTTCTCCGCGAAGCGACCCGGCTGCCGATGATGTACATGCCCGACTGCCTGAAGTGCACGCTCGACCTCATGGACGCGGACTTCGCCCGGTTGAAGCACCACTCGAGCTTCAATGTCACGGCCATGAGCTTCTCGGCCGGCGAGCTCGCCGCCGAGATCCGCAGGCACATCCCCTCGTTCGAGGTCCGCTACGAGCCCGACTTCCGCCAGGCCATCGCCGACTCCTGGCCGGCCTCGATCGACGACAGCGCCGCGCGCGCGGAGTGGGATTGGAAGCCGGATTACGATCTGGCCGCCATGACCGCCGACATGCTGGACGCCCTGCGCAAACGGCACGCCGCCGGCACCCTGGGCGTCTGATCCCTGCTTGGCCTCGCCTAGGCCAGCCGTTCCGCAAGAAAATTCGGCAGGGCGAACGAAGCCCGGAAGACGTCAGGATTGAAGTACTTCAGCCCATCCGGGATGTAGAGCGTCCGGACCTTGGCCGGATCGACCGTGTCCGAAAGGAAGTTGTAACACCACATGCCGACGGGATAGGTCGGCACCGGGCCGAGATAGAGCGGCGAGTGGCGGAAGATCTTCTTCAAAAAGACGCTCTTGCGGGCGTGGGAATCGAGGTGAAGCATCAGCGAACCCGCTTGGGAAGCGATGATCCCGCCAGGGGCGAGCTTCGACTTGAGCTTCCGGTAGAAGGCCTCCTGATGGAGAACGGTCGACGGCCCGACCGGGTCGGACGAATCGACCAGGATGACGTCGAATTTCTCTCGGACCTTGTCGATGAAGACGTTGCCGTCCTCGACCACGAGCTCGGCCCGCGGGTCGCGGAACGTCGTCCGAAGCCAGGGAAAGTGCTCCCGGCAGGCCTCGATGACCCGGCCGTCGATCTCGACGAGCCAGGCTTTCTTGACCGGGTGCTTGAGGACTTCGCGCAGGGCTCCCCCGTCGCCGCCGCCGATGATGAGGACGTTCTTCGGGCGGGCGTGGGACGCCAGGGCCGGATGGACGAGCATCTCGTGATAGTAGAACTCGTCGCGCTCGGTCGTCTGGACGAGCCCGTCGAGAAGGAGCACGCGTCCGTAATCCCTGTTCCGGATGATCTCGATCCGCTGGAACTTCGACCGCCCCTCGTAAAGGACGTCCTTGACGGTGAAGAAGATGCCCGACGCGCCGGTCTGGTATTCCCGGGCCTCGGTCTTCGCCGCATTGAGCGCTCTCGTCGTCTTCATGTCTTTTCTCCTTCCCCAGCGGCCTCGGATCGACACGCCGCCTCCGGATGCCCGCCCATCATATCACATCTCTTTATGTATCAATGAAGTCTCCCCGAACAAAGGCGAGGCGGAGACTTCGACCTCTTCAATAATTTGAGTCTCCCCGAGACGGCGAGGGATATCACCACGAAGACCCCCGTAGCGGAAGGGGTCCCGCAGAGCGGGGGAACCGTCGGGACTGGTTCCCGGGGGGACCGGGGGGCTAGGGGTGATTCCCGAGCAAAGCCGAGGAGGAGACTTCGCCCTTGCTCGTGGAGTGGAAGGATCAGGCCGGGGGCTAGTCGATCGTGTCGATCTTGATGCCGCTGTAATACTTCTTGAGGATGTCCTGGTACTTGGCCCCGGCCACGGCCATGCCGTAGGCGCCGACCTGGCACAGCCCGACGCCGTGACCCCAGCCGCGGCCCGAGAAGAAGAACTCGGCGACGTTCCCCTGCTCGTCGTAAGCGCGGTCGATGACGAACCGGGTGTCGCGGAGGCCCAGGACGGCGCGGATCTGGAAGCCGCGCACGGTCGCGCTCTGCTCGGTCCCTTTCAGGACGATCTCCGTCGCCCGGCCCGAATCTCCCCGGGCCGTAACGGTGATATTGACCAGCCGGCCGATCGGGTAGGACTGTCCGATCCGGGCTTCCAGCTCCTGGCGCTTTTTCGGGATCTGCCAGTTGTTGAACCGCGAGGACCGGTCGAGGACGTTCGAGTTCGGAGGATAGAGGACCTCGAGGTAAGCGACCTGGCCGTCGCGCTCGAGCCAGCGGACGTTCTCCCCGCCGAGCAGGGTCAGCTTGGTGGCGAAGGTCGTCTCGCCCTCGATCGTCCGGAGGAGCCGGACATGGTTGGACAGGTGCAGCGTCCGGCGCTCGAAGTCCTTCCCGACCTCGATCGTGCCCCGGCCCGCCCCCCGGAACGTCCCGGTCTGGAAGAAGTCCTTATAGTCCCTGACGACGCGGGCCAGGGCCATGGCCAGCTCAGCCCGGGTGACGGGCTGCTGGATCTCGCCGGCCCGCACCGACGAGGGGAAGAGCCCGGACTGGAAGCAGAGGGCCAGCGGTCCCCGGTCCCTGCCCTGGACGTCGGGCAGGTCCTTGAGCATGAAGTCGATCTCGCCGGGAAGCAGGAGCTGGTCGATCCGGTCCTTCCAGGAGAAGGCGTCGACGAGCAGCCGGGCCAGGCTGACGAAGCTCAGCGCGGCCGGGCCGGGAACGAAGCCGGGCTCCTTGAGGCCGAGCAGACGCCGCGCGTCCCTGATCCACTCGACGGCCTCGTCGAAAGTGGCCTCGGCGCGGAAGTCGAGGGGCTCGGCGCCCATGGGCACGATGCCCAGGCCGAGCAGGAGGGCGACGTCGAGGTTGACGTTCCGCCCGTCGATGAGGATGGGCGCGACCGGCGTCGGCGCCTCGACCTTCCACTCAGGCTGTTTCTCGTAGCTGCAATCGACGCCCTTGAGGTACGGCACGGGGCGTCCGGAGAAAACGTTCTCGGCGTCCTCGGTCCGGCCGCCGCAGGTGCTCGTGTACAGGGCGTTGATGAGCTCGCCCCGGTAGCGCATGACGACGCCCTTGGTCTCCTCGACAGCCCGCGTGCTCATCGAGCTCTCGGACTGCATGCCGAGGTAGAGCTGGGAGCGGGGGGTGTTGACCAGGTCGAAGCCGAGGCTCTTGAACGCGCCCAGGTTCTTGAGCGCGTAGGTCCGGGCGGCCACGGCCTGGGCCTTGAGCGCCTCCAGGGCCCCGAACTGGCCGGGCGACAGCTCGCCGGGGACGACGCTCTTGAGGTAGTCCTCGAGGTTGACGTGGTTCACGACGACGATGCCCTTGGGCGTCCCGGCCATGGTCAGGAAGCCGCGGTAGCTCCGGCCGTTGAGGGTCAGGAAGCTCTGCGGGTTGGCCGGGATGAAGTAGAGGTCGGAGTCCCGGCTGAGCGAGACGAGCTTGTCGTCGAGGACCATCCAGATCGGCCGGGACGGTTCGGCGACGACTTCTTCGCGGTCGATCCAGACGTCCTTCAGCCCGGCTCTCTTGAGCTCGTCGACCTTGGCCAGGGCTTCGCCCCGGGTCAGGAAATCGCCCAGCTTGATCTCGTAGATCCCCGGCGCGTCGGCCTCGAGGTCCTCCGTGACCGAGACCTTGCCGCCGGTCTTGGCGCTGAGGCTCGCCGCCAGCTGGTCGGCCTCCTCGCGCTCCTTGGCGTGGGCCAGAAGGATGACGTATTTCTCGGTCAGCTTCTCGCCCCCGCCCTTGATCCGGATCTCGTCGGCGTCCTCGGAGACGAGACGGTAGCCCGAGGCGACCTCGTAGATCTTCATCCCGGCGGAGGACCGGATGTGGATGTCCTTGAGGTTCGTGCCCAGGCCGACGGTGATGACCGGCTTGGGGATCATGAAGCCGTGGAAAAAGGCGCCTTCGGTCCCGAATTCGACAGGGGTCCCCCAGAAGAAAAAGAACGCGACGAACAGAATAAACAAGTACTTTAATTTATAGGACATCTTAAGGGACCCGCTTACTGCTTGGACGGAACAATGCTAGCGGATAAGGAAGGGCTTGTCAAGCAAAAAAACTAGGGATGCTACCGGTCTCGCCCGACACCCCTACATCTTGTGTAAGTTGTTGATAAAATCCCCTCTTCCGGTTAGCCCCAGGGCGTTCCGCCGGCCCCACGCCGGGCCCGGGACGCGCCCGGTCCCGGTCCGCCTTCGCCTCGATTGTGATAGAATCCGGACGATACCAAGCGGGAGTAAGGCCCATGAAAAAAGCGCTGCTCGCGGCCTTCGCCGCCCTGACCCTCGTCCTTCCCGGCGCGGCCGGCGTCGACAGCCTGTCCAGGCTCTTCGCCCCCGGCCAGGCCGTCCTCGATCTCGACGGCGACGGCTTCCCGGAGAAGCCCGCCGTGGCCATCATCGTCCCTGATAGGCCCACGGCCGCCGAGCTGGCCCTGGCCGCCGACATCGCCGCCAGGGTCAATTTCGAGAGCCTCGCGGTCGAATTCGGCCTGGTCCGGCATGAATCGGACCTCGCCTCGGGACCGGCCCCGGCCCTCCAGATCCTGGTGGGCGGACGCCTGGCCCGCGTCCGGGAGGCCCTCAAGGAGCGCCGCCGCGAGCCCGCGACGCTCGGACCGAACCAGGGCCTCGTCTTCCTCTTCTCCCGTCCCGGCCAGACGGCGGTCGCCTGCGTCGCCGGCTCCGAAGACACCCTGCTCAAGACCGGCCGGGCCTTTTTCCTGCGCTGGCCCTACTTCTGGGAGGTCTGGGGGCGCGAGACCGGGGCGACCTACGAGAGCCTCGAGAAGGACCTCGAGTCCTTCCTCGCGGCGGCGGGCGTGAGGCTCCAGAAGACCGTTGTCCGCGAGGCCGTCTACGAGTTCCCGGGCGCCGTCCCTGTTTCCGACGGGCTCCAGGCCCTCTCGCTCGATCAGGGACAGATCCGGGACCTGGCCGTCGAGGTCCATTTCGCGTCCGACGCGGACCGCCGGACGGCCGATGACGCCCTGGCGGCCTTGGCCCGCGACCAGAGCCGGGGGATCCGCACGGCCCTCCTCACCTACCCCGCCTGCGCCGCCCTGACCTTCGAGCTGCGTTACGGCGAAGGCCGCTCCAGGGTCGTTCTGCCGAGGGCCGGCGCGTCGCGCCGGCTGCTCACGCCCGCCTTCAAGGAGCGGCCGGGCGGTGAGGCCGCAGGCAAGGACTTCGACCTCCTCGGCCTCGTCTCGCCCAAGGGCATCTATGCCGACCAGGACCGCGACGGCGTCCCCGACGGCCTCGACGGGACCATCGTCGTTCCCAAGGACCTCGCGCCCGCGGCCCTGCCCGAGCTGGCGGCCCGCTTCATCCTCGGCACGGCCGGCGCGTCCTTCCCGGTCGTCCGGCTCGACAGCGAGATCGAGAGCCGCAAGGCCCTCGCCGCGCCCGTCCTCCTCGGCGCGAACGCGCTCACCTCGGACCTGGTCAAGACCGGCCGGCTGAAGGTCCGCGACCTCCCGCCGGGCGCCGGGTGGCTCAGGATCGTGCCCAAGGCGTTCGGCCGGTCCGCGGCGCTCGCGGTCCAGGCCGCGGACCCCTCGGGCCTCGAAAAGACGCTGTCCTACCTGGCCCGGACCTTCCCCTATTTCGACGAGTCCGGAGAGGGCCGCGCCGAGCTCTCCGACCTGGCCGAGGACGTCGACCGCTTCCTCGCCGGCGGCAAGGGCGCGGCCGAGGCGTTCATCCGGACCGCCGCGGACAAGGCCGCGGCCGAGATCAAAGGGCGGGAGATCGAGTCGGTCCGGGCCGAGCTCGTCCTGCCCGACGAGAACGCCGGTCTCGCGGAAGCCGTGCGGGCGACGCTCGCGGCCGCGGCCGGAAGCGCCCCCGTCACGGTCGAAGCCGGATCGATGAAGGCGGGCCGGACGGTCTTCGAGAAGGCGAAGACTTTCACCTGGGAGGTCGACGATGCCCGGGCCCTGCTCGAGAGCCGGCTCCGCGCCCTGGTCGACGCCGCGGGCAAGGGCGGCGGCGTCAAGGTCAGCCTGGGGATCAGCGAATCGCCGGCCGTGCGGGGCAAGGTCCGTTCGGACTTCCTCGGGATCCTCGGCCGGGCCGGCTTCCCGAGCGCCGAGGTCGAGGTCCTGTCCGCTTACAAGCCGGGATACTTCTGGCTCCTCGAACGGGTCCTGCCGGCCCTCATAGGCCGGGGGGTCGCCGGCCTCGTCATCCGCTTCACGGAGGAGCGCCCGGACTTCAGCCGGCCGCAGCGCACCTACGGCGACCCGAACCGCTGGCTCCAGGAACTCTACCCGGTGGACGAGCCCCTGGCCCGGGCGCTCGGTCTCGCCCTCGACCGGATCACGTTCGAGGCCGCGGCGCCGGGCGGGCCGACCTACGAGGTCGAGGCGGTCGACGCCGGCGGCGCCGTGATCTACAAGGACGGCTTCACGCCGCGGACGCGCGAGATCGCCCTCTCCGGCGTCCTGCCGGAGTGGGGTCAGGCCCGGGTGACCACGGGCTGGCTCCACATCGTCGCCGGCGGCACGGTCGTCTGCGACGAGGCGCTCGAGACCGACCTCGAGAAGTTCTGGACCTTCTACCAGGAGGACGTCCTCCGGGCAGTCGCCGGCCACGTCCGCAAGAAGACGGGCGGCGAGCCGACCTTCTCCAAGCAGCCCTATTTCAAGCGCCTGCTCGTCGACCTCCGGGCGAGCGAGCCGGACTTCCGGACCGGCCTCGACGAGGAGGTCATCTCCTCGCTCGAAGCGATCCACGACGAGATCTATTTCGACACGCTCGACCTGCTCCGGGGGCTGACCCGGTTCGATCCCGAGGACAAAGAGACCGCGGCCGACACGTCGCGGTCCTCGGCGCCCGGCAACGTCTTCCCTTCCCTCCACCCGTCCCTCGAAGGCGGTCCGGCCGCGGTCCGGGCCGCGCTCGAGGACTGGCCGGCCCCGGCCCCGCAGGCGGTCATCACCTGGAAGGAAAAAGACCGTGAAGAGGTCTCGCGCAGATCCGTCTTTCCGGCCCTCAAGCCGAAGTCGATGCGGGCGATGGAGCTGCTTTACGATGGCCGGTCGGCGCGCGTGGCCGACGTCGTCTTCGAGTCGGAGTGGGAGAAGGAGGCGGACTATCTCGCCGTCATCGACATCCTCGGGGCCTGGCGCGGGCTCTACGAGGCCGGCCTGGTCAAGGACCCGTTCCGGTTCCCGCGTCTCGACGGCGTCACGCTCCGGCTGAAGAACCAGGACCGGGAAAAAGACGAGCGGCTCGCGGTCGCCGCGCCCGCGGCGGCCGCTCCCCCCGCTCCGGCGCCCGAGCCCTGGGCCGGCCCGTCTTTGGTGACAACGAAGGACATCATTTCTCCGGACATGGCCTCGGAGATCGTCCGCCGCCTCTCGGCCTTCCCCGGCGTCCGGGGCTATGTCGGGGGGAGGTCCTACGAAGGCCGGGAGGTCCCCGTGCTCGAGATCTACAGGCCTTTCGGGCCCGCGGTCTCCCTGCCGCGCCTGATCACAGTCAAGCCGACGCTCCAGGCCGTCGCCCGCCAGCACGCCAACGAGGTCGCCTCGACCAACTACCTGCTCCGCTTCGCCGAGCTCCTGGCCCGCGACCCCGGGGCCGCCGAGGCTCTGAAGAAGGTCAATTTCGTCTTCCAGCCGATGGAGAACCCGGACGGGGCCGCCCTCGCCTACGAGATGCAGAAGAACGAGCCGTTCCACAGCCTCCACGCCGGCCGTTACGGGGCCCTCGGCGTGGACATGGGCTACCAGACCGGGGCGAAGCCGCTCCTGCCCGAAGCGGCCGTCCGCCCGCGCCTCTACGACCGCTGGCTCCCGGACATCGTCCTCAACCTTCATGGCTATCCGTCGCACGAGTGGGTCCAATCGTTCTCGAACTACGCGCCCTACCTGTTCCGGGACTACTGGATCCCCAAGGGCTGGTTCGCTTACGTCCGGTCCCTGCGCCTGCCGATCTACGCGGAGCAGCGCGAGGCCGGCGAGGTCCTGCGGAAGCTCGTCGCCGCCGAGCTCAACGCCGACGCCCGGATCGCCGCCTCGAACCGCAAGTTCTACGACCGCTACGAGCGCTGGGCCGGCCGCTGGGCGCCCCATCTCGCCGCCCTCGAGGTCGAGGACGGCGTCAACATCTACGCCAAGCGCCGGGGCCCGGCCGAGAACCGGCTGACGCCGCGGGCCCAGGCGACCCTCAGCGACGAGACGCCCGAGCTCATGGACGAGACGGCCACGGGCGACTGGCTCGACTTCCTCTGCGCCCAGGGCCTGGCCTACCTCCGGGCCCACGTCAAGTATCTCGAGCGGACGGCGTTCGAGGTCGTGCGCATCGAGGAGGAGGTCCGCGACCGGGTCCGTTTCACGCTGGTGCGGAAGCGTCCCGGAAGGGGTCAAAACTGAACTCTTAAGCTTTCCCAGAAATTGGCTATCCTCTGTTCTTAAGAGTTTGAACGTTTAGGCTTGCCCCCTTCTTGATGTGACCCGTTTCCGTCCCCTCAATTTTCGTGTTGTGTCCGGGATTTGCTCATGATAAGATAGCGCCGCCGCCGAAAGACAGGGGCGGGGCGCGATGGACGCACAGACGAACCTCCTGATCATCTCCGACGATTTCTCGCTCTACGAATCCGTCAAACGGTCCCCCGTCGGCGTCGACGCCAGCGTCTTCTTCGCCCAGCTCGGCGACGACGCCGTCGACATCGTCCGCGAGCACGGGATCCGGGTCGTCCTGGTCGATCCCGGGGACTCGATCGCCGCGGGCCTCGTGGTGCTGAAGAAGATCAAGAGATCGGACGCCCTCGTCGACGTCCTCATCGGCGGCCCGCCCCTCGGCCGGGACGCGGTCCTCGACATCATCCACGCCGGGGCGACGGACTATGTGCCCAAGCCTTTCGAGCGGGACATCCTCCGCGACGTCCTGCGCCGGATCTCCCGCAAGAGCGAGCTCCGCCGCGAGACGCTGCACCTCGAGAAGAAGCTGGAGCGCAAGTACGTCTTCCAGGGCCTGGTCAGCCGCAACCCGACGATGCTCGAGATCTTCAGCCTCATCGAGAACATCGCCAAGTACTTCTCGAGCGCCCTGATCACCGGCGAGACCGGGACCGGCAAGGAGATCGTCGCCCGGGCCGTCCACAGCCTGAGCCCGCAAGGCGAGCGGCCGCTCGTCGTCTGCGACTGCGCCTCCGTGCCGGAGAACCTCTTCGAATCCGAGCTCTTCGGCTACCGCAAGGGCGCCTTCACCGGGGCCGACCGCGACAAGCCCGGGCTGTTCGAGGAGGCCGACCGCGGGACGATCTTCCTCGACGAGATCGCCGAGATCCCGGTGGCCGTACAGGCCAAGCTCCTCCGGGTGCTGGAGAGCCGGGAGTTCCGGCCGCTCGGGGCGAACGAGAGCGCGACGGTCGACGTCCGCGTCCTGGCCGCCACCAACCGGGACCTGGCCGAGCGGGTCCGGGCCGGGGCCTTCCGCGAGGACCTCTTCCACCGGCTGAACAAGGTCGTCATCGACCTCCCGCCGCTGAGGGAGCGGCTCGAGGACATCCCCCTGCTCGTCCGCCACTTCCTGCAGGCCGCCAACAAGGCCTTCGGCAAGGACCTCCGCGGCGTCTCGCGCGAGGTCCAGAAGCTCTTCCTCAAGTACGGCTGGCCGGGCAACGTCCGCGAGCTGGCCAACGTCCTCGAGAGCGCGGCCATGCTCTGCAAGAAGGACTTCATCGACGTCGCCAACCTGCCCAAGTACCTCCGCGACTACATCCCGCCCCAGGGGGCCATCGCCTTCGGCGGCCCCGGCCATCTGTCGTCGCTCGAGGACCTGGAGAAGGACTACATCGCCTACCTGCTCAAGGTGACCAAGGGCAACCTGCGCCAGACGGCCAAGATCCTGGGGATCTCGCGGACGACGCTCTACAACAAGCTGGCCAAGTACGGGTTGCGGAGCTGACCGGTCCGGCGGGCTCAGGCGACGGCGGCCGCGCCCTTCTTCGACGTCTTGTCCGAGTACATCCGCCTGTCGGCAAGGGCCAGCAGGTCCGGGAGCGATCCCGGCTTGTCGGGGTCGTAGAGGGCGATGCCCAGGCTGACCGAGACGGGGAAGGCGGCGCCGGGCCGGCTGTTGCGGACCTGGAGCCTTTCGCGGAGCCGGCGGGCCAGGGACGCGATCTTGCCCTCGCCGACGTCGATCGCCAGGGCAACGAACTCGTCGCCGCCGATACGGGCGATGATATCGGAATCCCGGAAGGCCTCCCGAAGGGCTTCGGCCGCGGCGACGAGGGCCGCGTCGCCGGCCTCGTGGCCGAAGCCGTCGTTGATGCTCTTGAGGTTGTCCAGGTCGGCGTAGAAGAGGGCCATCTCCCTCTTCGTCCGGTGGGCGACCTTGATCTGCTGTTCGGCCAGGGCCATGAAGCCGCGGCGGTTGTAGGCCTTCGTCAGCTCGTCGACGAGCGAGAGCTCCCGGAGCTCGCTCTCCGTCCGGTTCCGCTCGACGGCGATCGCGTAGAGACCGGCCAGGCGCTCGACGGCCTTGAGGTCCCTCTCGATGTAGGGGTTCTCGCCGTTGGCGACGACGATGAGCCCGACCATGGAACCCGCCATCACGGCCGGCACGGCCAGGAGCTGGCGCACCGGGAAGTGCCACTCCGGCATGCCGGTGAAGCGCGGGTCAAGGCTGGTCATATTGGTCAAGACGGCTTTTTGCTTCTCGAGGACCCAGCGCCACAGCCCGGATCTCTCGTGCAGCCGGCCGGCCTCCTCGCCGCGCCTGCCGAACAGGGCCTCGGCGTCCGGGGTCATGGCGGCGACGACCAGCTGGCCCGTCCGCTCATCGATGCGGCCGACGAAGGCCGTGGCGCTCAAGGTCAGGCTCCGGGCGTTCTCCAGGACGGCCGAGGCGATGACCTCGATCGGGGTCGGCGAAAGCAGCCGCTGGGAGACCGCGCTCACCGAGTTCTCCAGGCGGACGTCCCAGGCGTGCTCCTCCTCGATCTGCTTTTTGCGCGAGATGTCCTCGATGACCCCGTCATAGTAAAGGACGTTGCCCTGCGCGTCCCGGGCCGCCTGGGACGAATCCTTGGCCCAGAACACCGTGCCGTTCTTGCGCCGGAGCTGGGTCTCCAGGAACTCGACCACCGAGCTCGAATCGAGCGTGGCCTGCCAGCCGGTCCGGTCCCGGGGATCGTGGTGGAGGTCCCAGAAATCGACCGCCTTGAGCGCGGCGAGGTCCGGGTAGCCGAGCATGCGGACGAGGGTCGGCCCGGCTTCCAGGATCTGTCCCTGCGGAGTCGTCCGGTAGGTCCCCAGCGGGTAGCTGAAAACGCGGGTCATCTTATCATCGCCGGCGGCCAGCTCCGCTTCGGCGCTCGCGGCCCTCTCGCGTTCGGCGGCCAGGGCCCGGACGGTCTGAACGTTCGCCAGCGCCAGCCCGGAGATCCGGGCCAAGGCCAGGGCCAGATCGAGGTCGTCATCCCGCCGCTCCGGGCCGCCGAACCCGCCGAGCTCGACGACGCCGAGGAGCTCGCGGCCGTGGGCGACCTTGAGGAAAACGCTCTGCCGGTCGTTGGTCCAGGCATAGTCGGCGTTGAGAGCGACGATCCGGTCGATCGGCGAGCCCTCCGGGCCCGGACGGCCGGAGAAGGACTCCGCGGCCCGGAAGACAACCTCCCGGGGCGAGAGAAGGACGCGGAAGATCTCGACGACCCCGGCCTCTGCGTCCTCCCGGGACTTGACCTCGGTCACGGCCGCGAGGAGCTGTCCGATCCGGGAGAAGTCGGAGACGCGCTGGCGGAGGCCGGCCATCCGGCCTTCGCTCTCTTCGGCCAGGCCGTCCAGCCTCGCGGCGAGGGTGACGCGGAGAAGGTTCTGGCGCAGGAGATCCAGCCCCGCCGGATGGACCTCGGCGGGCAGCCGGACGAACTTGGCGAAGGCCTTGAGCTCGCGGTCCAGACCCGGATGAACGCCCGTATCGAGCAGGACGATCCGCGTGGCCAGCTCGCGGAAGTGGGCCTGCGCGGCCTTGGGGTCGCCGGGCCAGAGCGCCTCGAGGTGGTCCTCCCAGCGGGCCAGCCAACCGGGCAGGACGGGCAGGGCGCCGCTTTGGAGGAACCGGTCCAGGATGTCCTTGTCGGCCAGCCACTCGAAGCACTGGCTCTTTTGATGGAGCCCGACGCCGCGGTCGAGCCCGAGGTCCTTCGCCGGCCGCGTCAGGCAGTACCCGCCGGCCAGCGCCACCCGGCAACCCTGGGCCCGGCAGGACCCGACGGCCTCGGCCAGGCCCGGCCAGGAGCCCTCGGAGAGGTCGCAGCGAACGGGCTGGGGGAGGAAGCGGACGTCCTGGAATTCCTGCGACGAGCGAAGAGCGAGGAGCTCGCGGTCGAAGCTCGAACAGGCGATAAGGCCGAGTTGAGGATTCATTGTCGTCCGCGAATGAGTCCTAATATGTTCTAATATTGGACACAATTATTATATCATCAAATGATTTCTCAAGTCAAGTATTATGTTGATTATGACAATTTTTATATGTCCCATTCCATTACATAGGCTTCTTATGGCTAGGCCCGCCTGAACGGTGAGACTAGCCCATCCCCCCGGGATCAGGCGACGATCCGATTTCCGGCCGTCGGTCGAGGGGTTTGTCAAAACCGCCGGCCTTCATTAGAATAGTCCCGTCATGTTCCCCCGTCGCCCTCAATGTCAGGAGGAGGTTCCGATGAAAAAAAGACCGGCTTGGGCCGCCGTAGCGCTTGTCATCATTCTCGCCGCGGCGAGCCCTTCGCCCGGCCAGACAGCGGCAGCCGAGAGCAGCAAGGACGCGCTCGCCGTTCTGGCCAAGACCGTCGAGGCCATGGGCGGCCGCAAAGTCCTGGCCTCCATCAAGGACACCACCCTCAAAGGGACCGCCGACCTCGTCCAGATGGGCCGGAGCCTGCCGGTGACGGTCTACCAGAAAGAGCCCAACAGGCTCCGCATCGACCTCGATCTCTCCGCGCTCGCCTCGGGCCAGGTCTTCACCCAGGCCTACGACGGGACGCGGGGCTGGGGGACCGACATGCGGACCTTCGCCAACGAGCCCATGGCGGAGGCCCTGTCGAAGGACTTTTCCCACCAGGCCGTGGGCAACGATTCGCTCCTCGATCCCCGCAAGCTGGGCATCACGTACGGCCTCAAGCCCAAGGCCACGCTCGACGGCAAGGACTACCTCGTCCTCGAGCAGACCCTGGCCGACGGGCACAAAAGCACGATCTATATCGACCCGGTGACGTCCCTCCCCTATAAGTCCGCGACGACGTCCCTGGACCCGGTGACGGGCGCCGTCGTCGAGACCGAGTCCCTGCTCGGCGATTACCGGCCGGTCGGCGGCTGGATGGTCAACCATTCTCTCCGGACGTTCCAGGGCGGCCAGGAGATCATGCGCCTGACCATCGCGACCGTCACCGTCAATTCCGGACTGGACGACGCCCTGTTCGTCCTGAAATGACAGGAGGTTCCCCATGACCCGAACGAAGCCCCTCGCGCTGGCCCTTCTTTGTCTCGCGGCGCTCTCCTGCGCCGTCAACCCGGTCACAGGCAAGAAGGAGTTCATGCTCTACTCCGAGAGCCAGGAGATCGAGCTCGGCAAGCAGACCGACTCGGAGGTCGCGGCGACCTACGGCGTCTATGACGACGCGGCCCTGCAGGCCTATATCGGCCGGCTCGGGACGGCCCTGGCGGCCAAGGGCCAGCGGCCGGCTCTCCCGTGGCGCTTCACCGTGCTCGACAGCCCGGTCGTCAACGCCTTCGCCGTGCCGGGCGGGGCGGTCTACGTCACCCGGGGCATCCTGGCCATGATGAACTCCGAGGCCGAGCTGGCCGCCGTCCTCGGCCACGAGATCGGCCACGTCAACGCCCGCCATTCCATGAGCCAAATGAGCAAGCAGCAGGTCGCGACGCTCGGCCTGGTCGTCGGCAGCGTCATCAGCAAGAAGTTCGCCCAGTACGCCGGACTGGCCGGGACCGGGCTCCAGGTCCTCTTCCTCAAGTTCAGCCGCGACGACGAGAACCAGGCGGACAGCCTCGGCGTCGATTACAGTCGGGCCGCCGGCTTCAATCCCGCCGACATGGCCGCGACCTTCGCCTCGCTGCAGAAGTTCGGCGACCTCTCGGGCCAGACCAACTCCCTGCCCGGCTTCCTGTCGACCCATCCCCTGACGGCCGACCGCATCGCCCACGTCCAGTCCCTGCTGAAGCCCGAGGACCAGAAGCTCGCCCGGCGGCCCGAAGCCTACCTCCAGACGGTCCAGAACGTCGTCGTCGGCGACGACCCCCGGCAGGGCTATGTCGAGAACGGCGTTTTTTACCATCCGGGCCTGCGCTTCCAGTTCACCGTGCCGAGCGGCTGGACGGTCAACAACATGCCCGCGCAGGTCGTGCTCGTGGCGGCCGACCAGAACGGCGGGGTCATCATGCAGGGCGGGAAGACGACCGACACGGCCGAGGAGTTCGCCAAGAAGCAGGCGGCCCAGATCACCCAGTCGGGCGGGACGCTGCTCGGCGAGAACCGGACGACGATCAACGGCCTGGCCTGCTACGAGCAGGCGTACCAGATCCCCCAGCAGGACGCGGCGGCCATCCGGATGAGCCTGTCCTGCTTGAAGAAGGGGGACTGGGTCTACGCCTTTCAGGCCATGAGCGCGGTCGACGGGTACTCGAAATACGCCCCGGACTTCCAGAGGATCGTCGCGTCCTTCCGCGACCTCGCCGACGCCTCGAAGATCAACCGCGCGCCCAAGCGCCTGGCCCTGGTCAAGGCCAACGGCCGGGACAGCCTTCAGGCGATCTTCAAGGCGGCCGGCATGCCGGAAAAGTCGTGGCCGCAGTTCGCCGTCTGGAACGCTCTGGATGTCACGGCCGTGCCGGCCGCGGGGCGGTTGATCAAGGTCGTGAAGTAGAGGCCGCTCAGACGTCCCGGCGGGGGTCGCCGAGGTCTTCGAGGTCGAGGATCGTCGCGGTGATGTCGGCTTCGGCGGCCACCTCGCCGTCGACGAAGGCCTTGCCCTTCATCTGGCAGATCCGGCCCTTCGACCGCAGCCACTCGACCTCGAGGCGGAGCTGGTCGCCGGGGACGACCATCCGTTTGAACTTGGCCCGGTCGACCTTGCTCAGGACGGGGAAGTCCTTGGCCGGGTCGGCGGCCGAGGCGAAGAGCAGGACCGCGCCGGCCTGGGCCATGGCCTCGACGATGAGCACCCCCGGCATGATCTTCCACTCGGGGAAATGCCCCTGGAAGAACTGCTCGTTGCAGGTCACGTTCTTCAGGGCGACGATGATCTTCTGCGGCACCATGTCCACCACGCGGTCGATGAGCAGGAAGGGGAACCGGTGCGGCAGGACCTTGAGGATCTGCTCGATGGGCACCAAGGCACGGCCCTCCCCGCTCACTTCTTGACCGGCGGGGCCGGCGCTTTGAGGGCGTCGTAGCGCTTGATGATCTCGGCCGTGACGTCGATGGCCGGATTGGCGTAGATGACCCCGCCCTTGGTCACGTCGAACATGACATCGAAGCCCATGTCCTTGCGGACCTGCTCGATGATCGGCAGGAGGTCGGCCTGGAGCTTCTCGAGGGTCGTCGACTGGAGCTGCCGCATGGCCGCGGTCGCGTCCTCGGCCGCCCGCTGGCGGTCGGTCTGCTTCCTCTGAATGTCGGCCTGGATCCCGGCGGCCGCGTCGGGCGTCAGCGTCAGGCGCTGCGAGGTCAGGCGGTTCTGGAGCTGCTTGATCTGGTCGTCGAGCTGGGTGACCTGGTCGGTGTACTTCTTGTCCGCCGCCTGGAGCTGGGCCAGGGCCCGCTTGCCTTCGGCGGACTTGTCGAGGATCTCCTGGGAATTGATCATCCCCAGCTTGCCCCCTTCCTGGGCGGCCGCGAGGCCGGCCAGACCGGCCGCGGCCGCGGCGAGAAGGGCGATGAGGACGGGAACGCGATGTCTCATGGGCGGAACCTCCCTAGAACGTCGTGCCGACGGCGAACCGGAACGCGAAGTCCGAGTCGGTCGAATAGATCTTCTTGTTGTTGTAGGAGAAGATGAGCCGGAACGGCACCCGCAGGGCCGGGATGAAGAGCCGGGCCTCGAGGCCGAGCGAGGAATACATGTTCTTGAGGTCGAGCTTGTCCCCGTAGGGGATGGCGTTGCCGGTGTCGTAGAAGAAGATGGCGTAGAGCGGGCCGCCGACGGGGATGATGTACTCGGCGTTGAAGACGAACTGCTTCTCGCCGCCGATGTTGTAGCCGTTCTCGTCGAGCGGGCCGATCGTGTAGACCTCGTAGCCGCGGATGGACCGCTCGCCGCCGAGGAAGAACCTCTCCCAGTAGGGGATCTGCGAGCCCTTGAGGGCCTTGATGAACCCGTACTGGGCGTGGATGCCGAAGACGTGGGCCTTGGGGCCCCGGCCGATGACCGGCTGATAGCGCGTGAACTCGATGTTGGGCTTGAGCAGGAAGACGTCGCCGCCGAGAAAATTGAAGGCGTACTTGGCGCTGAGCGAGTACATCGTCCCGCGGGTCGGCGTGAGCGGGCTGTCGATCGTCGACCGCCAGAGCATCGGCGTGACCGAGCTGATGTCGTACTTCTGGTTGCTGTAGTACTGGTAGTAGGTCGTGGGCAGCGAGTATTCCGAGCTGCCGGAAACGGTCATCTCGACCTTCTCGAAGGTGTAGACCAGGTTGGCCCGCCACATCTCGAAGAGCCGCAGCCCCGTCGTCAGGTCGATGCCCGCGCCCTTGCGCCAGAACCAGGGATAGTGCAGGTCCCTCTTGTAGATGTTGAAGCCGGCCGTGATGGGCTTGTCGAAGAGGTACGGCTCGGAGAAGCCGAAGGAGTAGTTCTTGACCAGCTTGCCCTGCTGGGCGCTGAGCTCGAGCGTCTCGCCGGCGCCGAGGAAATTGACCGTCGAATAGGTGAAGGCCACGAAGGTCCCCTCGTAGCCGCTGTAGCCGGCGGTGAACTGGATGTTGTTCCGCTGCAGCTCCTTGACGTTGACGACCACGTTCATCTTCGTCGGGTCTTCCGGGTCGGGCTTGATGTCGGGGTCCTTGTCGAGGTCGACCAGGCCGAGCTGCTTGACCCGGAGGATGCTGTTCTTGAACATGGTCATGCCGAAGCGGTCGCCCTCGCGGAGGATCATCTCCCGCCGGATGACCTTGTCCTTGGTGTAGGTGTTGCCGCGGAACTCCAGGCGGTTGAGGAAGGCCATCTCCCCTTCGGCGATGTTGAAGGCGACGTTGACGATCTTGTTCTTGGGGTCGAGGTTCTCGACGGGGACGATCTGGCAGTAGACGAAGCCCATGTCCCGGAAGGCCTCGGAGATGTCGTCGACGGTCTTCTCCCGGTCCTTGGTGCTGTAGATCTCGCCGGTCTTGAGCTTGACCAGGGTCCGGATGGCCTTGACGTTGAGGGACTTGCTGCCCTCGATCTTGATCTCGCCGGTGCGGTAGAGGTAGCCGGGCGTCACCGGGAAGACGAGCCGCATCATCTTCTGCGTCTTGAACAGGACCGTCCGGCGCTCGAAGGTCTCGGTCTTCGGCTCGCCGACCGCGGCTTCCATGTAGCCGAGCTCCTGGTACTTCTTCTTGATCGCGGCGGTCGCGTCGGCCAGCTTGTTCTCCTTGTAGACGTCCTTGCTGGCGATCCAGTTGAACAGGGTGTGCGGCCGGTTGTCCTTGAGCGACCACTTGAGGGTGCTCACCGGGATCTTGGTCGCGCCGTCGAAGACGACGTCGCCGACGCGGACCTTGGGGCCCTCGTCGATCCGGATGACGACGTCGACCTCGTTCTTGCCGGTCTTGACGGCCTCCGTCTCGATCGCCGAGGCCAGCAGGCCCTTCTCGTAGAGGAGGTCGGTGATGGTCTCCTTGATGAGCTGGATCTTGTGCGGGCTGAAGTAAGAATAGGGCAGGATGGCCCGGTCCTTCTCCTTCAGCTTGTTGACGATGTCGTTCTCCTTGACCTTCTTGCCGGTCTTGTACGAGACGGCGCGGACGACGGGGTTCTCCTGGACCGTGATCCGGACGATCCGCCCGCGCGTCCCGGCGAGCTCCTCGAACTTGATTTCGGCGAAGAAGCCGGTCGACCAGAGGACCCGGAAGTCCCGGCGGATCTGTTCGGCGTTGTAGACATCCCCCTGGCGGACCGAAAGGTAATAGAGGATCGTCTCCGGCGTCACCCGGTCGTTGCCGACGATGTCGATCTTCTCGACGATCTCCTGGGCGGCCAGGAGGGCCGGCAGGCACAGGAGCAGGAAGAGGAGAACGAGCTTTTTCATCTCAGATATCCACATACATATACCATATCGGGCCGGCCCGGTCAAAGCGCCCGCCCCGGGTGAGGGGCCGGACGCGCCTCTCTCCCTTTCTAACTCTCGGGGGAGGCCAGGAGTTTCATCGTCCCGGCGGCCATCTCGTAGACCTTGTCGCAGTAACGGGCGATCTTCTCGTTGTGGGTGACCAGGATCGACGACAGCCCCTTGCTCTGGTGAAGGTCGAGGACGAGGCGGAGGACCTTTTCCCCCGTCCGCCAGTCGAGGTTGCCCGTCGGCTCGTCGGCCAGAAGCAGCCGCGGCGAGGCGATCAGGGCCCGGGCGATGGCCACGCGCTGCTGCTCGCCGCCGGAGAGCTGGCCGGGGCGGGACTCGGCCTTGTCCTCGAGGCCGACCTCGGCCAGCATGCGGCGGGCCCGGACGAAGGCCTCCCGCCGGGTCTCCCCGGCGATGAGCAGCGGGAAGGCGATGTTCTCGACCGAGGTGAACTCGGGCAGGAGGTGATAGACCTGGAAGACGAAGCCGATCTTGCGGTTGCGCACGGCGGCCACCTGGCTGTCGCTGCCGGCGAAGAGGTCGGCGCCGTCGAGGAGGATCCGCCCCTCGGTGGGCCGGTCGAGGCCGCCGAGGAGGTTGAGCAGCGTCGTCTTGCCCACCCCCGAGGCCCCCATGAC
>Ga0136653_10000009_pt1 | contig 82964 bp, 85 predicted proteins | sample LakKivw275mmetaG_FD_94866 | JGI IMG/M metagenome (GOLD analysis project Ga0136653, IMG submission 94866) | Anoxic lake water microbial communities from Lake Kivu, Rwanda to study Microbial Dark Matter (Phase II) - Lake Kivu water 275m metaG... | ecosystem: Environmental > Aquatic > Freshwater >...
AATTGCTTTACGAGGGCATCCATTACATCCTCAAGAAGTACGAAAAGCCCCCGACCACTGTCTTTCGGAAGAAAAAATAATCGCCCCTGACCAATCCCGCGAAGCCCTGAATAGCAGTTGACCAAAGTAAATAGATGAAGTTGTTTTTGTTGGACCAAAGTCCAGTGCTGGTAGGACCAAGGTCCAATTTACCTTCGCCATCGGATGGTGTATTGAATGATCATTGAAAGGCTTGCCGTCGGAGAAGGAGGCGATAAAATGAACAAGATTGTAGCTTTTTTGCTTACTATCCTTTTCGTCCTTTCAGTCATGGGTTGTGCCACGACTGAGGACAGGACCCAATGGTACTACGAGCAGTCTCATTTATACAAAATACCCCCGCCGGGTTACTATACGTCGGATCCGTAACGCCTTCATGACAGAACGCGCCCGGATGCACGGATGACACGGCCGCGATTTTTGCTTTACGAACTCGTTTTGCCGATAAACGTCCTCGGCATATAACGGCCAGAACCGCGAATGATAGTGATTCCGACAGCCCGCCAGAAAATAAAGGGGTTACAGGTCTCAGGACTGTGACCCCTTTGCTTTTCTGGGTCGGATTGTGAACGTCTTAGAGTTCATGACTGCAGGGAAGGCAATTGATGCTTTATACTTCTCAGGAGGCCCACAATATCAATGGATGATATTTACGAAAAGATATGGTAAATGCCCTATCTGCGGCGAGCTAAAGGCCTGAGACCACCTCGATCTTCGCGTGAAAGACACAAAAGAAAATTTCAAGGACAAGGCGTTGTGTATCAAGGAGATTGTAATGGCCGATGGGGTTTATGAAAAGCTGAGAAAACATCTCGATTCCATGCCGGCCGGGTTTCCGGAGACCGAAAGCGGTGTTGAGATCAGGCTGCTGAAGAAACTATTTACAGAGGAAGAGGCGGAGATGGCCTGCAGGATGTCACTGATGCCCGAAACGGCGGAACAGGTCGCCAAACGGCTGGGCCGCGACCCGCAGGAGATTGCCGATTTTCTCTACCGCATGTCGAAAAAGGGCCTTCTCATGCGCTACAAGGCGGGCGGGAAAACATTCTACATGTCCGCCATGTTTATCGTGGGGATTTTCGAGTACCAGGTGGGCAACCTCGACAAAGAATTCGTCGACCTCGTCCATCAGTACTCGCGGGAGGCCCTGTACCGGGAGATGATCCGCCCCGACACGCCGCAGCTGCGTGTCGTGCCGGTCCAGGAAAGTCTCGACACCGCGATGGAAATTGCCCCTTACGATGAGCTCAGGAAGATCCTTTCCTCCCAGAAGGTGATTGCCCTTGCCGAATGCATCTGCCGCAAGATGAGCCGTATCGACGGGAAGACCTGTCACGCGCCCCTGGAGTCGTGCCTCGTCTTCGGGGCCCTGGGGGAATTTTACATCGAAAACGGGATTGCACGGAAGATCACGCTGGAAGAGGCCTTCGATGTTCTAAAGAGAAACGAGGAGGCGGGCCTCGTGCCGAGCCCGGCGAATGCCCAGAGGGTCGGCGGGATGTGCAGCTGCTGCGCCTGCTGCTGTGAGGTTCTGAAGGCGATCAAGCTCGATGCCCACCCGAGCCGTAAGGTGAAATCCAATTACTTTGCCCGCGTGGATGCGGAACTCTGCACGGGCTGCGAGGTCTGTCTCGAGCGGTGCCAGATGGAGGCCATCGCAATGGAGGACGAGAAAGCCGTCATTGACCTCGACCGCTGCGTGGGCTGCGGCCTTTGCGTGACCACCTGCCCGACGGAGGCTCTGTCCCCCGTCCAAAAATCACACGGGGAGCTCTACGTCCCGCCGGAAAAGGCCTTTGACACCTACCTTCGCATCGCCCTCGAGCGGGGGAAGGTATAGCGGGGAGGGCTTGCCATGCACGAACTTCCCGTCACGGAGAACATCCTCAGAGTCGTGCTCCGGCATGCGGAGGAAGCAAAGGCAGGCAAGGTCATCAGCGTCAGCCTGAGGATCGGGGAGTTGAGCGACGTCATCGACGAGTGGCTTCAGCGCTACTTCGACTACTTGAGCAAAGGCACTCTCGCCGAGGGGGCGACGCTCCGGGTTGAAAGAATGCCCGTGGTCTTCCGCTGTGAGGGGTGCGGGGAATCCTTTCATGTCAAAATCCGGGAAGCGAAGGACGTTGTCTGCCCGGCCTGCGGGGGAGGGAAGGCGACGTTCGTTTCCGGCCGCGAATTTTTTATCAAGGCGATCGAGGTGATCTAATGGCCGATATACGTCTCATCGAGATCAAGGAAGAGATCCTTGCCGACAACGACAAGGTCGCAGGCGAGATCCGGCAGCGCCTGCGGTCGAGACAGGTGTTCATGGTAAACCTCATGGCCTCTCCGGGAGGCGGGAAGACGAGCCTCATCATCCAGACTCTCCGCGAGCTAAAAGATCATTTCAGGACAGCCGTCATCGAGGGAGACATTGATTCCATGGTTGACGCGGAGAAAGTAGCACAGCAAGGCATCCCGGCTGTTCAACTGCGAACGGGCGGGGCCTGTCATCTCGACGCTGTCATGATTGAGATGGCCCTCCGGGAGGTGGACCTCTACGCCCTGGATCTCATCATCATCGAAAACATCGGAAACCTCGTCTGTCCCGCCGAGTTCGATACGGGCGCCGTTAGAAACGCCATGATCCTGAGCGTCCCCGAGGGCGACGACAAGCCTCTCAAGTACCCCCTCATGTTCACGGTCTGCGATGCCCTGGTGGTGAACAAGATCGACTATCTGGCCATGGCCGATTTCGACATGAAGGTCCTGAGGGAGCGGGTCCTGAAGCTGAACCCGAAGATCAGGATCTTCGAGGTTTCCTGCCGGACGGGGGAGGGCATCCCGGCCTGGATCGAATGGCTCAAAGACGAAGTCATGAATTTCAAGAAATAACGGGAGATTACAAAATGGACGTCTATGAAAAATTGAGGGAAGTCCTCGACACGCATCCCACGGGGGCGCCTAAATCGGCGGTCTTTGAAAAAATTTTGAGGATACTCTTCAAGCCCGAGGAGGCCGCTGTTCTGACCCACATGAATTTTTCACCCAAGCCGGTCGAGGCGATTGCCACCGCCGCGGGGATGTCCGCGGAAGAGGCCGACCGGATGCTGGGCGCCATGGCTGACAGGGTGCTCGTCTTCAGCCGCGAGAAAGGCGGGAAACGATCCTATGGCCTCCTGCCCACGGTCCCGGGTCTTTTTGAATATCCCTTCATGCGGGGCGAGATGACGCCGGAACTTGAAAAGCTGGGGAAGCTCTGGGACGACTACCACCGCGACGGACTCGGCGCGTCCTTCGCCGGAAACCCCACGGCCGTGGCCCGCATCGTTCCCGTCGAGAAATCCGTTGACGCTGCACTCAGGATCCATCCCTACGAGGAAGTCAAAAACATTATCGACAGCGTGGATTTCATAGGCCTCGGCCAGTGCGCCTGCCGTGTCAGTCTTCACCGGTGCGATAAGCCAACGGAGACGTGTCTCTTCTTCGATGCACCGGCCCGGTTTCTGGTCGAGAAGAAATGCGCCCGGCAGATCACCCGCGAAGAGGCGCACGCCGTTCTCAGGCGCGCAGAAGAGGCGGGTCTGGTCCACACGAGCACGAACACCGCCGACAGGCCAAGCTTTCTCTGCAACTGCTGCCGGTGCTGCTGCATCATACTCAAAGGCAAAACAGAACTCAACCTTCCACATCCCTTCGCCCCGAGCGGTTTTCAGGCCGAAGTAAAGGCGGATGATTGCAGCGGTTGCGGTATCTGCGCCGATGAGCGGTGTCCCATGGGTGCCATCGAGATGAAGGAAGACGTCGCCTTCGTGACAGCCGAGAGATGTATCGGCTGCGGCCTCTGCGTGACGGCATGCCCCGTGGAGGCTATTGCTCTCGTCAGGCGGAGCGATCAGCCCGGGATCCCGGCCACCAACCAGGAGATGCTCGGGAAGGTCCTGACAGAGAAGGGGAAGATTGCGAAGTTCACAAAGCTCATGAAGTCTTGAGGAGTTCATCATGCTGTCGCAGGAGATGGCTTTACTTACCGTCACCGCCGCTTCACTGGGGTTCTTCCACACCCTTCTGGGTCCTGATCACTATTTTCCCTTTGTCGTCATGGCGCGTGCAAGGCGGTGGTCGCAGGCCAGAACCGCATGGATCACGCTTCTCTGCGGTGTGGGCCACATCGGCAGTTCCGTCATCCTGGGCCTCGCCGGGATCGCCCTCGGCATCGCCGTGACGAGCCTCGAGGGGATCGAGGCCTTCCGGGGCGAACTCGCGGCATGGGCCCTCATCGCCTTCGGGCTCGTTTACTTCGCCTGGGGCCTGAAAAAAGCCTGGAGAAATCGATCGCACGAGCATCTCCATGCCCATGAGGCCGGTTGTGTGCACACCCATCGGCACATACACGGGACGGATCATGCCCACGTCCATGACGATAAAGTGCAGATCACCCCCTGGGTCCTCTTCACCATTTTTGTCCTGGGTCCCTGCGAGCCCTTGATCCCCATTCTCATGTATCCGGCGGCAAAGGAGAGCCTCTCCGGCCTATTGTGGGTGACGGGCGTCTTCGGAGGGATCACCATTCTGACCATGATGGGTATCGTCCTCCTTTCAATAAGGGGTATTAACCTGATCCCCCTCAAAGGGCTCGAGAGATACACGCACGCCCTGGCGGGGGGGACGATCTGCCTGTGCGGGATTGCCATTCAATTTCTCGGGGTTTGAAAGGAAAGACTCTCACATTAAATAAGCATTTAAAATCAAGGGGTTAGGCTTTTCAAGCCTGACCCTTTTTTATTCGGATACCGGAGCTGAATAAATCATTACAGCCTGTAAAGGAGGGAATAAAAATTGCAAATAATCAGAAATAATCAGGATTTTGACACCTTAGTTCATTTGAAGGAGGAATTTATGGGAGTTAAAAATTGTCTTCAAAGATGGAGTGCATTTCTCTTCATCCTCACTTTTCTCTTCATATTCTGGGGATGCAGTGGCGGCGGTGGCGGCGGCGTTGTTTCCGCCGGCGGTGGCGGTGCCACAGGTCTCACCTACACGGGACTGACGTCGGAGGCGACGGTCGACGCTGACAATGCCCGGATCCTGCTGGAAGCTGCCCTTTCGGGGGGCTCCACCTCCTTCGGCGGCGGCGTCATCGCGGCCGGCGCGGTGACCACCGGCGGGCAGGCGGTGCAGAGGCCCATAAAGGTAGTTTTGATGATGAAAACTATCGCAGACCAGCTCAAGACATCCTCGTCCCTTCACAACGTGGCTGTGGGTGCGGTTGTCTCGGAAAGTGGTACCGTGTACGGCTCCTGCAACGGCGAGGCTACCTATTCCATATCGCGCGATGAGGACACAGGCGAATTCTCCGGGACGATCACCTTCAACTCCTATTGCGAAAACGGGGTCACCTACAACGGAAGCGCCGGTTTCTCCGGGATTGTAATCATCGACGGGGATGAAACGTATCTGGACCCGTTCGAGTTTGATTTCAACAGTGTGAGCTGTAACGCTTTGGGCACGCCTTTTACTATTGATGGCACCATGGAATTTCGAGACTTCTATTACAATATGATAGATCCCATGTCCTATCCCTATCCCTATCCCTATGTGATCATGAATATGGTGTATCGTGACGACTGGACCGGCAAGACATACCAGATGACGGAAGACTTTGTCGTCTATTTCGACTTCCAAAATATAGGATCTGATGGCGGCTTCTACTTCGGGATGGAGGGCAAGTTCTACCATCCGGATTACGGATATGTTAACATTACTACTAATACGATGTTCTGGCAGTACTATAGTGCCGCGTACCCATCCTGGGAGGGTGAGTTATATATCACCGGTGCAATCGGCTCGGAGGGTGGAAATACCTATGCGCGCCTCTGGATGACCGGTGACGAAGCTTACTCTTATCAAATCTTTGCCGATACGGATGGCGACGGCAGTGAAGATTATGATTCCGGTGAATTGAACTGGATTATAATAGGCGAAGGAGGTATGACCTAAACAGGAAAGACTCAACCGGGGAGTGATTCATCATCACTCGCCGGTTTTTTTGTCATTTAAATGCTCACCGTATCCACACGCAGGGGAGTGCAGGCGGCATTTTAAGCTTGTCATTACCTCACCGACAAGCTACAAATAGGGCCAAAAAAATTCCACAGGCCTCTCCATGTCACAGGACCGCCGTAAAATATCTGTCGCCCTCCTGTCGGTGATTTCCAACAGTACCCTCATGATCGCGAAGATCGTTGTAGGCCTTCTGATCGGGTCTGTCTCGATCATTTCCGAGGCGATCCATTCCGGCATTGACCTCCTTGCGGCCGTCATCGCCCTCATCTCTGTCAGGACATCGAGCATCCCCGCCGACGAGGAGCATCCCTTCGGGCACGGGAAGATCGAGAACATTTCCGGGACCGTGGAGGCGCTCCTCATCTTTATTGCCGCGATCTGGATCATCTACGAGGCCGCCCGGAAACTCATGCACCCCGAGTCGCTGGAGGCTGTGGGCTGGGGTGTTATCGTCATGCTGGCATCCGTTGTCATCAATTGGCTCGTATCGGAGAATCTTTTCCGGGTAGGGCGGGAAACGGATTCCGTGGCCCTCCAGGCCGACGCGTGGCATCTCAGGACGGACGTCTACACTTCCGCCGGCGTCCTTATAAGTCTTGCGATTATCGGGATAGGCAGGCAGTACCGGCCCGATCTCTACCTGGACTGGCTGGACCCCGTCGCGGCTCTTGCCGTCGCCGCGATCATCCTGAGGGCGGCGTACAACCTGACCGTCCAGTCTGCGAGGGACCTCATGGATGTTCAGCTCCCCAGGGAGGAAGCGGCATGGATACGAAGCCTGATTTTGGAGCAAAGGCCCGTCATCCGGGGCTTTCACCAGATGAGGACACGGAAGGCCGGGCATTTTCGCTTCATCGAAGTCCACATCCAGGTGGACTCGAAGATGTCCGTTGATGAGGCCCATCGGCTGACACAGGAGATCTCCGGCCGGATCAGGGAGAAATACCGGGACTCCACAGTGACCATCCACGTCGAGCCCTGCAGGGGGGACTGCCTCGAGAAGTGTCTGACGGGCTGCATCATGGACGATGACGAAAGGTCAAGGATCCGGCGGGAAAAGGCCGCGGTTTAGTCAGTGACGCTGAAGGACAATGGCCGTTCGCGTGGGCAGGTAGAGGCTGATGGTGTGCCTCAGCTGCCCGTCTTTTTTTTCAGGGATCGCAAAATGCCCCTGGTCCTTCCTCAGTCTTCCGTGGCCGCCGTACTTTGAATCGTCACTGTCCAGGATGATCTTGTACCTGCCGGGCGGCACCTCGAAGCGATAGTCGGTGTGAGACCGGGTGGGGTGGAAGTTGAAAGCGAACAAAAGCCCCGCCCTCGTGAAGGCCAGGACCCTGTCGGCGCCTTGCTCCAGCACAAGGTGCGGCCTGTTGATACCGAGCAGTCCGAAGCGCCTGGCCATATCAATCATGTCCCTGTCGAAGTGGGCGAGGAGGCGGTATTTCAGGTCCGGGTTATCCGCGAGATGCCACTGGCGCCTGGCGTATTTGTATGACCAGTTGTTCCCCTCGCGGGGGAAATCGATCCACTCGGGGTGGCCGAACTCGTTGCCCATGAAATTGAGATAGCCGTCGGCGGCCGTGGCGAGCGTGATCAGGCGGATGATCTTATGGAGGGCCATCCCCCGGTCGATTCGTAGGTTTTTATCCCCGACCGTCATGTGGTCGTACATGTCAGCGTCGACGAGACGGAAAATGATGGTCTTGTCGCCCACCAGGGCCTGGTCGTGTGATTCGGCGTAGCTGATCGTCTTCTCACTTTCCCGCCGGTTGTTCAGTTCAAACCAGAGGTGACCCAGCGGCCACTCCTCGTCGGGTATATCTTTCGTGAGCTTGATCCAGTAGTCCGGGACCCCCATGGCGAAGCGGTAGTCGAAACCGTTGCCGCCGTCCTCAACGGGCAGAGCCAACCCCGGCATACCGCTCATGTCCTCGGCGATGGTGACGGCATCGGGGCGGACATTGTGGATGACTCTGTTCGCCAGCGTCAGGTAGGTGAGGGCCTCTTCGTCGACGCTGTTGTCGAAGTAATCGTCGTAGGAGGTGAAAGCCTTTTCCAGGCCGTGGTGCAGATAGAGCATGCTCGTGACGCCGTCGAAGCGAAACCCGTCGATGCGATACTCATCGAGCCAGAAGCGGCAGTTGGACAGCAGGAAGTGGAGAACCTCGGGTTTTCCGTAGTTGAAGCACCGCGAATCCCAGGCGCGGTGATAGCCCCTTTCCCCTTCGTGGAAGTATTGGTAGAGCGTACCGTCAAATCGGCCGATCCCCTCCACTTCGTTGGAGGCGGCATGGGAGTGGATGATATCCATGATGACGGCGATCCCCAGACCATGGGCCGTGTCGATGAGCGCCTTGAGATCTTCGGGGGTGCCGAAGCGTGACGAGGCGGCAAAGAAATTAGAGACCTGGTAGCCGAAAGACCCGTAGTAGGGGTGCTCCTGGATGGCCATGAGCTGGACGGTGTTGTATCCGGCCTTCGAGATCCGGGGCAGGATATTTTCCGTGAATTCCCTGTAGGTCCCGACCCGTTCGGCGTCCTGCGCCATGCCCACATGGGCCTCGTAGATCAAGCAGGGGCCCGGAGGGCATCGGAATTCGGGGTTTCTCCAAGGGTAAGGCGCGGGCGGCGACCAGACCTGGGCATTGAAGATGAGGGTTTTCGTATCCTGGACGGCGCGGCGGGTCCAGGCAGGGATGCGGTCGCCCTTTCCACCGGGCCATTCTATCCGCAGGCGATAGAGATCCCCGTGACTCAGGGAATCGGCCGGGAGGCTTATCTCCCACAGGCCGTCCGTGCTGATGCGCTCCAGGGCGAAGGCCTTCTTTGCCATCCAATCCGTCATGTTCCCGACAAGGGAGATGGCCGAGGCGTTGGGCGCCCATTCCCGGAAAACCCAGCGGCCCTCCCGAAAATGAAGACCGAAGTACTCATGGCCGGAGGCAAAATCCGCGAGGCTCATTTCCCCACCCGTGAGCCTCGACTCCGTATCCATGGTCCTTTTGAGCCGTCTTTGAAGAATCTTCCTGTAGGGTCCGAGAAAGGCGTCTTCTTGAATCAGACGTTCGATGGTCTTTTTCATCAACCTGTCCCCGTTAACACATAATCCCGAAAGAGATTGTGCTTTTTTTGTTACTGATACGTACTTTTACATTGACTTTCGCAAAATTTCTATGTATATTTTCAATTAGTTACAATACTCTTCCAGAAACGGACCGGCTCAGGCATCTCAACCGTTCACGTCTCCATCAACTTCTCGATTCTCATAAATTTCTGTTCCGATTGATTTAGTCAACTCTGTTTACACGTCTCCTGCCTTCTAACGTTCGGCGACCCGGTTAAACTTCGTCTAAACCGTTTGCATGATCGCAGAGACCTCCCAAAGGGGAGCAATAAGAATCATTTTCGAGGGTGTCTTGAGGGCGAAAACATTGGTTCGAAAAAAGGCAAGGAGGTGATCATATGCTTTTCATGATGATCTGCACGTGGGAGCCCAGGGACGAAAAAGAAGTCAGGACAAGAAGAGCAAAATGGGAGTGGCCGAAGGAGATCAAAGTCGTATCAGAATTTTACGATCTACAGGGTTTGAGGACGATTTACGTGGTCGACACCGATGCTGTGGGCCTCATCGCGGCACGAGCCGCCTGGATCGACGTTTTGAAGTTTGAAGTCTTCCCCATCTACCCCCTCGGTGTCTCGAAGGCACAGTTAAAGAAATAGCCTGGAGGGAGGCGAACAGGGCTTTCGTCTTTCTGGAGAAGAAAGGAAAGGAGGCGCGTCATGTCAAAACTGGAGCTGACCCACGAGGAAATTGAAGCGCTCGTGGCCTTTATCGAGAGATACCTTCCCGACCTCCGAGTTGAGATTGCGAACACGGACCAGCGCGAGTTTCGTAAATTCTTGAAACAGCGAGAAGAATTCATCCGGGCGATCCTGCAGCGGTTGCAGCAGTCAACGGAGTAAGGGACCTATCCTCGACCGTTGTCTTGACGACGGAGGGGCGAAGCCCAGGGAGATGTCCATAAAGGCCGGAAATGTAAAAGGCAGGGGGGCACCGCCCTTCTGCCTTCTGTTTGATCCGCATCCGTTATTTTTGCACAAGAGGTCTTATGTCAAAATCTCACGGGCAATGATCAGCCGCTGAATTTCGGAAGTGCCGCCGCCGATGGTCTGAAGTTTAGCGTCCCTCATCATACGCTCAAGGGGGAACTCCTTCATGTAGCCGCAGCCGCCCAGGATCTGTACGGCTTCCGTCGTGACACGCATGGCGACTTCGGAGGTGTAGAGCTTGGCATATGGCGATATGCAGTATCGCCTGTTTCGCAGGCGGTCACTTTAGAGGTGCGAAATACGCGATATCGGAGATGTTCCCGTTTTTCCCGGAGCTCCAGACGGCCTTGACCTTCGTCCCCTTCTTCAGCCCCTTTCTGACCTTTTTGATATCGGAAAGGTCGTAGCCCTCGATGTTATGGATAAAAAAACTGTCTGCACCGTCAAGCCTGATCAGGCCGATGATGTAGGGCGGTTTTTTTACCTGGGCATAGTATTGGCCTTTGACCAGTGTCCATGAAATCACTGTTCCTTCGTCTTTAACCTGAACCCAGTCCTTCATATCTTTAAGGCATTCCGGGCAGAAGCTTCTTGCCGGGACGTACACCTTTTTGCAGGTCCCGCATTTGGTCCCCCAGATCTTCTCCTCCTTCAGACCGTCAAAGAACCGGGTCCACGTTTTCCCCAGAGCCCATGCATACGGAAGGGCCACGTTGTTTGATACGGTCCTGTATTCCTTTGCCATCGTTTTTGACCTCCATGTTTTTTCGCCGTCTCGATTCGTTTCATAGCGTCGCGATTTCGGGGTTCTCACTTCACCAGTTCGAAATAAGCAATATCCAGAACATGTCCCCTTTTTTCCTTGCTCCAGACGGCCCGGACCCGACCTCCGAGTTTGACGAGCTGCTGAACCTTGTCAAAATCAGACATGTCAAATCCCGCAATCTGGTGGATGAACCCCGTGTCGCTTCCGTCCAGCCTGATCTGAGCCGAGATGAAGGGAATTTTCAGCTCCTGCGCGAAAAAGGGCATGTTCACGAGGACCCACGTCTCGATGACACCCTCCTGGGATACTTCGATCCACTCCTCCATGTCCTCGAAGCATCTCGGGCAGAATGTCCTCGGGGGCACGAAGACCCTTGCGCATAGCTTACATTTTTTTCCCATGATCTTTTCTTCCTTCAGGCAGTCATAGAAGTAGCTCCACGTGGGACCCACGGCCAACTCGTAGGGCACCGTGACCTGTGCTTTCATGACCCTGTATTCTTCTTTTGACATTTCGAGATCCTCCCTTTTTTATTCCTTGAGAATTTATTTCATCTTCTAGAGTTTTGATCCCACAATGGTCACGCTGTTGAACTGATCGATGCCGCCCATGGCGTGGGACAGGGCAAGTTTCGCCCCGGGGACCTGCCGGGTGCCGGCCTTCCCGGTCACCTGGAGAGCCGCCTCGGCGAGCCTGATGAGGCCGGTGGCACCGATCGGGTTCGCACAGAGAACGCCTCCCGAGGGATCGCAGGGCAGTCTGCCGTTCTTCAGAAACGTGCCCTTCAGGACATAGTCGGGGGCTTTCCCGCGAGGGCAGAAGCCGAAGCACTCGTAGAAGATCATCTCCTGGTAGGTGAAGGGGTTGTAGATCTCGGCAACGTCGAGTTCTTCCAACGGGTTTTTAATACCCGCCTGACGGTAGGCCTCTTTGGCGGCCTCGGTAGCGCTCATCCAGATGGCCTTGTTGCTCTCCCCGTAGAAGTATTCTTCTCCCCGGAAACCCATCCCCTTGATCCAGGCGGGTTTTTTGCAGATCTTTTTGGCTTTTTCACCGGAGGCCACAATAACGGCGCAGGCACCGTCTGATGCCGGGCAGACATCCAGCAGCCGGACGGGGTAGGTGATGACCTTCGCGTTCTTTACATCCTCGGCGGTTACTTTTATCCGTATGTGCGCATGGGGATTGTCCAGGGCATTGTCATGGTTGCTCACGGAAACGATGGCGGCGGCTTCCCGGGCCTTCTCCTCGGGGATACCGAATCGATACATCCACTCCACGCTCTGCATGGTGAAAACGCCGGGTGCACCGGCGGCGAAGGTCTGCTGAAAGAAAGGATCGAAAACCTTCGTCATCGTGGCCTGACCATCGCCTTCGGACATCTTCTCAGAACCGACAACGAGGACGATATCCGCCATCCCGGAGGCTACCCAGTAGATTCCACAATGACCGATCGATTGCCCCGTGGTCCCGCAGGTCTCCACTTTCAGGACGGGTTTCCCGACGGAACCGACCGCTTCGGCAAAGTAGAAGTGCGTCGACGATATACCCTCCATCATGGACGGCATCGTTCCTGTGACCACACCATCGATATCGTTCATGGTGATGCCCGCATCTTCGAGGGCGGCTGTGACCGCTTCCCTGACGAGATCGGGGTAGCACATATCCTGCCTCCGCCCGTGCCGGGTCTGACCCGTTCCTATGATTGCGACCGTTCTTGCCATGTTCTCCACCTCCTAAGCCGATAAAATGACGACGGAATGGCACTGGCCGGCGAAACCATGAGTGCTGTGGGCCAGCGCTGTTTTAACCTTCTTGTCGACCTGGTGTTCGCCCGCCTGCCCCTTGATCTGCAATGCCGCTTCGGCGATCCGGTAAAGGCCTCTGGCGGGGTAGGGATTCAGGGCAAGCACGCCCCCCGAAGGATTCACGGGTAGTTCGCCGTTCATCTGCGTCTTGCCCCGATCGATGAGTTTCCCTCCTTCGCCGTCCCCGCAGAAACCGAGCTTTTCGTACCAGAGAAGCTCCTGGAAGGCATAGGGCTCGCAGATTTCAGCGACATCGATTTTCTTCTTCGGATCTCTTATGCCGGCCATCTTGTAGGCCCTTGATGCGGCAAGCGGGAGCTGACCATTCAGAAGGTTACGGTCCCCCGGATTGTAGTAATCCATGGAGCAGCCGTATCCCTTCAGCCAGACCGGTTTGCTGGTCATTTTTTTCGCCTTGCCCTCCGATGCCAGCAAGACTGAAACGACGCCGTCGGACTTCGGGGCGCATTCATACGCCTTCAGGGGATCGTAGACCCGTTCCGACTTCAGGACGTCTTCAATGGTGAGTCTTTTCTTGATATGGGCATAGGGATTGAACAGGGCGTTTCCCAGGTTTTTGACGACGACCTTTGCGCACTGCTCCTCGGTTATTTTGTATCGCTCCAGATACTGACGCATCTGGAGGGCTGCCGCCACGGATTCATTCAAACCGACGGGCCGAAGGTAGAAGGGGTCCGCGTAAAAACTCGTGACGCTGTCGTTATCGGGGTTTTCGGAACCCTTGACGAGAGCTGTCACGAGGACGGTGTCATAATGACCGGACAGGATGCGCATGCATCCATAGATGAAGGAGAACATGGACTCCTCTGCCCTGGAACCTTCTTTCATGAACGCACCGATGCCATCCCAGTCGTAGGCGTTTGCGCAGGCCAGGCCGCTGTGAAAGATGTCCGCGGCACCGGCGATGATGCAGCCTACGTCCTCCCTTTTGAATCCAGCCTTGTCCAATATCTCTTTGTTTACCCGATACGTGAAGTCCATCAAACTCTCTTTGGACTCCACCCCTGCACACTGTGCCACATGTGTAATGGCAACTTTCCGCATAGTTTTCACCTCCAAGCTTTGTTATCAAACCTCGAGACGCTGTATCATTAAATATGAAACCTGGGGCCTCTTTCCACACAGAACTTTGATTACAGAGGAGACAAAAACCTCACCTTTTTTAAAGTCCACGGGCTACATTGTTATGGGCTCACATGCTCAGGATCTCCCGGGCAATGATCAGCCGTCGGATCTCAGAGGTGCCGGCACCGATTTCGAGCAACTTGGCGTCTCTCAAAAAGCGCTGGACAGGGTATTCGAGCATGTAGCCGTAGCCGCCGTGAATCTGCACGGCCTGGTCGGCTATCCGGGCTGCCATCTCGGCATTGAAGAGGATCGACGCCGAGGAAAGCTTGTGCACCTCCGTTCCCTTTCCGCCCCCTTTCGCCTTGTCGGCGAACACGGCGGCGCGGTAACAAAGCGTCCGTCCGGCTTCGATGAAAGTGTACATGTCCGCGATCTTCGCCTGGATGAGCTGGAAGGCGCCGATGGGTCTCCCGAACTGCACGCGCTCGCGGGCGTATTTGACGGAGAGCTCGAAGCAGGCCTCGGCAATGCCCAGGGCTTCTCCCGCGTAGAAGGCCCGCTCCACGTCGAGCCCTGACATCATGACCTCGATGCCCCTGTTTTCTCCGACCATCACGTTTTCGGCGGGTATTCTGCAATCCTCGAGGACCAGTTCGGCGGTGGGCGAACCGCGGTGACCGTACTTTCGCAATTTTTTCGAGACCGAAAAACCGGGGAACTTCGTGTCCAGTATGAATGCCGTGATGCCCTTGGCACCTTTTTCCTTGGCCGTTTTTGTGTACAGGATGATGGTGTCGGCCACGGGGCCGTTGGTGATGAACATCTTCGTGCCGTTCACCAAATAGTGGTCGCCCTTTCGGACGGCCACGGTCTGAACATTGACGGCGTCGGAACCGGCGTTGGGTTCCGTCAGGCCGAGTGCCCCGATGTGCCGGCCCTCACAGAGGGGCGGGAGATATTTCTTTTTCTGCTCGTGACTGGCGTTGTGGTTCAGGTTGTTGGCGCAGAGATTGGCATGGGCTCCCCAGGAAAGCGCAACCGCGGGACTGGCCTTTGAGAGTTCCTCGAGAACCAGGACGGCGGACAGAAGATCAGCGCCGGCACCGCCGTACTCATCATCAACGGTAATGCCCATGATGCCCAGATTTCCCAGTTTCTGCCACATCCCTTCGGGCCACTTGTCCTCGGCATCGATCTCTTCGGCAATGGGCCAGACCTCCTTGGCCGCGAAGTTCCGGATCGAGCTCTGAAGCATGAGATGCTGTTCGCTGAGATTAAAATCCATATTCCCCTCCTTTTTATTGAGCCATGGTCAGCCGCTCATTTTGGATGGATGAAATAAAGGACAACGGACGATACGCATGGCCTTTTAGCCTGCGGTTTGGCCCGAAATGACCGGTGGAAATGAGGAAAATAATTCGGGACGTCGGTTAAAAAGGACGTGAATGCTTTAAGTAAACCGCTTGAACGAACGCCTGTGGGTGTGCGAGGGCTTAACTTGACATGGATTTTGAATTTAAGATATGGAGATGGAAAGGACTTTTAAAGGGCACCCATATCCACTCAGACCGATGAAACCATATATGATCCATTCTGAAAAGGGAAGATAAAAAATGCCGACACTGGATGAAATATTCAATCTGAGATATTCATGCCGTGCCTACGATTCAAGACCCGTATCCGAGGGGGACCTAACAGCCGTATGCGAGGCAGCGAGGCTCGCCCCTTCCGCCTGCAACAGTCAGACCTGGCGATTTGTTGTGGTCCGGGATCGGAACCTCATCTCGAGGATCTGTGACGAGGCCATGTGCCCCGTGATCAGGAATAAATGGATGAAGGAGGCTCCCGTTGTCATCGTCGGTTGCTCGAAGCTCGACATCGTGGCCAACAAAGTCGGAAGTGCCGTGACGGGCATCGAGTACTACCAGATCGATCTGGGCATTGCCATGGAACACATGGTCCTCAAGGCTACGGAGCTCGGCCTGGGGACCTGCTGGATCGGGTGGTTCAGGGAAGAGAAAATTAAAGAGATCCTCGGGATCCCCGGAAGCGTCAGGGTGCCGGCACTCCTGACCGTGGGGTATCCGGGGGGGGAGGTTTCGGTGGTGAGGAAGAGAAAATCCCTGGGGGAAATCGTTTTCAGGGATCGATGGGGATCACGCTGAAAGGCCAGGAAGAAAAGGGGGAAAATCATGAAGATCCTATTTGCAGCGGCTGAGAATGCTTGGGGCGGATTTTACGGTCTGATCCGAAAGGAAATGCCTGAGCATCACTTTGAAGTTAGTGGCCGGTTCGGGGTGGACACCCTGAAGGGATACGATGTCCTGATCCCAACCATGTGCCGGGTGACAGGGGATTTGCTCGCTGAGAGTGACCGCCTGCGTCTTATACAGCAATGCGGCGCGGGCCTGGAGGGTGTGGATATCGAGGCGGCAAGCCTGAAGGGCATATGGGTCGCCAATGTCCCGACGGATACGTCCGGTAACGCCGAGTCCGTAGCGGAACTCGGGATCTACCTGATGATCGGGCTTGCGAGGGATGTCCGTGCGATGGACCGGAACCTCAGGGAGCGCAGGATGGGCGAGCCCCGGGGCAGGACCCTCAAGGGTCAGACCGTGGGGCTGGTGGGTCTCGGCGGGATTGGGAGGGCCCTTATCCGAAGGCTCAAGGCCTTTGATGCCCGACTGATCGGTATAAAGAGGCATGACCCAGACGGGGCCGGTAGGGAGCTGGGGCTGGAATGGGTGGGTGGTCCCGGTGATCTGGAAAAGCTCCTTTCACTGTCGGATTATGTTGTCCTGTGTCTTCCCCTGACGGAGGAGAGCCGGTTTCTCATGAACCGCGAGACATTCAGGTGCATGAAGCGGGATGGCTTCATCATCAACTTGTCAAGGGGGGGGATCATCGATCGCGCTGCGCTGGAAGAAGCCCTGGCCTCGGGGCAGGTTGCCGGCGCGGGACTCGATGTCTTCTGGGAGGAGCCACCCGACCCGGACGACCCGGTCTTCCGGTACAATGTTTTGGCCACGCCGCACATAGCGGGCTCGACGGACCTATCGATCCACGGGATCGTGAAGGTGGTCGCCGAAAATATCCGAAGACTCGAGAGAAACGATAGGCCGCTCTACATCAAGAATCTAGTTAAGTGACTTTTGTACAGGCATGCCGGCTGTTGTGAACCTGATTCTTTTACGCGCTTTAAGAAACCGCCCGAAGGATTGGGGGGTTAAAAAAGCCCCGGATGAACGGGGCTTTTTTTGCTGGGGTCATTTATTTTTGAATCTTTACGAGGTCATACCACAGGAGGTCCACCCGGCTGCTCGCGGCGGGCAGGTTGGTGTCCGCTTCCGTTTTGGCCTTCTGCAGGGCCGCCTGGATTTCCTCGATCGCCTTCTTGTGTTCAGGCGTCGCGATTGCCGTGGCTTTTGTCAGGAGGTCATTGACGAGATCCAGCTCGCTTTTCACCACGCCGACATTCTTGTTTGACAGTTCGAGTTTGATCTTCAAAATATGACCCCGGATGACGGCCATCAGGGTATCGAAGGTGTTTTTCTGTGTCATGGCGACCGTATCTTTATTGAGCTTGTCGATGGCTTGCGCCTGCTTCTTGACGTCCCCATCCAGCCGCGCAGCCTCTTTTTTGAAAGAATCGTCGACGGCCGACAGTTTCGCATTCGTGCTGTTGAGGGACGTAATGACCTTCGGCAGGTTCGCGTCGGCGGGCAGCTGGGTGACCTTCCGGATCTCCTCCTCGCTTTTCACGAAGGCCTCGACCCTGTCGAGTTTCTGCCTGATGTCCAGGATACCGGACCTCAGTTCGGTGGTCTCCTGGTAAAAGTAAAAGCCGCCGATCCCCAGTCCCGCCATTAAAACGGCGATAATGAGCCAGGATACTCCTTTCATGGTTTCTCCTCCTTTTCTTTTTGCTTCATGACAATCGTCCTGATGGGAAAGGGAATCTCGATACCCTCTTCGTTATAACGTTTGTGGAGGCGCTTAACAAACTCGTGCTTGACGAGATAAAGATCGTTGTACTCTTGGGCCTGGAGATAGACGGTAAAGTTAATGCTCGAATCCCCGAAGGTGTGGAAACGGAGGAACGGTTCATAGCCGGGCACACCGCCCTCGACCTCGTTCATGACAGCTTTTGCGACCTCGACGGTGACCCGTTCGACCTTTTCCAGATCGCTGGAGTAGCTCACGCCGACCGTGACCGGAACGGCCATCCGGATTTCAGGCATGTGAAAGTTTGTGACGACGGAAGATGCTAATTTGGCATTCGGCACCACGATCATGTTGTTCGCGAAGGCCCGGATCGTCGTGTTACGCCAGGTGATGTCCGTGACGTGGCCCTCATCGCCGGATTCGATCCGGATGTAGTCACCGGGACGAAGTTTCCTGGACGCGATGATGTGAATCCCCGCGAAGAGGTTGGACAGGGTATCCTGGAGGGCGAGTGCCACGGCGAGGCCGCCGACGCCGAGGGCCGTCAGCATCGGGGTGATGGAAATGCCCAGCGCATCCAGGACGACCAGAAGACCGATGACAAAGACAACAATTTTCGTGATGTTGGAGAAAAGAGTTGTTGTGACGAAGACGCCGCCAGCCCTCTTGCTGTAAAGATCGACGAATCCTACAGCGATTCGCGCAAGGGCGATCGTGACCGAGAGAATCACGATGACGCGCAGGATCTTTAGACCCGTTGTGAGGATGATCGGCCTGACGTCGACACTGTGAAGCGCCCCGTAGATACCGGCCAGGGCGAACCACAGCATGATCATGCCGTGTATGGCACGGATGATCACATCATAGCCTTCCCATTTCGTTCTGGTGGCGATCTTTTTGATTTTATGGAGAATGTATCTGTCGAAAACCCACCCCAGGGTGAGACCTCCGAGGATGAAGGCAAGGGGCAACAAGAATTCATTAAACAGCATCAAATCGGTTATCATGATCATCCTGAAACGCTGAACGTGTGATAAGGAGAGCACATCAAATAATTTTTGCTACTTTACAAACAATCGCTTTAAAAATCAACGGACAAACAACGGTTAAAAACAATCGGCTGTCAGCGGATTTGTCTCCGGAAGCAGGCGGATCCGAAAAGGGACCGGAAAATACGTGAAGATTATTGGTATTCTTAATATTGCGCAACTCGATCTTGAAAACAAAGATTCACTGCATTATATTTAGAAAAAGTAAGGGAGGGCTTCCAACCCGTTCAGGTTTCAGGTTTTTGAGCGGGCCGGATGCATTAGTGTATGGGCTTTTTCGACAGGTTCAAAAAAACCCGGGGCACGGATAAATCGGATGAAGTCCCGCCTGAACAGACGCCCGGTGAAGCGGAGTTAACAGAGGCGGGTCGTACTGAAGAGAGGGACCTCTCCATCCCCTTGGCGGGATTTGAAGACAGCCGGGAGAAAAAAGATCAGGGCAAGCCGAACTCGTTCATACAACCTCTGAGAGAGGAAGGAGCCATTTACTTCCGCCGGGGGAATGCCTATTTCAAATTGCAGAATTATGAAAGGGCCATACAGGACTACTCCCGGGCCATCAACGTCTTCCCGGAATATATCGAAGCCTACTACAACCGTGCGATCGCATATAAATTCGTCGAAAATTATCTGAAGGCCGTAGAGGACTATTCAACGATCATCGAGATCGCGCCGAATTTTGTAGCGGCCTATGCCGGCCGGGCGACCCTGTACACAGCCTTGAATGATCATGTCAGCGCTCTGGAGGACATGAAGATGGCCGCCAGGCTCGGCTTGAAGGACATCCAGGATCTTTTGAAAGCGAAAGGGATCGAGTGGTGAAGGGCCGATCCTGTCAGAGCTGCCTTCTGTGATCATCGGTCCGTTTTCCCGATCTGCCCGGCGATTTTTCTCGCGCGACTCAGGATGTCCTCTATGTCGAGGCCGGGAAATCGTCTCTCTTTCAAGATGACCTTTCCGTTGATGATCACCGTCGATACATCGGCACCGTTGGCGGCGTAGACGAGCTGGGAATAGCAGTTGTAAAGAGGGGTGAGGTGGGGTTTTTGTGTGTCGATGAGGATGATATCGGCGCATTTCCCAGCTTCCACGGAACCGATCCTGTCAGCGAGGTTGAGAACTTTTGCCCCCCCGATGGTGGCCATTTTCAGGACGGTTCTGGCATCCATGACGGTGGGATCCCTTCTGAAAACCTTGTGGATCTTGGCCGCCGTGTCCATTTCCGTTAACAGATCCAGGTTATTGTTGCTGGCGCTTCCGTCCGTTCCCAGACCGACGGTGATCCCTTTCCCCAACATGTCCGGTACCGGTGCCACACCCGAGGCCAGTTTCATGTTGCTTTCGGGGTTATGTGAGACCTTCACACCCCTTGTGGCAAGTATCTCCACTTCCTTCCCCTCCATCCAGACACAATGCACGGCGACCGTCGCGTCATCGAGGACGCCTGTCTTCTCCAGGTGCGTCACGGGGGAAACCCCGTAACGTTCCCGGATGATCCGCACTTCATCGCGTGTTTCAGCGAGGTGGATGATGTAAGGGACCTTTGCCCCGCGAGAGACTCTCTTGATTTCCTTCAAGGTATCGGGGGAGCAGGTGTAGGGGGAGTGACAGAAGAGGGCAGGGGTTACAAGTGCTGATTTTCCGCTCCATTTATCGATGAACCGCTCGGCGAGCCGGATGTTCTCGGACAGGGTGTCGCTGTCACCGACCGGCGGATCAATGAAACCCTGGGCGGTGACGGCTCGCATCCCTGCATCGATGGCCGCCTGCGCAACACTGCTTTCATAAAAGTAGCCGTCGCAGAAGGTCGTCGTGCCGGAGAGGATCATCTCCGCGATAGCGAGAAGCGACCCCGTATAGACCATCTCCCGGTTCACGTGTTTTGCCTCCGCGGGGAAAATGTAGTTGTTCAGCCAGTCCATGAGGGGCAGATCATCGGCAAGACCCCTGAAGAAGGCCATGGGGAGATGGGTGTGGGTGTTCACCAGGCCGGGCATGATGATCGAATGGGAGGCGTCCAGTGTCTCTTTGGCCCGGATGGGGGCGGTTGAATGGTCTGGCCGGTCAATAAAGAGGATTTTCCCGCCCCGGATACCGATGACAGGATCATGGACGATCTCCATGGCCTCTGACATGGTCAGGAGCGTCCCGCCCCGTATCAGGATGTCAACGTCGGTTTCCATGTTCATTCTTGCGGGAGGTTCAGACTCTTTCTGATTCGCTGGGCGATATCCCTGACGCGCGCCATGACCTCTTCTTCGTCGATGGTGAGGAGCTTTCGATCCCTCATGACGACCTTCCCGTTAATCAGAACCGTTTCGACGTCGGCGCCGTTCGCGGCATAAACCATGTGGGAGTATTCGTTATAGATCGGCGTGAGGTGGGGCTTGTTCAAATTAATGATCGTGATGTCAGCCTTCATGCCGGGCCGAAGACTGCCGACGAGCTTCTCCATTCCGAGGACCTTTGCCCCCTTGCACGTGGCTATGTCAACGACGGTTTCGGCGTTCATGACGGTGGGATCCAGGCGGTGAACCTTGTGAAGCTTGGCCGTCATGTCCATCTCCTGAAACATATCCAGATTGTTGTTGCTGGCGCAGCCGTCCGTCCCCAGCCCCACGATGACGCCGGCGGAGATCATGTCGGGAACCGGAGCAACACCGGAGGCAAGCTTCATGTTGCTCTCGGGGTTGTGAACGACCTTGCAGTTCTTTTTGGCGAAAGACGTCATATCTTCGTCGTCCATCCACACGCCGTGAAAAGCGATGAAACGCTCATCGAGGAGGCCGAGCTCATCGAGCATGCGGATCGGTTTCTTTCCGAATTTCTCTTTCAGGCTTTCGAGCTCCGACCGGGTTTCGAGAAAGTGCATGCCATATGGCACAGCGTATCGATCGGCAAGGGATTTCGATTCCCGGAGAAGTTCCGGTGAGCAGGTGTAAAGGGCGTGGGGCTCGACGAAGATCTTCACCAGCGGGTCGTCAGCCCATTTTTCGATGAGCTTCCCCGTGTATTCAAGGCCTTCTTTCGGTGTCTTGAAATTGGGGGAGGGAAAATCAAAAAGAACTTCGCCGAGGAGGCATCTCATCCCGGCCCTGTGGGACGCCATGGCCGTTTCGTCCTCGAAGATGTACATGTCACAGAAGGTCGTGGTCCCCGACTTGATCATTTCAGCGCAGGCGAGCAGGCTTCCCCAATAGGCAAGTTCCCTATCCACGTTTTTCGCCTCCGCGGGGAAAATGTAGTTGTTCAGCCAGTCCATCAGGCTCAGGTCGTCGGCAATCCCCCTGAAACAGGTCATGGCGGCGTGGGTGTGACAGTTGATCAACCCCGGCATGACAAGGCATTGGTCGGCACCGATCACCTCCCGGCCCCTGAATCGGGACTCCACCTCCTTTGTTTCTCCCACGGCGACAATATCCGTTCCGTGAACAGCAACGGCCCCGTCCTGAATAGCCGCTCCACGGCCATCCATCGTCAGAATCCTTCCACCCCTTATGACCCGGTCCACGTCTACAAGCACAGTGATCCTCCCCTCATGAAATTTTCAATCTCAAAAAACCACAACCCGTATCGGACGAGTGCGCAACGGCCCGATAAGACCTTGACACCCATATTCAAAAATAATATACGTCACAAGGATTTAGAAAGATGCCTGGGTGGCGGAACTGGTAGACGCAAGGGACTTAAAATCCCTCGGTCCTCGCGGCTATGCGGGTTCGACTCCCGCCCCAGGCACCACTGGATACCAGGGTTCGCTTTGTACTGCGGACCCTTTTGTGTAACAAGCTGAAAGGTCCGGCCCGAAGGGAAAGGTCAGGGACAGAACTCCTTGCCCAATTTCTCCGTCTGTATTCCCCTTCTGCACAGAAATGCCCGCCGGATCTCCGTAAAGCGCCAGCCCTGATCGTTCATTTTTCTCAGTTCAAAATAATGCCAGTCACCACGCACGGAATCATCCAGTAAGCCATCCCTGATAACCGTGACTTCTGTACGGTCGGGATTTTCGGCCGGAGAGCTTTCCTTTGACATGACCAATAAACGAGCCTCGTCATTTGAAATCATTAACAAATTCATAGTGATGAGAATGGGATCCCGGGGCCAAGCCTCTCCCTTTTTGACGGCTTCCTCGATCTTCTCATTAGAGGGCGCGATATTTTCAAGACGGTACGAATCGAGGATCAATACGGTAAAGTTTTCCGCTTGCCGGGTGTTGATGCAGGCGCATGAATTCAATGACAGGAGATATATCCCCAATAGCCAGAGAAAAAAATATATTTTCTCATGTCCGAAGCTCCCTTCGAAAGGGTCTTTTTCTGCCGTCTGAGATAAATCATTTCTGTCAAATAATCAAACATTAATAGGTGATATGACCTTCGTTCAGGGAATTTCGACGGGAGGCATCATGCAGAGAGGACAATTGCTGTGAGAATTGGTAAACTACAGCGGTTAAAGAGGTGCCAATAAAAAGGGGACCCAGAGAGAAAAAAAGATTATTGAGCTAAAGTTAGGGGGATACCCTTAGTTCCAACTTTGTATTTTGGATAGTTATCGCACTTCATATTTTCAATCTGTGCACGAATTCTGTCTCTAACGCCATCGCAGAAACTTGGATTTTCACAGAAGATAGCGTTATCCTTATGAAGTCTTTCTATTGCCTCACGTACTAACTTGTCAACCTTCCTGTCTTTCATTTTTAATCCAAAATACATAGGATTATGAATTGACTGTTTTTCCCGATGTTAAAACCGGGACTTCACAGGGGACTCTTTTTACCCTTCTTCTATCGAGAATCGAAGAGAAAACCGGCAGAAAGAAGAAACCGCCGGGCATCAAAAATATTATTAAAAATGGAATATAAATCGACATATATTTAAAGTAATTTCTGAGCTCATTTCTTTCATCAACCGTCCATTGTTCCCCGGTGTTTCTGGGTTTCATTAGGAGTTGCATAAAGCCCTGCATCTGGCGTGATTCATAAAAAAGTATCTCTCTACTGTTTAAAATGGCTTTCTTCAGGAGATTTTTAAGCATCATTTTTTGCTGTAACGGTCCTTTCTTGTTTAGAAATACTACAAAATATTGTTGGAAATAGCCGTTTTTGCTTGTTTTTACATGTATATATTGCAGAAGCCATGCCATGAACGCTTTTCAAGCTATTCTTTACGATTTTTTTATATCACGTACACAGGATTGGCATGCATAGTTTCAAATGGATATGAAAGCGCCGACTCAAATTATCTCTTTGTCTTTCCGGATGTCAGCCATATGGGGGACTATGGCATAATATTTGATCATTTTTAATTTCGAGACGAAGCGCGTCACCGAGGAAGAAGATGAAGAACATCATGTCGCCTATTGCAGGTATTGAGCAGAAATCCGGTCTGAGCGGCGGTACGGATACAAAAGGGAAAGGCGCCAACGGCGAGTTTAACCTCACGATTGAAAAGGTATTAAGTGAATTCAATGGTCTTACGACAGGCGCTGCCCCTTCGCGGGGAATCGACCTTGAAAGACTCACCCAGATCATCCGCTTTCTCGAGATGCAGATGCGATTCAACGACAGCCTCTTCCGGATCATGAGGGAGATGGACGGCCGTGAAGAGACGGTCGGGCGGATTAGGGGAAGCATGAATTCGTCATCGCTGAATTCCCTCGCAACCGTACTGACGGATGCGAAGGTAACCACGGGCGAAGGCATTCTCGAGAGATACAGTCGAATGTATATGTCCAATGGGAGGGAGACATCCATCGAGGGCCGCCTCGCAGGTCTTGAGAGAAAGATCGAGGAGCAGAAAAGGGAAGTCCTGACTGCAGATCCTTCAATCAGGCCTCTCGATGAGAAATCCGTCCGGCAAAAGACGGCAGGCGCGAAATCGGCCTCCATCATGCGATATTATGAGGAGGCTCTGCGCTCGGGTATAGAGGCGAATCGAAAGGTGAATGAAGGAGCCACATCAGCGAAAGCTAAACCGGAGGCCTCTCCTTACGCTGAGCTCATTGATCATGCATCAGACACCTACGGCGTCGATCCTGATCTGATCAAGGCAGTAATCCGAGCGGAGAGCAGCTTCAACCCGGAGAGTACATCGACGAAGGGAGCCATGGGTCTCATGCAGCTTATGCCGGAGACGGCAAAGGACCTGGGCGTCAATGACCCCTATGATCCCGCCGAGAACATCATGGGAGGGACTCGCTACCTCCGTAGCCTCCTGGATCGATTCGGGAACAACAGGAACCTCGCACTGGCGGCCTACAACTGGGGTATGGGAAATGTCGAGAGGAAGCCGGGTAGAATGCCCCAGGAAACGAGAATCTATGTAGCCCGCGTCAATCAATACTACCACGAAACCAAAGTCTGATAGCAGCTTTCCAACAGGTTCAATTCGTGCCGGCTCATGATCGCCGGCAAGCGTATTTTTGACATCCGCCACCAGCATGACCGGCTCTCCCCGGCGGCCTCATAGGACTCCGAACTTTCACATTGCAGAAGGCAAGCGGGATGAGATATGGCCTCGTCAGGAAAGCTCTGCCCGCGGAATTTCAAAACAGAAGAAGGGGGAAACCATGATTACAAAGCGAGATCTATACGTGGTCTGCCTGACGGTCTTTCCGTTTATGATCTGCACGGGGATCGTCTACTCGATTCTTGCCATCTACATGACGTCCCTCGGGCTGACCAAAAGCCAGGTGGGGTTCCTCTACACGGCGGGCGCCACGGCCGGCGCCATCGGGTCACCTCTCTGGGGCATGCTTGCGGACCGCTTTGGCCGAAAGAAGATTCTCACACTGTCCATGGCTGGGTTTGCCTTTGTCTTCCTCGGATATGCCTTGACCAGCAGTTACGAACAGCTCTTTGTAATCCAGATCGGGGAGGGACTGTCCTGGGGGGCCATGGGATCGGCGGCGTCAGCCCTCATCGCGGATCTGGTCTCGGCAGAAGAGCGTGGAAAGGCCATGGGTATTTATAACATGACATGGAACTTCGGCTGGATCGTCGGCCCTTCCATGGGTGGGGTGCTGTCGGATCATATCGGATTTACGACGACATTTATCATCTGCACGGGGATCACCCTTACGGGTTTCATCCTCGCCGTTCTTTTCATCCCGGCCAAGGTCCGGACGGACCAGGTTACCGATGGGATGTGAGTTCTCGGGGATTCTATACCTGTGTTTCAGGTCATTGTAAAAATTCATTAAAGAAGAATTTTCGACTCATTTTATTTAATGTATTTTTAAACACCATTTAACGTTTCTTTAAATAATTTCGCTATTTTTACCACATTTTCCTGCCGGACAAGCCAAAAAATAATACATATAACTAAATAATATCAGTAAGTTATAAAATATTTCGTCTGTGAGGGCTATCTTGGCATGCCAATTTCAATATAGAGAGATCAAAGGCAACAAACGGAATCATAAAAAATACATTCCTACGGAGGACAGATAAAATGAAAAAGGCACTGCAGACGATGTTCCTGACAGTATTTGTAGTTCTGATTACCAGCACCTTCGGTTATGCCGAGTTCGCAGCGGCCGGCGCCGACAACTTCCCCTACTTCCACCTGGGGGCCCTGATTGTCGGGGGGATGATCATCATTTCCCTGAAGCACAAGTACAACAGGATTTATCTGAGCGAGGCTGTTGGCTCCTTCGCCCTGTACACGGTTCTCGTGGCTCTCTTTACCTCGCCTGTTGTGGACGCCTTGAGGACGATGGTTGGTTAAGTTAAAAAGAGCGTCGGCGCACTGAGGCGAGGACGCTCTTCGTTTCTTCAGCGACCGGAAAGAAACAATGCTTATCACAAAAACGACAGAAAGTACGGCAAGCTACTCCAATGTGCTCGTCCTGGGTGCCTGGAGTTTTGCCATGGTGATCAGCTCCTTCGTTTTCATGTACGTGGGGTACTTGATCGATGAGTTGCTGAACACTGCACCCAACTTCATGCTCGGCCTTTTTGTTCTGGCTATCTTTCTGTGTGTGGGGCGGCTATACAGGGACGCCTGGATACGGCGCGGATAGCAGGCTGATGAAAAATACCCGTCTGCGGCGTTTCCCTCGCCCCTCGTCCCTGCGGCGTATGTCCAACAGTACGCCTCAGTCCTCGGGACTTCGGGAGCCTTGCATACAGGCATTTTTGATCAGCCTGAACTAAAAGGGCAGTGGTCAGTGGCGAGAAAGGGCCTAACAGATAAGAAGGTCAGAATTTAAGAAGATCAGAAGTTGGGAAGATAGGAAGCTGTGGAGATCAACCTTTAGCCTTACGCCTCATGCCTGGCCCTTCGGGCCATGTGTCCTCCGAGAAATAAAAACCCCTGATCCGAGTGATCGGGGGTTTTTTTAACGCCTGCTTTTAGATCAATTCAGTTCTTGAGATAATCCTGCACGATATCAAGCATGTGGCTGACCCTGAAGGGCTTGGAAAGCGTCGGGTAGCCGTGCTTGATGATTTCCTCATCCAGCTCTTTCTTCAATCTTTTTACGCCGAAGAACCCGCTCATGAAGATAACCCTGATCTGCGGTCGTTCCTTGCGGATCTTCTGAATGAGTTCAATGCCGTTTATGTGGGGCATGACGACATCGGTGATGATAAGGTCCGGTTTGAATTCCTTGAAAACCTTGTAACCGTTGAGTCCGTCCACAGCGACCCGCGCGTCGTAACCTTCCATGGTGAGCACGCTGCGCAGGACGTCCTGGAGCCCGAACTCGTCTTCAACGACAAGCACCTTCCACCTTTTTTTTGATTCCTGTTTTTGGTCTTTCGAATCCTTCTTGATATATTCGACGAGGGAATAGTCCGGGGTCCGGTTGATGACGGAAGCGACATGATTGATTTTTTTCTGTATTTCCTCCGCTTTTTCCCGGTCTTTCTGATAGAGGTCGGGATGGTAGATCTTGGAAAGAAGGCGGTAACTGGACTTGATATAGGAAAGGGCCGCTTCTTCGCCGACCTGACGGTAGATCTCCTTTGCCTTGTCGAGCATGCCCAGGAGATTCAATTCCTTTTCAAGATCGATCCCCGTTTTCAATCTCTGAGGCCTCCTCTGTGTGTTGCTTTCATTCTGACTAATCCATTGAAATACTGAATATTCCTTATGGATTGATCTTTCGACACAGCTGTGCTCATAGAAGTTCAAAGGCACCAAGTTGCAATCTTTGTGCCTTGTGGAGCGGCTTGAAAGAGGCCAGTGGGGGAAGGGGTACCCGAAGGACAGAAGGCTTCAGGTTGAATCGGGCCGCCTGTTAAGAGATGACCTTCTTCGAACTCACCCGCTCGGCCAGCCCTTTCAAGGCCCGCATGTAGTCCTTGAGCCCGACGATGAAAATGTCGTTGTGATTGGCCCGAGGTATTCCCAGGAAGGTCTTGTCCGCAGCGGGACAGGCTTCGAAGAGCTCTTTACCATCAAAGAAAGGCAGGATGTGGTCCCTTTCGGCATGAATGACCAGGGCGGGTTTGCCGAAGGTCCTCATCTTATCGAGGTTCCGGAAACCGTCTTCCTCGCGGATACCGAGGGCATCCATGTTGATGCCCAGGATGCTGAGGATGCTTCGGGTGTGCGCGAAGCCGCTTTCGATGATCAACCCGTCGATCTTCTCGGCGTAGCAGGAAGCGAGTTCCAGGGCGGAAGCGCTTCCGAGGGATCGTCCCATGACGATGAGGGGCCCCGTGAAGCCCCGGGACTTCATCCAGCTTCTCGCATATTCGAAGATGACGTGGGCGTCACGCATCATGGTTGTCACCGTCGGGCTTCCCGTGGAATGGCCGTAACCGCGGTAATCGACGGGGAAGAAGTTGAGGCCGAGCTGCATGTAGATCATGGCCAGGTCGAGATAATCTTCCACGATCTCCCCGTTTCCGTGAAAATATAGGATGACGGGATGGGCCGGACCGGCCATGTGAACCTGCGCACCCACAGCGATGTCTTTTTCAACGGGTATCCGAATATCCTCAATGGCGGGGTGAGGGGCGCTCGCCCCCCAGGCTTCGCGCGGATGGAACAGGGACAGGGTGATCTCGGGGCAATCCAGGGCGGCATAGTTAATCTTCTTGAGGTCGATCATGGTAGGATGCCTTTCTGTGAGGATTTGCCGCTTTATAACATAGCCGGTCCCGGTCCCGAAGCAGATTTTTGACAGTTCCAGGAAATTCATCTATAGAGAGTCTGGAGGTTTCCATGCCCCTCTGGCTTCTCGTCATTTTTCTGGTCCTCGGCGGCCTGATCGTCGTCAAGATGCTGCATGCCCTTGCCGTCGTATCCGTCTTTCCCGTCACGCAGGGCGCGATGTTCACCTCGACGGCCCGGGTGAAGATCGAGGCCATTCTGAATGCCGTACCGATGAAACCTTCGGATTTTTTCGTGGACCTTGGATGCGGCGACGGGCGCGCCCTGAGGGAAGCGACGAAACGATACGGTGTGCGCTGTCTCGGCTTCGAGATCAACCCGCTGGCCTATGTCCTGGCCCGGGCCCAGTGCCTGGGGTCCGGGAATATCCGCATCCGCTGGAGCAACTTCTGGAAGGCCGATCTTCGGGAGGCCGACGTCATTTTCTGTTACCTCTTTCCCGACGTCATGAAGCGTCTTGCAGACAAGCTCGAATCCGAGCTTCGCCCAGGTACCAGGGTCGTTTCCTGCAATTTCCCCGTCCCGGCGTGGCACCCCGTGGAGGTCCTGCACGCGGCATCGACCCTCCATAATGACCCTATCTACATCTACCGGGTCCCCGAATTTCTTCCCGGTCGGCTTTCAGAAAACGTCAAACAATAGCCGTAAAACGCAGCGATCAACTCGCATGCACGAAGTTATGAAGTACAGAAGTCAGGAACCTCGGTGTGTGAATTCTTTTTCTAATCTTCTTAACTTCCAATCTTCCATTTTTTTACGGCAGCCACAGGTACATGAAGCGAACCCCCGGCGGGGCGAGGAGCTCCTGGCCGTTTATGGAGATCAGGTTGAATTGGGACGGTGCCGGGGTGAGACCCGAATAGATCGTGCTTTTGTAGCTGTCGGGACGGTAGTAAACGACGATCGATGCTTTCTCGAGCCCCAGGTTTTTTTTCATGCCCTCAATGGTGCTGTCGAGATAACCGATTCGATCGATCAGCCCTGCGCTCAGGGCCTGGTCCGCCGTGTAAATTCGGCCATCAGCGAGTTTCTCGACGGCATCGCGCCCGAGCGGTTTGCGGCCATCGACGATTACATCCACGAACCTCCCGTGGAGCGTTTGGATGATGGTTTGCAGGATCTTCTGCTCCTCCGGCGTGCTTGGCCGGAACGGGGACAGGATATCCTTTTTATCACCAGACTTGATGGTTTCCTGCTCGACGCCGATCTTCGACATCAGCCCCTGGACGTTGAATTTCATGGCCACCACACCGATGCTTCCGGTGATCGTCGTCGGATGTGAAACGATTTCGTCTGCCGCCGTCGCCACGTAGTAGGCGCCCGAGGCCCCCACATCCATGAGACAGGCCATGATCCGCTGGCCCGTTCTCTTCTTATAGGCCAGAAGCTCGTGGTGAATGATGTCACTGGCCGTGACAGTGCCCCCCGGAGAGTTGATCCTGAGGATAATCCCCTTTAAATTTTTATCCTTTCCCGCTTTCTGCAGGGCTTCCTTCAGTTCATCAACCGCGGACACCTCTTCGTGAAAACCCATCCTGCGCCTCTTTTCTTCTGAAATCATCCCGGAGATGTCGAGCAGGAGAATTTTATTGTTTCCGTGACCCTCAACCACACGTTCCTTAAATTCTTCCGTGGTAGGCAGAAGGGGGATGGTCACTATCGCGCAGCCGCTCAGGAAAAACAGGGACAATAAAATTGCCAGAAAAGATAATTTTAGCCTCATGGTCATTTCTCACTTTCAGCGCCATCCGGCGGGGGAAGAAGGCCTTGATTAAAGAGATAGGGGTTCTTGTACACTTCAAGAGCACCGGGGGATGTCAAGCCCATGCAGTGCTCATCCATGGGGCGGGTTCAAAGATGAAGCTGTTCAGACAGAAGACTTTTTTCGGGTCTTTTTGATCTTCTCCCGCTCCATTTTTTTCTTTTCCCGCTGAAGTCTTGAGATGTCCTTCTGCCTTCTCGAAATCCTTTCCCTGGACATGCCTGATCACCCCGGTTCCTAAAGTCTGTATTGACTCAAGCCGATGACATGTATATTGAAGATAAGTCCGATGATCCGACGGGACAGTGATCAACATTCTTCGACCGTCGGTCAACCCCGCGGAGTATTTACGAATTGACATAAAAATACAATAATTTTATAATCATTGCAATTCTTGGATTCAACCATTAAGTGTAACGCAATGACAGAGAACAAAATTCCGTAAGGAGGTGTCACAATGTCGGAACACAAATGTGGAGATGTGCTGAAGGCTCTTTTGATCGGCAGCCTCGTAGGTGTCGTTGTGGGTCTTCTCTTCGCGCCTAAAAGCGGCAAGGAAATGAGAGAGGACCTTTCGGAAAAGGCGAAAGATCTCGCCGATAAGGTAAAGGACGAATACGAAGGCGCTTTCGAAAAAAGCAAGAAAGGATTCGAGTCGGTCATCAGCCGTCTGAAGGATCTGGAACTGAAGGCTGCCAAGAAGGCGGAGGAAATCGAAAAGAAAATTGCTGATTAGCCGGGTTTCCGGAAGCGTGAGCACAGGCCGTTCATGAAAGAGAGGAGGGACCGCGAATGTCGTGGGAAATAGGGTTTTTTGTGATCAGCTGTTCGGTTCTGATCTTCGTCGTCTTCGCGATTCCAACCCTGGTGCAGATCCGGAAAACAGCCCGAAACGCGGAGATCACCCTGGAGGCCATCAACAGGGAGCTGCCCGCCATCCTTCAAGACCTGGAACAGATCACGGCGCTGACGAACGACGTCAGTTACAACGTCAGGTTTCACGTCGAGGAGAAAATCAACAAGACCGTTCGCTTCAATCTCAGGGTTCTGGAAAGTCTGGCGAAACAATCCGGAAACTTGCTGCAGTATTTACAAGAAGGCGTCGACCGGGTTTCCGCGGGGCTCGATTCGTTTCGAGGGGGTGTCTCCGGCATCGAAGCAAAAGTGGAAAGGGAGCTGCAGGCAAAGCTATTGCCCGTCCTCAAAATGCTCATCGTCGTGAGCAGAAGCACACGCGGTTCCCTGGAAGCCCTTCTTCAGAAAAAGTGATCGCGTCAGCACAGCCTGATGATCAGGCAGGGCCGGCGCAGGTGGGCGGTTGCCGATCACGGTTCCGATAATTTTTTTCAGCAGGGAAGTCCGGACATGAGTGACGAGAGAAGTGACTTTACCAGGAAGTTTTTGATCGGAACGTTAATCGGCGGGCTCATCGGGGCCGTTCTGGGTATCCTCTATGCACCCAAAAGCGGTAAAGAAACCCGCGAGGAGGTTGCGGCCAGAACACGTCAGATCGCCGATCAGTTCAGGGAAGAGTGCGGAAAGGCCCTGCAAAAGAGCAAAGCATCCCAGGAATCCCTGATCAACCGGTTGAAAGAACAGGAATCTAGCGTCGTCAAAAGAATTGAGCGTCTTCTGAAAAAGGCGGGCGATTGAACAGGGTGTCCTAGGGTTTCATTTTTCATGTCCCATCAGGGGTGATCCGGTATGTCTTGGGGTGTCGGCCTCTTTATCCTGGGTATTGCCTTATTACTTTTTGTGCTGTTTGCCGTTCCGGCTCTGATCCAGGTTCGGCGTACGGCTAAAAAAGTCGAGACAACACTCGGTCATGTCAGCCAGAATCTTCCGGCCATCCTGGATAACGTCCGTCATACCTCTGAGAATTTCCGCAAAACAACGGAAGCCATCCGGCGCGTACCGGAGGATGTACAGAGCGTCACCGATGAGTTTCGAAGGCTCAAAGAGCAGGTCCCCCGGCTGGAAAACCGGGTGCGGGATGGCTTCGAAGTCCCTTCCTTTGCAGGATTCGGGATCATGAAGACCTCAGCCGTGATGGTCTTCGTAATCATCCGCGTCCTTCGGTTCCTTCGCTCCCGGGGGAGATAGAGCCAGAATCTTCCGGTTGATCCTGCCTACGATTCCAGATGTCTTCCTTTGAAGTGCTCCCTTAACCAGCGTCCCAATTGGAAATAGCCGAAGAGAGCAATCACGGCCATGATGCCGAGCACGACAAAAAACACCGTGTCCTGGTGTTCCCGGACCGATGTTCCCTGAATGGAAAGCAAAATTGTTCCGAGGAGGCGGCCGCAGGTTGAGATCACGAGGAAGTTGCCGGTTTTCATGTGGCTGAGGCCGAGGATGTAGCAAAGCGTGTCCTTGGGGAATCCCGGAATCAGAAAAAGCACAAAGGAGATGAAAAGGCCCTTGTGCTCTAGGAAATGGTCGTATTTCCTGATAACCGAAGGTTTCACGAATCGTTCCACGAAGGGCAGACCCAAGAACCGGGCAAGGTAAAAGGCCACCACCGATCCGATAACGAGGCCGACGGTGGAATAGAGGGTTCCCATCGTAGCCCCGTACAGATACCCTCCGATCAACCCCGTGACATCACCCGGTAGCGGAGAGATCAGCACCTGAAGCACCTGCACGAGCATGAAGACGAAGATGGAATAGGGGCCGAAAGATGAGAGGTATTCCTGAAAGCGGGCCTTGTCGAGGAAAAGGCCATGGAGGTCAAAATGAAAAACCAGAAAAAACCCCATGGCGATCACCAGGGGCAGCATTATGAACCGCAAGACGGGTTTGGTCGTTGGCACGGGGATTCCTATGAAAAAAGGCCCGGGAGCGCATCCCCGGGCAGGCGAATTCTGGACACTTCGTCAGCGGCTTCCATGGAAGTCAGGGGTCGTTTGATGGAACCATCAACGTATTTTATTGTCACAGTAGTAGAAAAATACCACAGTCCGGATTGATTCACAAAAGATTTCTTGAACGACCGGTCAGGGTTCTGCCCTCAATCTGATTCCACTTGCCGTAGCGCAAGGCTTCTTTCCTGGAGCCAGTCCTTGACGATCTTCGTCGCGCGGCAGTCATCCTCGTTGTAGTCGATGACGGCCTTCATCTTTTCCCCATACCCCTCTGGATTTTTCTGGAAACGAAGATAGTAGGCAATGGCATCCAGCGCGTTGATGTCAGCGTGCCTCCATTTGTAACCCAGAAAGGAAGCGATGTCTTTCAGGCCGTTCGTGTAGGTTGGGAAGACGAAAGCTGCCGTTGCCGTCCGGTGCAGGTCGACCATGCATGGGAAGAGCATTGCCTCCGCCTCGGCGGTCATCCCGTATCGTTCGGCAAGTTGCTTCATGTGCCAGCGCTCGTAATGGTGCCAGTGGTAGACAACGTAGTTTTCGCGTGATGCGATGAAGGCCATGAAGGCTCTGAACATGGCCTCCTCTTCCCCGGGGTGCCAGGCCACAAAGGGTCTGTAGTTCTCGTTGTTCGATGAACAGGTCAGAGTGCCAATCAGGTAATCCACCTGTGTCAGATCCCCGTCATCACCAGGCTGATCCGTCCCTTCGAGATCCAGGAAGATCTCGAAGGGCCTGACCGGAAAGTCGAGTGCCGATCTGTCCAGGAGGATAACCTCCCCTTTCTGAATCGCCTGCGCTGAACGGATGAGTTTTTTAGCCGTGGTCTCTCCGACACGCGGTATCTTCTTGAGGTCATGGATGCGGGACGGTGAAAGGTCCCAGACCTTTCTGAAACCTCGGGCGGAGAGCTTTTCCTTCAGTTTGGGTCCGACCTGGCTGACCAGAGAGATGTCCCTACTTTTCAGTGCGGCATGGTTCGTATAGGTTTTCCAGGGCCACTCGCCGGCATTGTATGTAGGCGTCGGTACTTCCCGTCCGTCCAGGATGGCCTGTGTGCCCTGAAAGGCCCTCATGAGTTCCGCTTCATGGTCCTTGAATTCATAAGCGGCCTCTTCATAATCCCGGTTGATGATGGAGAATTTTTCAGGGAGGTGTCCCTGGATTTTTGAAAGGAGATAGGTGTAGAAGGCGCCCTGAAGGATGTGTTCCTCCCGGATATTCTTCGAGACTTTGACCTCCTTGACGACGTAGTAATAGGGCCCGAACACGGAGGGCTGATCCGTCCTTTTTTCGAGGATGTCAATACGGCCCTGCATGTTCTCGGGCAGGTAGAACAAAGGGAGGCCGCAGATCACATCGACCCCCCTCTCCATTTCTTTCAGGATATGGCTGAAACCCTCCGTGCCGTCTGTGAAAGGGATTTTTTCGTAGCCGGGGTAAAGCTTTTCCAGGACGGCCGTTTCATGTTCGATGCCCCTTTCCTGCAGAAGTTCCCGGTAGGGATTGAGAGGGTCCTTTTCCGAAACCGGGGCGAATTTCTCGCAATAGATGCTGTAAGGTGAGACGGGATAAATGGACACGTTCTGGGCCGTGAGCTCGCCCGTTGAGGGGCCCGCCATACAGGATTGGTATATCTCCGAAACCTTTGACATCACATCATCCACGGGGAACCGTCAGGTAGGAATCAAATCGCAGAAGTAAAAACGCTCATCCCTGAGTCGTATCTCTCCCACCTCAAAAGTGACGGGTTGCCTGAAAAGAGGCCCGTCAAAAACGAAGGTATGAAATTCTCCGTTCTCGCCCGACGGGTCCACCCCTTCCGGCAGGTCTTTCAGTAAGGTGTGATCGATGATCCGTCCGGCGTATGTTCGGTCGAGCCGGGCGGAATCCACACAGGTAATCACGGCCCTGTACCCCGCATCGACGAACGATCGAGCGAGCTTAAGGGAATCCCTGCCCCAGAGGGGGAAGAGGCAAGTCATGCCTATTTTCTTCATCTGATCCTCACGGTACCTTTTGATATCTTCTAGGAAAATGTCCCCGAAGACAACGATTTGGATGCCCGAATCCCGGTAGGGCTGGAGGGCGTCTGTCATCAGGGACTCATAGGGCTCGTTGGAGCAGGGGTAGGGGATGAAGACCTCTTTCAGGGGGTAGCCGACGGCGAGCGCCTGCCGCTCAATGAGGATGCGCCGCACGCCGTGCATGCTGACCCGGTCGAAATCCTCCGTGAGCGTGCAGAAGAGGGATTCTATCTCGTAGAGACCGGATTTCTTTAACTCGTGGAGCGCGAGGGCACTGTCTTTGCCGCCGCTCCACGCCACGAGGATCCGTTCCTTTTTTCCCATCAAGACATCTCCGGATGAATAATCTTCATCACACCGGCATCAGATCTCCATCGAAAGTGCAAGGAGTTCCCGCCTCAGCCGAGAAGGGTTTTTGAAAAGAAGTGCGACCATCCCCGTTTGTTCTGCACTTCTTACATTTTCGAGGGAATCATCGATGAAGAGTACGGTGTGCGGCTGGGCACCGAGCCGGTCGAGTACCGTCCCGTAAATTCTCAGGTCCGGTTTGCTGACACCTTCCAGGCAGGAAAAAACCGCTTCATCAAACATGGGGTATTTCTTTTCGCGGAAAAATGAGACGCTCGGGGCCTCCGTATTGGACAGGAGGGCTGTTTTGTAGCCCCCGCGGTGAAGCCTGGAGGCCAGGGCGAAAACGTCCTTCCTTTCTCGATAGGCGGCGCGAAAGGACTGATCCAGAAGGGAAGGAATGTGCGGTTTCGCGACATCGAGCTCCCTGCAGATATGACCCCAGAACATTTTTTCTGAAATACAGCCGTTCTGAAGGAGCAACTTGTACCGGAGATAGGAAGGCCGCAGCAGGTCGGGGTCGACCGAGAGCGTTCGAGCCGCAAACGTAATCATCTCTTCGACGGGATTGTCGATGAGGACCCCTCCCCAATCAAAAATCACGGCTTTTATCATCATCTGTTTGCGAAATACGAAAGAGGATTCATAATGACATTAATTCACAACAGGTTATGAATCCTGTAAAGATTGCGTATATCTGATCTTTTATACCGGTCTTTTTCCCCCATGTCAAAATCGAAAAAGTCATCGCTGCTTGACCCTTTGTCCGGATGAGTGGGGATTTCGGTCGGGGGCTTCAATACCGGAAAGGTCAATGATTCTGAATAATTTATATTGAATGTTGCTATGTTTTCAGTTAAAAATATTCAATTATGGTGAAACCCGATTTGTTATAACCCATGATCAAACCACCCATAATAGGTCTCGCCCTCGGAAGCGGTTCAGCCCGCGGCGTGTCCCACATCGGCGTCATTCGCGGCCTGCAGGAGGCGAAAATCAATATTGACGTTATCTGCGGGTCCTCCATCGGGTCTCTTGTGGGCGGGGCCTTCGCTGCAGGGAAGCTGGACATCGTGGAAGAGATCGTCCGCGGACTTTCGTGGTCAGAATTTCTCCGGTTCATGGAGCTTCCCCTCCCACGTTCCGGATTGATTGACGGCGACAAGATCGCCCAGTACATGCGCGACAAACTTTCGGACGTAAACATCGAGGACCTTCCAATCCCCTTCGGAGCCGTCGCGACGGACCTGACATCCGGGCAGGAAGTCTGGCTTCAGAAAGGGTCTCTCATCAACGCCATCCGTGCGAGCATTTCAATGCCCGGGATGTTTACGCCTTTAAAGCGAGACGGTATGCTGCTCGCTGATGGCGGTCTCGTGAACCCGGTCCCCGTATCGCTCTGCCGGGCCCTGGGCGCCCAGATCGTCATCGGTGTCAATCCCAACACCGACGTGAGAGTCCGTTACGCGGTGAAAGCAGAGACGGCTCAGGCTCTCGAGGCAAAGTCCGAAGTTCCTGAAGAGGCCGAGGAGGAGTCCGGCATAAGAATGCGGGACCTCTTTTTTGCCGGTTTGACCCTGTACATTACAGACCGGCTCCACAGAGGGAAGACGGCTCTTCTTTCTCGTTTCGGGGGGAAGGAAGACGAGACCGAGACTTCCGGCGTCAGAGACCACGTCATGAATTATATGACGGAATACATCAATTCGACGATGAAACAGGGCAAATCCCTTGCGCTCGGCCGAATGGTGAAAGAGGGGACTGTCATGGATCCCTCGCTTTTCGAGGTCATCCTCGCCTCCGTCAACCTGATGGCCGATCGCATTGCCAAGCAGAGATTGGTGGGTGATCCCCCCGACGTCATGGTCCTTCCCCATGCATCTCAGGTGGGCCCCCTGGAGTTCCACCGTGCCGACGAAATCATCGATGCGGGCCGACGCGCCGTCACGCTCATGATGCCCATGCTCAAGGATCTCATCGGCTACGTCCTCGCCGTCTGAATCGGGATTTTTCCCGGAACCTTCGGCCCTTGCGGGCCGCCTGCCGTCAAATGTTTTCCCTTGACAAATAAAGGATTTCCGACGAAAATGAATAAAAATTCATAATGATGATTATTATTTAATAAAAATGATTAATATTCATTCATATGAATGGAGATTCAAAATATGGAAAAGCTGAAGAGGAAGGAACGGGAGTTCAGATTCCGAAGAACGGAAATTCTTGGAGAGGCGGAAAAAATATTCGCCCTGAAGGGGTTTCACGAAACCACCATGGCCGAAGTCGCCCGTTCAGCCGGATTTGCCACGGGGAGCCTTTATCAGTTTTTCGAGGGCAAAGAGGATCTTTATGCCACGATGATGAAGGAGAAACTCAGCCTGATGTTCACCGAAATCGAGGCGGCCGTCAGCCGTGGGCGAGACACGCAGGGGAAACTCAGGGCTCTCGTCTCCTCTCATTTCAAATTTGTCGAGGAGAACATGGATTTTTACCGGCTGCTCATGCGCGGGGAAGGCATTTCCTATTCCGACGGTCATTCCAGCCTGCGGGATCAGATCATACGACACTTTCTGGATCACGTGGACTTTATCGACAAGCTCATTCGGGAAGGGGTTAAGAAGAATCTATTCAAGAGCACGAACACCAGAGCCATGGCCTATTCGCTCATGGGGATCATGAGTTTCTTCAAATTCATGTCTGTCATGAAGCCCGAGGGTTCATTGATGAGAAAAGTTCCGATCGTCCTGGACACGTTCTTAAAGGGAGTTGGAAGAGATGGCGCATTCTGAGAGGATCCTGAGGCTGTTTCTGGTCATACCCATGTGGTGCGCTCTTTGCGCCGCTGCGACAGCGGCCGAGACAGCCGGCATCCTGACCCTGCAGGACAGTATCGACATGGCGCTGAAGCGAAACGTCACTGTGCATTCGGCTCGGGAGGGTGTCAAGGCATCGGAGGCGAAAAAGAATGAAGCCTTTGCGGGATTTCTTCCCCGGTTCAGCACTTCCTACAGCTATTCCAGGCTGAACGAACCACCGCAGGTCAAGCTGTCGATTTCGGGGTACCAGCCAATTCAAACGGGCACGGAGGACAATTACAACTGGTTTGTGGAGCTGAGGCAGCCGATCTTTACCGGCGGCAGAATTTTATCGACCTACCAGACCAGCCGGATCGGGCTGGATATCTCCCGTGTCGAGGAACTCTCCACCATTCAGAACATCGTCCTGGAAACCACAGCGGCCTATTTCAATATTTTAAAGGCCGAGAAACTGCTGGCCGTCGCCAAGCAGTCCGTTGAGCAGAGAACGGCACAGAGAGATTTGGCGCAAAATTACTTTGATGTGGGATTGATTCCCAAGAACGATCTTCTGACCGCGGAGGTGGAGCTCGCCAACGGGACCCAGATGCTCGTGCGCGCCGAGAACGGTTTGGAGATTGCGAGGGCAAAATTCAATACGGTCCTTCGACGTGATATCAACGAACCCGTCACCCTAGAGGACATATTGAAATATGAGCCCTACGAAAAAACGCTGGAAGAATGTTTCAGAATAGCTGCCGGGCAACGACCCGAAATCAAGAGTTCCGCCCTGAAGGTGGAGCAGGCCAAGAAACAGGTCGATTTGGCGACCAGCGAATTCTACCCGTCGGTGAACCTCCTCGGACAGTACGGGAGGTTTGGTGATGAAGCCGATCTCAGCGGCTCCCTCTATCAGGACCCGGAGAACTGGTCTGTGCTGGCCGTGGCCAGCTGGGATTTCTGGGAGTGGGGTAAGACAAAATACAACCGGGATTTTTATCAAAGCAGACAGCAGCAGGCCCAGGACGCCCTGATAGACGTCAGGGACCAGGTGGCCCTGGATGTGAAGAGCGCCTACCTGTCGATGAAAGATGCGGAGAAACGAATACGTGTGACGGGAAAGAGCATCGAGCAGGCCGATGAAAATTTGAGGATATACCAGGAGAGATACCGGGTGCAGGTGTCGACGTCCAAGGATGTGCTCGATGCCCAGACGCTGCTGGTGCGCGCAAGAGCCGATTACTACGATGCGCTGGGTGACTACCAGATCGCCCTGGCCAGGCTCGAGAGGTCTATGGGCGTCATCTACGTTCAGGGAGAAAACAAAAACCCGTCAAAATAAACTTTCAGGAGGTACCCTATGCAGGAATTTATCAAGAAGATGATGATGTTCGGCGTCGGACTTGCAGCCATGACGAGGGAAAAGACCGAGGAGTTCGTGAAAGAGCTCGTTAAAAAAGGTGAGATGAGCGAAAAAGAAGGGAAGCAGCTCGTTAATGACCTCATGGAGAAATCAAAGAAAATGACCCGGGATCTTGAGATGAAGACGGAAGAAATGGTCAGCGCGACTCTCAAGAGGCTCAATATCCCCACCCGGAAGGAGCTGGATGAACTCAGGGAACGCATCGAGAAGCTGGAGAAACGCGGCGGATAGGAACAGGCCTATGCAACTGAGCAGGCTTGCCAGATTGTCCCGGACGTATCGCCATGTGGATCGTTACCGTCAGATCCTGTCGGTTATGTTCAAGTACGGGTTCGGGGACGTGATCAATCGTCTCCACGTGGGTCCGTACATTGAAATGGGATTGCGGTTCGGGCGAAGTGAGGGCCTGGAAAAGCTGACCCGGGCTGAGCGGATGCGCATGGCCCTGGAGGAGCTGGGCCCGACGTTTGTCAAAATGGGTCAGATTTTGTCCACCCGCCCGGATTTGATACCCATCGAGTTGATCGAGGAAGTGTCCAAGCTGCAGGATAACGTTCCCCCCTTCGCCTTTGAACAGGTGAAAGACATTATCGAAGAGGAACTCGGGTGCCCCCTTTACGAACGGTTCGGGTCATTTGATGAGGGGCCCCTCGCGGCAGCGTCCATCGGTCAGGTCCACAGGGCGCGTCTGAGAAGAGGTGAAGAGGTGGCGGTCAAAGTCCAGCGTCCGGGGATCCGTCCCGTTATCGAGACCGACATCGAAATCCTCGCCCATATTGCCGGGCTCATGGAAAAGCACGTCGAGGAGATGACGATTTACCGCCCGACGCGAATCGTCGAGGAGTTCGCAAGGACGATTGAGCGCGAAATGGATTACACCATTGAGGCGTCGAACCAGGAGCGTTTTGCCCGTCAGTTTGCCGGGCAGGCACATGTCCATATTCCCAAGATCCACCGGGAAGCCCTCACGAACCGTGTCCTCACCATGGAGTACATCGACGGGATAAAGGCCTCCGAGCTCGAAAAGCTCGACCAATCCGGGATGGACCGGAAGGTCATCGCCTCGAGAGGTGCCGGGCTTATCCTGGAGCAGATCTTCAAACAGGGTTTTTTCCACGCCGATCCGCATCCCGGAAATATTTTTGTCATGAAGGACAACACCATCTGCTATCTTGATTTTGGTATCATGGGGTCTGTGGACCGGCACGCGAGAGAGCGTTTCGTCGACATGATTTACAGTTATGTTGCCAGAGACGAGACCGGCATCGCGACAGCCCTCCTGAGGCTCACCGAGTGGGAGCAGGAACCTGATCGACAGGCGCTGGAGAGGGATATCCGGGGTATCATGGATCTGCACCTCTACAAACCGCTGAAGGAGCTGCGGATCAAGGATCTTCTCGGGAAAACGCTGGAACTCATCGCCCGGCACAGGCTGGTCTTCCCCCCCGACATTTTTCTTATGATCAAAGGCCTGACGGCGGCGGAAGGCCTCGGCTTGATGCTCGACCCTGATTTTGACATGGCCGCAACAGCGGAGCCCTTCGTCGCGGAGATCAAGGCGGAACGGTTGAAAGCCGGGAGGGTCATTTCCGATGTCCGGGAGTACGGCTGGGGGCTTCTCGAGCTTGTCAAGGAACTGCCCGCCGAGCTTCATGATATTGTCAGGCAGGTCAGGCAGGGCAAAATGAAAATCGGCTTCGAGCACAGGGGCCTCGAGCAATTCATCTTCGAGATGGACCGATCTTCGAACCGGATCGCCTTCGCGCTTGTCATATCGTCCATTGTGATCGGATCGTCCCTGATCATCACGGCGAACATCGGGCCCCGTTTGCTGGGTTTTGCGGTACTGGGTCTTGCCGGATACCTGGTGGCGGGTGTGCTGGGGATCTGGCTTCTCATATCCATTCTCAGGTCCGGCAGGTTATGAGTTGAATTCATTCGGAGGAAGGGAATTATTATGCATGTGATAAAGAACGCACGGACAGAAGGTATGCTCATTTTTGTCACTCTTTTTCTTGTCTTCATTCTTGGCCCTCCGGACCTCTGGGCAACGGAATATTCTCTGGAGGACCTCTTCAGGATTTCGCTGGAAAAGTCCGAGAAACTGAAAATCCAGGAGGAAAATTATTACATTTCCAAACAGGGGGAGTCTAAGGCCCTGGCCCCTCTGCTGCCCAGGGTGACGGCCTCGGGAGGCTATACGCGATTTGATGAGGAAAAGCGGTCGGAAACAACCGGAGCCCTGATCCAGCCCGAAAGTACATCCCTCTGGGGCGTGACAGTCGATGAGACCCTCTCCCTGAGCGGTCGAGAATTCACTTCATACAGCGCCTCAAAAGATAATGTCCGGAAAAGCGGGGAAGATCTCTTTGCGTCTCGCGAAACCTATCTGCTCACCGTGGCGACGGCCTATTACAATGTCATGAAGTCCATGAAGCTCCTGGAAATCGCCAATTCCAATGTGGAACGTCTGACGACGCAACGAAACGCTGCCCGGACGCGGCTTCGGGTGGGTGAGGTCACAAAGACCACCCTGCTGAGGGCAGAGGGGGAACTCTCCGGGGCCCTGGCCGACCAGGTGAGGGCAAAAAATCTCCTTGAATTTACGAGGGCAAATCTGGCAAGAACGGTTGGCATCCCGCCCGATTTCACCCTCCGGGAGACGCCCCTGGTTGACGTGGAAATTCTGCCTCTGGAAAAATACCAGGAGAGGGCCTTGAAGGAGCGGGCGGAACTCAAGAGCCTGGAGCTCGATCGGCAGATTGCAGAGAAGCAGATCAGCGTCGCGCGCGGGGCCTTCTGGCCCAGCGTTTCGCTCCAGGGCGTTTACATAGGTCAGGATCAAACCCCTGAAACCGCTTCTTTGGTATCCGAAAGCTACCTGGGGGCCGTGCTTCTGAACTTTCCTCTTTTCGAGGGCGGATTGAGGGCCGCGGAGCTCAACGAGGCCAAGGCGAGGTACAGGCAGTCGGGGCTCAATTATGAGGACAACGTCAAGTCGGTCAATATCGAGGTGCAGAATGCCTATCTCAATCTGATTACCCAGAGGGGCATCTATAAATCCCTGCAGGATCAGCTCACCTTCGCCAGGGAAAACAACACCGCCGTGACCAAGCAGTTTGAATTCGGCCTGGCCTCGATCATCGATGTCATCGATGCCAATAACCTCCTCGTGACTGCCGAGAGACAGCTCTATGATGCCATTTATACCTATCAGCTCGCCAATCTGAGTCTCAAGCGGGCCACGGGAGAGCTTTTAAACGAGTTTCAGGGGCAGGAACAAAGGAAGACTGCCCGGGCCGGACATTAAAGAGAAAGAGGAACCACACATGTTGCGAGACCCATTCGGACGATGCCGAAATCAAACCAAAGAAAACAAAATGACCGTAGTGGCAGGGCTGTTCCTGTCCGTCCTCTTGGTCGTGTGGGCCGTCAGCTGCGGACAAAAAGATGCCAAGGTCATCGAGGAGAGGACCTTCAACGTGCAGGTGGCTGCAGTTGAAAAGAAATCGCTCCGGCCCGCTGTGGAGACCATCGGGTCCTTGAAGCCCTTCGAGGTGGTGATTGTGAGCTCGGAGGTGGACGGCATCCTGCATGAGATCAGGGTCAACGAAGGAACAGCCGTTTCCAGGGGATCCCTTCTGGCCGTCATTGACGACCGGGATTACCGGAATGAGGCGACGCGGGCGGAGGCCGCCGTGAGGCAGGCGGAGGCGACGCTCGCCAACACCAGACTCGAGTTTCAGAGGAAAGACTCTCTTTTCAAGGAAGAGCTCGTGACAAGGCAGCAGTATGATGACGTGAGCACGCGGCTTTCCATCACGGAGGCGGATGTGGAGCGGGCGAAAGCGGCCCGGTCCATGGCCAAGGAAAGGCTTGACAAAACAAAGATTTACTCTCCCCTGGGCGGATTCGTCCAGGAAAAAAAGCAGGCCGTCGGAAACTATGTCCGGAACGGAACCCCGATTTTCACCATCGTGCAGAACCAGCCGCTGAAGCTCGATTTCACGATTGCTGAAAAAGACATCAGCAAACTGAAAATAGGGCAGGACGTGATATTTACCGTCGACACTCACGTCGGGAAGGAATTCACGGGCAAGCTCAAGACGATCTATCCCGCCCTCGAGGACAAAACGAGAACGCTGCAGGTCGAGGCCCTGGTGCCGAATCCCCAGAATGTCCTCAAGCCCGGACTTTTTGCCAAGGTCACACTTTTCACGAATGTCGCGGTCGATACCGTGGTCATCCCCGTGACAGCGATCATCTATGAGAATTCAAGCACGAAGGTTTTTGTGGTCGAAAGCGACCGGGCCAAAGAGGTAAAAATCAAGATCGGAGGCAAGTACGGCGAGTTCGTGGAGGTGGTTGAGGGTCTTGCGGGAGGTGAAAAACTCGTGATTGTGGGACAGCGCAATCTGGCGCAAGGGGTGAAACTCAATGTGGGTCGCTGATACATCGATTAAACGCCCCGTCTTCGCGACGATGTTCATTCTCGCCCTGGTGGTCCTGGGGATTGTCAGTTACCCGAGTATCGGCGTTGATCTATACCCCAAGGTCGATCTCCCCATCGTCAACGTGACGACCCGCCTGACGGGGGCGAGTCCCGAGATCATGGACATCGACATCACGGACAAGATCGAGGAGGCCATCAACACCATCAACGGGGTGAAGACGATCAGTTCTCAGAGCACCGAGGGGGTTTCCGTCGTCACCGTCGAGTTCGTCCTCGAAAGGGATATCGATCTCGCGGCCCAGGACGTGAGGGAAAAGATCTCCATTATCCGGAGAAAACTTCCCGACGACATCGATGAGCCGATTATCGAAAAAGTCGACCCGGATTCAACGCCGGTTTTATGGTTGAGCCTCTCGGGAAGCCGATCCATCGGCGAGCTGTCCACTTACGCCGATGAAGTTCTCAAGGAAAAACTGCAAAAAGTATCCGGTGTCGGTGCCATCAACCTGGGGGGGCTCCGTCTCAGGCAAGTGCGGATCTGGCTCGACCAGAACAAGTTACAGGCCTACCAGATCACGGCGAGCGATGTCTTCCAGGCCCTGGCACGGGAAAATGTGGAGCTGCCCGGCGGACGGATCGAAAGCGTATCCAAAGAATACTCCGTCAAGATCAAGGGAGAATTTCCCCGTGTTCCCGATTTCAACGACCTGATTGTGGCCTATTTCAAAGGGGCTCCGGTGCGTATCCGCGACATCGGGCGGGCGGAAGACGGTCTGGAGGAGCGGCGTTCCATCGCCCGTCTGAACGGAGAGACGGCTGTCGGATTGGGCATCCAGAAGCAGTCCGGCACCAACACCGTCGAAGTCATCGATCTCGTCAAGAAGGAGTTGAAAAAGGTCGAGCAGACCCTGCCGCCGGGCATGAAGCTCAGCGTCTCTTTTGACCAGTCCCGGTTTATCAAGACCTCCATCAACGAGGTTCAGAATCACCTCATCATCGGGGGCTTCCTCGCCGTTTTAGCCGTGTTCATTTTTCTTCGGAATGTCCGGACGACGATGATCAGCGCCCTGGCCCTGCCGATATCCGTCATTTCGACCTTCTTCCTCATCCAAATCTTCGGATTCACCTTCAATAACATGACCATGCTGGGACTGACGCTTTCCATTGGCCTCCTCATAGACGATGCCATCATCGTTATTGAAAACATCTACCGTCACATCGAGGAGGGCATGAAGCCGAGGGAGGCGGCCGCCTTCGCCACGGCCGAGATTGGCCTCGCCGTCATGGCGACGACCATGGCCATCGTGGCGATCTTCCTTCCCGTGGCCTTCATGAAGGGGATCATCGGGCGCTTCTTTCTCCAGTTCGCTCTCACCGTTGTCTTCGCGGTCCTTGTTTCGCTTATCGTGTCGTTCACACTCACACCCATGATGTCCTCGCGTTACCTGAAGGCCCATGCGGTGGGAAATCCCGGTCAGAATCCAGGTAACCCTCGTTTGCGCAGGTTTTATCGTGCCGGGGACCTTCTGGAGCGGTTATACAAAAAGACGGAAGATATCTACCGGAGGATCCTCGTCTTCTGCCTGAACAGGCGGAATATCGTTTTGATATCGGCGGTGGCGGTCTTCGTGCTGAGCATGCTGATGACACGGTTCATCGGCAAGGAATTCGTTCCGCAGGAAGACCAGAGCCAGTTCATCGTTCGGCTCGAGGCACCCATGGATTACTCCGTGGACGAGACGGACAAGCTTTTCCAGAAGGCCGAGGCGATCGTCAAAGAAATCCCGGAGATCATCCGGCTTTACTATTCCCAGGGGTACGGACGTTTCAAAGAGATCAACAAAGCCGTTTTCTTTATTACCCTCTCACCGAAGAAGGAGAGAAAGAAAAGCCAGCAGGACATCCAGGCGGAAATACGCAAAAAGCTCGCAGTCATCTCAGGGCTCAAGGTATCCGCTGAGAACATTTCGCTCATCGGTGGAGGCCAGCGGAACGTGCCCATCCAGTACGCCATCCGGGGGACGGACCTCGATGCCCTGTCGAAGTATGCCAGACAGATCACCGATGAGTTTTCCAGACTGCCCGGCATTGTCGATGTCGACACAACCATCGAGACGGGAAAGCCGGAAATCAAGGTTTACATTGACAGGGACAAAGCGGCCGACCTCGGGGTCAACATTGCCACCATTGCGGAGGCCATCAATTTCCTTATCGGTGGGGAGGTTGATGTGACCAAGTACAAGGACGAGGCCAAGGGAAGGCGCTACGATGTGAGGGCGAGGCTCAATCCCGAGGACCGGGTAAACCCGACCGATATCGGCAGGATCTACGTGCGATCAAAAGATGGACGGCTGGTGGAGCTTTCGAACATGGTCAAGCTCATCGAGGGGGGAGGACCCAGCGTCATCAACCGCGTCGACCGGCAACGGGCCGTGACCCTATTCGCCAATCTCGAAAAGAAACCGATGGGACAGGCCCTGGAAGAGCTCAACGGCATTACTTACAAGGTCCTCCCGTCAGATTTTACCGCGTCTTACAAGGGCCAGGCAAACGTCATGCAGGAATCCTTTCAGTACCTGCTCTTCGCGGTCTTGCTCGGCGTCGTTATGGCCTATATGGTCCTGGCGGCGCAGTTCGAGAGTTTCATCCACCCCTTCACGGTTCTTCTCTCGATACCTCTATCTTTCATCGGTGCCTTCGGCGCTCTTCTGATCACGGGAAAGACGCTCAACGTCTTCAGCTACATCGGACTGATTCTCCTCCTGGGACTCGTGAAGAAGAATGCCATTTTGCTCGTGGACTACACCAATACCCTGAGGGCAAGGGGCGTTGAGAGGCGGGAGGCGATCCTCGAGGCGGGACCGGTGAGGCTCCGTCCCATCCTGATGACGACGTTTGCCATGATCTTCGGCATGCTGCCCGTCGCGCTGGGGGTGGGTGAAGGGGCCGAGACGCGCTCGCCCATGGGCGTCGCGGTAATCGGGGGACTTTTGACGTCGCTTTTCCTGACCCTGGTCGTGGTTCCCGCGGCCTATGACCTCTTCGATGATGGCCAGGAGTGGCTGAGGCGAAAGGAATACCGGAAGCTCGCAACCCCGCATTACTGGAACAGGAGGGTCAAAGAGATTCCTGCTCTCCTGAAAGAGATCGCACTGGCCCCACGGGCCCTAGCCTCGACGGCGGCAACAGCGGCATCCCTCATCAAAAGGAGAAAAGGCGGAGGAACGCCGCGGGACACATAAAATCGTTTGCGATGATTCACCCCGGGGGTCGCCCGGATAAGAAAATCTGAGAGGAATCAGCCGACGTTCAGTCCTGCATAGTGCGGAGGAGGGGCCATGAAGATGTTTCTCATCGTTTATTGCGATGCGGCCGATGAAGATGTCCTTGCCGCCTTTAAGAAGGCCGGGATCCGGTCCTACACGAAGATGGAGGAAGTGAGGGGGGAGGGGACGGACACGGAACCGAAACTGGGGACGCACTGCTGGCCGGGAAAGAATAACGTCCTTTTCATCGCCGCGGAAGATTCGGAGACGCCTCAGATCGTAGAGGTGATCCGATATATCAGGCGGGAGCATCCCCGCGCCGGGGCAAAGGGGTTTGTCCTGCCCATGCAAGAGATCATCTGAAATCCGGGGTGATGCGGGCGGGCTACTCCTTCTCGAGGTAGGCGTAGGCACTGTGGTTGTGGATGCTTTCGATGTTTTCGGCCTCCACGCTGTACCAGGTAAAATTCCCGTCATGGCCCAGCTTTTCGGCGACACTCCGGACGACGTCCTCCACGAACATGGGGTTCTCGTAAGATCGTTCCGTTACGTGTTTCTCGTCGGGCCGCTTCAGGAGAGAGTAGACCTCGCCGCTTGCCGAGTCCTCCACAACCCTGATCAGATCTTCGATCCAGAAAAATTTCTTGAAGCGGACATTCACCCGGACGATGCTCCGCTGGTTGTGCGCGCCCCTGAGGCTCATTTCCTTGGAACAGGGACAGACCGTGGTCACCGGCACCGTGACGCCGACCTTGAAATCGGTCTTTTCCCCGTTATCCTCCCCGGTGAAGTAACACACGTAGTCCATGATGCTCTTTGCGCCCGTCACGGGAGCGCTCTTCTCGATAAAATAGGGAAATTCGATCTCCATGTGGGCGGACTTGGCGTGAAGTTTTTCCCGCATGTTAGCCAGGATGACGCGGAAGGTCTTGATGTTGATCTGCCCCCGGTACTCATTGAGGATCTCGACGAAACGGCTCATGTGAGTCCCCTTGAAATGGTGAGGCAGGTTCACGTACATGTTGATGGTGGCATTCACGTGCTGGACGCCGTTGACCCGGTCAAGGACGATCACCGGGTAGTGGATGCCCTTGACGCCGACCTTTCTGATTTCAAGGTTCCTTTCGTCTCTCCGGTTTTGCACGTCGATCATGTCTTCGCTCCGCTGTAAGCGACCCGGGCATTATCAGACTCCCAGACGGTCACCTCGTCAACCTTGATTTTCGAAGACTTCGCCTTCCTGGAGAGCCGGTCGAAGATATGCTTCGCGACGATTTCAGAGGAAGGGTTCACCCCCTTGAACTGCGGCAGGTCATTCAGGTATTTGTGATCCAGGTCCTCGAGGATATCCGCCGTCCAGCCCTTGAGGACCCTGAAGTCGATGAGGATGCCTTCATCATTTAACTTCTTCGACGAGACGGTTACCTCCACCCTGAAGTTGTGGCCGTGCAGCTCCTCGCACTTGCCGCCGATTTCCTTCAGCACGTGGGCGGCGGAGAAGCTCTTCGTGATCGTGACCCTGAACATTGAACCTCCAGAAACGGACAGGCCTGTTTTTATCGTTAAGTTATTGCATTCGTATCACAAGTTCAAGGCACTTTCATGGTAAAAGTTGAATTTTGAGGCCGGATGTGTTAGCCAACCTCCGATGCGGCAGGAGATTCAGGAAACGGCCGTCATCCCAGGGGAGGGGTTATGAAAAAAACATTCATGCCTGTGTGCAGGACGAAGGAGGAGATGGCGGTCTATCAGCTGGAACGGCTGATATGGACGGTGCATCATGCCTATCAGGGATCGACCTTTTACAGGAAGAAGCTCGAAGACGCCGGCGTGAAACCCGAGCAGATCCGAAGCCTCGATGATCTCAAGCGCCTCCCCTTCACCACGGCCCAGGATCTTCAGGAGAATTACCCCTGGCCGCTCCTTTCCGTGCCCTTCGACCGGATTGTCCGACTGCACGCCTCGACGGGCACAACGGGCAGAAGAAAGGTCCTTGTCTACACGGCGAAAGACATCGACGACTGGGCGAAGATGTTCGCCCGTTGCTATGAATTCGCCGAATTGACTCCGCTGGATCGGGTCCAGATCTGCGTGGGGTACGGGGTTTGGACGGCCGGTGTGGGTTTCCAGCTCGGGTGTGAGCGATATGGCGCCTTTGCGATCCCGGCGGGTCCCGGAAATCTCGACATGCAGCTGCAGTTTCTCGTCGATTTCAGGACCACCGTCATCTGCAGCACGGCCTCGATGGCGCTTCTCATGGCCGAGGAAGTGCACAAGCGGGGACTGCGGAATCAGATCTGCGTGAAAAAGGTCATCTTCGGTGCCGAACGATCGAGCGACGCCATGGTCCGGCGGGTGAAAGAACTCCTGGGGGCCGATCACATCTTTGACATTCCGGGACTCACGGAGGTTTACGGTCCGGGGACGGGACTGGACTGTGTCCATCACAAGGGGATTCATTATTTCACCGATTACTACATCATGGAACTCCTCGATCCCAACACCCTGAAGCCGGTTTCGGAGGGAGAGGCAGGGGAGATGGTTTACACCACCCTTCTGAAAGAAGGGGCTCCCCTGATCCGTTACCGTTCCAGGGATCTCACGAGGTTTTTGCCCGGCGAGTGTCCCTGCGGGTCCATCCTGCCGAGGCATGACAAGATCCTCGGCCGATCCGACGACATGTTCATCGTGAGAGGCGTCAATGTCTATCCCAGTCATATTGATGAGATCCTCTCGAAAGAGAAAAGCGTGGGCAGCGAATACCAGATCCATCTCAGCCGCGAGGAAGATGGCAAGGATTACATGACGATCAAGGTTGAGAGGGTACAGGGCAGTGAGCCCGCCGGGGACGCGGGCCTGGCCAAGAAAATCGAAAGGGATATCCGGAAAGAAACGCTGGTCAGTGCTGTCGTTGAGATTGTGGACTATCAGACCCTGCCCCGAACGGAGCGAAAGTCGAAGCGGGTATTCGATCAGCGGAAGTAAAACCAGCGGTTTTTTTGAAAAAAAGCTTGATTTTTCATGGAGATTTGTATATGGAAAGCCGTCGTGAGGTGTACAGAAATGGCTTTGAGGAAAAACGGTTTAACATTCTGGTGGTGGCGTTGGACACATAATAAAGGGGGGAGGCGCGTCCAGTGCCCGTGAGATTCTAAATTGACAAGGATGATAAGAGCCATGGACGGTCTTCCGGGTCCATGGCTCTTTTTTTATCACCGAGGGGATCCTGCTTCCATGGGGAAAAAAGACGAAAGAATTTTAATGGGAAATGAGGCTATCGCTCGGGGGCTCGTCGAAAACGGCTGCACCCTCTTTGCCTCCTATCCGGGGACGCCGGCATCGGAGATCCTTCCAGCCGTCGTTCAGTTTTCTAGGGAGACCGGCGCCCGTCTCCACACCGAGTGGTCCGTCAATGAGAAGGTGGCGTACGAGGTCGCCCTGGCTAACAGTATGGCCGGGCGGCGTTCCGCCGTGGCCATGAAACAGGTGGGACTCAATGTGGCCTCAGATCCCCTGACACGCTCCGCCTATCTCGGGGTTGTGGGAGGATTCATCGCGGTGGTGGCCGACGATCCCGGACCCCACAGCTCCCAGACGGAGCAGGACAGCCGGTTCTTCGCCCAGTTTGCAAAGATTCCCGTCTTCGATCCATCCAGCCCGAGAGAGGCCAAGGAGATGATCGGGCCGGCCTATGCGCTGTCGGAGAAATACGAAATCCCGGTGATGCTGCGGCCCACGACCCGTATCTGCCATTCCCGGCAGAATATTCCGTGCGCGGCCCCCCGGGTTTCGTCCGGCAAGGCGGATTTCAAGAAAAACCCCGGGCGGTGGATCGCAACCCCGCAGTTTCTCACGGAACTGCACCGCCTGCTGAATGAAAAACTGGAAAAGATCTCGCAGGAGGAGACCCTCGCCCCTCGACGCAGCCCGGGCGGCGGGCCCCAGGAAAAAGAGCTCTGTGTCATCTCGTCAGGGGTCGCCTATGCCCACACCCGGGAGATCCTGGAGGACATGGGCGCTATGGGTGACGTCGACCTTTACCAGGTCGTCATGCCCTATCCACTGAACAGGGATTTCGTGGGGAGGGTGAATCGCTTATACAAAAAAATTCTCGTCGTCGAAGAGACCTATCCCGTTATTGAAATGCAGCTTTCGAATTCCGTTGCCGAGGGCAGGCGATCGGGGATCGTACCGGGGCAAGGGGAATTGACCCCCGATGTGATCGAGGAGGTTTTAGAGAAATTCCTCGGGAGGCTTTTACGGGAAAAAGCCCCGGCCAGGGGGAAGGGCGTTCGCCCGACGCTGTGCGCAGGGTGTCCGCACCGGGCGGCCTTTTATGCTATCAAGGATGCCTTTCCAGAGGGGATCTTCCCGAGCGACATCGGCTGTTACACCCTCGGCATGAATCTGGGGGCGATTGACACCTGTCACGTCATGGGGGCCTGCATCAGCCAGGGGGCCGGGTTCTACCATGCCTATGCCCGTGATGGGAGGGACATGCCGACGATCGTCGTGACCATCGGGGACTCCACTTTCTTCCACGCGGGCATCCCCGCGCTTATCAATGCCGTGTTTCAGGGGGCAAAGTTCATCCTGGTTATCCTGGACAATGCCACGACGGCCATGACGGGCAGTCAGCCCACGCCCCAGGTCGGTATTCGTGCGGACGGCCAGAAGGGAACGCCGGTGAGCATCGCGGATCTCGTCAGGGCCTGCGGGGTCCGTTTCATCCGGTCCTGTGACCCCTACGAGACGGGGATGCTTTCGGCACTTCTGAAAGCAGCGGACGAATACACCCGGAAAGGCGACGGCGGCATGGCCGTTATCATTGCAAAACACCCCTGCGTTCTGGATCGGGAGGCCGTGAAATCCCAGCCCGTCTACAAGGTCCATGTCTCTGAAGATTGCACGGCGTGCCGGCATTGCCTGGATAATTTTGAATGCCCCGCCCTGATCTTTGCGGGGGATCTGGACCGCGTTGTTGTGGATGACATTCTCTGCATCGGGTGTGGTGTCTGCGAGACCGTTTGCCCCGTCGGTGCCATCGTCGTGGAAAAAGGAGGCAAGGGTTGAAGCAGCAGATCATTTTGAGCGGACTGGGCGGGCAGGGGGTCCTCTTCATCACGAGGGTCCTGGCCGAGGCTGCTGTCCTCAAGGGCCTCGAGGTCCTTACCTCTGAGACCCACGGGATGGCCATGCGGGGGGGAACCGTCATCTCCCACGTCAAGGTGGGGTCGTTCTCAAGCCCCCTGATCCGGTCTGGAAAAGCCGATTTCGGGATCTTCCTCCACCCCCGGGGTCTCGAGGCGCACCAGGGCTATGTTGCCGGGCGGGACGGCATCTATGTCAATACGGACAAACCCGGCGAATATCAAGGGTTCGACGCCACCGGTCTTGCCGCAAGACTGGGCTCTCCCGTCATTACCAATCTGGTCTTCCTGGGTCATGTCGTGAAAACCGCCAAGCTCTTCTGCGACGAAAGGACCATCCGGGAAGCCATTGAGAAGATATCGCCGTCACGTCAGCTCGAACTGAACGTGAAGGGCTTCGAGACAGGGTTCAAGGGAGATCTTTAGGCTTATCAACGGTAAAATCATCGTGCAAAAAAAGGAGGTTATCATGAAATCAAGGTTTTTCACGGTTATCGCGAAGGTCCTGGGCCTTGCGCTGGTGCTCGGCATCATGACGCCGCCGGCGCCGACGGCCCAGGAGATCAAGTTAACCTATGCCAACTTTCCGCCGGCCCAGACCTTTCCCTCTGTCCAGATGGAGCGGTGGGCCAAGGAGGTCGAGAAGAGAACGAACGGGAAGGTAAAGGTCCAGACCTTTCCGGGGGGGACCCTTCTTCCTGCCAAGAACATATTCGACGGTGTGATATCCGGAACGGCCGACATCGGTAATTTCGCCATGAGTTACCAGCCGGGACGCTTCCCCGTGTCCGAGGCGGTGGACCTGCCGATGGGGTTTCAGAGTGCCAAAGTGGCCAGCCTCGTTCTCTATGACCTCATCGAGAAATACAGGCCGAAGGAATTCGAGAAGGTCAAGATCATTACGCTCTTTACCTGCCCGCCGAATGATTTGATGACGAGCAAACCCGTGAGGTCCCTGGCCGATCTCAAGGGCATGGAGCTTCGCGTCTCCGGTACCGGTGCGGAGGTGATCAAACGACTGGGCGGGATCCCGATCGCCATGCCGATGTCGGACACGCCGGAGGCCATCCAGAAGGGCATCGTCAAAGGGATCGTCTCTTCCCTGGAGACCCTGAAGGATTTCAACTATGCCGCCTACTGCCCCTATGCCACGGAGACGAACCTGTTCGTGGTGAGCTTCGCCGTGGTCATGAACAGGGAAAAATGGGAGTCTCTTCCCGCTGATGTGAAAAAAGTCATCGACGACATGAGGCGCGAGCAGGCGGAATGGACGGGGGATTACGTGGACCGTCACGTGAAGGAATCCCTGGCCTGGTCGAAGGACAAGTACAACCACCAGGTCTTCCAGCTTTCCAAGAAGGACCGGATGGAAATACAGAAATTGGTCCAGCCGATGCTCGATGAATACGCAAAGCGGGCAGAGGCGCAGGGGGTCCCCGGAAAGAAGATCGTCGGCGACGTTCAGCAACTCAGGAAAAAATACGAGAGGAAGTACCGGTAAGGTAATCCATGGAACACCTGTTCGGTTACGTCGAGCAGTTCAACAGGCTCCTCAACAAGTTTTTCATGATCACAGGCGGCGTCGCCGTCCTGGCGCTCATGTCCCTTGCCACGGGCAATGTGATGCTTCGCATCTTTCACCTGCCCTACAGCGGGGCCTATGAGCTGATATCCTTTCTGGGCGCCGTGGTCATTGCCTCGGCGCTCGGGTATACCCAGATACGCCACGACCACATCATCGTCGACATCATTACGGAACGCTATTCGGAAAAAACGGCGGAAATTGTCGAGGGCCTGGCCGGCCTGGTAATGGCCTTCTTCTTTGCTCTGGTGGCCTGGCAGATATGGCTGTGGGGCGTGAAGATCCAGGTATCGGGAGAGGTGTCGGAGACCCTGAAGGTCATCTATCATCCCTATGTCTTTATGGTCTCCGCCGGGTTTGCCGCAGCCGCATTGACGGCCCTTCTTGATTTCGTCAAGGACCTTCTCCTCTATGCGGGGGTTTTGAAAAAATGAGCGGACCCATTGTCGGTGTCTTCGGTATTCTCGTCATGTTCACGGTGCTGCTCCTTTTCCGGATCCCCGCCGGGTACACCATGGCCATTGTAGGATTTCTGGGCATGGTCTATGTGACCGGTTTGAAGGCCGCCCTTGGCATGATCGGGTCCGAGATGTGGAACATCTTTTCAAACTACGGACTCACCGTCATCCCCATGTTCATCCTGGTCGGGGAGTTCATCCATTATGCCCGCTACAATGACAGCCTCTATAATGCCACGTATCGCTGGTTCGGTCATTTCCGGGGAGGACTGGCCCTGACGACCATCATGGCCTGTGCCGCCTTTTCGGCGATTAGCGGTTCCAACACCGCCACGGCGGCGACCATGAGCAAGGTGGCCATACCGGCCATGAAGAAATACAACTATCATCCGATCCTCAGCGCAGGGTCCGTGGCCGCCGGGGCGACCCTCGGCGTCCTCATTCCCCCGAGCATCGTTCTCGTCGTTTACGGGGTGTACACAGGCCAATCCATCGGAAAGCTGTTCTGGGGAAACGTCATTCCCAGTGTCATTTTGACGGTTCTCATCGCGGCGACGGTTTTATTCATCTGCTACCGCCATCCGGACTGGGGGCCGAAGGCGCCGAAAAGTACCTGGCGGGAGCGGTTCAAGTCTCTCAACGAGGCTGTGGACATCCTGATTCTTTTTGGGATCATCATGTACGCCCTCTTCACGGGGGTCGTGACGGCGACGGAGGCAGCGGCGGCCAGCTGCGCTCTGGGCCTTCTGATCTGTCTGCTGCGAAGAAAGCTGACGAAGCAGGGCTTCATCTCTTCTTTGGTGGACACCCTGCGGATTTCCTGCATGGTCTTCGTCATCGTGGCGGGCGCCGTCGTTTTCGGCCGCTTTCTCACGGTGACCAGGCTCCCCTATGAGGCGGCGGCCTGGATCGGAGCCCTCAACCTTCCCAACTGGATGATGCTCTGGGTGGTCCTCTGCTGTTACATCGTCGGCGGGTGCATCATGGACGCACTGGCCTTTCTCCTGGTTTCGCTCCCCATCTTTTTCCCCTTGATCATCCAGATGGGATATGATCCGATCTGGTTCGGTCAGGTGATCACCATTGTGACGACCATGGGTTCCATCATGCCCCCCGTGGGGATCTGCAGTTACGTCGTTCACGGGATGGCCAGGGATATACCGCTGGCTACCGTATTTCGAGGGGGGATGTACTACATTCCGTCATATATTCTGTCGATTGCCCTTCTGATGGCCTCCCCGTACTGGACGGTCCTCGTGCTGTCCAATCTCGTCCGGTAGGCGGCGAATCGGACCTCACGGTCGAAACGAGGGGGATGAAGTCCCATCGGGAGAAATTGCCTTTGGGGACGATTGGTGATCATCCGGATTCGTCGTTGAGGTTTCAAAATCGGAGCGAACGGGAATGAGGCATTGACAGATGAGATGATGCTGCGAAAGGATTGTCAGAGGCGGATGTTCAACGCTTGCGATTTTGATCTTTCTGGCCGTGCTCGTATTTTTTCTTGCCGGCATCCCGGGTGCGTGTGAAAACAGGGCAGCTAAGGAAGGTAGTGGATGAGACTCGATGCCCGTTCGATGATGAGATCGGCGCCGGCCTCGAGCAGCGAGTCCGCCTTGGAGTAACCCGTCAGGACGCCGATGGTGTAGGCCCCCACATCCTTGCCGATACGGATGTCCATCGGGTGATCACCCACCATGGCGGCCTCTTCCGGCCGTGCATTCAGGATCTTCAGGGCAAACAGGATATGGTCCGGGTGGGGCTTCACCCGGATGGCCGCCTCCCGGGTGACAACGGCATCACAGAAGGAACGAATGTCCGGAAAGATGATGCGGACGGCCTCCCAGCAGTTGCGGGTCACGATCCCCGTCCCGATTTTCCTTTCCCTCAAGGCGCTGAGCATTTCTCTCACGCCCGAGAAGATCTCTCCCGACCTTGCCCCCTCGATTTCGATACCGGCAATCATCTGCATGGCCTTTTCGGTGAAGTCTATCTCGCAGCCGGGACGATGGCGGGAGATCAAATCCGCGCCGGTCCGGTTCATCTCGAGAACGAAGAGGTCCCCCAGGCCGTCCGTGGGCGCCTGGTAGGCGGAAACAAGATTCAGCACGGACTGGCGCATCTCCTTGAAATCGATGTTGAGCCTGGCCAGTGTCCCGTCGAAGTCAAACAGGACGGTTTTTAGGTGACGATCGATTCTTTTCATGGTCTCTCACTCGTTTCGAGATACTGCCCGATCCGCCGGCGGGGCTCAGCCATTCTTTCAACCGGATGGGTACGGGAAAACCGAAGCGGCCCCTCTCCTCCCCGATCGTGTTCTCACCTTTCAGGCCCTTCTGGTATCCCCCGTGATGTAATTTTCAAAAAGACTTTTTTTGATGACCCTGTCGGACCCATAAAGGGGGGGAGCGAAATCGAAGACCGTCCTGATGAAGTTCATGAGGATGTTCATCGTGGCTCCCCAGAGGATTTCACTGACTCCCGTCCGATCGTGGTGAATCAGGCAGGGGAAGTCCCGTATTCTCTCGATGGGGCCTCTCATGGGGATGAAGGTCTCGACGGCGACGGTGCCGTAGTTCTCGGCCAGGAAAAAGTCCCGAAGGGGAATTTCAACGACCTTTTCAACCTCCCAGTTGGGCCTGCAGACCCATTCGTCTTTTACAAACCCCACGAGGGGGAAGATGCTCCGCCTGAATACGATGAGGTCGGTGGACGGCAGGGGTCCCAGGAACCGGACATTGAGGGGATTGAGCCTGATTTCTTCCCAGCTTTCCCTGAGCGCGTTGGTGAAGAAGAGAGACAGGGCCCGAAAAGCATCGGACGGCCTTTGCCTTGCGTACGCTAAGGATTTTCCCCGCATGATCGGTAAAAGACCCGTTGAGACCAAAGGGGACAGGAGGGAATCGACGAAAAGGTGAAGCATCCCGCCCGGGCAGCTGAGATCACCGGGTTGCGGGACGCTGGCGGATCGCTTGATCAATTGAAAGACGAATTCGCCCTGATGCCCCGCCTGCGCTGTCCCGGCTTTTCGGTAGAAAAGAAGAACGAGGACCCCGGCGGCGCGCCAGTCATCCTCCCCTTCGCCTTGATAGGCCTTCATCTTTTCGGCATAGTCGACAGGCGTCCGGGCCAGCTTCTCGACGATCAGATCCAGTATTTTTTCTTTTTCGGAAAGGATGGAAAGATCCATGATGCGCTACAGGGGGTTATCGGCCTCCTCTTTTGTATAATATGGCATAAATTTAATTTGTCAAAAAGCCCATTCTTTCAGCTTCCGATCGATGTATCGCTCATACCAGCAACCCATCGGAAAGGGGTCCAGAAAACCGCAGTGTCCCCCGTATCGCTGGAGGGACAACGTAAGATGTCTGTTCCCTCGGAGAGTGTGGAAATCGTCGGCGGGGATGACAGGGTCGTCCGCGGACGCAATGATATGGGCGGGAACGGTGAGATCGCCGAACATGTCTCCACTCAGTGTATAGGTCTTAAAGTATTCCTGATGGTTCCGAAAAGGGGAATATCGGGGGATGACGGCATCGGTTATTTCCATGCAGGTATTGTATTGCAGGACGTCATCAAACTGATATCTGGCCGGGAAGAGAGCCTGTTTTCTTCTCAAAGAGTTCTTCCATTTCTTCACAAAATAATGACGATATAAGGAAAAGCCGTTGTCAATTGCCAGGGTGGCTCGGTGGGGGTTCAATACAGGGCTGATGGCAAAAACGTGGGTGAGGTTTGGGATGGGCATGGCGGTATGCCTCCGGGCGATTCTCAGAGCGAAGTTACCGCCCAGGGAAAAACCGATGATGATGCAGGGCCCGCCGTTGGAGAGGTTCGAGATGAAATGGGCGGCTCGGAATACCTCGTCAATCAGGGCGCTGTGAAAAAGGCCTTCGTTCAGATGATGGCTGTCTCCGTGGTCCCTCAGGTTGAGGCGGAAAATGTCAAAATCTCTCTCGAAGAGGTACCTCCCCGTGTGCCGGATGTAGGTGGACTCCGAGCTTCCTTCCCACCCGTGAAGAAGAAGCACGAGGCCTCGAGGTTCCCCTCGGAGCCGGCGCGACAGATAACCCCGGAGTCGGACACCGTCTCCCGCGTCGATGATCTTTTCCGCGGCACAGTCGGCCATCGGGTCTTTGCCCATGGCCCTGATCCGGAGGCTTGAAAAGATGCTTTGCAGATGAGGATTTCTGGCCCAGGGTTTCGGCTTAAAGTGATCTTCCATTCAATGTAACGATCAAAAATATTTTATCGGGGGTGACCGACAGGGATCAAATAAAGCGGCCGATGATCACCGGGAAGGCCGAGGGCTTTCTGGACCGGGTCATCGTAGAAGGCCCCGACGGGCACGGCACCCAGTCCCAGTGCCGTCGCCTGCAAAAGGATGTTCTGAGCCGCGTGACCGGCCTCCATGGCGATGTAACGTTCGGCGCGGGGACCGTATTTTCCCGACGTTCTTTCATGGACAGCCGTCAGGACGATCACAGCCGGGGCATCACGGGTGCATGCCTGTCCGAGGGCGGCCTGACAGAGGTCCTTCAGGAGATTCTGACTGGATAAGCGGACCAGTTGATGCCGGGCGGGCAGGTAGTGGAAAAATCCCTCTGCCGTGGCCAGATAGACCTCCAGGGGGTAAAGGGCGCCCGCCGACGGGGCGGCCCGGCCTCCCCATTTTCTCGTCACGCCCTGAGCGGCCCAGAGGAGCTGAGAGGTCTCCTGCAGAGTGAGAGGTTTGGACGTGAAGTTTCTGACCGATTCCCGCCGCAGGATGGTTTCTTCCAGCGACGTCTTACCCGTATGGACGGGCCTGGGGAGCTGAATAACCTTGTCTTGATTCATCGCCGATCCCGTGCTGAGCCATCCGAAGCCTATGATCACGAAAACCGCAAGACATCGTCCGGGAAAAATCCGGCCATCTCTTTTATTCATAAGTCTTAAAGTGCGTCTATTTTCGCTGAGCCTAACACAGTTGCCTTATATTTTTAACTTTTTTTCTGGATCGTTCTGTTGTATACATCCCGGACGCTGTCTCCGGTGATTCAGGGACCGGGGCGTGTGTTGCAAAAAGCATGAATAAGATCTGGCGTCACATCATTGGCTGGTTTTTTGTTGTCCTGGGCATCATAGGCTGCTTCCTGCCCATTCTTCAAGGCATCCTGTTCATGGTGATCGGGTTTTTGATTCTGGCCCCGGAAGTCCCCTTCATCCACCGGCTCCTTTTGAGAATGCAGAGCCGGTATCCGGATGTTTTTCAAAAGGCTGAGGAATACAAGAAGAAAATAAAGGCCCGATTCAGGACCATGGCGGACCCCTGAGTGAAGATGAGACCGCTGCTCGGTGCGCACTTTTCGATCGCGGGGGGACTCCACAGGGCTCTCCTCAGGGGGGCAGCACTGCACTGCAGCACGATCCAGATCTTTACGAAGAATTCGAATCAATGGAAAACCAGAGGGCTTTTACCGGAAGAGGTCAGTCAGTTCCACGAGACCCGCGCCCGCACCGGGATCAGCCCTGTCATTTCCCATGGAAGCTACCTTGTCAACCTTGCCTCGCCCGATCCGTTATTATACAGAAAATCCCTAAAATCCATGATTGAAGAGATCGATAGATGTCATCTGCTGGGCATCTCCTCCGTGGTGATTCATCCCGGCTTTCACGGCGGCCGGGGGGAGACGGAGGGGCTCAGGCGAGTTTCAGCCGCTATGAACTCCATTCTGGCCAAAACGAAGAAATTTTCCGTCAAGGTCGTTTTCGAGACGACCGCCGGCCAGGGCACGAGCCTCGGGAGCCGATTCGCACATTTTTCCTTTCTCTTCGATCGCATCGAGGATGTCGATCGGGTGGGGCTGTGCGTCGATACCTGCCACATTTTTGCGGCAGGTATCGACCTGAGGGGTCGGAAGGCATACGAAAGGATGGTTAGGGCCGTCAGAGACTCGGTGGGATTGGGGAAACTGGATCTGTTCCATTTGAATGATTCCCTTCAAGAGCTGGGTTCGAGAGTCGATCGCCATGGTCACATCGGGGAAGGGTGCATCGGGCTTCAGGCTTTTTGTTTCATTATGCGGGATGAGCGATTCAGCCGGGTGCCAAAGATCATCGAGACGCCGAAAGACACTACCTTCAGCAGCGGGGATCAGGCCGACCGTAAAAACCTCGCCCTGCTGCGGCGCTTGTGGCGCGGGGGCGAGCCCATAGATCGCGCTTGAATTGCTTTTCTTTCGATGATAGAAAATAACCCTTCGAAATCGAATCAGAAAGAGGTCGCAAAATGAAAAAAAGCTATTGGCTCATTACGGGTCTGCTCCTTGTTGTTTTTTTTCTCAGCCCGGTGGCAGCGGCGCAGGTCAAAAAAGTTGCCGTTCTCCCCTTTCAGATGAACAGTCCGGAGAAACTGGATTATCTGAGGGACGGCGTCTGGGACATGCTCATGTCCCGAATCGAAGTGAGCAATAAAATCGAAGTCCTCGGCAAACCCTCGGTCCTTGATGCCCTGGACAAGGTGAAGAAAAAGCAGATCGCCGAGCCGGACGTCCTGACACTCGGCCAGGACCTGAAGGTCGATTACGTGGTCTGGGGCAGCATCACGAAGATAGGAGAAAATGTCAGCCTGGACGGGAAGCTCCTGGATGTGGCTGCGAAGAAATCGGCCTTGTCGGTCTTCGAGCAATCCAGGGGGTTGAATGAGGTCATCCCCAAGATAAATGACTTTGCCAAAAAGATCGACCAGCACATTTTGGGGGATGTCCCGGCATCCTTTGCCGCCGCCCCGGCAGCACCGGTGAGCGTTTCCCCCGGCGGGGTCACTCCGGCAGCAGGGGGCGCGGCCGTGGCTTCTCCGGGTATGGCCGGTGTACCGCAAAGCGAGGCCGAGGTCATCTCGGGAATGAAAAAAGGAAAGGGGACCTATACCGCTGCTATCAATCCGGATTTTATTCATTCCGGACGACCCGATGACAGACAGGGTTTCTGGATGAGCCCGAAGTACGGCACGGAGTTTCGGGGAATGGATATCGGCGATGTCAATAAAGATGGTCGCAATGAAGTTGTCCTCATCGACGTCAACAATGTGATGATCTATCAGAAGAAGGGGAATGAATTTTTCCTGCTCAACAAGATTGCCGGAAAGAAGGGTGAGAATTATCTCTCCGTTGATGTGGCGGATATCAATGGAAACGGTGTCCCTGAGATTTTTGTGACGAATTTCGACTATGATCATCTGGAGTCCTTTGTCCTGGAATACCAGGACGGGAAGTACGAAAAGATCGCCTCCAGTCTCAGGTGGTTTATGCGGGTCATCCACACAGGGGAGGCCCCTGTTCTTCTGTGCCAGGAGTTATCGATCGATACGACCGGATACACGGGGAGCTTGATAACCGGCGCGCATTTTTTGTTTCGTAACCCGATTCACGAAGCGGTGTGGTCCGATGGAAAATACAGAGAAGGGCATCGCATGAAAATACCGGAGGGGCTCCCTGTTTACGGGTTGACCCTGGACACGATTGAACCGGGAAAGCCCGAAAGGGTTGTGTGTCTTGATGATTTTGATTACCTGCGTGTGTATGAAAAGACGGATAAGTTGCTTCAAAAGTTGAGCGTCTTCGGCGGGGCCTCGGAGTTTCTTTACAAGAGCGATGACACTTTCGGCGGCAGCAACAGTTATATCGAAATGCCTACGAAGGCCATGCTGGTCGATAACGATTATCCTCCCCAGTATATCAACCTGAGAATCATTACCTATGACATGAACAAAGACGGCAAGAAGGAGCTGATCCTCGTCAAGAATATATCTTCCGTCGGGGGGGTAATGTCGAGGATAAAGCTTTATGTGTCCAGCGAGGTCTACAACCTCGAGTGGGATGGGCTTGGCTTCATCGAAAACTGGAAGACACGAAAGATCAACGGCTATGTTGCGGACTATCAGGTCAAGGACATTGACAATGACGGGAAGGATGAAATTGTCATGGCGCTCGTCCTTTCCGTCGGAGCGACCCTCAAGACGAACAGCGTGGTCGTCTCCTACAAGCTTGCCGCCCCACAGCCTTGACAGGATGTGAAATATATTATAAAAAACATCAGGTTGGCGGTGTAGCTCAGTTGGTTAGAGCATGCGGCTCATATCCGCAGTGTCCGGGGTTCAAGTCCCTGCACCGCCACCATGGAAATCGAAAGGCCCGTTGAGTCTAACGGGCCTTTTTTAGAAAGCCGTGCAGAGCCGGGTGGGGGATGTAAAAAGTGCGCTTTGACCTCAAAAGGCCTTTCCTCGAAGAAGACTTTTAAATTTGATCCAGAGAATGCCCAGGTATTCATGGACGGCGATTTCCGCCTTTCTCAGGGCCGATGGTTTCGGAAAGAACTTGCTGGGGCTCAAAGGGCCATCCGCCAGAGCCAGGTGGGCCGTCGGTGCCGGCATGGGCGTCATTCCAAGATTTTTGAAAAGAAGTAATGCCCGGGGCATGTGTGATGCCGATGTTACCAGCACAAACGCCTTTTCTCCGACGCGCTCCCGGATGAATCGCACCTGCTCCTCCGTGTCCCGCGATTGGTTCTCCCTGACGATGTCCGCCGCGGGGACGCCCAGGGCAACGGCAACGCGGGACATCAGGTCAGCCTCCGATTCCTTTTCAAATCCTTTACCGCCGGAAAGAAGAAGCTTGCTTCCAGGCCTTTGCCTGTAAAGGATGACCCCCTCGGCCAGGTTAACCACGGAGTTGCTGGAGAGCTGGCCGGTCCATGGAATTCGTTCGTTGACCGAAAGTCCATGACCCAGGACAACAACCCAGGGCACCGATGAACCGGATGCGGCGGGGAGGGAAGGAGGGGGAGATTCCAGGGGCCGGAGGATCAAGTTCGATCCGGGATCATAACTGAAGAGAACGAGGATGACCGTTCCGGCCGCCACCAGGCATTTGGCGAACCTCTGCCTCTTCGTGAATAGGAGAAGGACAAGGCCGGCGACAAGAAAAAGCACGGAAAGTGTCAGGGGATAAAAGAAAGGCGTTATAATTTTTTTCATCAGAAACATGCCATCACCTGCTCCGGTTTTTTATTTGGGGCAACCCCTCTACAGGGTGAAGTAATAAAAATCCTCGGGGGAGGCCTTCATGGCGTCATCGATGATCTGCCGTATCCGATCGGATGAACCCGCTCGGATTCGCCTCAGGACCTGCTCGAGATAACGGGCGGCCTCCAGAAGGGTTTCTTCCTTCTGTGGTATATGCATGCCGTGAACGAGACGGTTCCTCAACTGCCGGATGGATTCGAGGGCCGCAAGCGTTCTTCCCGTAAAAAGCTTCAGCTTTTTCAGGGTTGAAGGTGTCGGAATGATAATTTTGCGGGGGTGTTCGAGATGCCGTTCATGCATGAGCTCCCGGATGGTGATTTCAAAAGGGATCCAGCGGGACATGAAATCGCCTGCGGCTTTCCTGATAGTCTGGAGAGGTTTTTCCGTGTCTTTTTGGCCGCTTCCCGGCGAAAGGCCCGTTTGCAGACGCGCCTTGGCATAGACGCTGTAGAGGCCGGGATTGTCGAGGAGAATACCGTCGACCAGTTGCTCCACCACGGGGGTCTTTTCGGTGTCGGGACTCAACTGGGTCAGATGCTTACGTAATTTTGTCGGACGATCCAGTTTGGCGAGCCGAAGAAAATTGAGCAGAATATCGGTACGGCCCATGACGGGTTCACTTTTCAACTCCTGGGTTTCTGAGCGGAGCGCGTCGTAAAGAAAAGCGGCCAGCTGATACGGGTTCGCAAAACGCTTCGCACTCCCGCTGACCCGCGCCTTCAAGGCCCTCTGTAGTCGTTCGAGGGCTATCTCCCCCGCGATAATGAGACCATTGAGCTCGTCCAGGATGGCCAGTTCGTCCACGGAGAGGTTGCCGTATTGCGCTTTGTACACCAGGTCATGTTCGACTTCGGCCCAGGCATGCATGAGGACGGAGGCCACCTGGATTTCAATCGGCGTATCGGCGCAGTGCCTTTTGTCTTCGGGCAGCGTTTTCCTGTTCAGCCTGACGTAATAATGGGTCGCTGAATAACCGGTAAATTTTTTTTCGTATTTCTGGTAAGGTCTGGGTTCAGTCGGGGATTGTCGAACCGTCTCGACTTTGAAGCGGGAGCGGATGAAATTGTCCGTCTCACCGCGGTCACCGGGGAAATAAAGGGCAATTCGGACACCGGCAAGGTCACGGATGTCGGCGTAAATGTCCTCGAGGGAACTGTATTTTTGAGCGGCGTTTCTCTCTTCAACCTTATCCTTGAGTCTTTCCGGTCGCTTGGGGCGAAAGGTCACGATGGCCCTTACACCGCTCTGCTGGAGCCCCGTTTCACACTGCTCGGCGCAGCTTTTCGCTGCCTCGTGGAAGCGCTGGAATTGTTTTTTGTAATCGTCGAGAAATCGTTGAACGATGTTCATCATGTTTTTCCGTCGGGTTTCGTAAAGGCAGGTTGAAAGGGTTGATGTTCCGGTTTCGATCTTGTTTCACCGTTTCAACAGGCCCTTTTTGAGGATAAATTATATCATCGAAGTCATTTCGAAAGACAGTGTGATTTTAGGGTGCGGCCCGCCGGAGCCGGGGTCGGGGGAAACCCTTTTAGATTCACGCGATGGCGAGCGGTCGGGGATATGGTAGAGAACGGAAAAAGAAAGCGTTGGACAGGAACGGCTGGCTCACGGCCGCATCGAGAGAAAAAATGCTCTGTGGATGTCATCCTTTTCGATTTCGGCGGGGTCCTTGCCGAAGAGGGTTTCGTGGGTGGCCTTGCGGCCATCGCTAAAAAAAGCGGCATCAACAAGGGGGCCTTCGTCGCCCTGGGCCATGAACTGGTCCATGAGACGGGTTTTGTGACCGGTCGGTCCGACGAGAAGACATACTGGAGGGCCCTGCGTCGGAGGGCAACCATCGAGGGGCACGACGAGACGCTCCGGGAGGAAATTCTGTCCCATTTTAAACTTCGACCCTGGATGCTGAAGATCGTGAAGGAAGTCAGGGAGAAGGGGACCCGCGTCGGTATTTTGAGCGATCAGACGCTGTGGCTGGACGAGTTGAATGCGAAGGATGGTTTTTTCAGGTGCTTTGATTACGTCTTCAACAGCTATCACATGGGAAAAAGTAAGATGGACACATCGCATTTTGACGATATTGTCGAGGCGCTTCACGTCAAGCCCGAAAAAATCCTTTTCATAGATGATAACGAGGACCATGTTGAGCGCGGGCGGTGCCAGGGCTGGAAGACGATACGTTACGACAACAAAAATAATTTCATGCATCATATTAAAAAGTATTGCGGTTTTATTAAGACTTCGGTTTAAATGACAAAAAAGGTGTTACGTAAGCTCTGCGAAAGGGGTTTGCCGGCAGGCGATTGAGCCTGGGGTTAAAATTCCTTGACGGATTTTCAGGACATATACTAAGAACGATCATCGATAAAAAAGAAAAGCGAACAGGGGAGTCGAATGATACCGAGGTATTCAAGGCAGAAGATGGCGTCCGTATGGAGCCCCGAGAACAGGTTTCGGAAGTGGCTCGACATTGAAATTCTGGTCTGTGAGGCCCTGACCCGGAAGGGGGTCATCCCGAAGAAAGCCTTCGCAACAATCAAGGCAAAGGCCGACTTCGATGTGGCCCGGATCGATGAAATTGAAAGAGTCGTCAAGCACGATGTGATCGCCTTTCTGACCAGCGTCAGTGAGAAGGTAGGGCCCGACGCCCGCTTCATTCACATGGGTCTTACCTCTTCGGATATTCTCGATACCTCTTTCGCCCTTCTGCTCAGGGAAGCCGCAGAACTCCTTCTCGAGGATGTGGACCGGATGCTCGAGATCCTCCGTAAGAAGGCTTTTCGTTACAAGAAGACTCTGATGATCGGTAGAACCCATGGCATTCACGCCGAGCCGATCACCTTCGGTTTAAAGATGGCGCTGTGGTATCAGGAAATGCAGAGAAACCGGCTCAGGCTGGTCCGGGCCAGGGATATTGTCAGTTACGGCAAGATCTCGGGTGCCGTGGGAACCTTCACCTTCGTGGACCCGCGGGTCGAGGCCTATGTCTGCAGGAAGCTCGGGCTCCGGCCTGCGCCTGTCTCAACCCAGGTCATTCAGCGGGATCGCCATGCCGAATATTTTGCCACGCTGGCGATTATCGCCTCGTCCATTGACAAATTTGCAACGGAGATCCGCCTTCTCCAGAGGACGGAGGTTCGGGAGGCCGAGGAGGAGTTTACGGAGGGACAGAAAGGGTCTTCGGCCATGCCGCACAAGAGAAATCCCGTCCTTGCGGAAAACCTCTCGGGCCTTGCGCGTCTGATGAGAAGCTATGCCCTGGCAGCGCTGGAGGACCTGGCCTTGTGGCACGAGAGAGATATCAGCCACTCCTCCGTGGAGAGGGTCATCGGACCCGATGCCACCATCCTTTTGGATTTCATGTTGAACCGCTTTGCCGGTTTGGTGGAAAACCTGTTGGTCTACCCGGAGAGGATGATGGCCAATCTCAACCTGACGCGGGGTGTCATCTTTTCGCAGATGGTCCTTCTCAAGTTGATCGACAGGGGAATGTCCCGGGAGGATGCCTATGCGATTGTTCAGAAAAATGCCATGCAGTCTTGGAGGGAAGGGCAGGAGTTCAAGAAGATGATCATGGGCGATCGCGATGTCCTGAGGTTTCTGAAGCCCGTTGAGATCGAAAAAGTGTTCAGGCTCCAGAATTTTCTCAAACATGTGGAGTTCATCTTCAGGCGGGTGTTCAGGGAGACCGCATGAAAAACACACCCCGTGGATCGAGGGTGTCCTTTGAGGGGTAGACGGTTTTTTTACGGAAAGACTTTGGTCTTTTTCGGGTTCCTGGGCGGCCTCTTCAGCGTGGTGTCCCGTAGCCAGTTTTGATCATCCCGTTCGGGATAGTCGATATTGTAATGGAGGCCCCGACTCTCTTTTCTCATCATGGCACACTCGATGATGAGTTTGGCGACGATGGTAATGTTCCGCAGCTCCAGCAGATCCCTTGTGATCATGAATTTTCTGTAATATTCGTGAATCTCCTGCCAGATAAGTTCCACCCTTTTCTTTGCCCTCTCCAGCCTCTTGTCGGATCGAACGATACCCACGTAATTCCACATGGATCTCCGGATCTCATCCCAGTTCTGGGTGATGACAACGGATTCGTCACTTTCCGTCACACCGGTCAGGTCCCAGCCCGAGACGGGCAGTTCCTCATCCTTGATGGGCGGGAACATCCCGGAGATCCTCACAAAGGCCCTGTGGGCGAATACCACCGCCTCGAGGAGCGAGTTGCTGGCCAGGCGGTTTGCGCCGTGCAGGCCTGTGCAGGCCACCTCGCCAGCCGCGAAGAGCCTCTCGATGCTTGTTTCGCCGTGGGCATTGACCACGACGCCGCCGCAGATGTAGTGGGCCGCGGGGACGACGGGGATCGGATCTTTCGTGATGTCGATGCCGAAGGTGAGACAGTTTCTGTGGATATTGGGGAACCGCTCCATCAGGAATCGGGGATCCCGGTGGGTGATGTCCAAAAGGACATATTCGTCTCCCGACTTCTTCAATTCCGTGTCGATCGCCTGTGCGACCACGTCCCGCGGCGCGAGGCTTTTCATGGGATGATAGCGTTCCATGAAGGTAGAGCCGTTTCTCAATTTCAGGATACCGCCTTCCCCGCGAACAGCCTCGCTAATCAGGAAAGACTTGGCCTCGGGATGGTAGAGACAGGTGGGGTGAAACTGGATGAACTCCAGATTGGCAATCTCCGCGCCGGCCCGGTAGGCCATGGCGATGCCGTCACCGGTGGCGATGTCCGGGTTTGACGTGATCAAATAGACCTTGCCCGCCCCGCCGGTCGCGAGAAGCACGAAGGAGGCGCGAAAGACGTGGATTTTGTTGTTATCCACATCCAGGACATAGGCCCCGAGACATTTGTCCTTTTTTGCACGGGGCCGCTTGTTCACACCGCCGATGGCCGACTCGAGGATGAGGTCAACGGAAATGTAGTTTTCGAAGAAGGTGATGTTTTTCTTTGACCCCGCTTTTTCGATAAGGGCCCTTTCGATTTCCCGCCCCGTGAGATCAGCGGCATGGATGACCCTTCTCCTGGAGTGGCCACCCTCCTTGCCCAGGTCGTAGAGAGCCGGGGGGCCGTTGTTTCTTTTCGAGAACTCCACCCCCCAGCGGATGAGTTCCTGGACCCGTTCCGGGCCCTCGCTTACAACAAAGTTAACGACGGACTCATGGCACAGCCCCGCGCCGGCGGCCAGGGTATCGTGGATGTGGTCCTCAAAGCTGTCCGATGCGTCCATGACGACAGCAATACCGCCCTGGGCCATGTTGGTCGTCGACTCGATTTTTTCCTTTTTTGTCACGATGGCCACGGAACCGAGATCCGCCGCCTTGATGGCGAAACTCAAGCCCGCGATGCCGCTTCCGATGACGAGAAAATCGGTTCTGATCTCCATGGATAAAACCTGATGGGTGCCGGGAAAATACCGGAATCTCAGAAAAAATGGCCGTTTACAATTCGAAATCGATCCTGTATATACCTTTCCGACTTTTATGGAAAGGGAAATGTTCATATCAGGATCATGAAGGTTCTCGCGATCGAAACCTCCTGTGATGAGACGGCTGCCGCCGTTGTCAGAGACGGCCGGGAGGTGATGTCCAGTGTCGTTTCCTCCCAGGTGGACATTCACAGCAAATACGGAGGGGTGGTACCCGAGATTGCCTCCAGGAAACATGTGGAGTCCATCATTCCCGTGATTCTGCAGGCCCTCGATAACGCCCGACTCGACCTGGACAGCATTGACGGAATTGCCGTGACACGGGGTCCCGGCCTGATCGGCTCCCTGCTCGTCGGTCTTTCCGTCGCAAAGTCCGTCGCTTTTGCGAAGAAGAAGCCGCTCGTCGGCGTCAATCATCTCGAGGGGCACGTGGCGGCCATCTTTTTGAGTGATCGAACCCCGGTGTTCCCTTTCGTGGCCCTGGTGGTGTCGGGAGGGCACACGATCGTCTATCTGGCCAGGGATTTCCAGGATTTTGTTCTTCTGGGTCAGACCAGGGATGATGCGGCCGGCGAGGCCTTCGACAAGGCGGCAAAACTTCTCGACCTCGGATACCCGGGGGGTGTGGTCATTGACCGGCTGGCAAGGTCCGGGAACCCGGAGGCCATCACCTTTCCCCGACCCATGAGGGACAGCCTGGATTTCAGCTTCAGCGGGGTCAAGACATCCCTTCTGACCTATACCCGGAAGAGGGGGCGTCCCATAACAGAAAGCGACATCCCGGACATCGTCGCGAGCTACCAGGAGGCCATTGTCGACGTCCTCGTGGAAAAGACCATGCGTGCCGCTACGTTGAATGAAATGTCCAGGGTGGTGGTGGTAGGCGGTGTGGCAGCAAACAGCCGCCTGAGGCACAGGTTCATGGAGGCGGGTGAGAAGCGGGCCATAGAGGTATTCATCCCGCCGCCGGTTCTCTGCACGGACAACGCGGCCATGATCGCCGTGGTGGGCGATCACCTGCTCGCGAGGGGAAAGCGGGACGGTCACGATTTGAATGCAGTCTCCCGCTGGCCTCTCGAGTCCCTTTTGCAATAAAGCCTGCATGGTTCTTGCACAGGGATCTTCGGCGACAATGCCCGTTTTCTTTTGCGATGAAGCTCTATGTTTCTAAAAGACAGGATCAGGGGATTCTATAATCGTTTTATCAGCCTGAAGGGGGCGCCGGGGGAAATCGCCGCTGGCATGGCCATCGGCGTCTTCATCGGGGTGACACCCACCATCCCGTTCCACACCGTCGCCATCGTTTTTCTCTGCCTTCTTTTCCGTCAGAACATGACAGCGGCCATCCTGGGGGCTACCTGCATCTCCAACCCCCTCACCATTCCTGTATTCTATCTTGCGGAGTATGAACTCGGCCGGCTTCTGCTGAATTACGAGAGCTTGAAAGTCACGTTCAACGACTACAGCCTGAATTCGATTCTGGAGCTGGGGTGGAACATCCTGTATCCGCTTCAGGTCGGTGGGCTGCTGATGGCCGTCGTTTTTACGGTTCCTGCCTACTTTGTCACGTACCGTGCCGTTTCAGCCCTGAGGAGCAAGTATGCCGAATCCGCGGGCCATACTGGCGAAGTATCAGATTCGTCCTCTTAAGAGACTGGGTCAGTCCTTTCTTTCTGACCCGAATATCATCCGGAAAATCATTGAAGTCTCCGATATCCAGCGCGACGAGACGGTGATCGAGATCGGGGCGGGGCTGGGCGTCATGACCGCCCTGATGGCGAAGAGAGCCAAAAGGGTCATTGCCCTCGAGATCGACAGGGCCCTGATCCCGGTCCTTCACGAAGAACTGAAGAGCTGCACCAATGTGGAGATCCTCCATGTTGACGCACTGAAATTCGAATTCCGTCCCGTGGCGGTTGCCAGCGGCGGGGCAACCGTCAAGGTCGTCGGCAACATCCCCTATAGCATTTCCTCGCAGATCCTCTTCAGGCTGCTTGAAGCCAGGGATCATATCTCGTCCATGATTCTCATGTTCCAGAAAGAAGTGGCCGAACGGATCGTCGCCGGCCCCGGATCGAAGACCTACGGTATCCTGTCCGTCCTCGTCGGGCTCTATACCGACTCGTCCATCGTTTTGAATGTTTCCCCCCAGTGTTTTTATCCCAGACCCAGAGTGGAATCGGCAGTGGTCAGGATGGACATCCGGAAGCTCCCGCTCGTTGATGTTGACGATAATGCCTTTTTCTTGACCGTCGTGCAGTCGGCTTTTTCAAAGCGGAGAAAAACGCTTTTGAACAACCTGAAGGCCTCGTCTCGAATCGGACTCTGGCATGAGGCCATTTTGGAGGTCCTGGATTCTATCGGCATCGATCCCGCCCGCAGGGCCGAGACGATTGCCCCCGAGGATTTCGCGCGTCTGAGCAACGCCGTTTCAAGAAGACAATTTACTTGACAAAAAGAGGTTTTCTTGTTAAGGGGACCCGACCGCTTGGATCCGGCAACGGACCGGGACGGAAGGTTGTTCCTACGATCGATTGAGGAAGCCCTGATTTGAAGCCTCCCGTCCAGAAACGGGGGGCTTTTTTTTGCGGGGTGGGAGCCTATGAAGATTATTGAGAGAGCCGGGGAAATGCAGCAATACGCTGAAGGGCTGCGGGCATCGGGGAAGAAGATCGCCCTTGTGCCCACCATGGGGTATCTCCACAAGGGCCATTTGAGCCTCATGGAAGAGGGGCGGAAGCTGGGGGACTGTCTGGTGACCAGCATTTACGTCAACCCCACGCAATTCGGCCCCACGGAAGACCTTGCCAAGTACCCGAGGGACTTCAAGCGGGACGAATCGCTCTGCAGGGAAGTCGGTGTGGACGTCATCTTCTATCCCGGCGACCGGGAGATGTACCCCGAACACTACCAGACCTATGTCGATCTCGAGGGGGTGACCCAGAACCTCTGCGGTCTTTCCCGGCCTGGTCATTTCAGGGGTGTGGCCACGGTCTGCGCGAAGCTCTTTAACATCGTGAAACCCCATGTTGCGATTTTCGGCAAGAAGGATTTTCAGCAGCTGGTGGTCATCAAACGCATGGTCGAGGACCTCAACATGGATCTTGAAATCCTCGGCATGTCCACCGTCCGGGAGAAGGACGGGCTGGCCATGAGTTCGCGAAACATATATTTAAAACCGGACGAGCGGGAGGCCGCGCTCAGCCTGAGTCGTTCCCTCAAAATGGCGAAGAATCTATATGATGGGGGAGAAAAAGACGCGGGAAAGATCATCGGGGAGGTGACCCGGCTTATCAGCCGGCTTCCTCAGGCAAAGATCGATTACGTGAAGATCTGCGACACGACAACCATGAAAGACGTGGAGCGCCTTCAGGGGAAAGAAGTCATCGCCCTCGCCGTGAGGGTGGGTGTCGCAAGGCTCATCGACAATTACGTCTTCGGCGAGGCCCTTGACCTGTAGGACTGAAGGGACTCGCTTCGGACATTCGTGAGGAGGGTGGGAACATGCAGAGGTTCATGCTGAAATCGAAATTGCACAGGGTAACGGTGACCAATGCCAACCTCAACTATGAGGGAAGCATCACAATCGACGAGGCGCTCATGCAGAAGGCCGATCTGATGCCCTGCGAAAAAGTAGACATCTACAATGTTTCCAACGGGGAGCGGTTTTCCACTTACGTGATCAAGGGCAAAAAAGGAAGCGGCGTGATCTGTCTCAATGGGGCGGCCGCCAGGAAAGCGTCGAAGGGGGATGTGATCATCATAGCCAGCTATGTCATAGTGGATGACCGTTTTGTAAAAAAGTGGACCTCGAAGTGCGTCTATGTGGATGAGAAAAACAGGGTAAAGCGCGCTTAGCGGGCTGTCGTTTGTAAGCAAAAGGCAAAGTCTCGGCACTTTGCCTTTTTTTTGTAAATAAATGTTGAAAGTCCCGGGCACTTCTGTTATTTGAAGGCGCAACAAAGTCCTCGAAAAACATGAGAAAAAAGTTAAAACAAATATTCCTGACGGGATTGGCCGTCACGGTCCCCTTCGGGCTGACCGTTTACATCCGGTCGGCCCTTACCGAAAAGCCGTCAGAAGGCGTTCAGAATCCGCAGGCTGAGATCATCCATTGTGAAGTGCATCGCAAAGCGGAATAAACATACATTATAGATAACGGAGGAAGGTCGTATGCTCGTATCAGCAGAAAGTATCAAGGTAGGACATCCCGATATGGTGGTGGACCAGATCTCCGCCAACATCATCGCGGACATTCTGGATAAGGAGCGGAAGATAGGGCTGAACGTCTACAATATGCCCCATTGCGGTCTGGAGGTCTTTCTCGGCAAGGCCTTTTGCCTCGTCGGCGGCGAGGTGACGACACGGGTCAGCATCGATGTGGAAAAGATCGTCCGGGAAACGGTCCTCTCTCTGGGTTACAACGACGCCGCCGTCGGCCTGAACGGGAACAACATGGGTATCCTGAACGCGATCATCCCCCAGTCTCCGGACATCAATATCGGGACGAGGGCGCATTTGGGTGCACACAAGGAGATCGGCGCGGGTGACCAGGGCATCATGTACGGTTACGCCAACAATGAAACGCCCGAGCTGTTGCCTTTACCGTATGTCCTTGTCACCCGCCTCATGCGGGCGCTCGAGAATTGCGGGAACCCTGCCTTTGCACCGGACGGGAAGGGGCAGGTGACCGTGGAGTACGATGATAAAACGGGGAAACCCCTCCGGGTTGCCAAGGTGCTTGTTTCCAATGCCGTTGATTACCGGTACGTGAAGAAGGGCGAGAGGGCAAAGGTAAAATCGACGGCCAGACAAATTGCGTTTCGCGTTCTCGGAAAATGGGTGGACGGGAAAACGGAATTTTTCTTCAACCCCACCGGGGAATGGAGCGCCGTGAATTCATGCAGTGCGGTGGACTCCGGTGTCACGGGCCGCAAGCTCGTGGTCCAGTTTTACGGCGGCTATCCCGGGGCCCAGCTCGGCGGCGGGTCGGTGGTGAACAAATCGCCCGAAAAAGTCGATTGCTCCGCCGCCTTCGGCGCGCGGTACGCGGCGAAGAACCTGGTGGCCTCCGGCCTTGCCAGGAAGGTCTCCATCCAGCTTGCTTACGCCATCGGTATCGCAAAGCCCTTCAATGTCTATGTGAACACCTTCGGGACGGGCAAGCTGTTGGACAGAAAACTCTCGGAAATTATCGACCGGATCTTTGATTTCACACCGGCCGGCATGATCAAGCAATTCGACTTGCTGAACGGCGATGTCTACAGAGGAATCCCCAAATCCTTCTTCCTGGACGGCTACAAATGGGAAAAGACCGACAAGGTCGCGCGTCTCAAGAAAGAGGCGGGTGTTCGATAGGCCAAGGCTTTGCACATTCATCGAGGGAAAGATGGGTTACGACGTCAAGGATTTAAGTCTAGCCGAAAAGGGAAGGTCGAGCGTCGAGTGGGCAGCCATGAGCATGCCCGTGCTGAACATCATCCGTGAGAGATTCCGCAAGGAAAAGCCCCTACGGGGCGTGCGGATCGGTGCCTGTCTGCACGTGACAACGGAGACGGCCAATCTCACGGACACACTTCAAGCGGGCGGTGCCGAGGTCCACCTATGCGCTTCCAACCCACTGAGTACCCAGGACTCTGTGGCCGCCTATCTGGCGAAGTTCAAAAAGGTGGCGGTGTATGCCATCAAGGGGGAGGATACGAAGACCTATTACAGGCACATCAACGCGGTCCTCGATGCCAGGCCTTCCCTGACCATGGATGACGGGGCCGACCTGGTCTCCACAATCCATGCAAAGCGCCGGGAGCTGATCAAGGCCATCATCGGCGGAACGGAGGAGACGACAACAGGTGTCATCCGATTGAGGGCCATGGCCGAAAAAGGGGTCCTGCGGTTTCCCCTGATCGCGGTCAACGATGCCCGCACCAAGTTCATGTTCGACAATCGATACGGGACCGGTCAGAGCACCCTCGACGGGATCATCCGGGCGACGAACCGGCTCATGGCGGGCACGAATTTTGTGGTCTGCGGCTATGGCTGGTGCGGTAAAGGTGTTGCGTTGAGGGCCGCAGGGATGGGGGCAAACGTGATCGTGACGGAGGTCGACCCTCTCCGGGCGCTCGAAGCAACCATGGACGGCCACCGCGTGATGCCACTGTCGGAGGCCGCAAAGAACGGGGACGTTTTCTGCACCCTCACGGGAGATGTGAACGTCATCCGGCGTGAGCATTTCATGAAAATGAAAGACGGCGCCATCGTGGCCAATTCCGGTCATTTCAATGTGGAGCTCGACCTGGAAGGTCTCCAGGCCGTTTCCCGGGGCAAACGGAAGGTCAGGGATTACATCCAGGAATATCGTCTGAAGAACGGCAGAAGGGTTTACGTGCTCGGCGAAGGAAGGCTCATAAACCTCGCCGCCGCCGAGGGGCATCCGTCAAGCGTCATGGACATGAGTTTTGCCAACCAGGCCCTGTCGGCGGAATACCTGGTCCGGCAGGGGAAATCGCTGAAAAACACCGTTTATGCCGTGCCGGAAGAAATCGATCGCGATATTGCGCGCCTGAAGCTCAAGAGTATGGGGATCCGGATCGACCGGCTGACGGCGGAGCAGAGAAAATATTTGCAATCCTGGGATCTGGGCACCTGATCCTGAAGAGGCTCAGGTCTGGATGCCTTTGAATAGATAGGCCGATATAGACCCGAAAATGAGATTGGGCATCCACGCGGACAGCATCGGTGCGAGGGTTCCCGAGCGTCCCAGCGACAGGCAGAGGGCGAAAAGGATCCAGTAGGAGAAGCCGATGATGAGGCCCACGGCGACTCCCTGTGCGACACCACCGCTTCTTTCGGGCCGCATGGAGAAGGCGATGCCGACCATGACCACAAAGATACTCACCAGGGTAAAGGCGATTTTCCCGTGCAGGTCCGCTTCATAGCGGGTCACGTCGTAACCCTCATCCCTGATCTTCCTGATGTACCCCCGCAATTCCAGATAACCCATCTCATCCGCACTTTTCTGAACTGCCTGAAAGTCCGAGGGTTCCTCCGGTATATCGATGATCATCGAATCGAGCCTTTCGATGGAAGGGAGTTGTCCCTCGGGAAACCGGGTGACCAGGACGTCGAAAAATTCCCAGTGATCCCCGTCCCAGGCGGCGCTCCTGGCGTCGATCCGCTTCGTGAGGGTGAAGTCATGGTCAAAATATTGAATGCTGATCCCTTTGAGCGTATTCTTTTCGGGGTCGAAGATCGTGAAGCTGTAGATGCTGTTCTTGGCCCTGAACCAGACCTGGTTTTGCTTGAACACACCCGATTTTTTCTGTTTCTGGATCTCCACCAGCTTGATGTGCCGGGCCATCTGATTGGTGTAAGGAGTCACAAATTCATTCAGGAAAAAGACCAGGAGGCAGGCGACAGCGGCAATCGAAAGGACCGGCACGGAGGCACGGTACATGCTGATCCCGCTTGCTTTTAAAGCGACCAGTTCATGGTTTTTTGAGAGCATGCCGAAAGTGAGAAGGGTCGCCAGGAGGACCGAGACCGGAATGGCCTGTGCGACAACCATCGGCACCGTGTAGAGGAAATAGGATGCCATCTGCCCGGCGGTGGCCTGGTTGCTGAGAAACATCCGGATCCGCTCAAAGAAATCGACAATCAGATAGATCGACATGAAGGACAGGAGGACCAGGCTGAATAACTTCAGAAACTCTCTGGTGATGTATCGGCTGATAATCGTCACGATGATCGCCCTGATTTGAAAAACGTTCTCGCTCTTCCCCAGAGATCCAGATCCAGGGATTTCTCTTCGGCTTTCCGCATGAACAGGATCACGCCGGCTGCGGCAAAGACGGCATTGGGTACCCAGGCGCCGACAGCGGGAGGTAGCCTGCCTGTTTCCCCGAGGGCCGTGCCGCTCAACGTGAGCAGATAATAGGAAACGACGACGGCCAGGGCCGTGGTGAAGCCCCTCAGCCTGGCGGAACGGCTCGGTGTGATGCCGAGGGGCATCCCGACAAGCGCGAAGATTAAGCAGGACAATGGGATGGCGAATCTCTTATTGAGCTCGATTTTCATCTCCCTGATTTTCGTGGCCGGCATCGATTTGCCGGGGTCCCGGATCTGACGGACCATTTCCAGCAAGGTCATCTCCTGGAGTTTTTTGGTGGCGAATTTCTTGGCGTCTGCCACGTCCGTTTGCAGTTCCAGGCTGACATCATAGGTGCTGAAGTCAATTTTTTTATAATTCTTCAAATTCGGGTTGACGGAGTGAATGCTTCCATTTTCCAGCCTCAGGGTCACAGTCGGTGAGTCCGGCGCCGCGACCAGGTATCCCTTCCGGGCGATAATGGTGGTCGGTTCCGACTGGATCCGATCATCGAACAGGAGGATGCCCTCCATGTACTCACCGTTGATGGGGATCTGGTCTGCGTAAAGGACGATGCCGTTGAAGTCGTCGTTGAAGACCTTTTCCTTGATGCCCGCGCTGGCTTTCTGCCTCGCGATGTCGAGAATCAGGTTTTTTGTGGCCTGATTGCCCTCGGGGAGAAGGAAGAAAGATGTCACCGTCGACATGACAAAAGCGACGACGGCCAGGGAAAAAACGGGCAGGGACAGCTTGTAGAGGCTAAGGCCGGCACTTTTCATGACGGTCAATTCATTATCTCTGGAAAGCCTTCCCATGCCCATCAGGACCGATATGAGAAGGGCCAGCGGGATGGTAAAAAGAAGGAGGGCCGGCATCATGAATAGGATGAGTTTTGAAATGTCCCATAAACCCACCCCTTTGTTGATGACGAGTTCCATCAGCTGGAGAATCCTGCCCATCATGAGGACAAAGGTCGCCACGAAAAGGGCGAGGATGAAAGGGTAGGTAATTTCCTTGAAGATGTAACGGTAAATGATCTTCGTCATTCAGGGCATCAATCTTTTTTCATAAAGATTGGACCGGGGACCCTCTGCGGGCCGGTCCGCATACATTCATATACAACTGCCCGCGCGAAATCAATCGATAACTTGTTTGACCTGCTGCTGAAAATCTGTTAGATGTCACGTGGTTGGGCGTTCAATAGTCCGGAGACCCCTGTCGCGGAACCCCGCGGCGGCTGCAGGGAGGGCTTCAGGGGACCGTCTCAGTAAAAAAGAAGAGGGAGGAAGTTCCGCATGATTGATTTGCACACGCACTCCATGTTCAGTGATGGAGAACTCATCCCGTCGGAGCTTATCCGCAGAGCCATGGCGGCCGGATACCGCGCCATCGCCATTACGGATCATGCCGATCACTCCAATCTGGATTTTATTCTACCGCGCGTCAGCAGGGTCTGCCGCAAGATCTCCGAGGTCTATCCCATCAAGGCCCTGGCCGGTATCGAGATTACCCATGTCCCCCCCGTCCTCATCCCGGGGCTCGTCAAGGAAGCGCGGAAGCTGGGCGCACAGATCGTCGTCATTCACGGGGAAACGATCGTTGAACCCGTCGCCGCGGGGACCAACCGGGCCGCCATCGAGTCCCGCGTGGATATCCTGGCTCACCCGGGTCTCATCACGCCCGATCTCGTAAAGAAAGCCGCTAAAAACGGGGTCTTTATGGAGATCACCACGAGGCAGGGTCACGGTTATACCAATGGGCATGTGGCAAGGCTTGCCCGTGAATTCAAGGCCCCCCTGGTGATGAACACGGACAGCCATGCCCCGCGAGACCTGGTGACTCTGGAGCTGGCGCGCAAAATCGCCGCCGGTGCCGGTCTTCAGCCGGATGAAATAAAAGGGATGTTTCGAAATTCCGAGAAGCTTGTCAGAAGAAGCTTCTAGGGCGGGCTCGCCGGGGTGTACCCGACCATCGTATATCCGTGAGCAAGATGAAGATTTTTTTTATCGCCGATGCCCATCTCCGCAATCGAAACGATATCGGTTACGACCGGCTGCTCCAGTTTCTCGATTCGCTGAAGGGGCAAGCCGATCACCTCTATATCCTCGGCGATTTCTTTGATTTTTGGTTCTCCGACCCAGGGGAGGTCTACCCCGACTTTCAGGACATGGTCGGCAAGCTTGTCGAAGTGAAGGAAAGCGGGGTTTGTGTCCATATCCTCGAGGGGAACCACGACTTTGCCCTGAGAAAATATTTCGGCGAAAAGCTTGACATGGAGGTGATTCCCGACTGGGCCGTGGTGACGCTTGACGGAAAGAAGTTGTACCTGGCCCACGGGGATCTCGTTAATACGGAAGACACCTCGTACCTTTTCCTCCGGAAAATCCTCCGGAGCAAAACATTCAGCTGGTTCAAGGAGCAGCTGCCGTCGTCTTTCTGGTGGAAAGTCGCCAGGAGCAGCTCGATGGCGAGCAAGAGGTGGCTCGGCGAATCCCAGAAAGGACTGGCAGAGAAAATGTACGCCTTTTCTCTCCGGAAGTTCGAGGAGGGATTCGACGCCGTGATCCTGGCTCACTGCCACGAGCCGCTTCTCAGGAAAGTGGAGTTGAACGGTACGGAGAGGGTCTTCGTGACCCTGGGAGACTGGATCGATCACTTTTCCTATCTCATTCTCGAGAAGGGCCAACTCAATCTCTTCTTCTACAAACTGTCGTTCTGACACATCATCCCTTTTTCAACTTCGGAGGCAATAAAAACTACAGGCGGACTGTTTCGGGATTTGGATGTTTGACGTGTCAGGACCGTTCTTCGGTCGGAGTGAACCGGCAGCCGGAAAAAGACTGGACACGGGGTGTAGAATGTGTTAGGTCGTCAAACCGATTTAAGAGGTATGCGATGAATTTCGGCGGGATCGAGAAGGAATTTTCGGACTTTAAGAGGGCTTCCTTTGTCGTTCTGCCCGTTCCATACGACTTGACCTCTACCTACCAATCGGGATCCCGCTGGGGACCGTCCGCCATACTCGATGCCTCCTGTAACATGGAACTCTATGACGAGGCGTTCTGCAAGGAAACCTATCGGGCGGGGATTCACACCCTGCCGCCCTTGGAGCCCGATGCTCGCGGGCCCCGGGAGATGATAAAGAAGATTGAGGAAAGCGCTGCCGGGATCGTCCGGCACAACAAGATCCCCGTGCTGATCGGCGGGGAGCACAGCATATCCATAGGCAGTGTGCGAGCCCTGAAGAAGAAATACCCCCGGCTTTCTGTGCTTCACTTCGATGCCCATGCGGACATGAGGGATCGATACCAGGGATCGCCGTTCAGTCATGCCTGTGTGGCCCGTCGCCTCCGGGAGATCTGCCCCGTTGTCCATGTTGGGATCCGCAGCATGAGCCGGGAAGAGGCCCTCTTCATCAAGAAAAAAAACATCGAGGTATTTTCCCCTGACGATGCGCAGGATAAGCCGGGATGGGAAAAAAAGATTTGCGAAAATTTGACGAAAGATGTTTATATATCCGTCGATCTCGATGTGTTCGACCCGTCTCTGATGCCGGCCACGGGAACACCCGAGCCGGGAGGGCTTGACTGGCGTGACGTGACGTCTCTTCTCAGGGAAGCCGCCGGGACATGCCGGATCAGGGGATTTGACGTTGTTGAACTTTCACCCATACCCGGGATGGTGGCGCCGGAATTCCTGGCAGCGAAGCTCACCTACCGGATCATGGGGTATGCTTTAAAATGAGCTGAAGAGGAGGAGAGGGAAGGTTGAAGATATTTGTTCCCCAGAAGATTTTCTTCACGAAGGGTGTCGGGGTCCACAAGGAGGAGCTTCACTCCTTCGAGCTGGCGCTCCGGGATGCGGGAATCGAGAAATTCAACCTGGTTTACGTCTCCAGCATTTTTCCGCCGGGCTGCCGGATGATTTCCAGGGGGAAGGCCCTGCGGGAATTGATCCCGGGGGGCATCACGTATTGCGTGATGAGCCGCTGCAGCAGCAATGAGCCCAACCGGCTCCTGGCGGCGTCGGTCGGTTGTGCCGTTCCGGCGGACCTCTCCCAGTATGGTTATATCAGCGAGCACCATGCCTTCGGTCAGACGGAAAAACAGGCGGGGGATTACGCGGAGGACCTGGCAGCCGCCATGCTGGCATCGACCCTCGGTATTGATTTTGACGTGGACAAGAGCTGGGACGAGAAGAAAGAGGTCTTCAAGATCAGCGGCAAGATCGTCCGGACGAGGAATGTCACCCAGTCCTACATTGTCCCCAAGAAGGGACCCTGCACAACGGTTATCGCGGCGGCCGTTTTCGTTTTCTGATCGGGAAGCGGACTTCAGGCGGAAAAAATTAGACGTTCATTTTTTCTCAACGTTGCCGATCCGGAATATCAAACCACTCCAGACATCTCAGTGGTCAGTTTTTAAAAAAGTAGCGGTAAGATAAGGGTATCAGTAAACGATCCTTGTCCTGTAGGCGATCTCGGCCATGGAGAAAAAGGAAGAAGGGAAAACGGCTCACACCCAGATCCTCGTCGTTGACGACGAGAAGCCGATCTGCGACATCATTCAGGAAGCGATGAAACATTTCGGCTATAGCTGCCTCTCCGCGATGAGCGGTGAGGAGGCCCTGAAGATCCTGGAAAAGAACAAAGTGGACATCGTCATCACGGACATCAAGATGCCCGGCATGAGCGGCATCGATCTGACGACCATCGTCAAGTCCAATTACGACTCCGACGTCATCGTCATGACGGGCTTCGCCGAGGATTTCACCTACGAGCAGATTATCGAGAAGGGCGCCAGCGATTTCATGCTGAAACCGATTGAAATGAAAGAGCTCCGGCTCCGGTTGCAGCGCGTACAGCGGGAGAGGGCGATCCTGTCGGAGCGGAATCAGGCAGAAGCCCTCCTCAGGGAAAGCGAAAAGCGCTACCAGGAACTGAGCATCACGGACAATCTGACCCAGCTCTTCAACGCGAGGCAGTTTTACAACCAGATTACCGCAGAGATAGAACGAACGAACCGTTATAACCACAACCTGACACTGCTCATGATGGATATCGACAACTTCAAGCAGTACAACGACACCTTCGGACACCTCGAGGGCGACAATGTCCTGGTCCGGTTTGCCGATGTCGTTCGAAATTGCCTCAGGCGGACGGACTTGGCCTATCGTTACGGGGGAGAGGAGTTTGTCATCGTTCTTCCCGACACCGAAGGAGAGCAGGGGATGGTAACGGCCGAGCGTATCCGGCAGGAGTTCAAGAAGGAGGTCTTTGTCCCCAAGCCCGGCAAGACAATCCGGGTGACAGTGAGTACGGGCATCGCCCAGTACCAAAGCGGTGAGGAGCTTTCATCCTTCATCCGAAGGGCCGATATGAACATGTACAGGGCCAAGGAGAAGGGGAAGGATCAGGTCTTCTTTTCTTAAGAAGGGTCCTGATCATAAAAGGAATTCGGGGACCGGTTTCCGGGGACAGACATCAACTCTGGTTTGCCTAAAATATCCTTGACATTGGAAGTCCAGTAAAATTAAGATGTTTTCAAGACGCGGGGTGGAGCAGT
>Ga0136653_10000011_pt1 | contig 75310 bp, 63 predicted proteins | sample LakKivw275mmetaG_FD_94866 | JGI IMG/M metagenome (GOLD analysis project Ga0136653, IMG submission 94866) | Anoxic lake water microbial communities from Lake Kivu, Rwanda to study Microbial Dark Matter (Phase II) - Lake Kivu water 275m metaG... | ecosystem: Environmental > Aquatic > Freshwater >...
AATAAATATAGAAGCAATGATAATAAAAGCGTATCTTTGCAAAAAATTCAGATTTGAGAACTTGTGCTTTAATTCACTAATTCGCTATCCCGATTAGTTCATCACGGCTCACCTTTTTAAATCCTATTTTTTAAAATTTATGACAACATGTTTTTTAAAATCACACCTGACCAGATGAAATGTCCTGTTATATCCATTATTTCACTGAAAGAAAGGATAATCAGGGGACGTCCTGCCAAGTGAAAAACCTTGTTGTCAGGATATACACCATTAAAAATAAAAACTATGGACATCTATGTAGGAAACCTCGATTTTAAGGTAAGCGAAAATGACCTGCGAGTGGCATTTGAAAAGTACGGAACGGTGAGCTCCTCTAAAATCATTACCGATAAATTCAGTGGTAGAAGCAGGGGCTTTGGTTTTATCACCATGGAAAACCGGGAGGAGGCTAACAAGGCCATAAAAGAACTGAACGGGACCACATTGGAAAGCAGGGAGATTGTTGTGAATGAGGCCAAACCCAGGAAACAAACGTATTGATATTTAATGGAATAAATGATCATGACCAGAGGCAAAGTAAAATGGTACAATGAAGCCAGAGGTTTTGGCTTTATTGCATCGGAAAATGGCGAAGATATCTTTATTCACCGCTCCGGTTTAGATAGCTCTTATAGTTCACCCCAGCCCGGGCAGGAAGTTGTTTTCGACGTCAGACAAGGTGAAAAAGGTCCGGTGGCCTTTAATGTAAAGCCGGGCGGTTAAACCCGTAAAAAGGAAAGTCTGCATCCCCACTTCCGGTGTCTCCTGTGCCCTACTACAGACTAACCGGGGAAACCTTGTAAGGAATTGCCTTTGACAGGCGTCAACGTGGGAAAGCCAATGAGATTAAACGGTGTGGAGCAAAGCTCCTGTTTGATCATTAAACTTATTGTTAACCAAATATTATCTATTTATGGGCAGGTCGCAGGAAACATTCAATAAAAAAGAAGTAAAACATAGAAAAGAGCAAAAAAGAAAAGAAAAAGAAAAGAAGAGATTAGCCAGGAAAGAAAACGAAAAAAAGAGCAGTCTGGACGATATGATCGCCTATGTCGATGAGAACGGCATGATCACGTCGACACCTCCCGATCCTGCTAAAAAGAAAGAGGTCAAACTGGAAGATATCGAGATCAGCACGCCTGACCGCAATTCCTTACCCGCCTCCGATCCCATCAGAAAAGGAGTCGTATCCTTTTTTAATCAATCAAAAGGTTATGGATTTATAAAAGATTCGGAAACTAAAGAAAGCATATTTTTCCATGTAAATAATTTACTGGGGGATGTAAATGAGGGCGACAGGGTCAGCTTTGAAATTGAGATGGGGAAAAAAGGACCTGCAGCCGTAAATGTTAAACTCATGAAGTAGCTTCGACCTTTTCTTGTCTGGATATCCAACACCAACACTCAACTTCGAATGAGAATGACAACATCAGCATTTTTCATTCTCATTCAACATTTATCATTGACCTTCATTGTTCACTGTTCGATATTGGATATTGAGTGAAGATGGGACTCCATCCCAATTCGGTATTCGCTTCTCGCTATTTTTTATTCGTTTGGGATGGAGTCCCATTTCCCATCACCCCATTTGCGCCTGAATAGCCGTGATCATCACGGTGTTGACGATATCTTTGATGGTGCAACCGCGGCTGAGGTCGTTCACGGGTTTGTTGAGGCCCTGCAGCACGGGTCCCACGGCCACGGCGCCGGAGGCTCTCTGCACGGCCTTATAGGTGTTGTTGCCGGTGTTGAGGTCGGGGAAGATGAAGACGGTGGCGCGGCCTGCCACCTCGCTGCCGGGCATCTTCTGCCGTGCCACGGTGAGGTCGATGGCGGCGTCGTACTGTATGGGTCCTTCGATCTTCAGGTCGGGACGGCGCCGGCGTGCGATCTCCGTGGCCTTGCGCACCTTCTCCACATCTTCGCCCTTGCCCGACTCACCCGTGGAATATGACAGCATGGCGATGCGTGGCGCAATACCGAACTGGGCGGCCGTGTCGGCCGAGCTGACGGCGATGTCGGCCAGCTGCTCCGAGTTGGGGTTGGGGTTCACGGCACAGTCGGCATAGACCAGCACACGGTCTTCGAAGCACATGAAGAAAGAGCTGGAGACAATGGAGAAGCCGGGTTTGGTCTTGATGAACTCAAAAGCGGGGCGGATGGTGTGCTGTGTGGTGTGTGCCGCACCCGACACCATGCCGTCGGCGTGGCCCTTATACACCATCATGGTCCCTAGGTAGCTCACATCGCGCATGATCTCATGGGCGCTTTCCTTGGTGACGCCTTTATCCTTCCGCAGGTTGTAATAGGTGGCGGCATATTCGTTGATCAGGTCGTTGTCGTAAGGGTCGATGATGTTTACGCCGTTGAGCTTAAGGTGCAGTGCCGCCGTCTTTTTAAAGATATCCTCCTCGTTGCCCAGCAGGGTGATGTCGACGACGTTGCGTCGCATGAGTATCTCGGCGGCGCGCAGGACACGTTCGTCCATGGCTTCAGGCAGCACGATGTGCTTACGGTGGGCCCGTGCCCGCTCGAAGAGCTCATATTCGAACATGACCGGCGTGACCACACCCGAACGGGTGATGGCAATTTTTTCCTTGAGCTTGTCGACATCCACATAGGCTTCAAAATGACCCAGGGCAAAGGCGATCCGCCGTTCATTGTCGGGCGACAGCGACGGTTTGATCCTGCTCACATTCATGGCGGTGGTGTAAGTGTCGGTGTCGACTTTAAAGACGGCTACAGGCAGCTTGCGGATGCCTCTGACGAGCTTCATCACGCTCTCATCGGGTGCCTGAGGACCCGTCAGGATGAGCCCGGTGATCTTGGGGAAGTTATCCGACAGCAGGGTCATGAACAGGCCCAGCAGCACATCGGAACGGTCGCTGGGGGTGATCACCACCATGCCGTTGCTGAGGTTCTTCAGGATGTATTCGATGGTCATGGCACCCACCTTGAAATCGCTGACATCGTAGTTGAGGACGTTATCATCGCCGTATAGCATCTCCGCATTCAGCGACTGGCCTATCTGCCGCATGGTGAGGGTCTGGAGCAGCTCCTGCTCGGGGATGACAAAGTCGAGTTCATCGGCGCTTTTAAGCTTTTTGAGCACCTCCATAACAGGCTTAATGTATTCTTTGTTGACCCTGTTCACGATGAGGCCCATGTATGTCGATTTCTCCTGTGACAGGATGTTCCTGACGATCTGGATCGAATCGGCGATATCGGTCACCGTTTTGCCTTTGCCGTTGACCACGGGCAGGATGGGCGCCCCGAGGTTATTGGCCAGCCGCGCGTTGAAGTTAAATTCGAAGGTCTGGAGGGAAGTCGTGAAATCTGTGCCCTCACAGAGGATGAAATCGCATTGCGGCTCCAGTTTCTTGTATTTGTTCAGTATGTTTGTGTACAACGTATCCATGTCGCCGGCCTGGATGAGATCGAGGGCTTCGCCGGAGGTGACACCATACAAGGCGTCGTAGGGCAATGACAGGTTGTAACGCTTGGCGATCAGGTCGATATCGTGGTCGCGTTGCTGGCCGGCGTTGATCAGAGGTCTGAAGAAACCCACACGCTTGATATGCCGCGACAGGATGTCCATGATACCCAGGACAATGAGTGACTTACCCGAATCGGCCTCCACAGCCGCAACATATAAGTTGTTCGACATGGGTTGATCTTCAATAATTAATGTTCATCATCGAGATCGAGGATGCAAAAATAAACAACCTAGGGCAATTACAAAAAACTATTCTATTGTTACATGGTTCAATGGTTAAGAATTATATTGTTATAGTGTTATATTGTCATATTGTTAAATAAGCATGATTGCGTGTTTGCAACGCGTGCCGTAATAATTACTTATCATTTGACGAGATACGGTTTTTTATTTCCAAAGTCATTAAATCATACCATTTAATCAGCACATCAGCTAATTAGCACATCAGCACATTGATTAATGCATGCCGGAAATAAGTATAATCAATCCATAATTAAACTTTAAGTCGAAATGATGGTTTTTAAGTTAATAAAGTGTCGCAATTCACTATTTATTAAACCTCAATAATCATGTGTACGGTTACCTTTCTGCCTGTCGGCAAGGAAGACTTTATTCTGACCCATAACCGTGATGAACAAACCATAAGGGGTATCGCCTCCATGCCTGAGGTAAGGATTTCTGATGGTATTCGTGCCGTTTATCCTGTCGATCCCAAGGGCCAAGGCACCTGGATAGGCATGGCCGACAACGGCAAGGCGGCCTGTCTGCTCAACGGCGGCTTTGAGCGTCACATCCCCCATCCTCCCTATAAACACAGTCGCGGATTGGTGATATTGCACCTTTTTTCCTTTTCCTCAACGGATGAATTTATCGCGAACTATGAATTTACCGGTCTCGAACCCTTCACCCTGCTGGTTTATGACACCGGCTTCCTCTTTGAGATCGTCTGGGACGGACAGAAGGTCTACTTAAAGAACCTGTCTGCGGATCAACCTCACATCTATTCCTCCACGTCATTGTATGAGCCGGTGGTGCGTGAGAAACGCCATCAATGGTTCCTCCAATGGCTAAAAGAGCATCCTGTTTACAGGATCAATGACATCCGTAACTTCCATAATTATGGTGGCGAGGGTGACAGCACTACCAACCTTGTCATGAAACGCGAGAAGGGACTCCAGACCGTCAGCATCACCAGTATTCAGAAAAGAGACGGCCGTATAGAGATGATCCATCACGACCTCATTAAAGACCTCACCAACTGCCTTGTCCTCATGCTGACCGTATAAAACTTGCGGCATCGTTTTGGGTATATCATCCCTTTTTTTCTTACCTTTACACTCCCATAATGATCAGATCATAAGATTATGGTAATGCTTATGGAACCCACTGAATACCACCTTAAATCATTAGTCACAGGCCAAACATACGAGGACAGGGACTGGATACTGGAGGCCCCCGGTGAGAAGGAGCCCTCTCTCTTAAGAACCGTTTACAGAAAGAAAGAACTTCAGATCAAAGGTAACGGTTACGGCATGTTTAAATATGCCGACTGGCTGCCGGTACGGGTGCTGCTGAAAGGATCGTCGGCGCCGGTCACTTATAAGAGCGAGGGTCTGGCGGCGGCGCTGGATCTGACCAGCCTTTATATCACTTTCAGCGGTTACTGGCCTGAGCGTGGCGCCATGATGAAGACATGTTCTTTCAAAGAGACGGAGGCCTATGCCGTCTGTTCACGGTTCCAGCGGCAGGATGACAAGGTGCTGGTGGTGGCCTCAGCCGGCAACACCGCCAGGTCCTTCGCCAGGGTATGTTCCGACAACAGGATACCGTTATTGCTGTGTGTCCCGGAGGATCTCTGTGATACGTTGTGGTTCGGTGAGCCTCTCAGCGACACGGTGAAGCTGATAGCCACACGCTCCGGCGGGGACTATCTGGATGCCATTCAGCTTTCCGCACTGGTTTGCCGTCATCCGCGTTTCATCAATGAGGGGGGTGCTAAAAACATTGCACGGCGCGACGGCATGGGCACCACGGTTCTGTCGGCGGTGGAGGTCATCGGACGGATACCTGACTATTACTTCCAGGCCGTGGGCAGCGGCACCGGCGCCATCGCAGCCTGGGAAGCCAACCTGCGGCTGATAGAGGACGGCCGTTTTGGCAACAAGAAGATGAAACTGATGGTCTCGCAAAATACACCTTTCAAGCCTATGCATGACGCCTGGAAAGCCCGCTCACGGGCTATCCTGCCCATGGATGATGCCCTGGCACGCAGTTATATCGAGGAAATAGACGCCAAAGTATTGTCTAACCGCAAGCCACCTTATACCCTTGTCGGCGGGTTATACGACGCCCTCGTCGACACTGACGGCGACGTGATCATCGCCGATAACAAGGATGCCAGAAAAGCTTCCCGTCTCTTCCGGCGAACAGAAGGTATTGATATCCACCCCGCCGCCGCCGTCGCCGTCGCCAGCCTGGTAAAAGCGGTGAAGGAGGGATTCGTCGAAAAGGATGCTGTCATCATGCTTAATATCACCGGTGGCGGTGAGAAGAGATTCAGGAAAAATAGACGGCTTTACTATCTGAAGCCTTCCGTAGTCTTCGACATCGATCCTTCATGGGAGGAAGTGGAAGAAAAAATTGCCGGATTGTTTTAGATGCCAGAGGGCATAAACATGGAGGCACGTGAAAAACAAATCATCCGTATTTCCTGGATCGGGATCACAGGCAACTCCATTCTCTCCGTATCCAAAATCGTCCTGGGTCTGATCTCGGGCAGTCTGGCCGTGGTGGGCGACGGCATTGACTCGGCAGGTGACATCATCACCTCCTGGATCACCTTGATCACCGCCCGTATCATCGCCCGTCCTCCCGACCACCGCTTCTCGTTCGGTTATGCCCGTGCCGAGACCATCGCCACGAGCGTGCTGGCTTTCATCATCTTCTTTGCAGGCGCTCAACTTTGCATTTCAACCGTCGCGATCATCGCCAGGGGGGAAATCAGGATGCTACCCACGCAGCTGTCGGTGTATGTCACCCTGTTCTCCATAGGCGGCAAGTTGTTTCTGAGCATCCTCCACCTCAGGGTAGGAAAGAAGATCAACAGCTCCATGCTCATCGCCAACGGAAGGAACATGCAGAACGATGTCCTCATTTCGGTAACTGTTCTGGCCGGCTTGTTCTTTACCTTTATCCTTAAGATGCCGTTGGTTGATAAGATCACGGCGCTGATCATCAGCCTGTGGATCATGCGTGTCGGCCTTCGTATTTTCCTGCAAACGATCATCGAGATGATGGATGGTGTGAAGGACCCGGCCATATATAAAAAGGTCTTCGAGGCGGTGAGAGAGGTCACCGACGCACAGAACCCTCACAAAGTCAGGATCAGGCAGCTCGGGAATCTCTACTTAGTATCGCTGGATATCGAGGTGGATGAAAACATCAGCGTGAAAGCGTCACACGACATTGCCATGCTGGTGGAGGAGCGTATCAAAAGCAAGATACGTGACGTGTCGGAGGTGCTGGTGCACATCGAGCCGTCAGGTAATGTAGAAAAAGAAGCCTTTGGTGTGACGAAGACCCATCTGGACACACCTAAGTGACAATATGATGTGATGACATTATTTCCCCGCAATGTTTATCTTTGCAAGCACATGACCTGCCGGTCATGGCATCTGACTCATTCAAACAGGGGGGTATGATAATTTTCTTTCAAAGCGGCCAACGTTTTTTCGCGGTCGACTCGCCCGCAGCGTTGTCACAAGATGATCTGACGAAGCTGGCCTGGTTGTTTGGCGGCGCCAGCCATTTAAATGAAGCTACCGCCAGCGGTTATTTCATCGGTCCCCGCAGGGAGATGATCACACCGTGGAGCACCAACGCCGTGGAGATCACACAGATCATGGGCATCAGAGGTCTCAGGCGCATAGAGGAGTTTGCCGCCGTGGACAACGCATCACATCCTTACGATCACATGCTGCAGATGCTTTACCATGGTCTCGGACAGGATCTTTTCAGCATCGACAGAACGCCCGATCCCATCATCAGCATCGGGAATATTGCGGCTTATAACCTGAAAGAGGGGCTGGCGCTGAGCGAAGAAGAGATAGCCTATCTGGAGGATCTGAGCCGGCGGCTGGGACGCCGCCTCACCGACAGTGAGGTCTTCGGTTTCTCACAGGTCAATTCGGAACACTGCCGTCACAAGATCTTCAACGGCACCTTCATCATCGACGGGGAGACCATGCCTCAGTCGTTGTTCGAACTCATCAGGCTGACGTCACGTCTTCATACCAACAGGCTGGTGTCGGCCTACACGGATAATTGTGCTTTTATCGTCGGTCCCCGTGCCGAGCAGTTTGCACCTGTGACACAAGATAAGGCCGACTATTTCATTGTCACCGATACCGATACGGTCATCTCTTTAAAGGCTGAGACCCATAATTTCCCCACCACTGTGGAGCCTTTCAACGGTGCCGCCACCGGCAGCGGCGGTGAGATACGCGACAGGATGGCCGGCGGCAGGGGCGGTCTCACGATGGCCGGCACGGCCGTTTACATCACCTCCTATCCGCGCCTGGAAGCCTCACGGTCGTGGGAGCAGCATTCGCAGCCACGCCGCTGGCTGTACCAGACACCCGAGGAGATACTGATAAAGGCGTCTAACGGCGCCAGCGATTTCGGCAACAAATACGGTCAGCCATTGATTTGCGGCAGCGTGCTCACCTTTGAATATTTTAGTGGAACGCAGAGATACGGCTATGACAAGGTCATCATGCTGGCGGGCGGCGTGGGCCAGGCACGGCGTGACGACAGCAAGAAAGGGCATCCCGGTCCTGGTGACCGGATCATCGTCATGGGTGGCGATAATTACCGCATCGGCATGGGTGGCGGCGCCGTGTCGTCGGTAGCCACGGGCGAATACGGCAACATGATCGAGCTCAACGCCGTGCAACGTTCCAACCCCGAGATGCAGAAAAGGGTTTACAACGCCATCAGGGCGTTGACGGAAACGGGTTATAATCCCATCATCTCGGTCCATGACCATGGTGCCGGAGGACATCTGAATTCCCTTTCGGAGCTCGTCAGCGAGACCGGTGGCGTCATTGACCTGGGAGCGTTGCCCATAGGCGATCCTACCCTGTCGGCCAGGGAGGTCATAGGCAATGAGTCGCAGGAACGCATGGGACTGGTGCTGGGAGAGAACGATGTGCCGTTGCTGCAACATATAGCCGAACGTGAGAGAGCACCCCTTTACATTGTCGGTGAGGTGACGGGTGACAGACGTTTCGTCATAGAAGATAAGAAAACGGGACATAAGCCCCTTGATCTGAGCCTGGAGGATATGTTCGGCAGGCCGCCGGCGACGGTCATCCGTGATGTCACTGTGGAGGTGGCTTTCGAGGAGCAGCGTTACGATCCCTCCTTGCTTCAGAAGTACCTGGAAGAGGTGTTGCAGCTTGAAGCGGTGGCATGCAAGGACTGGCTGACCAATAAAGTAGACCGGTCGGTGACAGGCAGGGTGGCCTTCCAGCAGACCGCCGGCGTAATACAACTCCCTGTCAACGACCTGGGAGTGGTGGCCGTGGATTATCAGGGCCGGAGAGGCATAGCGACTTCTGTCGGCCATGCCCCCGTCGCCGGGCTGGTGGATCCTGCTGCCGCCTCACGGCTGGCCATCGCCGAAGCGCTCACCAACGTGGTGTGGGCTCCCCTGGAAGAGGGCTTGAAAAGCATCTCCCTTAGCGCCAACTGGATGTGGCCCGCGAAAAACAGGGGCGAGGACGCTCGTCTCTATAAAGCCGTCAAGGCGGCGAGTGATTTTGCCATCGCCCTGGGAATCAATATCCCGACGGGCAAGGATTCCCTCTCCATGACACAGAAATACCCTGACGGTGAGACGGTTGTCGCACCCGGCACAGTGATCATTTCCACGGTGGCGGAAGTCAGCGACATCAGACAGGTGGTCAGCCCGGTCTTAAAAGAAGATACCGCCACGCTGATGCTTTATATCGACCTGTCCGGCGACCGTTATCAGTTGGGTGGCAGCAGCTTTGCGCAGGTGATCAACTGCCTCGGGACGACAACCCCGACGGTGGCGGATGCCGCTTATTTTAAGAAGACCTTCAATACCATCCAGCAGTTGATCAGGGAGGGACTCGTAATGGCCGGCCATGACATCTCGGCGGGAGGGATCATCACCACCCTTCTTGAAATGACTTTCACAAGCAATACGGTTGGCCTCGACCTTCGTCTGGACGGTCCCGGCGAACCGGATCTCATCAGGCTGCTGTTCAGCGAGAACCCGGGCGTCGTCGTGCAGGTCGCTGAGGACTCCCCGGCATTGCGGCGCCTGGAGAAGAACGGTATCATATACCATGTGATAGGGCATCCATGTGGCATGAGAAACCTGAGCTTACATCATGGCGGAAAGGACTATTCCTTCGACATCGATAGCCTGCGTGACATCTGGTACAGGACCTCTTACCTGCTCGAGTGCAGACAGACGGTACCGGCGCTGGCACTGGAACGTTATAAAAATTATAAGAAACAGACGTTGGCGTTCACTTTCCTGCAACACTTCACAGGGACAGCTTCTTCCTATGGCATTGACCCGCGTCGGCGCCAATCGACGGGTGTGCGGGCCGCCATCATCCGCGAGAAGGGTGTCAACGGGGACCGTGAAATGGCGTGGTCTCTTTATCTGGCCGGCTTCGATGTGAAGGATGTCCACATGACCGATCTGGTCGCCGGCAGGGAGACCCTCGAAGATATCAGGTTCATTGTTTTTGTCGGCGGCTTCTCCAACTCCGACGTGCTGGGATCGGCCAAAGGCTGGGCCGGTGCTTTTTTGTATAATGGCACCGCACGTCGGGCCCTGGAGGAATTTTATGCGCGCGATGACACCCTGAGCCTGGGCATCTGCAACGGCTGCCAGCTCATGATCGAGTTGAATCTCATCACACCCGGTCATGCCGTCAGACCCAGGATGCTGGTGAATGCCTCCGGCAAATTTGAGTCGGCTTTTCTCAATGTGACCATACAGGAGAACCACTCGGTGATGTTCGGCACCATGGCCGGCAGCCGTCTTGGTATCTGGGTGGCCCATGGCGAAGGTCAATTTATGTTCCCTTACGGGGAAGAGGCATACCATATCCCGGTCAAATATTCCTATGCCGGTTATCCCGGCAATCCCAACGGTTCGATGTTCGCGGCCGCCGCCTTATGCTCCGGCGACGGCAGGCACCTCGCCATGATGCCCCATATCGAAAGGGCCATGCTGCCCTGGCAATGGGCCTGCTATCCCCGTGACAGAAAAAACGATGAGATCACCCCGTGGGTGGAGGCTTTCGTCAATGCCAGGGAATGGATAAAATTACACAACACGTCGATGCCATGAGTCTTCACATCCATGCTGAAACGGGTGCCGTGGCACACACGGTATTGCTGCCCGGCGACCCCCTGAGGGCGAAGTTCATCGCCGACTATTTTCTTGAGAATGCGGTGGTGTATAATCAGGTGCGTGCGATGTACGGATACACCGGGACCTATAAAGGGAAAAGTATCTCCGTGCAGGGCACAGGCATGGGCATACCGTCGGTGGCCATTTATGTGCATGAACTGATCCGTGATTACCATGTCGGGAATCTCATCAGGGTAGGCTCCTGTGGCGCCATCAGGCACGACATCGACCTGCACGATATCATCATAGCTGCTTCGGCATCCACCGATTCCAACTTCAACAAACAGACCTTTAATAATATGGATTATGCTCCCACGGCCAGTTTCGAACTTATGAAAAAGGCTTACGAATATGCCGTGAGCAGGGGGATGCCTGTCGTGGTGGGTAACGTGCTTACCTCGGATGTCTTTTATTATGAGGATGATAGGAACGATACGTTCAGGCTTTGGAGGGAATACGGTACCCTGGCGGTGGAGATGGAGACAGCCGCCTTGTACACCATCGCCGCCCGTTATGGTGTGCAGGCCCTTTCATTGCTCACCGTGAGCGATCATAATGCCAAGGGCAGGCATTCCACCGTGGAGGAACGCGAACGGTCATTTCATCAGATGATCGAAATCGCCCTTGAAATTGCAGGTTAGGACGGAAACAGGTCGGCCCGGGTCAAAGCCGGCACCATTAAAAGAAATCACTGCCACGTTATTCCCATTTTATTTTTTTTTAACTTACGCCCTTTTATTTCACATCTTTCCTGTCAAATAAGAACAGCATGGAAATTACAAGGATTTTTGACCTGCTGGATCAGTACCGGGAGTTGTATCCCGGGAAAAAAGATGCCTTGGTGCATAAGGCTTACGGACAATGGACGCCGGTATCATCGGATGAATACATCCACACCTCCGGCAGGGTCAGCGCCGCTTTGCTTGCCCTGGGGATCAGGAAAGGCGACAAGGTGGCCACCATCCTCAACAACAGCCCCTACTGGAACTTTCTCGATATGGGCCTGCTGCAGATAGGAGCCGTGCAGGTGCCCATATACCCGACCATCAGCGAAGAGAACTTCAGACACATATTCTGTGAAGCGGAAGTGCGCCTGATCTTTATTTCGAACCTGGAGATATATGAAAAAATAAAAGGGGCGGTTAAGGATCTCCCGGCATTACAGGGTATTTATTCGATAGAGAAAATAAACGGTCTGGGCGACTGGGATGACTTTTTATCCCATGGCTCCCCTGATGATCATAACCGGCTGGAACAGGTGAAAAGAGAGATAAAACCTTCCGACGTGGCCACGATCATATACACGTCAGGCACCACGGGCAAACCCAAGGGAGTCATGCTCAGTCATCACAATTTCATTTCCAATTTCCTGGCCGTCAGCGAGATCATCAGGGATAACATGGTCGATACGGCTCTCAGTTTCCTTCCCCTTTGTCATGTGTATGAACGCATGCTCAACTACATGTACCAGAATGTGGGTATCTCGGTCATTTATGCCGAAAACATCGACAAAGTGGGTGATAACATGCGCGAGGTGCATCCCGAGCTTTTCTGTGCCGTGCCCCGTGTCATCGAGAAATCGTTCAACCGCATCATGGCTAAAGGCCGGGAGCTGAAGGGTATCAAGAGGATGCTTTTCTTCTGGGCTGTAGCCCTAGGCAACCGTTATGAGCTGAATCATGCCAACGGCCGTTGGTATCATTTCAAGCTGCGTATTGCTGACAAGCTCGTTTTTAAGAAGTGGCGTGAGGCGTTAGGCGGCAAACTCGACATCATTGTGTCGGGCGGCGCCACCCTGCAGCAGCGCCTGGCCAGGATCTTCTGGGCCTGTGGCATACGCATCATGGAAGGCTATGGCCTCACCGAGACATCACCGGTCATCGCCGTGTCGAACTTCAAACCCGGCGGTGTCAGGTTCGGCACCGTAGGACACGTCCTGCCCGGCGTGGAGGTGAAGATAGCCCCTGACGGCGAGATATTATGCCGGGGACCCAATGTCATGATGGGGTATTTCAAACACCCGGAGCTCACCGCCGAAGTGATCGACAGCGAGGGATGGTTCCACACCGGTGACATAGGAACCCTCCTCGACGGGAAATACCTCAAGATCACCGACCGTAAGAAAGAGATGTTCAAGACCTCCGGCGGGAAATACATCGCTCCGCAGATTTTGGAGAATAGGTTCAAGGAATCGCCCTTCGTTGAGAACATCATGGTCATCGGCGAGCACAGGCATTTCACCTCGGCCCTCATCATTCCCAATTTTGACCACCTCCGTTCGTGGTGCCGGGTCAAGGAGTTGCCATATACCACCGACAGCGATGCCATCGCCAATGAACGTATCGTGGCCAGGATACGGCGCGCCGTGGATGAGATCAACGCCGGGCTGGATAAGATCGAACAGATAAAGAAATTTGAGCTGTTAGACAAACCGTGGACGGTTGAAGAGGGCGACCTCTCACCGACGCTTAAATTGCGCCGCAGCGTCCTCGAGGACAAATACAAAGACATCATCGAGAAGATATATGCCTGCGGGGACTGACATTCTTAATGAAGTATCCTGAAAATCAGTTCTTTTAGCAGCTCCCCATCGGTGGCTGTCGCATTTTCCACCCCTTTGGCCCTAAGGTCATATTCACGGAGATAAGAAATGATTGTCGCCAGTTTGGCCGGCGGGAAATTGGAAGCAGCCGTCTGATAGTCCTGCACAAAATAGGGATGCACCGCCAGAGCCGCTGCTGCCGCGCTGCGCGATTTGTCTTTCAGCTGATGATAAAGCAGCACTTTGCTGAAAAAGCCATATAGTATGGCCACGATCTTCACGAGTGGATTTTCTTTCTCATTGGATGCAAAATGACGGATGATCCGGTTGGCTTTCATAACGTTCCTGCTGCCGAGGGCTTTCTGCAGTTCAAAGACATTATATTCCTTGCTGATGCCAATGTTCTGCTCCACATGCTCCTCGTTTATCTCGGTGGCTACCGGCAGATTGATGGTCAGTTTACCCAGCTCATTGACGATGGTGGTGAGATCGGTGCCCAGGTATTCGGTGAGCAACATGGAGGCTTTGGGTGTGATGGTATAGCTTTTCTGCTGCAGGAAGCCCCTGATCCATTCGGGAACGCGCTCCTCATAAAGAGGTGACGCTTCGAAAAATACGGCGTTTTTTTCCAGAGCTCTGGCGAAGGCCTTACGCTTGTCGATCTTTTTGTATTTATAGCAAAGAACCAGTATCGTCGAGGTCAGCGGATTCTCGATGTAGGGCTGAAGCTCCTCAATCTTTCTGATCTCCTGGGCCTCCTTGATGATGACCACCTGGTATGGGGCCATCATGGGATAGCGCTTGACATAGGACAGGATGGTCGGCGTATCCAGGTCACGGCCATAAAGTACCGACAGATTGAACTCTTTCTCCTGGTCGCTGAGAACCTCCTTTTCGACGGTCTCTGCAATACGGTCGATGAAATAGGGCTCTTCACCCGAAAGGAAATAGACCGGGTGGTAGACTTTGTCATTCAGATCGGCCATTATTTTTTCGAACGTTGCAGTCATGAGCATAGCCCTTTATTGACACCGACCCGCAGAGTATCTTTTCCGAACTCTTTCAGGCCTGTTGCCGTATAATGAAAAAGCTGGTTTTTAGCCGTTTCTGTGTTTATCGTCATTTTTAATTTGGATATGCCACAAAAATAATGATTTATGCATGGAATTTTCCGGTCACAGTCATATTTTGATGGAAGTATGCAGAATGAGGTATTTCAATCACTTAACACAAAAAGCCTGTAACCGATGCGCCGTTTTCCGTTTTACATGCAATTGGATGCGATGGACTGCGGTCCGACCTGCCTGAGGATGATAGCCAAGTATTACGGCAAGAATTTTTCCCTTCAGACGCTTCGTGAGCGCAGTTATGTGACGCGTGAGGGTGTGTCGCTGCTGGGCACCAGCGATGCTGCCGAATCAATAGGCTTCCGCACCATGGGCGTGAGGCTGAGCTATGAGAAGATGGCGCAGGAGGCTCCCCTGCCACTCATCGCCCACTGGAAACAACGCCATTTCATTGTCGTTTATAAGATTAAAAAAGACAAGGTATACTGTGCCGATCCTGCACATGGTCTTATCAAATACAGCAGGAAAGAATTCCTAAAGGGATGGGTCAGCACCAGCAAAGAGGGTGAAGACCAGGGTGTGTGCCTTCTCCTGGAACCCACACCCGATTTTTATAAAATGGAAGATGAAAAGCTCAACAAGGGCAGCTTCCGCTTTCTTTTTTCCTATCTTAAACCGCACCGTAAATTTTTCATCCAGCTCATTCTGGGTGTCCTCCTCGGCAGCATTATACAGCTTATTTTCCCTTTCCTTACCCAAGCCATCGTCGATATCGGTATCAATAACCGTGACCTGGGCTTCATCACCCTCATCCTCATAGCCCAGCTGGTACTCTTTGTCAGCCAGACGGCGGTGGAGTTCATCAGGGGCTGGATACTGCTGCACATCAGCACCAGGATCGACATCTCGCTGATCTCCGACTTTCTGATCAAGCTCATGCGGCTGCCCATCAGTTTCTTCGACACCAAACTGATCGGCGATCTCCTCCAGCGCATCGGCGATCACAAGAGGATAGAGACCTTCCTCACGGGCTCCTCGCTGAATATCATCTTCTCGACGGTCACATTCCTGATCTTTGCCGTCGTCCTGACCGTTTACAGCCTGAAGATCCTTGTGATATTCCTTGTCGGCAGCGCTTTGTATATCCTCTGGGTCTTAGTCTTCATGAAAAAAAGACGCGAACTCGACTACAAAAGGTTCGCCCAGCTTTCAGAAAACCAAAGCAACATTATCCAGCTCATCACGGGCATGCAGGAGATCAAGCTCAACAATTGCGAGAAACAAAAACGGTGGGACTGGGAAAGGATACAGTCGAAGATCTTTAAAGTCAACATCAGGGGCCTGACGATCAATCAGTACCAGCAGGCCGGGGCAGGCTTTCTTAACCAGCTGAAGAACATACTGATCACCTTCATCGCCGCCAAGTCGGTGGTCGACGGCAGCCTGACCCTGGGTATGATGGTGGCTGTGCAGTACATCATCGGACAGCTTAACAGCCCGGTGGAGATGATGGTCGGTTTCATAAGGTCGGCGCAGGAAGCCAAAATAAGCCTGGAGCGGCTGGGAGAGATCCATCAGAAAGAAGACGAGGAGGTCGCCGGCGAGCCGCACATCACCATGTTACCCTCTTCCAGGGAGATCAATGTGTCAGGGCTCTCCTTTCAGTATGAAGGTCCTCATTCCGAGATGGTGCTGAAAGACATCCAGCTGCAGATACCCCAGCAGAAGGTGACGGCCATCGTGGGTCCCAGCGGCAGCGGTAAGACCACACTGGTCAAGCTGATGCTCGGCTTTTATCCTCCCACGAAAGGCGAGATAAAAATCCACGACATCAGGCTTGAAAACTTCAGCAGCCACATTTGGCGTTCCTCCTGCGGCGTGGTGATGCAGGACGGTTTTATTTTCTCCGACAGCATCGCCAATAACATCGCCATCAGCGAGGAATACATCGACAAGCAGAAGCTGCTCGAAGCGGTGAGAATCGCCAACATACAGGATTTCATCGAGTCGCTGCCGCTGGCCTATAACACCAAAATAGGCAATGAAGGTATCGGGTTAAGCCAGGGACAAAAACAACGTATCCTCATCGCACGGGCCGTGTATAAGAATCCGGAGTACCTCTTCTTCGACGAGGCTACCAATGCCCTCGATGCCAACAATGAGATGATCATCATGGACAACCTGGGAAAATTTTTTGTAGGCAAAACCGTTGTCATAGTAGCGCATCGTCTGAGCACTGTGAAAAATGCCGATCAGATCATCGTCATCGACAAAGGGAATATCCTTGAAAGGGGCTCGCATGAGGAACTGGTGGACCAGAAAGGTGCTTATTACACCCTGATTAAAAACCAATTGGAACTCGGTAACTAAATGGGGAACGGCAAGGAAAATAATAAACCACCGATCGAGCTGCGCAGCGAAGAGATCGAGGAGATCCTGGGCAAGCCGCCACGGAAACTGGTGCGCTGGGGCATCTCGTTCATCTTCATCGTGGTCACCGTTATCCTTATCGGGTGCTGGTTTTTTAAATACCCTGATGTCATTACGGCAACCGTGGAGGTGACTTCGGATAACCCTCCCGCCTATATCAAAGCAAGGGTCAATGGCAAGATCGAAAAGATATTTGTTCAGGATAAACAGCAGGTCGACAGCGGTGATTACCTGATGATGATAGAAAATCCATCCCGTTACGCCGATGTCTTTGATCTGAAAAAAGATATGATGGCCTTCAGGCCTTTTTTCCGCGGTTTCGATACCTCGGCGGTCAATACCGGCTTATTCTCACAAAATTTTGTGCTGGGTGAGCTGCAGTCCTATTTCAGCACATTTGTCACAAAGTATGAGGATTACATGCATTTCATCATTCTCGATTACAATCATCAGAAGATTCAGTCGATGAAGGAGGAGTTAAAAATGCATAACATGTATTATGACCGGCAATATAAGCAAAAGACCATTCTGGATGAGGATGTGGCGCTCATGGAAAAGGAATACAAAAGGTATGAGCAGTTGTACGACAGCAATGCCGTGTCGCAATCCGAGCTGGAAAAGATGAAAAGTGCTTACCTGAACAGACAGCTGGCTCTGGAAGAAGCCCGCACGAATCTGGCCAACATCAAAATACAGATGTCGCAGCTGGAGCAGGACATCCTGGAGCAGCGGCTGCAGTATGATCAGAAAAACAGCGAGTTACAGCTGGCTCTCAGGGAAGCCTATGAGAACCTGCTTGGCCAGATCGACATCTGGGAGAAGGATTTTGTACTAAAATCGCCTATCCCCGGCATCGTCACCTTCAACAAATACTGGAAGGAAAACCAGAACGTGGAAGAGGGTGAAGAGGTGATGGCCGTCGTTCCGGCGACGGTCAGCCTGCCGATAGGCAAGCTTGAGCTGAGCACGAGAGGTGCCGGTAAAGTGAGGGTGGGTCAGAACGTCAACATCAAGTTCGACAACTATCCGTACATGGAGTTCGGTATGGTGCGCGGCGTCATCGACAGGATCTCACTCGTGCCGTCGGACAAGGATTTTTACCTGGTGGAGGTCACCTTCCCTGACGGTTTAAAAACGAACTATGGCATTCATCTCCCCTTCAGCCAGAAGATGATAGGCCAGGCCGAAGTCATCACCGACGAGATGCCGTTGCTGGTAAGGATCATACAGCCCCTTAAGTCGCTCATCAAAAACAAGTCGTTCAGAAACGTGCCGGCACCCGCTGCCGCTTCATGACAACACCATGGATACGCTGAACCTGCCTTCCTATCCTTATAAGACCAGGGAACATGACGGCAAGACCGAGATCTTCGACACGGTCAGGAGAAAGTACGTCGTGCTGACCCCCGAGGAATGGGTACGGCAACATTTCCTGCATTATTTGATCCGGGAGAAAAAAGTCCCGGCGACGCTGATAGCGGTTGAGAAGACCATGACCATCCATCGTCTGGCCAAGCGGACCGATATTGTGGTGTATGATCACCGGACCAGACCGCTTCTGCTGGTCGAATGCAAGGCACCGGGGGTAGCCATCACACAGCAGGTGTTCGACCAGGTCGTCCGTTATAACCTGATCATCCATGCCGCCTATATTGTGGTGACTAACGGGATGGATCATTATTGCTGCAAAATGGACTATTCCTCGCAGAACTATACTTTTCTGAAAGAGATCCCTGTTTATGATGCCCTGTGAAAGCCATCAGATATCCTTGGTCAGCTCCAGAAAACGCTTGTATGGTATGGCCGCCAGGCTCTCGGCATGAAAGGCACCGTTGGCCTGACTGATCATCGACACCTTGGCAGCCGTTTCCTCATCAGGGGCTTCATAAATATCCAGAAAATCATACTGGCCGAGGATGGCATAATGAGAGATAAATTTAACATCAGGACATTTTTTCTTTACCTGGTCGAGCCAGTTCCGGCCTAACTTGGCACGCTCTTTCATCCGGCTGAGGACTTCAGGCGATAATTTAGTCAACAGGATGTACGTTGGCATAACACCTCCTTTTTTAATGATCTTACCAAGATAACAAAAATATTGGCATCTTCGCTGACGCGGCATCATTTAATTCGATGATTTTCTTTTGACATCCTGATAACAAATCTTTTAATTCGATCAAAAAATATTTTATTTCTGAAAAAATTTTAAATTTGCAATGCCTTAAATGTGTGTAAATATGAAAAACACCATCATTCAGATCGCTCTCTTTATCGTCATAGTCGTGCTGGTCTATCTGATCTATCAAAGCATCATGCAGCCTGTCCGGTTTAACAGGGCAAAAGATGAACGTACGGCCCAGGTTGTGGCACACCTGAAAGACATACGTGCTGTGGAGATAGCCTATAAATCCATCTACGACAAGTATACGGCGAGCTATGATACCTTGCTTGGCTTTATCAGGCATGGTCAGATTCCTGTAGTGAAGATGGTGCCTGACCCCAACGATACGACCTTTACCAAGACCATCATGGATACCACCGGTTATGTCACCGTGTATGATTCGCTCTTCGCCAGGCAGCCAGGATTCAAGATCGACAGCCTGCCTTATATCCCGCATTCCGGTGGCAATAAATTTAATCTCCAAGCCGGCGAAATCGAAAAAAGCCAGATAATGGTGCAGGTGTTCGAGGCGTCGGCACTGAATGACCAGTTTCTGAAGGGTCTCGACAGGCAGTTGATTAATAACCTGAATGACCTGCTGGTGTCGACTGACCGTTTCCCTGGGTTGAAAGTCGGATCCATGCTCGAACCGACCACCGACGGTAACTGGGAGTAGAATTATATTCGTTGTCATGCCGGATACGCTCATCTCTGAGTTTTTCTTTTCCGATGAATCCCTGAATAAAGAAATCACATCTGCATGCCGTCTGGCGTTGCAGGTTTCTGACGAATGGCTTTATTATTCCGTTCGCCATGATGCATTAAACAAGTACCTGGCCCTGGGCCATGTTCCTCTTGTACCCGGGAGCCCTGATGATCAGGCCGCACGGCTGGCACAGTCCGTCTCAAAGAATGAATGGCTGAGGCAACCATACCTTTCGGTCAGTATCATCCTTGAGAGCCCCAAATCAACACTCATTCCCGAGGCTTTAGCCGACAATGACAAGATGGGTCAGTACCTGCGGTTCAACCATCCTGTCAATGACAATGAGGAGATCCTCGCCGACCGGCTGCCTAACCTTCAGGCGTATAATATTTACGCTTATCCTGCCGCGACCATCGGACAACTGAAAGAACTCTGGCCTGCCGCACGTCTCAGCCACCTTATCAGCTCCCTGATAGAGGTGCTCCTTATCAGATTTAAACATGCCGGAGGCGGCGACAGAGTATATGCCAATGTGCGGCCCCACTGGATCGACATGGTCTACATGCTGGATGACCGCCTGGTTTTCTGCAATTCGTTCAGATACACTTCCCCCGAAGACCTTCTTTATTATGTCATCTTTGTGTATGAACAATTGAAGCTGAATCCTGAGAAAGTCCCCCTGATCCTGATGGGTGAAGCAGAGCGGCACTCGGCTGCCACGGAGCAACTGTCGGAATACCTGCGGTTCGTCGGTTTTATCGGACGCAATGAGGATTTTCACTATAGTGCCGCCTTCGACGCCATTCCGGAACACTGTTTTTATAATCTGCTAAATCTACCTCTGTGCGAATTATAAGCGGTATTTACCGGGGCCGCACCATCATGCCGCCGAAGAACCTGCCTGTCCGTCCCACCACCGACATGGCACGGGAGGGACTGTTCAATATCCTGACCGGTCACTTTGACTTTGAGGAGATCAGCGTGCTGGATCTTTTTGCCGGCACCGGCAGCATATCACTGGAATTTGCTTCACGGGGCTGCCCGCACATCACGTCAGTGGACGTGAATGACCGTTGCGCCGTCTTTATCCGGGCAACGGCGGTACGACTCGGCATAACAGGCATCAGGGTGGTCAGGGCTAACGTTTTCACATTCCTGAAAACGGAGAAAATAACGTATGATCTTATTTTCGCCGACCCGCCTTATGACCTTCCGGCTCTCGCCACACTCCCCGATACCGTTCTCGGGACCGGCATCCTGAACACCGGCGGATGGCTGATCGTGGAACACCCTCGGCAGATAGACTTCGCGGAAGAGAACGGTTTCTTCGATCACCGGCGTTACGGGCAGGTGAATTTTTCCTTCTTTATGTGACACGAAGTTGCAGGTTGCGGGTTGCGGGTTGTAAGTAAAAGATGCCTTATTCCCCAAACTCACCCTCTCCCGACTGACGACTGACGACTGACGACTTAACCATTTATTAACCGGTACAAATCAGATATAGCAGGGATAGCGTCTCATACTGTAAGATTAATACCTTCCGGCACAAATGGCGCGGCATCGCCGCCATACCTGATGATCTCGCGGACCATGGATGAATTGAGCGCCGTATATTCCGGTGTGGTCAGCAGGAACACGGTCTCAATATCAGGCGACAGTTGCCTGTTTATCTGACCGATGCTGCGCTCAAACTCAAAATCGGCCGAGGTACGCAACCCCCGCAAAATGTATCGGGCTCCGGCTTTCTTGCAGAGATTAACCGTCAGACCATCATAGCTCTGAACCGTCACCGAGGGATCGTGTCTGAAGACCTGCCTGATCCATTCCAGTCGTCTCCCGAGCGGGAAAAATTGCTTCTTTTCCGCGTTTCTGCCCACGGCGATGATGATCTCATCAAAGAGGGGGATGGCTCTCCTGACAATGGATTCATGACCCCGTGTGATGGGATCGAAGGAACCCGGAAAGATGGCGACGCGTTTCATGGGGGTGGAATTTTGACTCAAAGATAGTCTTTTTTGCGGAAAGGATCGGATATGGCTGAAATATACAAGCTGCAAGTTAGGAAAAAGGGACTCCATCCACTGAAATAAGAATAACTGAAAAGGGATTCTATACTGCAGGTGGATGGAGTCCCTTTCTGCACTCAGTCCGCCTCTGGCAGACTTCGCCTGTCGACCTGAAGACTTATAGACCTAATAACTGCCAATTGCCAACTGCCGACTGGTAATCTACCGCAAAATAAGCATCTTCTTCGTCAAAACTCTACCATTATCAAGAAGACACTGAACGAAATACAATCCCCTCGGGTAGTCTTCAACATTGATCTGTACGGAAGACATCCCTTCGCATCCGGCCTGCCATACAGCCTGACCCTGGCAGTTGAGAAGCACGATGCTCTTCGCCTGATCGGGCGGTTTGACAATAAGATAGGATGATGATGGATTTGGAAATACCAGGAAATCAGGTTGCGTTGTCACCGATGGTATCTCAACGACCGGTTCAAGAATGATATCAAGATTTGTGGTATATTTTATCAGGAAATCCTCAAATGTACATGATTTGTATTCGGGGGCTTCTGCCGTCACTGTGTAATACCCTCTGTATACGTTTACCTCGTAATAACCTGTGGAATCCGTAACCACTGGTTGAAAACCTTCAACTGTAACCGTAGCGCCTTCAATCGTATGATTGTATGGATCGGTGACATCACCTTTCAGATTTGCCAATTGGTTTGAACGAACCATGATATCATCAATGTTCCAGGTGTTAAGGTATTGATCCAGACCACCATTTACGACAAATCTGATCTTAAAAAATGGATACTGCAAGTAGTCCGTCAGATCGTAATTGAATGTGGCCCATTGCAAGATGTTTTCACCTGTGAATTCATCAAGGGTCACCCAATGGAAGCCACTCCATACATCCACGGTCATTGTTTCAAACCATGCGGCTGAGTTATCGGTTATATTCAGTTTAAACTCAAAATATACCAACTCATAGGGATTATTCATTTTCAGTTGCGGACTCTCGAGGGCAAATGCGTAATTGCCGATCGACGGATCCCAGCTGAAGCCGGCCGAAGGCGACGGATGGCCCTGTTGTTGGTCGATGAACCAGTTACCCGATACAGGAGCGAACGTCCAATGCTGCTGGTCAAATGATGCAGAATCCCAAGTTTCGGTGAAGGGCAAATAAGCCACAGAGCGATCATCCAGGGCAAAATCAAGATGCATCATCCCACTTACGAATTTATCGACCGATTGAGGATGAAATCCTGCAGCTTGAGCGGTGACGGAATAGGTTCTTTGTGAAATATCAGGGATCACATAATCACCATTAACATCCGATGTATCCGCATAACCACCGGGATTGCAGGTGATGATGGCGTTTTCAATAGGGACACCCGTTGCGGCATCGGTTATTTTACCTTGTACTGTTCCGACGGGAGGCACAGCAATTTCTGCGGGCCCGGTCCACCACGATTCACCTTCCTCGTAGACGGCCGACACATAATAATTATGGGTTCCGGGGGCAACGGCCGGGTCGGTATAGAAGGTATCAGGAGCAGCAACAAAATGAATGTTATCTCCATTTCTCCAGATATTATAACCCGACAGTGAGAAACGGTCATTATCAATGAATGTAGTTTGACCGGCAATTTTCTGATTGCCGGTAGTGAAAACTATTGACCCAGTATTTTCTGTTTTGTTTTTTGGCAGGGCAGCCGGAAGAACAGCTGTAGCTTCATTGGTTACCCATCCCTGGAGGTTCCAGTTATAATTCAAACCATAGCTTGATAATGTTTCCCAGGTTTCTCCGCCGTCACCTGACAGCAGGTCGCCCTTCCCTGCTACTGCCGGGCCAGCATCATGACCGGCAGGATATTCGCCCACAGGTTGATCAATGCACTCATAACCGAACCACAGTTCTTGGGTAGCGTCGACCGGAACCGGTGTATCCAGTGTGACGGTATTCCACGAGTCTACAACAACATTGGTGAGAGGTTGGTTAAGAAAGAGGGTACCGGCGTTATCGCCTGCCCAGACCATAAGAGCATACTGTGTGATTTCACCGGCTGGATAAAAAGCTATCTTAGTCAGAGTCAAGCCGTCATATGGCAGTAAGTCTTCCGTGGTCCACCGTGAGGCCACCAGGAAGCTGCCTGCAGACATCAGACCAATAGCAGAAGAATTGGTACCGTCGTCCCAGTGTAGCCAAAGCCCTGTCGATTCGCCCGGCTTGTTCCATGTCAACAACACATCATTACCTTCAAGCAATTCGGCGGTCAGACCGGTAGGTGTCGGTAACTGGGGGCTCACAATGGCTTCGTACGACGGATCGATGAAGCAGCTCTCGCCCATATCCCATACCGCCGTCACATTGTAATAGTAGATGCCGCCCGGCGAGCAATGGTCTATGTATATCTGAGAGGTCCACAGCACGTCGTTCAGCTTCACGTTATCCTTGTATACGTTATAGCCCTTCAACGTAAACCGTGATCTGTCGTCAGTCGTCACATAGTCACCCTTGCCCAAGGGAATATCGCCTGTGATGATGGGTGCTGCCGGCTTCACCGACACCGCCCCGCCCGTGTGGGTGCCATCCACATGCACCGTCTCCGGTCCCAGAACCTGTTCGTCCAGCTGCGGCCCGAACACTGTGGCTCGGATCATATACTGGTCGTACTGGCCCGGACCCCAGCCCATGCCCACGGCATGGTCATAGCTTCTGCCCTGGCCTGCCGCCGACCCGTCGATCCCTGTCGAAGGACAGTTCGGGAAAACACCCAGCTGATAGTGTGCCAGGTAGAAGTCACCGCTGCCAATGGACACGTCCAGGTCGCTGATGTCAAAGTCAACCCAGTAATAATGATCGGGAGTGACATCTTTTTCACCCAATTCCGTCCCCGGGTAGCCGTTGCTGCCGTCATCGTCGTAGATAACGATACGGAACGGGTTCAGAATATCACCTGCCGGCCACGTGCCGTCCCATATATGCATATGGAACTGTCTGATCTCGCAGGGATAGCCTTCCGGCGTGAACCGCACCGCGGTCTCTCCACCCGCATCATACCACTCCATCGCATTATCGGGCGCATTGTTATCATATTTGATCAGGTATTCCACATTCTCGATTCCAGGAGGAGGATCCCAGGTCAGGATCACATCCATGCCGTTCACCGTCCCGGCGAAGTTCTGTGGCTGATTGAAGTAATCGCAGGGATAATAGGTAATAGGAAATTGTAATATTATTGAGGAAAATCCATTAGCATAAACGGCCTGGATGCCCAAAATGTAAAACTGACCAGGAACCAGATCCGTCAAGGTCACGTTTAATTCAGTGATAAATCCTAATAGCATGCCGTCAAGATAGATATTAAAACCCTCCAGGCAGCGAGTCGAGGTACATTTAACCGTATCGGCAACGATTTTAATATCGTCAAGACATATCCCCAATCCTTCGTTATGAGCATTTCCCAGAAATCCGATACGCACGACACCGTCTTCTTCAGGCAATAGAACCTCTTCATGTGTCCATCCTGCTATGTTATCATTAAATGAGGCAAAAGCTATCCAGTCCTGTGAAGGAAAGATTTGATAATATAGCTTTAACTCATCCTGGACCGTGTCATTCGGTTGGGTATGCCAGAATATGAGTCTTGGATTGAATTTACCACTCAGATCGATTTCAGGTGTTATCAGCATGGTTGAAGCCTGGAGACCGCCAAAGGCGGCATTGTACCATCCGAGATGGGCATGGTCAGGCACTCCTGAAGGACTTCCTGTTTGCACCACCCATGACAGAGAGACAGTATCGGCGTACTCCTGGGTCCAACCTTCAGGGATCTCACCACCTTCAAAGTTTTCGGAAAAGACTGTTTCGGGATTACCTGTAAAACAGATGTGTATATTGAAAAGATTTTCAAAGCTGATGTTAGGTGTCCGGCAAATAAGGAACAGTTCCGGGTTCAGGGTGGTGTCATTATTAATGATGATGCTGTCTGCATCGAAAAAATGGTAATATTCCGATTCGATGGTGAGGTCATACATACCGGGGGCAATATTGCTGAAGAATAAGGCTTGTCCGGTCTCTGAAACTGCCTGATAGGCATGGTCGGGATTGTTGTCATCATTTCTCAGTGTGACAAAGGATCCACCCGGATTATCTTCACAGTCCGTCGATAAATGAATGGTGACATCCAGAGTGTTGTCGAGGATGTTTGAAAAGGCAGGGCCGGAGACATTCAATGAATACACGGCCTGCACCGCATAGCGGTATGAACCCGTCTCCGCATAGGTCCAGGTTATATCATAAAAGAATGGATCCAGGATATGGTCTCCCACCAGTGTCCAGTTATCGGGAATGAGTTCATCACCCTTTTGCAACCTGTATATGCTGTAATAGGAAAGGTTCCTCCCGCCGGGATTTGCGGTCGGAGGTTCCGGATTTTCAATCCACGACCGTATCATGATGTCACCTGAAGAGAAAGGCTGCCAGTCTTCCCCGCCGGAAATATCTTTTATATAGCTCCTGCCGTCATTATCCGACAGATCGACAGCAATGGGAGCGCAATCAGGCAGATCACCACCCTGTATCCGGACAACATAGAAATCACCGTTTTCAATGGTGACATCATCGGGAGAAAAATCAGCGTAGACCCATCCGTAGTCAAAAGGTGTCACCTCCGTGACAGCCAGTTCAGTCCCGGGAAGACCTCCCGGGCCATCGTCGTCGTAAAGGGCAACCAAGAAAGGGGTGAAGATATCACCTGGGGGCCAGGTGCCATTATAAATATTGACCTCAGCACTGAGCACATGTGCCGGATAACTGTCTGGTGTAAACCTGACGGCAGCCATGTCACCCGTTTCATGAAAGGCAAACACGCTGTCCGCAATCCCGTCATCATAACCTAATTGGGCGTAATCCAGATAGTTGTACCAGTTGATGAATGCTATGTTATGATCAGGCAGAGCAGAGACATGCACACTCAGAACCGGATATGGGATTTCACGATTATGCCCGGCAGATAAAAAAGGACGGTCACCAGGTGAGGTAATTTCCGCGCTTTTGAGTCCGACAGCATTAGATAATTTTGAATACGCTGATCCGAAAGAAGGCCAGGTAAAGGATAATAGAGCGATTAAAAGGGTAAATACGGAAATAAGCGGAGATCATTTCATAGCAATTGGGAAATAAGACCAATAAATTAAAAATTATCCAATAATTCAATTCTTCAATTGAAATGCTTCATTCATAATATCAACGCATCACGATGATCTTCTTCGTCACCGTCTGTCCGTTCTCCAAAATGCACTGGACAAAATACAATCCCCTTGTATAGCCTTCAACATTGATCTGTAATGAAGCCATTCCTTCGCATCCGATCTGGTGGACAGCCTGACCCTGGCAGTTGAGAAGCACGATGCTCCTCGCCTGATCGGGCGTTTTGACGATAAGATAGGATGATGATGGATTGGGAAATACCAGGAAGTCAGGTTGCTGCATATTGGGTTGAATACCGATTGACAGCTCAAGCTGGAAGTCAAGGGTCGTCGGGCCGGAGATGCTCACATTTTCATAGGTCACGGGCTTGTAATTGGTGGATTCGGCAGTCACCGTATAATATCCTTTGGTAACCGTTAAATCATACCAGCCGGTCGGATCTGTTGTCGCCGGCGGATAACCGGCTGCCGTCACCGTAGCATCCGCAATGGCATTGCCCGATTGATCGGTGACCCTGCCTGAGAGATGGGTTGTGTAATACGACGATACCCTGATGTTATCCAGATGCCATGAATTGGCATAGGATCCTTCTTCGCCCGCAATGGCATATCTTATTCTGAACAAATTGTCGGTGCCAATCACCGGCAGGGTATAACCATAGTGAGTCCATTCAAATACCGAGTCGCTCCTGAATGTTGCCAGGTGGTCCCATGTGAAGTTGTGCCAGTATTCCACCTGCATGGTCTCATATTGGGATGCACCGTTGTCTGTCACTTTGAGGTCGAAGTCCAGATTAAAGTAACCTTCAAAATCTTTATACCAGATATAAGGTGTGACTAAGGCAAAGATGTAACCGGCATTACCTGGTTCCCATTGAAATTCGGCAGATGGTGCAGGATTTCCAGCAGCATTATCAATTGCCCATTGTCCCTGTGCCGGTGCAAAGCTCCAGTGCTGATACTCAAAGCTGGCTTCGTCCCAGGGTTCCGTAAAAGGTATGGTAGCCACATTGTCACTGAAAAGCTGAAAGTTCAGTTCTTTCACCTGGTTGCTTTTTATTTCGATGTTTGTCATGGTCATGGCATGGTAACCGGTTGCCGTGACAGTGATATTATAAAAGCCGGGAGGAATGTTATCAATGTGATAACTGCCGTCAGCTTGTGAGGTCACAGTATAATCACCCGGACTAACCTGGATTTCAGCTTCCTGGACGGGCAGTAATGTCGTAGCATCCGATATATCACCCTGCATGTGACCCTGAGCAACATAGGTGACCGAATCCGGCACCGACGGGAACGATTCGCCGTCATCATAGACCGCCGAAACAGTGTATACATAGGTGTCGGAGAAATAGAGGACATCGGTATAAGTGGTACCGGTTATGATCGTGCTCGTCACCGGAAATTCGTTACGCCAGATATGATATCCGAGTAATTCGGAATTCTGTGAATGGCCTTTTGACGGAGCATTCCATGTGAGCATGACCTTATTCTGGTCGAAGAGTCCTGCATCCAGGTTTAGTGGTACGGCCAATCCTTCACCGGCAATAATTTCAACGGAGGGATAGCCTACGCAACTTTCACCGGCATCATAAACAGCCGTCACAGAATACTGGTAAGTGCCGCCTGGTGACACCGTTTCCGAATAAACCGTATCAAGATAGAGATCGGTAAGTTTCTCGCCATTTCTAAATACATGAAACCCCATGAAAGTAAACCGTTCTTTTCCGTCCTTATCAAAATATCGTGGTACATGCCCGGCCATGATGTTGTCTGCTATATGGCTGGCCGGAGCTTTAAAAGATATGGATTGTGACCCGGATATATTTACATCAGGCGTTGAGGTGACCGTGTCCGGTTCTTCCCTGTCTATCAAAGGGCCGTAAACTGTAGCCCTGATCATGTACTGGTCGTATTCACCCGGTCCCCAGCCCACTCCTGCAGGGTGATCGAAGCTACGTCCCTGTCCTGCTGATGTTTCATCGACAGCGGTGGGCACCGCCTCTGGATAAGTACCCAGCTGGTAATGGGCCAGGTAAAAATCACCGCTGCCGATGGTTACGTTCAGGTCGCTGATATCGTGTTCAGTCCATCCGAAATTGAGCGGTGTCACCTCTTTCGAGCCCAGTTCCGTTCCCGGGTAACCATTGGGGCCATCATCGTCATAAATGACGATCCTGAAAGGGCTCAGCGTCACACCCGGGGGCCAGGTGCCATCCCAGATGTTCATGTGGAATTTTCTGATTTCGCAAGGATAACCCAGCGGAGAGAAACGAACAGCCGTCTCGCCGCCGGCATTATACCACTCCATCGCATTCTCGGCCACACCGTCATCATAACTTATCTGGTACTCCTGGGGTTCGGGACCCGGAGGGGGATTCCAGGTGAGCGTCAATTCCATACCGGATAAACTACCGGCTAGATCCCTGGGAGGAACGAAGTCATCACAGGGGTAATTGGTAAAGGGGAATTGGATTGTTTGCGATACACAATCGGTATATACTGCCGACACCGTTATAATATAAAATTGCCCGGGAATGAGATCCGAAATACAATTCTCGGTTGTGAAAAATGCTCCACCGTTCAGAGTAACATTAAATCCCTCCAGGCAAGGTGGGTTGATCTCATTCTCATATTGTGCGTACAATATTTCAATATCATCAAGACATATTCCTAAGCCTCCCGGATGTGTCTCACCAAGAAATGCGATCTGGTATTGTGCCGACGGTTCGGGAAGGTTTGTACTTTCTTTTTTCCATTCAGGCACATTGTCAATATAAGCTACCAGAGGATGCCAGACACCCATGGCAGATGTTCTATAATATAATTTCAGTTCATCCTGCACACTGTCGGCAGCCTGTGTGTGCCAGAATTGCAGACGGGTGAGATCATAGGAGCCGAGGTTTAATGGTGGGGTGATCAACAGGGTGGAAGCAGAGCTCCCGTAAAAGGTCGCATTGTACTCTCCCGAGTAAGCATTCGGCGGAGATCCTGACGGACTGCCCATGGTGACCACCCAGTTAAGGGTGCTGTCAACGTACTCTTGGGTCCATCCGGGCGGTATAACACCCCCTTCAAAATCTTCAAAAAATACACGTTCATAATTATCATTAGGAAAATAAAAACATACTTTATCTGGATAATCATAATAGATGGATGGAGGAAGACATGCTGTAGGAATTATCAACGGCATAGTTATGTCCTGTAATACTGAAATGTTATGCAGAAAAAAGGACTGCATGCCGGTCATAGTAACTGTCAAATCGTAAATTCCCGGGTAGACATTCAGAAATCTGATGATACCATTCTTGGGTGCAATCCCGTGATAATCATGTTCCGGATTATTGTCCTGATTTTTAATTTCGGCTTCGGCGCCGACTGCAGGTTCCTCACCACCGCACATTCTGACGTTTATGGTAAAATCTATCCCGTTTTTAATCACATTCGAGAATGCGGGGTCGGATTCATTTTCCGGATAGTGTGCGATCACAGCATACCGGTAGTGACCTGTGTCGACTTCCGGCCAGCCGGTATCATAATAAAGGGTGTCGATGACCCCGTCATCCAGCAAAGTCCAGTTCTCAGGCGTCAGTTCATCGCCTGCTTTCAGGCGATAAATCTCATAATAGCTTATATCCCTGTTTTGGGGATTAATTGATTGTGAGCCCGAATACCCGATCCATGACCGTATCATGATGTTCCCTTCCGGTATCTGTTCCCAGTCACCGCCACCGGAAACCTCTTTAATTAAACTTCTGCCTTCAGTTCCCGAAAGATCGACAGCGATGGGGGCACAATCCGGCAGGTCGTCTCCCTGAATCCAGACAACATAGAAATCGCCGCTTTCAATGGTGACATCATCGGGAGAAAAATCAACGTAAACCCATCCGTAATCGAAGGGCGTCACTTCTGCCAGGGCCAGTTCCGTTCCCGGAAGACCACCGGGACCATCATCGTCATAAACGGCCACCTGGAACGGCGTGAGGATATTGCCCGGAGGCCAGGTGCCATCATAGATATTGACTTCGGCGCTGAGGATATGGGCCGGATAGCTTTCAGGAGTAAACCTGACGGCAGCCTTGTTACCTGCCACAGGCCACGCAAACACGCTGTCGGCAGTGCCGTCATCGTACCCCATCAATGTATAGTCTGAAGGGTTGTACCACGTGATCAGGGTGATGTCATGCAGGGTGTCAAGATCAACATGCACACTCAAGGGTGGGTTCTGAAAATCGGTCGGATTGACGGTAATCCTGTCCGGTTGATTACCGGAAGGCGTTATTCCTACTCCTTGTGTGTCATTCGGATTTATCGTCAGTGAGGGAGAGGCACTTGTCGTCGCATAAATAATGGATAACAGAAAGCTCAGAAAGGGTAAACGGCAAAGGTGTAAAATTTTTTTCATAATGGGGCGAATTATTCATGCCAAATATATTAATAAAAATTATTTAATGCAAGAAATTTTTTTGAACAGAGGATTTATTTATCGCACTTGAATGAGGAAACTGTTATAAAAAACAATGACCATAGTGATTAAATTTTGAAAATATTCCAAACCATTTAATATATTTGCACGGGCTTATTCGATTTCTTTACTCGTCATCATAAATTGTGACATCATGGTATACAATGAAGAAGTAGCTGATCAGATAAGCGGTTTTCTGCTGCAGGTCAAAGCCGTCAAATTAAATCCCCGTGAGCCTTTCACGTGGGCTTCGGGCATCCGCTCGCCGATCTATTGCGACAACCGTGTCACCTTATCCTATCCGCGCATCCGGACGTTCATCCGCCAGGCTTTTGTGAGCTTAGTCAGCGGACAATACGGCCCTGTCGATCTGGTGGCGGGCGTGGCTACCGGCGCCATTGCCCATGGGGCACTGGTGGCGCAGGAGATGGGACTGCCTTTCGTCTATGTCAGGTCGGAGAAGAAAAGCCACGGCCTCACCAACGTCATCGAAGGCCATTGTGAAGCCGGACAGTCGGTCGTGGTGGTGGAGGACCTCGTCTCAACGGGCAGCAGCAGCCTGCATGCCGTCGAAGCCCTCCGCAACGTTGAATGTCATGTCAAGGGAATGGCCGCTATCTTTACCTATGGCCTGAAAAAAGCAGAGGATAACTTCAAGAAGGAAAACTGTGAGCTTTATACGTTGACCGACTACCACCATCTTATCCGTAAGGCACTCGAAGAGAATTACATCAGGGAAGAGGACATGGAGGCATTGAAAAAATGGCGCGACGATCCTGACAACTGGTGGACAGGCTCCCGTTAAGATTGCAACCGATTTAGACGATCATTTATGACGACCATCGAGAGCGAAACAATTGTCATTAACTGCTCACAGCCTGTAGTCTTTTTGTTTCTTTCCGATTTCAATCATTTTGAGAATCTGATGCCTGAGCAGATCGTCAACTGGAAGTCGGATGCCGATTCCTGTTCCTTCACCATCCGTGGCATGGCTGGTGTCAGCCTGCGCATCACCGAGCGGCGGCCCTCCACCGCGATCGTCATCGACCAGCAGGGTGCGGCCCGTTTTCCGCTTAAGATGACCGTGCTGACAGATGCCAAAGACGAGGGACAAACGGAAGTACGGATTGTCATCAGTGCCGGACTGAACACCTTTCAAAGCATGTTCATGGTGACCCCATTGACCAACTTAGTCAACATTCTGGTCAACAGACTCAAAGAACTCTGCGAACAAACGCATCTGAAGGGACCAGCTTTATAAATATTCGATCTCCTTCTGCTGGCAGGTCAGTTTTTTTCCTTCCCGTGTCACCAACATGAGTTTACCCCATTTATCCACGCCTGTTATTTTGGCATGGATGATACGGCCGTCATGACGAAAGGCAGAGAGAACACCGCGACGGAATAATTTATTTTGATAGTCCGTGTCGATATGTTCATATTCCAGCTTTTTAAGCTGGCTGTAACGCCTGTCCAGGTCCTCGCAAAGATCGTCAAGGCAACGCTCCAGGTCAAAGTCCTTTCCGGTTATCATTTTTAATGAAACCGGATTGAGCGCATCGCTGATAAATTTCACCTGATTGATATTGAATCCGATGCCGACGATGGAGTGAAGAAACCTGTCGGCCAGGATGGCATGATTGATCAGAATGCCGGCAGCTTTACGGTCGTCGATATAAATATCGTTGGGCCATTTGATGCTGACGGAAGAAGTCAGATGACGGCATGTGAAATCGTACAGCGCCAGTGCGATGGCTTTGTTCAGCTGAAACTGCCTTTCTACCGGCAGGAACTCTGGGTACAGGATGACACTGAACGTCAGGTTGCTGCCGGGCTCGCTCTCCCAGGTGTTGGTGTCCTGCCCTTTGCCCTGATATTGGTTTTTGGCGGTGATGACGGTGCCTTCAGGCGGATGGTCTCGTGACAGCAATATGGCGGCATAGGCGTTCGTCGAGTCGACGGCGTCGAGAACAATCCTGTTATGGCCGATGAGGGGGGGTTGGGTGTGCATGGGATAAGGATGTACAAAGATAAACTATTTTCCCCCTTGTTTGTTCACTGTCATATTATTGACATCGGCTTCTGGTATGGATTTTGATAAGCCTGCACCCCTGTCCCGGCTTCATCCGGTGAACAGGTGGAATGGAAGGATTGAATGACGTGCCAACCCCGAATGAAATATCCCGAACGGTATTGAACAAAATATCTGTGATGAATTAAATAAAAATGATTAACTTTGTATTAAATTGATACTCGTTAGATGGTCAGAAGCAAAAAGAAGGATGAAACTGAAATACTTGCTGAAACCTGTGTGGAGGGGATTTTTAAAAAAAAAGGGAGGAATATCATTGGTCTCAATCTTGAAAAAATACCCAATGCGGTGTCAAAAGTGTTCATCGTTTGCGATGGCACCTCCCGGGCTCAGGTCACAGCCATCGCCGAGAGCGTGGATGAAGAGGTGAAACGCTCGCTGGGATTGGATCCCTGGCACAGGGAAGGTTTCGAAAATGCCGAATGGATTTTGCTTGACTATGTGGATGTTGTCGTACATATCTTTCAGGAAAAAACAAGGGCGTTCTATCGCCTCGAGGAATTATGGGCCGATGCCCTGATCAAAAGATATCATGACACGTCACGGCAATAACTGATAAAACAAGCTTAATACGACAAACCGGACATAATGGCAGACGAGGATAAAAATATACCCACCGGTCCCCCGAAGGGGAAAAATTCCAGGCCACGCTTCAGCTTTTACTGGATCTATGGTCTCTTGCTGGTTATATTTCTGGGAACTATGATCTTCAATTTCCAGGGTAATGTGAAGGAAGTGGACTGGCCTGATCTGCAGAAGATGTTGCAGGACCAGGATGTGTCGAAGATCGTGGTGATCAACAAGGAATATGCGGAGATTTACATCAAGAAAGAGAAATTGTCGGAGCCCAAGTACAAAGATCTTAAATCGACCGGCCTCGGCGGAAATAATTACCAGTATAAATACGTCATCGGCTCCATGGATGCTTTCCTTGGCGAGATCAAGGATGCCCAGAAGGATGTTGCCAATCCCATTTATCCCACTTATAAAACCAAGCGTAACTGGGGTGGCGATATCCTGGGATGGTTACTGCCTATCGGTCTGCTTGTGCTGGCATGGATCTTCATCATGCGGATGATGAGCCGTGGTGCCGGCGGCGGTGGCGGACAGCTCTTCAACATCGGTAAATCAAAGGCCAAGTTGTTCGACCGTGACACCTCGGTGACCGTTAACTTCAATGATGTAGCAGGTCTGGAAGAGGCTAAGCTGGAGGTGATGGAGATTGTGGACTTTCTGAAAAATCCGGCGCGTTATACGGCTTTAGGCGGTAAAATACCCAAAGGGGCCTTGCTTGTGGGCTTGCCGGGCACTGGTAAGACGCTGCTTGCCAAGGCTGTGGCGGGCGAGGCTCAGGTGCCTTTCTTTTCGATCTCGGGCTCCGACTTCGTTGAGATGTTTGTCGGCGTGGGCGCCTCGCGTGTGCGTGACCTCTTTAAACAGGCTAAGGAGAAAGCACCCTGTATCATCTTCATCGATGAGATCGACGCCATCGGCCGGGCACGGGGCCGCAACCCCCTCACCGGCGCCAATGATGAACGTGAGAACACCCTTAACCAGCTTCTCACCGAGATGGACGGCTTCGACACCAACACAGGCGTCATCATCCTGGCCGCCACCAACAGGGCCGATATCCTTGACAGGGCATTGATGCGTGCCGGACGTTTCGACCGGCAGATATACGTCGACCTTCCTGATATCAGGGAACGGGAAGCCATTTTTAAGGTGCACCTCAAACCGATAAAAATCGATCCGACACTGGACATCAGCTTTTTAGCCAAACAAACCCCCGGTTTCTCCGGCGCCGATATCGCCAATGTGTGTAACGAGGCTGCTCTCATCGCCGCCAGAAAAGGAAAGAAAGTCGTCGACAAGCAGGATTTCATGGACGCCATTGACCGTATCGTGGGAGGTCTGGAGAAACGCAGCAAGATCATCACACCTCAGGAAAAACGGGTGATCGCCTTCCATGAGGCCGGACATGCGTCGGTGAGCTGGCTTCTCCAGTATGCACACCCCCTGGTCAAGGTCACCATCGTGCCGCGAGGCAAATCACTGGGCGCCGCCTGGTACCTGCCCGAAGAAAGACAGATCACCACCTTCGAGCAGATGTACGATGAGATGACAGCCATACTCGGTGGCAGGGCCTCGGAAGAGGTCAACTTCGGCAAAGTGTCGACAGGTGCACTCAACGACCTCGAAAGGGTCACCAAACAGGCCTATAACATGATCGTTTATTTCGGATTGGACGATAAGATAGGTAACATCTCCTATTATGATTCAACAGGACAACAGGAATTTTCACTCACAAAACCCTATAGCGAGAAAACGGCCGAAATCATCGACGAGGAGGTCAGTAAACTTGTGGAGAAGAGTTACAAGAGAGCTGTCGACCAGATCAAAAAACATAAGAAACAGGTCGAGAAGCTGGCTCTGAAGCTTCTCGAGAAGGAGGTCATTTTCACCGAGGACCTTGAGAACATCTTCGGTAAAAGGCCCTGGGGAAAGAATGAACCACAACCAGCAGCAGCCGGTCAGCAGGAGCAGGACAAACCTGCTGAAAAGGATAAAGAAAATGATTCCGGTACCGACAAAGGTGGCAGTGAAGGCTCCGGCCAGGAACCCGTAGTGGATTCGTTACCCGTCTCTTAATTACCATCACATGGAAGAAAGCACCTCGAAAGAGAAAGTGTTGACGCGTATACGTAATGCCCTCATCACCAAGACAGGCAGTCCTTTCACTTCCGCCGATATGGACACCGCCGTTTACCACCCCGTGGAAGACCCGCCGGAGATCACCTTCGCCGAGGAGTTCATTAAGGCCTCAGGCAAGTTTGTTTACTGCCAGAATGAGGAGGAACTGGTGCAGAACCTCAATTTGGTTCTGGATGAGATTAAGGACCGGAAGATATTTTGTCTGGAGGAAAAGATCAAAGGTTTTCTTGCCAGGACCCGTCATTCTTTCAGCGGGGATCCACAGGATTTCCCTGACACGACGGTGGGCATCACGGGATGTGAATATCTGATCGCGCGGCTGGGCAGCATCATGGTCTCATCACGGCAACTGTCGGGCCGCCGGCTGAATGTCTTCCCCCCCGTCCATATGGTCATTGCCTTCACATCACAACTGGTGCCGGACCTGAAACAGGCCTTTCAGCAGATGAAAACGCGTTATGGTGATAACTTGCCATCGATGATCACAGTCATCACCGGTCCGAGCCGGACAGCCGATATCGAGAAGACACTGGTCGTGGGCGCCCACGGCCCCCGCGACCTTTACCTCTTCATGGTCGATGACAAATAATGAGACTTTTTGTCTTTGCCATTCCGTTTTTGGATATTTCAACTAAAATCCTAATTTTGTATCTTTAGCAGACCGAAATAATATAACACCCGGAATTGTTCATGGATCCGAACTGGATGAAGGTTTACAGCTCCAATCAGCTCTGGCAGGTGGAATTGATGAAAGGCCTGCTCGCCGATAACGGTATTGAGAGTATCATTGTCAATAAAAAAGATTCATCCTATCTTTTCGGTGAAATTGAACTTTATGTGAATGTCGAGGATACTTTCGCGGCCAAACAAATCATTATTAAGAGCGAACGTGGGTAACTTTCTGACCAGAACCATCACCGGCATACTTTTCGTCATCGTCGTTATCGCCTCCGTCATCTGGAAACAGATTGTCTTTTCATCGCTCTTCCTGGTCGTCACCATGGCCGGACTGCTTGAGTTTTACAGGATCGCCGGCAACAATAACAGCCGCGCCGTCAAAGTTCTCGGAGTGACGGCAGGCCTCGTGCTGTATGTCACGGCCGCATTGGTGGCCAACGGACTGGCCGGCATCAGGATCCTGGTCATTAACGTGGCCGTATGCCCGCTCATATTGATTTATAGTTTGTTCCGGCGGACATCGGTTCCGTTTTCCGACGTGTCGGTCATCCTGCTCGGCGTGTTGTACGTTACTTTGCCCTTTGCCCTGTTTAACTTTTTTTTCAACCCGGTAATGGCTCCCGGGGGATTTTATTATGAACTGGTGCTGGGATTTTTTGCCGTGATGTGGATCAACGACACCGCAGCATACCTCGTGGGTATGGGTGTCGGCAAACACCCGTTGTTTAAAAGAATATCCCCGAAGAAGACATGGGAGGGAAGCATCGGCGGACTGATTTTCGGGATCATCACTGCCTGGGTTTTATCCCGTTTTTTTATCCGGCTTACATTGCCACAATGGGTCATCTACGCTGTGATTATCATGGTGACCGGCACCCTGGGCGACCTTGTGGAGTCGATGCTGAAACGCAGTCACCGGCTTAAGGATTCAGGGAAGATACTACCCGGGCACGGGGGAATTCTTGACCGTTTTGACGGTGTGTTGATGGCCGTTCCGTTTACATTCCTATATTTGTTGTATGTTTTTGGCGTTTATTAAACAATGACCATTCATAAAGAAGGCTTTACGATCATTTTTGGCATTCTGATCATATTGGTATGCATACTGGTGGTGCTTAATATCTTTTTCCCTCATCAGACCTTTATTCACTACATACTTTATCTGGCGGCCTTGCTGTTTTTCTTAGCCGTGGTGCGGTTTTTCAGGAATCCCCACCGGCCTGTCGTCCCCGACGACCATCTGATCATCAGTCCTGCCGACGGCCTGGTAGTGGCTGTCAAAGAGGTGGAGGAAAAGGAATATTTTAAGGATAAAAGGATCATGGTCTCTGTCTTCATGTCATTATTCGACGTCCATGTTAACTGGTACCCTGTTTCAGGGAAAGTCAAATACCTGCGGTATTACCCCGGACGATACCTCTTTGCCTGGAATCCCAAAGCATCCCTTAACAATGAACGCAACACATTCGTCCTGGAAAATCAGAAAGGGCAGGAGGTGATGGTCGTCCAGATAGCCGGCACCGTGGCCAGACGGATTGTGTATTACACCGCCATGGGACATGAAGTGACACAGGGTGACGAGATAGGGATCATCAAATTCGGGTCACGCGTCGATCTTTTTCTTCCACTTGATATGCAGATTTGTGTCAAATTAAAGCAAAAGGTCAGGGGAGGGGTGACGGTGATCGGGAGACTGGCTGATTAAAGTCTGCAGGTCTTCAGGTCTTTTAGTATCTGCAACCTGTAACCCGCAACTTGTAACCCCGCCGCAGGCGGAGCGAAATCGGGATCGGCGGGTTAAGTTTTCATACTCTTTAGAAATTATATTTCCAGTTTTTTTGTTTTTTTATTTTTCTGTTATATTATTGCAATATCAAAATGATATTATCAAAGTATCACACTTAAACTTTACATTTATGGAAACTGTTACCACTAAAGAAAAGTTGTATTCACCCATGTCGGGTTACATTGGCCTTGTCATGGTGCTTCTGCTGATCGCCTTGCCCGTTCTGGGGCTCATTTTTTACAGGTGGATGTGGCTCATCGCCATCCTTGTTGTCGGCGTCTTTTGCATCGGGGGATTTCTGGTGGTCAATCCCAACGAATCATCGGTGCTGGTTCTTTTCGGCAAGTATGTCGGCACCGTAAAAAAGAACGGATTTTTCTGGGTTAATCCCTTTTTCGCCAAGAAGAAGATCTCGTTACGGGCGCGCAACCTCAACAGCGAGCCCATCAAGGTCAACGACAAGATCGGCAACCCGATCATGATCGGCATCGTGCTGGTGTGGCGTGTCGACAACACCTTCAAGGCCGCTTTTGCCGTCGATGACTACGCTTATTTTGTGGAGATCCAGAGTGAGGCGGCCATCCGTAAGCTGGCCGGGCATTACCCCTATGACAACTTCGAGGATCACCAGGCGGAGATCACACTGCGTTCGGGCGGTGAGGATGTCAATAAAGTGCTGGAGGAAGAGCTGACGGAGCGCCTGGCCATTGCGGGCATAGAGGTCATGGAAGCCCGGATCAGCTATCTGGCGTATTCGGCCGAGATCGCCGGCGCTATGTTGCGGCGCCAGCAGGCGGTGGCGATTATCGCGGCCCGGACTAAGATCGTGGAAGGCGCTGTGAGCATGGTGGAGATGGCCCTCGAGCAGTTGTCGTCCAAGAAACTGATCAACCTCGACCATGAGCAGAAAGCCGCCATGGTCAGCAATCTGATGGTCGTCCTGTGCTCCGAGCATGAAGCCAGCCCTGTCATCAACACGGGCACATTACGTCAATAAATTATGGCCGAAAGAAAACCTTTTGTTCTCAGGCTTCCCCCGGAGGTGATGCAAGCTGTCGAGAAATGGGCTGCCGACGAGTTCCGCAGCATTAATGGTCAGCTGGAATGGATCATCGCCAAAGCATTGAAAGAAGCGCGGCGTTATCCTAAAGATAAAACAGAAGAGTGAGGCAGTCAAAGGGAAGGTCTGTCATGGCCATCGTTTTCCCTGCCAGGTGTTGCGTTCTTCCAGGCGTTTCTCTATCATCGCCAGCACCTGATCATAACGCACCAGGCCCCAGCCCGGGCCGGCCAGATAACGCGGCGGCATCTCGGCGGCAAAGCGCTCGATCATGATGCCTGGATGGAGACGCTCGGTGAAATCGATGATGAAGTCGATGTATTCATCCAGACTGAAGAGATGGTAACTCTCCGGGTGGTTTGAATAATCCAGGGCTGTGGCGGTGTTTTTTACGATGAGCAGCTGATGGAATTTGATGGTGGTCAGGGGCAGCTGCGAGACGGTAGCTGCTGCTGCCAGCATCTCTTCTTTTGTTTCACCCGGAAGACCGAATATCAGGTGAGCACCGGTCATGATACCCCGGGCTGCTGTGCAGGTAATGGCTTCAACCGACTGCTCATAGGTATGGCCACGGTTCACTCTCCTCAGGGTCCTGTCGTAACATGATTCGATGCCATATTCCACGATAACGGTGTATTCCTTGGCAAGCTCCTGCAGATAATCCAATATCTCATCCCCCACACAGTCGGGCCGTGTACCCAGCACCAGCCCCGTGACACCGGGGTAGGCCAGCGCTTCCGCATATTTTCTTTTCAGCTCTTCCAGGGGGGCATAGGTATTGGAATAGGGCTGGAAGTAAGCCAGATATCTGTTGGCACGACGGTAGCGGCGTGAATGAAATTCAATGCCCTCGCGGAGCTGACGGGTGATGGATTTACCGGGGTTACAGTAAGATGGATTGAAAGAATCGTTATAGCAATAGGCACATCCTCCCATGCCCATGGTGCCGTTACGGTTGGGGCAGGTGAAACCGGCATCGACGGTCACTTTCTGTATTCGCTCACCGAACCTGCCGCGCAGGTATTCCGAAAAGGCATTATAACGGCGTTCATGGCCCCAGGGATATGTCATGTCTCTGCTTCTTATAGGATTGACCGCACAAAGGTACAATCTGTTTTAGATGAAAAGAAAAAAGAGTCCAAACGGCAGTCCGCACCGTTAAATGTATCCTGCAACCGTAAAAGTATCAGCTTGTTGTCGCTCTTTCGAGAAGCCGTAGTATGGAGAAAATAAAGATAGCCGATAGAATGGTTAAGCCGACCAGCAGCATGAAGAACTGCCACAGCTCCCATTTATCCCAGAAAGGACCGATGAAGCCGGCCATCAGGTTACCTATGGCTGTTGCGCCGAACCATCCGCCCTGTGCCAGGCCTTTGAATTGCGGCGGCGCCACTTTTGACACGAATGAGATACCTATCGGGCTCAGGAACAGCTCGGCCACGGTCAGCGTGAAATAGGTCCCTATCAGCCAGTAGGGTGAACGGAGAACGTCAGAAACACCTCCCTGCTGTTGCAGCTCATGAGGGCTGATCAGCCGGCGGGAGGCAATGACCATGATCAGAAAACCCACGGCAGTGATGATCATACCGATGCCTATTTTTTTGGGCGACGAGGGCTCCTTGCCGTGTTTTTGCATATAACTGAAAAGACCGACGATGACAGGTGTCAGGAAGACGATGAAGATGGGGTTGAACTGCTGGTAGATCTCCGGTGAGATCTCGTTGCCTTCGGGTTTCAGCGCTGAGATAGTGAAATAAGCCACCACCGCGGCACCCGCAGTGACCAGTGCGCCTATGACCCTCGTTCGTATGGAATTCTTTCTGCCAACCATCAGGATGATTCCGACCAAACCGATGAGCAGTGGCAGAAAGGTCGACAGGTTGAAAAGTATGGCCGTCCCTTGTGCCGCAGATCCCACGGTGTAGTCCCGGGCAAAGATGGTCAGCGAGAAGCCGTTCTGATGAAAGGCCATCCAGAAGAACATGACGACGAGGAAGACCAGACCCAGGGCCACCAGCCTGTCCTTGATCTGTTTGGATGTCAGCTCCACCAGGTTGGCGGCTTTGGCAGCTTTCTGCTGCTTGTGTGTGACATCGGCGTGTTTGTAATATTTCCTGAATCCGATAAAAATGAGCAGTGAAGCTATCATGCTGACGGCGGCGACAGCGAAGCCTGCATTATAGGCTGCGCTCAGACCGCTGATGTACTGATTGCAGAAATCGGCCAGGGTGGTGAAATGAGGCCCCATCTGAGCATGGGCAAACTGCTCAAGCTGACCGGTATTCTCAAGCGTCCCGTTTAAGAATTTATGGGCCAGGTCGGGGATGGCTTTATCGTATGCGAGGCCTTTCATGCCCAGGATCCAGCTGCGCATGCCACGGGCCGCACTCGGCGCGAAGAAAGCACCTATATTGATGCCCATGTAAAAAATGTTGAAGGCCGAATCACGTATCTTGGCATATTTGGGATCATCATACAGGTTACCGACCAGCGCCTGCAGGTTACCTTTAAACAGGCCCGTACCCAGCGAGATGACCGCCAGGGCGGCGTAAATAAACACTTCTCCCATTCCCGGCACCGCCAGCAGGAAATAGCCGATGAACATGATGATGGTGCCGAAAATGATCGTTTTACCATACCCCAGCACCTTGTCGGCTAAAAAGCCTCCCAGCAACGGCATAAAATATATCCCGAAGAGGAACAGGCCGTAAACATGTCCCGTCTCGGCTGTCGACCAGCCAAACTTGGCCTGGAGATAGAGAACAAAAATGGCCAGCATGGTGTAATAGCCGAAACGCTCGCCCATGTTGGCGAAAAAGGCCACAAACAGACCTTTGGGGTGTCCTTTAAACATATGATTTCGTTTGGTTTGGGATTAATAATTCAAGTCATGGAATTGTATACAGCGAGGAAGCAAGATGCTTCGACCTTCTGTGATGCAATGACAAAAATAATTAAAAGTTGGTGTTTTGCAAATTCTGAAAGATTTAGTCAGAAGGTTGCAGGTTGCAGGTTACAGGTTACAGGTTACAGGTTAAAGATACCTGAAGACCTGAAGACCCGTAGACCTGAAGACCTGTCGAACTGTTGACCTGGAGACCTGCTGACCTGCTTTGGCTGCCAACTTCCGAAGGATAAGCTTTTCTCGTACCTTTGATGTAATAATTATCATCATCAATCGTCTTGTCAAAGTATGAGCCCTGATGACTTTCAGAAAGAGGTACTCCCACTGAAGAACAAACTGTACAGGTTTGCTTACAGGCTTCTCAATCACCGCGAGGAGGCGGAAGACATGGTACAGGAAGCCATCATCAGGCTGTGGACAAAACGTGACGATCTGGGAAATTACAACAGCATAGAAGCTTTAGCCATGACCATCACCAGAAACATGTGCCTGGATTTTTTGAAATCGGCCGGACACCTGACTGCCGGCGAGGAAGATTACCCTGCTGCCGGCAATCATGCCACCCCTCACCAGATCACCGAGATGAATGATACCATCGGGCTGGTGCACCGGCTCATCAATAGTCTGCCCGGCCGGCAGAAAATAATTATCCACCTGCGTGATGTGGAAGGTTATGAATACGAAGAAATCGCCGCCATCATGGATATGAACCTCAATGCCGTCAGAGTAAGTCTCTCCAGGGCCAGAAAACGGGTACGCGATGCCCTGGTTAATGCCAACAGTTATGAACTACGCACAAATTGAACACCTGCTGAACAAGTATTTCGAGGGGGAGACATCCCTTGCCGAAGAACGGCAACTGCATGACTTCTTTTCAGGTGATAGCGTCCCGCCTCATCTGAAAGTCTATGCCCCCCTCTTTCTCTGGTCAAAGGAAGCTGCCGGCGACGGCATCACCTCAAAGGATTTCGATGCCGCGGTGACCGGAAGACTGAAAGATACGGCCCGGCCAACACCGAAACGCCTGCACCTCCGCTTCCATTGGTACATGATACCGGCTGCCGCTGCCGTCATCCTCATACTGGTCGCTCTTTTCATGCCGGCAGAGAAAGTCCCCCTCATGCGCCTGTTCTCCTCGAAGATGACCGACACCTTCGACAACCCCAAAGAAGCCTATGCAGCCACAGTGAAAGCCCTGCTGATGGTATCGGAGAAACTCAATACCGGCACCTCCGGACTGCAGGGATTGTCGGAATTCAATAAAGGAATCAATGACGCTTCCAAACTCAATACGATGAATACAGGCCTCCAGGAGGCTGCTAAAATAGATATCATGAATACAGGCCTGAATGAAGTGGCCAAGATATCACATCTCGATGATAATAAACAAAAAAATTGACATCCTTAAACAATAACCATCATTATGAAAACAAACATCCTGAAATTGTCTCTCGTTCTCATGGTTTGCATGCCGCTGATGCTTTCGGCACAAAAGAATCCCATGGACATCCTCTTTGAGAAGTACGCCGGCAGGGAAGGGTTCACCTCCGTGGCCATCTCAAAGGATCTGTTTCTCATGTTCAACGACATTGACACCGCAGGGAATCAGAATCTTAAAGATTTTCAGAACATCGTCGGCAAGCTTGACGGCCTGAAGATACTGTCGTATAAACCGACTTGCAAGGACGACAAGTTCAACTTTTACGATGAACTCACGAAAACTTTCCCTATGGCAGAATACACCAACCTCATGGAGGTGAATGAAAGCAATGAGAACATCAAGTTTTACGTAAAGAAAAGCGGTCCCAAGATCAGCGAGCTGCTTATGATCGTGAAAGAACCCGATGAAACCACCGCCCTCAGCATCACAGGTGAAATCAACCTCAATTCCATCTCCAAGCTGGGCAAGACGATGCACCTCGAAGGCATGGAGAACCTGGAAAAGATTGAGGAAAACCAGAAATAGCCCCATCACTTACAGCCTCCAGCGGAACTGCAATTTGATATCGGTTTTTGCAGTTCCGCTGATCTCATCCAACCCTGAGCTTACGGAAGACTTATTCAGATAATCCGTCCGTGTCAGGCGCACCCACAGATCCATATTTTTTGTGATCCCGGCACGCAGCAACAGCAGGATGCGTGTGCCGCGGTCAAAATAGGACGGTGCTGACGAAGCGTACAGCACATCGTTCTCATAGCAATAAATACGGTCGTCATAGCTGCCCGTGTCGAAGAGAGCATACCTGAACGTCACCCCCACCTTTTTCTTCATGGCTTTAAAGGTGGCCTCCTGGAAGAAGAGATAACCGCATGTCCTTAATCCAACCGCTCTTTTATTCAATGCCCATTCCATCCTGCTTTGAAATTTCACGAGATGCAGGAGCTCATAGGTCAGGTTGAAACGGATATGATCTTTCAGTGATGGTTCGGGCCGGTTGATGTCAGATGGCAGCTCCTGTGAGTCGGCCGGAGCGTATTTCTCGCGGAACAGGAGATACATGGATGCATGGCCTGAGGGTTGCCAGTTGATCTGACACGAGTATTCATGACCTTGTGAGGGCGCGGTCACGGCATATTTCAACCAGGGAAAACGGTAGATGTCGGCATAAGCTTGCAATGACACATCACCGGACACTTTGGCCGTTATGGCCATGAATATCCCTTTTTCATTCGCGTTTTCACTGTTGGCTCCCAGAGCCTGGCACAGGAGGTCATGATAAGCGGGAGGGTAGTTTCTGTAGATGAGCGTCCACGACAAGTCGGCCAGAGGCTTGCAACTGACGCCGGCGATGGCCGCCACGGCGCCGTTGGCGCTCAGGGCTGCCTCACCGAAGAGGTTCAGGAAACGGCCTGTCATCCTGGCATCAACACCGGCATTGGTATTTGAACGGCCTGCAAAACCGAAGTGATCATAAGGTGCATCCTGTTTTCTCAGGTCGGCATCCCATAAACTTCTGTAAACCGTTGCTCCGATCTCGAACCATGACTTCTTGAGGCTTACATGGCCGCCGTAGATGCTCTCTTTTACCAGGCCTTTCTTCAGTATTTCACTGGCGGTGCGGTGCAGGCCTGTTTCCGTCAGCGACGAGACTGACAACAGGCTAGAGTCCACAGGATCGTAACGGCATCCCGAAGCATCACGGTGGCGGTATGAAATGAAAGCCGTCAGCTCCAGCGGTCCCAGGGCGGCGGTGGCCGCCACCCCCCGCATGAAACGGCACTCACTGGTGCCGCTGTGGGTGTAGATGCCCCGGGCCGCACGAATGCCCTGCGAAGCCTCCAGCCAGTTACTGAAACGGGTGCCGGTGGAGATGGTCAGACCCTGGCCGAAATCAACCTGGTAATCACCGGCAATCAGCCTTTTCAGCGGACCAAAACGGTTCAGTTGAAGAAAAGCCGAGTAGAAATCGAATCCCTGTTTCTGTGATCCTTTGAAGAATTCCTCTCCGGCATCTTTCTCAGCCGATACGCCGGCCTTTATCCGGTCAAAGACCTGAAAACGGTACCTGACCAGAAGATAGCAGGGACTGCCGGGATAACGTGTTCCGGAGGCCGTGCCTTCAGCATCGCCGGAGGAGGCATGGTAACCTATTGACCGTTCCAGGGTTCCTGACATCCTCATCAACATCTCCTGGCGGGCCGCTTTCAATAAACGCTTCAACGGGATATGATCCGTTTCGATGTCATTGCCGGAGGATACGAGTGATTTGATCCGGTCAACGGTAGCCGAATCAAAAGCGTCGATGAGCGGCAGCTCGTAAATTGATAGCAACGGGCCATAACGTTTACGGTAACGCACCAGGTTTTGGATCTGCCCGTCGGTCAGACCGAGTATATTTCGCAATGCCTCTTCATCCGCCGAGTTTAGTGAAATGGACGTATGAGGTTGGATACCTGAAATGAATGGGAGGTCGATTTCCTCTTCTGTGGATGGTGACTCTTCGGCAATCCTCTCGATGACCATTTGCATGATGTCGGATGGCCCGGCATCAATCCCGGCAGTATCCTGGGCCATAGGGCCTATGACCGGAGTGAACAGGTATGAGACCAGCAGCAGGAGTATTTTCAGAGGCGTCTTTAAAAGATTGACTCCCGTGTATGCGGCTGATGCATTCATCGCATCAGATATTGTATCGACGCCTGCGGGGTGAGGCCCAGTTGCTGATGAAAAGAGGCTGCGAGATCAAAGAGGAGCCTCTTCCAGATAAAGCCGATACCAAAGGTGGTATAAAGAGGATGGGAGCAGAGACCCGTCCTCAGAAAGAAATGATCCAGACATTCATATTCGAGCCCCGCTGTCAGGGTGGCCTGACGGTTCACGTTTTTCCCGGCCTGGGCCACCAGCATGAGTTTTTTCAGGGGGTGATAAGCCAATCCCAATGCGACGGTGGTGTTCAGGTTTTTGGGGCTGCCGGGGTCGAGCCTTGAGGGCAGCGGATCGTCGATGGCGACGCCTATGATGATCTTGCCGGTGAGTTTAGCTCTGAAGCCCACGCCAAAGGTGATCCTGTTGTCAGGACGATGATCTTCACTGACATGGGTGGATAAAAAATCAAACCGCACGCCGGCGGCAAAAAAAGACCCGAACGTTCTGGCATAAGCCAGACCTACACGCCATTCGGCATATTCCGTGAAGCCAAAACGGGAACCTCCCAGTCCCCAGGTACCGCTTTTCAGGGGTATGGACACTGCACAACCTTGTGATGCCAGCTCGCTGAGGAGGAATCTGTTCTCACTCATGACGGCGGCAGTGGTGTGTTTGAGGTCGCTCAGGCTGGAAGGATTGTTGAAGAGCGCCCACCCGTCACCGATGACGGCGGTGGTGTGCCCAAGAGCCGCCGCACACCCTCCCATGCAGACCTGCCCATGGGAAATTCCGAAGGAGAACGGAATAAGAAAAAGGAGGGTTATCAATGGATGATGAATCAAAAAGCCGGCAAAAAACCTCCCGTCCATTTTCAAACCCTCCCGTCTTAAAGATGCTTACCGGTAGTTAATCCAAAAAGGGATTAAAATGTGACCCTCCGGATCAATTTTTATTTCATTTTGTTTAATTATCCCATGGAATGATTCATCAAAAAGAATGTAAATTAGCGGTCATTATGAATGGAAAAAAGATACTGGATTTTCTGAAAGCTTTGGCAGCCAATAATAACAGGGAATGGTTTCAGGCGCATAAAGCTCTTTACGACGAGGTGCGGCATGATTTTGAAAACATGGTCAACAAGGTCATACCGGAGATCTATAAATTTGACCAGGGCATTGGTCTGGTAACGGCTAAGGACTGTATGTTCCGTATTTACCGCGATATCCGGTTCACCAACGATAAGACGCCTTACAAGACCAATTTCGGGGCTTTTATTTCAAGGACCGGACGCCGTGGTTCCAACCCGGGCTATTATATCCATATCGAATATGGCGAATCGTTGCTGGCAGGCGGTGTGTATCTTCCCTCACCGGAGGTGCTGAAAGCCACCAGGAATGAGATCTATTTTAACGTCGATGAATTCAAGTCGATCATTCATGATAAGACGTTTATCAGGTTATTCAGTGAGTTGGATGGCTTCGATAAAATGAAGAAAGCGCCCCGGGAATTTCCTGTCGATTTCTCTGACCTTGATCTGTTGAAGTACCGCAGCCTGTTGGCGGTTCATAACATGACGAATGCGCTGGTGGAGGCGGAAGGCTATATCCCTTATATTGTTGATGTCCTCAAAGCCATGTATCCATTGAATGCCTTTATCACAAGGGCTATCGAGAGATAGGCCTCAGGCATCGATATTGGCATAGCGGGCATTTTTCTCGATGAAATCTCTTCGGGGCGGTACTTCGTCACCCATGAGCATGGAGAATATCCTGTCGGCTTCGGTGCCATTCTCGATGGTCACCTGGCGCAGGATACGGTGTTCGGGATTCATGGTGGTCATCCACAGCTGCTCGGCGTTCATCTCTCCGAGACCTTTGTAACGCTGGATGTGAATGCCGCTGTCACTGCCATTGCTTGACATTTGTTTCACGAGTTCCTCACGTTCTTCCTCCGACCAGCAGTAACGTTCCTCTTTTCCCTTCTTTACCAGATAGAGCGGCGGTGTGGCGATGTAAACGCAGCCATTCTCGATGAGTTCTTTCATGTAACGGAAGAAAAAGGTGAGTATGAGTGTGGCGATGTGACTCCCGTCAACGTCGGCATCGGTCATGATGATGATCTTGAAGTAACGCAGTTTTTCGAGGTTGAGGGCTTTGCTGTCCTCGTCGGTACCGATGGTGACGCCAAGGGCGGTGAAGATATTTTTTATCTCCTCGCTGTCGAAGATCTTATGCTGCATGGCTTTCTCGACATTAAGTATTTTACCTCTCAGGGGCAGGATAGCCTGAAAACGGCGGTCGCGGCCCTGTTTGGCGGTGCCGCCGGCGGAGTCACCCTCCACGAGATAGATCTCACATTGTATGGGGTCACGTTCCGAACAGTCGGCCAGTTTCCCCGGCAGCGAAGAGCCTGTGAGGACATTCTTGCGTATGACCAGCTCCCTGGCTTTGCGCGCGGCATGACGTGCCGTGGCGGCCAGGATGACCTTGTTGACGATGATTTTGGCTTCTTTGGGATGCTCTTCAAGGTAATAGGTCAGCTGTTCGCTGACCAACTGGTCCACGGCACCCATCACATCGGAGTTGCCCAGCTTGGTCTTCGTTTGCCCTTCAAACTGCGGCTCCTGAACCTTCACCGAGATGATGGCGGTGAGGCCTTCACGGAAGTCGTCACCGTTAATATCGAATTTAAGCTTTGACAGCATGCCTGTTTTCTCGGCATAATTTTTCAGTGTCCGCGTCAGCGCCCGCCTGAAACCCGCCAGATGTGTGCCACCCTCGTGCGTGTTGATGTTGTTGACATAGGAGTGTATGTTTTCCGCAAAGGAGGTGTTGTATTGCAGGACAATATCGATGGGTATGTCACCCTTTTCACCCTCAATTATGATAGGTTCGGTGGTGAGCTTCTCACGCGTGGCGTCGAGGTAGGTGATGAAATCGCTGAGACCGTTTTCGGAATAGAAGCTGTCGGATAAATAATTACCGTCCTCGTCTTTTTCACGCTTGTCGGTGATGGTCAGTTTAATCCCTTTGTTCAGGTAGGCCAGTTCCCTGAGTCGGGAGGCGAGGATGTCATAGTTGAACTCGGTCTCGGCAAAGAGGGACGCGTCAGGCTTAAAGGTGACGGTGGTTCCTGTCTTGAGTGTCTCCCCCACGATTTTAACCGGGTACAGGGGTTTCCCGTAGTTATATTCCTGCTGGAACATTTTGCCATCACGGTAAACGGTCACGCGGAGCCATGACGACAAGGCATTGACACATGATACGCCGACGCCGTGCAGGCCTCCGGAGACCTTGTAGGAGCCTTTATCGAATTTACCTCCGGCGTGCAATACGGTCATGACCACTTCGAGCGCCGAACGTTTTTCTTTTTCATGGATGCCGGTGGGGATACCACGTCCGTTATCGATAACGGTGATGGAATGATCGTCATTCATGATCACATCAATGGCGTCGCAATAGCCGGCAAGGGCTTCGTCGATGGAATTGTCGATGACTTCGTGAACGAGATGATGCAGTCCTTTGGTGCTCAGATCCCCGATATACATGGCCGGCCGTTTGCGGACAGCCTCAAGGCCCTCAAGCACCTGTATATTGTCGGCAGTATAATTTTCCCTGGCTATGATGGTTTTTTCTTCATCAGTCATAATCAACAAGTTAGATATATTGAATCAAGGTACGCAAAGATAACAATTTTTTTTGAATAAAATTGTATCAAGTAGTTGAAAAATAAGGGATTTTATCAACAATAAGGGGTTAAAAAACAACGGTGAATAAATGTGATCGTTCCGGGTTAAAAAGCGTAGGAGGCACCGATTAAAAAATTGAATTTCTGGCTCACATAATTATTCCATTCGGCATACCTCACATTTAAAATGTTATTCAGGTCGACGAAGGCAGAGAGGTTTTTAAGGATATGGTATTCGAGTCCGCAGCTTGCGTCAATGAAGCCTTTCAGCTTCCTGGCGACGACGTCACCGGCCGTATTGAATGTCCTGGCATAAGAGGGACCATAGGTTTTTACACCGGCGTATATGAGAAATTTATCCCTGATGGCATAGCTGCCTGTCAGCGAGATGTCGTAGGGACGTGCCTGCCATGGTTTCTGCTCCTTGTCGGTGAAATATTGATAAAGTCCCGCTGACAGCAGGATATGAAGCTTTTCGGAGAGCGAATAGCTGATATCGGCCTTGCCGCAGATCTCTTTGACATCGTCATACACCACTGTAAACTGGTTGTTCAGCTCCTTGTTGCGCACAGTGCTGGTATCGTTGACGAAGAAAGGCATCCGGCTGATGAAGGAACTGGACGCCGACGCATTGTAGTCGACATTTTTCCCGATATGACCGTTGATGCCGCCGTAAAATTTAAAGCGGTCCCTGGTATAGTCCAGGGGTATGGTCGAAATGATGTATGGGTTTGAGTCGCTCAGATTGTAAAAGCTGTTTTTATAAATTTCACCGGAAATTCCTGCGTAAACCTGCAGGATTTCATCCACCACCCTGATCCTTAGTTCGGCCAGGGGATAAAGGTAAGCTTGTGAAGAGGTATCCATCCTGAATGATGCCTTCAGTCCGATGTACAGGGTATATTCATTGAAGGAGGTCTCGAGATAGGGTTGGAGCGAGAAGATACCCGATCCTGACACCGTGAGGCTGTCGACATCATGGTAGTAATCGAAGTCAGCGGTAAGCCCTATTGTTTGTTTGTCGACGGACCGGATGAATTTGACCGCCTTATCCAGTGACAGATCCATTTTAAAACGATGCTCCAAAGTCTGATAACGGTCGGTCAGGTAATGGTAGCCGATACCGATGCTATGGTTCAGCCTGGAAGCATCGGTGTAGTTGCTGGTGTAACGCACACCCGCACCGATATTGATGAAGCGTTGCCTGAGCTGCTCCTCCGACACATCGAAGAGCTCGGCCTTGTTTTGGTCATAACCATAAAAATGAACCACCTGACGGTCAAAGGAGAAGTCGCCTGCGAGGGTATGGTTCTGAAAATAACGTTCGGCTTCCAGCCCGGCTTCATTATTACTGTGGCTGCTGTTGGGATAGCCTTTCATGGCTCCCGATGAAAGATGCCTGAAATGGATACCGAGGCTGTGGGTCGGTGACCGCAGTGTGCCGGCATGGAATTCCAGATAGGGAGTCAGGTAATTGCCGAATCCGAAACGTATGTCATTACGCAGGAGACCTTTCAGCGAATCACCGCTCATCGCCAGGGGGGTGATGGGCTGAAGTTCAAAGGAGGTCGCAACGGGCGTGGAATGGATAGAGTAAAGCGGTTCTTTTTTACTTTGGATGATCTCCGGTATTTTGGGGTTGATGTTTATCTTTGACGCCTCCGAGATGGTCGGATTATAGGGTGCCACCACAGTGATTTCTTCATTGTAAGGCTGATTCTGCGCCATCAGCGGCGTGAAAGGCATCATGCAGACCATCACCGCGGTCATGATCAGCAGCAGCCCGTGTGATTCTTTTTTCGTGATGGTATGATAGGATTTCATCTCTTTCACTTTCTTACGGTTTTGGTCTCAGGGTGTCCTGTGCCTTTTCACCGGCCACGATGGCATCCAGCTTTTGCTGGGCCACACGTTTCAGATCATCACCTTCATAATTATCGATGATGCTTTGGAGTGTCTGTTTGGCCTGAAAGGCATTATCCATTTTTAAATAGTTATCAGCCAGCAGGATGAATCCTCTGGCCACCCAGTAATCATATTGTGAATATTGATTCACCAGTGTGAATGACTCTTTTTCTGCCTCTTTATAATTGCCGTCTTCATACAGCATGTCGGCCAGATCATACTGTGCTTCGGCGGCCATCTCACCCTGGCTCAGCTCGCATGTTTTTTTGAATTCAGCCGAGGCCATGGCATGGTCATTCAGGGCCATGGCGGCGCGTCCCTTGGTGAAATGGGCCTCCACGGCGTCATCGTCGCCTTCGGTGTCCTTCGCCAGGATACGGGTGGCGGCGTCAATAGCTTCCGCATAGTCACCGAGAAGATATTGACAAAGCATCTGTCCCCGCAGTGACGCCATGATATTCGAATTCCTTACCGCTCCCTCACCCAGGTTGGTATAATCATTCAGAGCCCCGTAGTAATCTTTCATCTCAAATCTGATGGCTGCGGCCTTGGCCAGCGCATTCTCGGTGAACAGGGACGGGGGCTGGTTGATGACGAAATCATAGCCCTGCAGGGCTTTTGTCAGGTCATTGGCTTTCAGGGCACATTCGGCCATGTAATACCACGCATTCGTGATAAAGGCACCGGTGGGGAAACGGGTGGCATAGCTTTCAAAACCGGCCGATGCTTTGGCACAGTCACCTTTCATGTACAGGTTCTCGCTGGCGGTATAGGTGATTGAATCCTGCTGGGCCAGGGAGAGATCGGCGAAGGGTAGCTTGTCGGCATAAGCGAAATAGTCATCCACACGGTTCATGTTCACATAGATGTTTCTGAGGCTTTCAAGGGCTTCCTTCGACTCTTCCGAGCCGGGATAGGTCTCGATGACCTTTTTAAGGGTCTGTATAGCCAGGTCGTTTTCGTTGCTGTTGTAATAGATCAGGCCGGTCTTCAGGAGTGCCTTCCTGATATACCTGCCCGAAGGGTACTTGTCGGTGATGGTCTTGAAGACAGCGAGGGCTTTCTCATCGTCATTGAGCAGGAGCCAGGTCATGGCCAGCTCGTAGAGGGCATCCTGAGTGTAAACCGACGTGGGGTAACGCTGCAGGAACGTTTGCAACAGGGACGCTTTCCTGTCAAAGGCTCCCTTGCCGCCGGCAGCCATGGCGGTCTGATAGAAACCGTAATCCGAGCCGGGACCACCACGCTGTACAGCCTGGTCATAATACATCAACGCATCATCGTACTTCTTGTCGATAAAATAATCATCACCCAGACGAAGGAAGGCGTCGGTGACCAGCGCCGGATTATCGGACGGTTTGTCGGTGAATCTCCTGAAATAGACGGCCGACTGACCGTAGTCATTCTGCCGGTAATAAACGTACCCCATGTCATAGTTGATCACGCACGCCAGGCCGGTCTGCGAAGCTCCGGGACTGGAGAGGAATTTTTTGTAGTAATCAACGGCAAATTCAAAGGAGGACAGCCTGAAGTATGATTCCCCTATCCAGTAATAGCAGTAAGCCGTATAGACTTTGTCGTAATTGTATTCGAGTGATTTCCTGAACAGTTTGATGGCCTCGAAATAATCCCTGTCGTTAAACAGTTCAACGCCGTGGTTAAAGGTTATTTTCTGGCATGCGGCGAGCAGCTTGTCATCCTTGGTTCTGATCTTCTCGATGGTTTCGAGGGCCTCTTTGTAGTTTTTTGTAGATGTGAAAAGGCTGACGAGGTATGCGTAGGCTTCGTCAGTGCGTCTGGAGTCGGGATAATCGGCGATATACTGCCGTAACGCATTGATGGCCTGGTTATAGGGATCGTATGACAGCTCATAGGTCAGCTTGGCATAGTTGAAGAGGGCATCCTCCTGTATCGACTGGTCGGAACCATACTTATAGGCTGACAGAAAAGCATTGAGGGCAAATTTTTTCTCACCGGTCATGATGTAACAATACCCCAGATGGTAAAAGGCGCTCTGAGCAACGGAATCGGACGGTGTGGTGGTTTTCTGGAAAGCTCTGATGGCCTGTTCATAGTCACCGGTGGCATAATAGCAGTAGGCGAGCTCATACCAGTCGTCACGTGTTATTTTGTTTTTATATCCCGAGGTGTATTCTTCAAGAAGGGAAAGCGCATCGCCGTATCTGCCCGTTTTGAAATAAGCCTCCGCCACCACACGCTGCAATCCGGCATTGCGCTTATTGTTTTGATCACCGGGAAGGGTGGCGGAAGCTTGTATGACATCATCATATTTGCCCTGCAGGTAATAGATGTTAAGGAGGTAGTAAGGGATGATATGACGGTATGTCGGGTTATCAGCCAGTTTGTTGAAGCCTTTGAGAGCCGTTTCCAGTTCGCCGTTCACATAGGCGATGTGCGAATAATAATAGGTGGCGGGTGCGGTGTAGGGCGAAGGGCTGTCCATGATCTCATAAAAGGTCTTCATTGCGTCATCGTATTGTTTCTCCCGCATCTGGCTGTAACCTTTTTTGAAATAGAGCTCAGCCACTTTATCATTGGACAGGTGGCGCAGGTCGACCTTGTTGAAATAAGCCAGGGCGCTGTTGTATTTCCTGTCACGGTAGTACAGCTTTCCCAGCTCGAAATAAACCATCTGCACCTTCGAACTCTGGGGATAGCGGGCGATGAAATGCTCGAGCAGGTAGCCGGCATCTTCATGGTTCAGCTCGTTGGCGCTCAGAGCGACATAGTACTCAGAGAGAAGGGCTATGGAATAAAGGTCGGCAGATGTGGCGGCAGCCAGCTTTGAAAAGAGCTCCCCGGCAGCATTATACTGTCCTTTGCTCAACAGGTTGAGGCCGGAATAGAAAGAAGCTTCAGGACCCCGGTAACGCATCGTCTGCTGTGCCATGACCGCGGGGGAGGACGTCAGGGCCATCAGGATGGAGAAAGAGAAGAACACACGATACATCTTGTTCATGGAGCGATCTTGAAAACAGCTTAAAAATAAGGGTAATTTTTCTATGATACAGGACGCCCGGGTATAGTTATTAACATGGGATATTTAACATCTTAACGTTGAAGTGGTGCAGTTATTTTAATAAAGTTGAAATGGCCCTGTGGGAGCCCACCTAAAAAAAGTTATTTTTGAAAATTATTAGCCAAAAAATAATCAAACATTTATCATGAAAACAAAAAAGACACTGAATTTGCTTTTTATGAGTGTTGCTATCATCCTCATTGTCATGGCTTCCGGATGCAAGAAAGACAATGAGGAACAGCCGATTATACCGGACTATGCCTGGGTGGTAGGCAATATGGACAGTACCGGTTACGCATTGATCCTCTTCACTCCCGACGGTGGTGACACCTGGGTGAGGCAGGGTGAAGGCTCGGCCGCCCTGCAGGGCATCGATCTCTATGATGTATGGGCCGTCGATACCTCCGTTGTGTGGGCTGTGGGAATGAGTAACACTGTTCTGAAGACCACCGACGGCGGCGTCACATGGAACCGCATGAGCGTTCCGCAGGACCGTCATGCCACCGAGTTGTATTCGGTCTCTCTGGCTGCGCCCGGCGACATCTGGGTCAGCGGATCCGATGGCAGAGTATATCACTCCAAGAATGACGGCGTGACATGGACCATATTTGATACCAGTTTCTTTCATAACGGCCTGATGCAGGGTATACATGCCGTTACTTCAGACATAACATATGTCACCGGGGGCGTTCCGGGCGAAGCAAGTAATTTAAAAGGCTTCATCGCACGTACTTTGGATGGAGGCCAGACATGGGATTCCATCGTCCCTGAAAATGATTATAACCGGAATGAATGGATAGGTGTCAAATCATCCGATGCGGATCATGTCGTCATCTATGGCGGGCGGTCACATTATGTTTTCACCACGGATGGAGGACAATCCTGGGTCAATGATTCGGTTCCCAACACCGGCGGTACAGGAGGTGCCGATATCAACTGCCTGACCATGCTCGATGCACTCACGTGGTGGGGCGCCTTTGATTATGACGGCATTTTTATCACAACCAACGGCGGGGCTTCGTGGACCAAACAAACATCGGTGGGACCCGGCGCCATGTGGCTCTTCGGCATCGATTACTATGACAGGGACCACGCCGTCATCGTCGCGCAAAGCAGCGTGTCGCTGACAGGTAAGATCATGAAAACATCCAACGGCGGTGACCTGTGGGAACTGAAATACCTCGCCAGGACATGGCTGAACAAGGTGTCGTTTATTAAGAAATAGTTATCCGGATGACTGCATGGTTCAATTGTTAAGAATCATATTGTTATAGTGCTATATTGTCATATTGTTAGAGGCGAAAATCCAAACACATTCCTCTTTTCCCCAAACGAATCAGCACATCAGCACATCAGATAATCGGCTAATTAGCTCAATTATAGTGTAACATTCAGGAATATTTATAGTCTATTTATCCGGATCACCGATCATCCTTACCATGCTCAAAAACTATCTCCTTATTGCCTTTCGCAATTTGTGGCGGCAGAAGGCTTTTTCGGCCATCAACATCATGGGTCTCGGGATTGGCATGGCGTGTTCAATACTTATACCGATAGCCATGGATCTGAAGAAGGATATCCCCGAGATCATTAACAGTTTTATGTATTATAGGATCTTTGGGGTCGTCACGTCGGATGATCATTTTTTTAACGAAGAGATCTGGCTGGCCGATCCGGCTTTGTGGGACATGTTCACGTTCAAATTTCTCAGGGGTGACCCCCCAGGCACGTTTTTAATGACCTCTTTCTGGGGAATCGCTGCTTATTACCCTCCTGTCATTTATCCTGGCCGTGATATTGGTTTATATTTTTCTCCCCGGCTTTAATGTTCTTACTGATAAAACGTTGACTCTCGCCTGGTCTGACATAAGTGTGACAGGTGGTATGGTCATCATAATCATTTTTGTGGGCGTCGTGTCAGGAAGCTTTCCCGCGTTTTATCCATTCATGACGGTGAGTTCACAGGTGTTTTGGGCGGCCACACAGAATCCGGTGAATTCATTGAAGTATGAATAAAAGGATATGGCTCAATTACTAAGAATCATATTGTTATAGTGTTGTATTGTTATATTGTTGAGAGGTTGGGTTACACTATTGATCTTCAATTCGTAAATAAAGCTCATTTTTACGGTTAGGCGCAATCCGCGTAGATCCGTTGAATCCGTATTATCAATGTTCTATAATATTTAGTTGGCCAACAGAAATAAGTTATTAAGTAGTGCCAAAAGAACGCAGAGCCAGGATCTTGCGCTCTCTGCACCTCCTCTGCGGCGCCCTCTGCGGATAATGAAAAAAGATCCTGAGAAGTTTGGCTATTTCTTTATTCTTCCGACCATTTTACATCGTACTTTAGCTGAATTAATAACGCTTAAGTTGTATCATGAAACTAACCATTATACTGCTGCTGGCTGTCGGATTGATCAGTTGCAATTCCCGGAAGGATAAAATGCAGGTTTTGCAGAACCGTATCGACAGCCTGGAAAAGAAACTTAACTGTTGCCGGAACAGTGAATACCGTTATCAGTCTGTCCTTTGGTATCAGCATTCCCCGGAGATGAAGGCTCTATATCTTCAGAGTTATAGTACCGCCAGGAAAGCTCTGGCTTATAACCTTAAACATAAGGCTCAAAGCGAAAAAAAGAATGCCGTGGTGGTTGATATCGATGAGACCATTCTTAACAACAGTCCTTATGAAGGATGGCTTTGTGCAACAGACTATGTCTATTCTGATTCCAGCTGGAATGCCTGGGTGCAGGAAACTAAGGCAGAGCCGTTGCCCGGGACCATTGACTTTTTAAATTATGCTAAAGATCTGGGATGCGAGGTCTTTTACATTTCAAACAGAAAAAACGACCGGCTATTTGAGCCCACACTGCAGAATCTGAAAAAACTCAATCTTCCGTTCGCCGATGAGAAACATTTATTATTAAAAACGAAAGATGACACAACACTGACCGGAGAAACCACCAAGGAAAAAAGACGCCGTAAGATTGAGAAGGAATGGAATTATGAGATTTTGCTTTTATGTGGTGATCAGATGGCAGATTTTGATAAAGCGTTCGATTTAATAAAGGGAGGTACGGAAGAACAAATTAAGGACAGTTTAAACCGGTATAAAGAGAAATTTGGCAGTCGATTTATCATTATACCTAACCCTATGTATTGTGATTGGCTGGGACAAATTATTTATGATAATGACAGGAACCATTCATGTTTTCATCTTGACAGTTTAAGAAAGAATAGAATCATTAACTGGAAGAATTGATGAATAATGATCTTTAGCATGAGTGCCAATTTGCGCTTTAAAGGTCTGTTGACGGCCATCACATGGTCGGTCCTAATGGCCATAACCTCACCGATGGTGCAGGCCCAATACACCATCAACAGTGAGTTCGGCAACCTGACCGATTGCGACACGGCGACCTCCGGTATCTTCATCGTGTGGTGGGACAATGACTGGAATTATGCTGCCGAGGCGGTGGTGCTGCTCGACAGCATGGACGGTTACAAGGATGACTGCGTTGGTTTTTTGAATATGCAGGATACACTTAATCCTGATGACGGATATTTCTATAACATTTACATACACCATCCTGGTGATATCTTCCCCGACGGCTGGGGTCTGGGCCAGGGAACTGATATCTATGATTATCCTTACCTAACCATTCCTGCCGGTACTCTCGGCAACTGAGTCAGCGTGGCCCATAAAGCCTTCCATGTGTTCCAGTACAGCTCCAACTCACCGGGATTTGCCTATTCGGGCGACAGCCAGTGGTACATCGAAGCGTCGGCGAACTGGTTTGCCGCCATAGAAAATCCGGGCCAGATCACCGACTTCCTGGAGGCCGGGTCACTGGTGCGGTTGCCGCAGGTGGCCCTGTGGCCGAGTAGTGACGATGAGTACACATTTGAAGTTATCGGTGAAACACAGGGAAGTTATGGTGATCCCTCTTTCTTTCAGGGAATGGTGATGATACAGAATGCCATATGGGGTAACTCTTTTCATAAATTGGACATGATCAATGACCTGGAAGGTTCATTGACACCCTATATAACACTTTCGGATACAACGGCTTATTTCATTATAGCCTCCATGCCGGCCGTATTTCAGAACGTTGAGCTGACTTATCCGTACGATATGAGGATCACCAAAGGCGATCACACGTGGATAAAGGATATCATTACTGCGGCTGCGACAAAACGGATCACCGGTCGTTACAATCTGATGGGGCAGAAAACCGGTGAGAAAGATCAGGGCATTCAGATCATACGGTACAGCGACGGGACAGCCGCGAAAGTTGTAAACCTTCCTGTCAGATAATTGTTAAAGAAAAAAAGGATTATTATGATCGAATTCCAATATTTTGAAGGATGTCCCCATTACCGTGAAACCTTAAGAAATCTTGAGGAACTTGTTTCAGAGGGATTTGTTTCTAAAAAAGACATTAAGATCACAGAAGTACCCGATCCGGAATCGGCTGAAAGGTTACATTTTCAAGGTTCTCCAACGATCCTTGTGGATGGTTATGATATTTACACGGAAGCAAAACCGGAATCATTCTATTATGCGTGCCGTGTGTACCTTATTGACGGAAAAATGACGGGTACTTTTTCTAAGGAGTTTATTAAAGGCAGGATAAGCATGATGAAATAAGGATCAAAGCTGTTTATGAATGAGAGAGGGTGTTTCACCCGTGAAACACCCTCCCGGAATTTAATAGACAGCTTTTCCGTAAGCCGGATTCTGTTCTCCCGGCGTGCCGGGAGCTCTATCATTTATCTGGACCGGTCATCGCTGGCCGGTTCAAGCGGCCTACCCCTCCCGGTTCCTGACTCTGCCAGGATCAAAACGGGCAGCTTTGACGGGATGACCCCGCCCGGGATATATTTGGCCTTGCAACCCATAAGGTTTACCCACGCGGCATGTCACCACGCCGCGTCGTGAGCTCTTACCTCGCGTTTTCACCGTTTCCCGACATTCAAATGACTTGAACATCGGGATGTTATTTTCTGTGGCACTGTCTGTTCCCGACAGGTAACAGATTACCTGTCGGGACCTTTCCGTTAGGAAGTATGGCGCCCTGTGTTGTCCGGACTTTCCTCCCCGCGTTACCACGGAGCGATAGAGGGAAAAGCTGTCAAAGAACTTAAGGATACAAAATTACGAATTTTACTTGGATTTTGATACAACCTCTCATTTCTCCGTCTGGCCTTTAACGGAATCTTCGCCCCGTGGGGGCCCCGCCTCCAGACCCAAAGGCAAAAAAAGACAATTCTGACTCTCTACGATTTAAAAAGTCAAAAGGAAAAGGCTAAGGTGGTCGCATTTTGCGACTACTTCTCCCGATATAAATTTTATCAATTCTCCCTTATGACCTTAATGCATGGAACTGCCAATTGCCGATCCTGCGTTCGTCCACCTGCGGCGAACTCCGCGGGACGTCGCTCCGCCTTCGGCGGGCTCCGCTGCCGACTGCCTACTGATCAAACGTTCTCATAAATCACCACCTCCACTGCTCCCACGCCGTAAGTCTCAAAGGGTGCATCACGGCATTCGATGCCTTCATAATATTCGGCGAGGTGATCCATGATCCTGGCTTTCAGGATGCCGTTGCCGACGCCATGGATGAAGAACACCTTGTAGTAGTGGTTTTCTATGGCGCTTTCTAGGGTCCGCATGAAATAATCGGTCTGTATCTGGAGTATCTCATGACTCTTCAGGTCTTTGTAATCATCCCTCAGCGCTGAGATATGGAGGTCGACTTCGGCTATGCGTGCCCCGATGCGGTGACGGTCGATGAGGGCGGGGACGACGGCGGGTTTTATCGGCGACGGTGGCATCTCTTTCCCGGCTGCCGTTTCCTTATCTTCGGCAGTGACGTCGCTGAGGGTTTCGATGCTGTGGATGGTGACTATGAGCGCTCTCTCCGCCAAAAAAACTGGCTGGATGTAATTGGCCTCCCTCACGAATTTCACGGGACGTATGCGGAAGGTCGTACTGCCCGGCGACAGTATCTTCTGCGGATGATCCTGATGGAAGAGTGTCTGTATGATGCCCTGGCTCCATGCTTCGATGTCGTCACGCCCTATGGTGTCGAGCAGGCACTTCGACTGGGGGCTGACGGCATCGTAATCCATGCCCGCATAACCGCCCTCCTTCTCTTTCAGAAGCAAGCTGAAAAGGACATCATAATCGGTGTAGTTGACGAGGTAAATGTCCAGCATACCGGTGATGAGCCATTTCTGATCCTGTGGAACAAAAGCCAGGTAGACCCCTTGTTGAAAGTCCTGCCGCGACGGGTACCTGATGATCTGTGTCACCCTGTCGCCGGAGGTTTCTGCAGGCCTGTTCTCACCGGATGCCGTCACCGGTGCCTCGGCCGTGCCGTCATAATAATCCTTTATCTGGTCATCATCTTCAACCCTGACCAGCTCACTGGTCAGGGTCGGTATCTCAAAACCATCCTCTATGGCGACCTGTACGAGGTTGCTGCTGATGATCTTCGAGACGATCCCTCCGCCTTTCTCGTTCAGGAACCGGACCCGATCGCCTACATTAAAACGCATCGCACTAATTTTTTACAAAAGTAGAATAATTTTATACGTCGAAATCAGTTAATAAGTATGACAGATGGTCACGCTGGCAGTTTACGTTTTGGCGTGCCTTGCATCACAGGTCAGACCTAAAAAAGATCCTATGTCACTAAAAAATGTTGCCTTTTCCATCATTTTGTTATCTCTGCTGTCGTTGGTATATTCCTGTAAAAAAGAACAGAGCACGGGGAAGATCGTTTTCACCTTTGTCCATTATGACGACGGAGAGCCGCTGGTCACCGATACGATGAAGTACGTCAATGCCGCCGGCAATCATTACATGATCACGGAGTTGCAGTATTTCATTTCCGACATCGTCCTGCACCGCTCCGGTGGTCAGGATTATATGATCACCCAGTCGAACGGCATCCATTATGTCGACAATGACATTCCCTCCACGATGCAATGGGCAATCGCCGAGGATATACCGGCAGGCACCTACGATTCGATCAGCTTCACTTTCGGCATTTCTGAAGCCAAGAACCAGTCAAACATGTTCCCCGATCCTCCGGAACGTGATATGTTCTGGCCTGATGTGCTTGGCGGAGGTTATCATTATATGAAGCTCAACGGTAAATGGCGCAACGACACCACGGCCGAACAGATGCTCATGTTTCACCTGGGCATAGGGCAGATCTACGACGGTGACAGCATCACCGGATTCATACAGAATGCATTCAACGTCACCCTGCCGGCCTCTTCATTTGTCCTCAGCGACAACAGCCAGCGTGAGATAGAGATCGTCATGAACATTGAGGAATGGTTCGAAGATCCATATGTCTTTGATTTTGCGTTGTATGCCGACATGATGATGCAGCGCGAGGAGTCGATGCACATGGCGTGCATGAACGGACAGCATGGGGTGTTTAGTGTGGGATATGTGAGGTGAGGGATATCAGATTTAAGATTTAAGATTAACGATTAACGATTTATGATTTAGATTTTAGATGTATAAATTTGCGATAGGTTGTGTGGTTGTTTTGGTTGGGTTATTGGTCGGATGCAGGAAAGAGGAGACGGTGACGCCGGCGGCGACGCCTTATGACTTCAAGATACCGAAGTTCTTCCCCACCGAACTCAACATCCCTGCCGATAATCCGATGACCGTGGAGGGAGTGGCGCTGGGGCGTTACCTTTTCTACGACGGGCGGCTGGGAGGGCGCACCGATCCCGACTCACTCATGAGCTGCGCCACCTGTCATCACCAGGAAAATTCGTTTGAATGCGGCCCCGACAGTCCCCAGTTCCCCGGAGGCCATCCCCATGGCATCACCGGCAAGCCCACACCCCATTTCATGCTGCCTCTTATCAACCTGGTATGGAATAACACGGGGTACCTGTGGAATGGAAAGGTGAACAACGACAATCCTCAGCCCGGCTACCGGAATATAGAGGACATTGTCCGCATGGGAGTATACGCCGAGCATGAGATGAACAGTGACACGACCCGTGTGAAGGATATCTTCCAGAACCTGCCCGGCTATCCCGAGCTCTTCAGGAAAGCCTTCGGCACCGATGAAGTCACCTTCGACCGCATCGCCAAGGCCATCGCACAGTTCATCCGGACCCTTGTCTCATCCGACTCAAAATTCGACCGTTACATGCGTGGTGAAGAGCAGCTGACGTCATCCGAACTTAACGGCTATGTTCTTTTCACCACCGAGAACGGAGCCGACTGCTTTCATTGCCACGGAGGAACAGGGAACCCGTTGTTCACCACCAATCTGTTTTACAACAACGGTAAAGACACGTTATTTACAGGGCCCTATGAGGATCCCAACGACCGCTATCATATCACCGGCGACCCTGCCGATCTGGGAGCTTATAAAGCCACCACGCTGCGCAACATTGCCTATACCGGTCCCTATATGCACGACGGCCGTTTCGCCACCCTCGATGAGGTCATCGATTTCTACTCCGATCATGTGAAGTGGTCGCCATACATCAATCCCCTGATGCATCATGTGAGCACCGGCGGTGTCCGTCTCACGGCGTCGGAAAAAGCCGACCTGAAAGCTTTCCTGCTGACCCTGACAGATGAGACCTTCCTTACCAACCCCGCTTATTCCAAGCCGGATGTTTTCCCTGACGGGTCGCATCAATAGAAATCCTTATTCTCACCCGTTTTAGTCTGCCATCCCGGTGTCATGCCCAGGTTATAGAAGGTGAACGCCCAGGTGTCGGTGGCTTCGTCGATGATCTTCGACGTCGGTTTGCCGGCGCCATGACCCGCCCTGGTTTCGATGCGTATGAGCTCGGGGTTGGAACCCCGGTTATCGGCCTGCAGTGTCGCAGCGAACTTGAACGAGTGTGCCGGCACCACACGGTCGTCGTGGTCGGCGGTGGTGATGAGGGTGGCGGGATAGCTCACGCCCTTCCTGAGGTTCTGCAGCGGCGAATAGCTGAGGAGATAACGGAACATGGCCGAGTCATCGTCGACGGTGCCGTAGTCGGAGGCCCAGGCCCAGCCGATGGTAAATTTCTGGTAGCGCAGCATGTCCATGACGCCCACGGCAGGCAGGGCCACTTTGAACAGATCGGGACGCTGCGTCATGCAGGCACCCACCAGCAGGCCGCCGTTGGAACCGCCGGAGATGGCTATTTTTTGCGGCTCGGTGTATTTTTCTTTGATGAGGTACTCCGCCGCCGCAATAAAGTCGTCGAACACATTCTGCTTGTGCATCTTCGTGCCGGCCTTGTGCCACGCCTCACCGTACTCACCGCCACCCCTGATGTTGGGTATGGCAAACGCCCCACCGCTTTCGAGGAAGATCAGCCTGCTGACGCTGAAGTAGGGCATCATGCTGATATTGAAGCCCCCGTAACCGTAAAGCAAAACAGGATTGCGACCGTCGAGCCGCAGCCCCTTTTTATATACGAGAAACATGGGGACGCGCGTTCCGTCTTTGCTGGTGTAAAAAACCTGTTTCGTGTCATAATTGTCCGGGTTGAAGTCAACATCGGAATGGTACAGCTCCTTTGACTTGTTGTCTTTCACATCATAGGTGTAAATGGTGGTGGGGAAGGTAAATGAAGCAAAAGCATAAAAGGCCGTGTTATCTTCGTAGTGACCGCTGATGCCTTCCAGTGTACCCAGTGTCGGCAGGGCCAGCTCGCCCAGCTGAGTGCCCCGGGTGCCATAAATGTATGCCCTGCTCGTCGCATCTTTCATGTACTGGGCCAGAAACCTGCCACCGGCCGGCGTCACACCGTCCAGAACCTCTTCCTTCTCGGGGATAAGGGTCTTCCAGTGCTTACCTTCGGGATTCTTCAGGCTGATGGCTACGAGCTTATATTTCGGGGCGCCGTCATTCGTCCTCACGAAGAGCTGATCACCGATGTTGCCGATGACCATGTAATCATTCTCAAAGCCGGGCGCCAGCTGAACGAAAACCATGTCAGGCTTCGACAGGTCTTTGTAATAAAAGGCATTGCCCTGGGTGGATTCGCTTTCGTAAAGGATGAGATAACGTTCATCCTCGGTGGTCTGAGCCGTATAATTACGCATGGGGTTATCCTTATTTTCGTATACCAGCATGTCGTCGCTTTGCGGTGTTCCAACTTTGTGGTAGTAGACTTTCTGATTCTTATTCTTTTCCGTGAGAGCTATGCCGGTGGGTTTGTCATAGCGGCTGTAATAAAAGCCGTCGTTTTTCCAGGCGATACCCGAGAACTTGACCCAGTCGAGCTCATCAGGCAGCACTTTCCTGGTGGCGATATCCATCACGAAGATCTTGTTCCAGTCCGATCCTGCTTCGGCCGTGGCGTAAGCCAGGTATTGACCGTTTTTGGAGACGGCCAGGTCGGCCAGCGCAATGGTGCCGTCCTTCGACAACAGGTTGGGGTCGAGGAGCACCTCGGGCGTCGCATCCAGACTGTCCTCGATGTAAATGACACCCTGGTTCTGCAAACCGTCGTTCTTTGAGAAGAAAATATGATTGCCTTTTTTGAAGGGGACACCATACTTGGGGTAGTTCCAGAGCTTAGTGAGCCTTGCTTTGATCTCTTCCCTGAAAGGAATTTTGTCGAGGTAGGCAAAGGTCACCTTGTTTTCGGCTTCGACCCACCGGGCCGTTGCCTCCGACGTGTCGTTCTCGAGCCAACGGTAAGGATCGGGAACAGCCACACCGTAATAATAATCCACCACGCTGTCGCGCCGTGCCTGCGGGTATTCAATGGCCGGTTGTCTGCGCATGCACCCCAACATCGTTACAATTGATGTAATAAACAGTAAATAAGAAATTTTCTTCATAGCTCCAGGTTTTCGTTATAATAAAAAAATTTTCCTGATAATGCGGATTCATTACGGTGACGTTCTAAAATCAATCAAATCTTATAAAATCCTATTGTGTCCTACTCTTCCTATTGTGGTAAAAAATAACAGCTACTCATCTATTTTGATCTACTTTATAACCACATAAGGAGAATAAAGAACCTTGTTCGGCCGACCAAATATTTATAACAAAAGTTGATGATAATTTCCCGGAAAATGACGTAATTTTAACCGGTATAATGATATTCTTTCTTTTTTTATTAAACATTCAAAGGGTGTTTCGTGATGAAACCGGTGAAAGTGCTCCGTCTCTTTAAGAATGATTATGTCATCGATGATCTTAATTCAGAAGAACTTGATGTTGTCGGCTACAAATATAATGAAGTGATTCATGACAGGCAAGGAAATGTTCTGGAAGAGATCAGATACACGTCCGGTGGCGAGGTGGAGGAAAGGACCGTGAACCGTTATGACGGCAACGGTTTTCTGACCGAAGAATGGTATTATGCGGGTGACGAGGAGCCTGCCGAGCACAAGACCTACGAAAGGGACGAGGAGGGACGGGTTTTGCGGGAGATCAAGCATTATCTCGACGGCTCACAGGATATAACCTCTTACACCTATGACGAACAGGGTCATCTCCTGGAAAAACAGATGATGAATTCGGATGATGAACTGGAAGGCAAGGAGATATACACATTTCACGATGGGAAATTGGTTCATTACCGGGTGCTGAATGAAGATGAGGGTCTTTTATCTGAAAAGGAGATAGCCTATGATGAAGCGGGCAGGATAACTTCCGCCACCGAGCGTTATCCCGATGATTTTCACCGTGCCAGGATCGTCGACGTGTATGACGGTGAAGGACGGCGCAGCCAGACCTTGCGCTATAACGGTCATGAGCAGCTGGTCGAGAAAGTCACTTACATCTGGGCCGACGGGGAGCATGTCGGGCAGGTCGTCGAGGAGACACCTTATGGGGTCACCACCTCGCATTATACTTATGACGAGGAGGGCTACCTGACCCTGCAGGAGTCGTTTGACCGCGGTAATAACCTGGTCGCCAGGGTCGAAAGGACATACGGTGACGATCATCAGCTCATCGAATCCCGGGTTTTCATCGACGGGCAGGGCAGAGGCATCAGCCAGAACTACGACATCAAATATGAGTACGAATATTTCGAGGATTAATCAGCAGTTTATGAAAAGGTGCTTGCCGGCGGTCTTTTTATTTCTTCTGGTGACAACATTTTCCTTCGGTGAAACTGATACGCTGGAGATATGCGCAGGTCAGTCGGTGCAACTGAATGTCACAACATCAGGTCTGTTCTATAAATGGGATCCATTGTCGGGATTGAGCCGGGACAGCATTCCAAATCCCACAGCTTCGCCGTCACAAACCACAACCTATATTGCCACCATCTGGCTTCCCGACACATCGGGTCAGCTCATCATCAATCCTGATTTTGAAGCGGGCAATACCGGGTTCAGCAGCAATTACATATACGAAGGTAGTGATCTTCAGATGGAAGGGACCTATACTGTTTCGGATAATCCTGATCCCTTTCACTCCGACGGAGCCTGGTCGGCGTGTACCGACCACACGTCCGGCAGCGGAAACATGATGATTGTAAATGGTGATAGCTCCGACTACGTCAAAGTCTGGGGTGAGACGGTAAACAATATCCAGTCAGGTACAATTTATGTTTTTTCAGCCTGGCTGGAGAACATCTGGTATAGTCCTTCAGCTTCACCTGGCAAATGGACCCAACTGCAATTTTCTATAAATAATACGCCTTTTGGGGAATTATTGGTGGCCAATACAATTGATACATGTCAATGGCTCCAGTTCTATGAGTTATGGAACTCAAACAGCAATACCTCGGCCGCAATCAGCATCGTCAACCGTCACTTGGTACCTCAGGGTAATGATTTCGCCCTCGATGATATCATGTTTGCACCATTAAAGACGGTCAAAGATACATTCGTTGTGATCGTCCATCCTTACCCTGTGGTCGATCTGGGTCCCGATACGGTTGTTGCTTACGGTTCTGAGGTCACCCTTGATGCAGGCAATCCGGGAGCTACCTTCTTATGGTCGACGGGCGAGACGTCGCAGTCGATCACCCTGACAAATATAACGGAGCCGGTGACCGTCAGCGTCACCGTCACCGTGAACTCTTTTGGTTGTGAGGCAGGTGATACAAAGGATATTGGCGTGGGCTGCGGGGAGATCATCATACCCAACGTCTTTGCTCCCGACGGCCCGGCGCCGGATAACAGGTTGCAGGTGTACGGCACCGGATTCGGCAACGTCGACTTCATGATCTTCAACCGCTTCGGTGAGATGGTATTCCGCACCCATGACCCGGCGGAAGGATGGGACGGCACTTACAAAGGCGTGGACCAGCCCATGGATGTGTATGTTTATTATTTTAAAGCCGCTTGCCTTTCGGGAGGACCCGTCGAAAAGAAAGGCAACATCACCCTGTTACGATGACAGCCTATGAGAAAGCTTTTATATGCTCTTATCATATTGATTAGTGTCGGTGCTGTCCGTGCCCAGGATATTCATTTCTCCCAGTTTTGGGCCAATCCTCTGTTGCTGAACCCGGCCTTCTCGGGCAACTCGGGTTGCAGCCTCTTTGCGGGCCTGGATTACCGGTCACAGGACGGCAGCATAGGGGTGCCTTACGTCACCGAGTCAGCCGTCATCGACGGCCGGCTGCGTCCCGGCTTCACCGGCTACGGCTGGTTTGGACTGGGTGCCACCTTCTATGCCGACAAGGCCGGCGACGGCGCCCTCAAAACAACCCACGCCATGGGCTATTTCGCTTACACCATGGGCTTCAACAAGCGGGAGACCGTCTTTGCGACCATCGGCGTCGGCGTGGGACGGGTGTGGAAGTCACTCAACCCCGATGCTCTGACAAGCCCCAGCCAGGCCGCCAACCTCATCAACAACCTGCCGCCGGGACCCTTCACCATCGATATCACCAACAGCTCACCATCATATACCGACTTTAACGCCGGCGTGCTGGTTAATTTCCTCGTCAATCGCGGCCCGCGGTTCATCGTCGGCGCCAGCCTCCAGCACATCAACACGCCGGCGGTGTCGTTCTTTTCCGGTAATAACAACCGTCTCGACTGGAAGATGGTCTTCCACGCCCAGGCCGAGTATTCCCTTGAGGATAAGTTCGTCTTCCGGCCCGGCATCATGGCCGCGGCGATGGCATCAACGAAAGAGATCATCGCCGGCAGCAACCTTCTCTACGGCTTGTACGACGTTCAGCTCATCGGCGGGCTGTGGGTGCGCGTGGCAGGTGACATCATCCCCATGGCTGGCCTGGAATACAAGGGCCTGACCTTTATCGCCAGTTACGACGCCAACATCTCCCCCCTCCATAAAGCCACACACTTGGCCGGAGGGTACGAATTTTCACTCATTAAGACGTTCAACTGCGGCACGGAGAAACGGCGGCGTTTTGAGCCGTGCCGTAACCTGGAGTTTTCTAAATTAAATCCTTGAAAGCACCTCATCCCCAAACCCCTTCTCCTTGAGGAGAAGGGGTTTGGGGATGAGGTGCATGGAGAGTGGGTTAGGGGGTGAGGTTGTAAATTTTTTCTATGTACATTTGCATTGCAAAACTTATCCTTAAAAATCTGAATTCTAAATAATTGAACACTAACCAATGAATAAATTATATACACTTCTATCCCTTATAATACTGTCTCTTCCCGCAATTGGCCAGAACCTTATCGCCGAGAAAGCAGCCAACCTGCAGGTCTATGTCGTCAAGACCGACGGCACGGAGCTGCGTGCCGAGACCCGCGACCTTGACATCACTTACGAACCCGGTTTCTTTGTCACCGGCGTCTTCGATCCTTCCACCTTCACCTCCGACGATGACCTGGTGAACGAGATAATCGACCAGATCACCCCTCAGGACATCACCTTCACCACCACTATCCCGGCGGAAAAGTTTACGTTCACTTCAAATATTGATGCTGAGCTGACATCGCAGGCGCAGTTGATCCTGAACAACGATACGACGGTTTTTTCCATTCATTTCATCATCAGTAACATGAACACGACCGACGAGAACAATTTCATGGTCACGGGCGACGGGCACTTGCCGGTAAGGGCGGTCGGACTGACGGAAGAGGAAGGCTTTACGGAAGATATCGTCTTCGAGTTTGAGCAGCAGATTACGGAAACGTCCCCTTAAGATGATGCTTTATCGAAATTGACTGTTTTTTATTTAACCACGGAGGACGCAGCGATCAGTCATTCAATCTTATTAAGGAATTCTTTTACCCTAGATAAGATATCGGAGTAACGACGTTGCAGCGGTTTGGACAAATCATGCCCCAGGACATGGTTCTCGGCAATCTCGATGGCCAGTATCTCTATCCTGGCCGGCATGGTCATCTCCAGCCGGCCGGCGAAGGTCAATGCCTGGCTGAACGAAAGGTCATGGTTGCTCGACAGGTTGAAGGTCTCCCTGAAATCGTCACCGGTATAATGATACATGTCGCCGGGCTTGCCGCCGGGTGTCTTGATGGTATCGATGATGACAGTCGTGTCGTAGCCTTCGAGCAGGGTGAGCAGCTCGATGCCGCCGACGGCACTGGTAAGAAACATGAAACGGGAATCGGTAACAGCGGATTTAAGATCTCTGACAAGGTAGAGGGGTATGCCGTCATCCATCAATGCGTCGCTGCCCATCCCCAGCACCAGGATCCTGTCAGAGCGTGTCGACGTCATGAATTATTTGTTTTTGATGTATGCCGTGACACGGTCCTGATGATCTCACCGCGGCTGTCCCTGAAGTTCACCACCAGCGGCATATCGCCCGGCAGGTGGTGTGTGGCGCAGGAGAAACAGGGGTCATAGGCCCTGAAAGCCATCTCCACCATGTTGAGGATGCCGTCGTCGACGGTCACCCCTTTCCTGATGAGACCCTGGGCCGCTTTCTTCACCGACATGCAGATGGCGGCGTTGTTGTTGGTGGTCCCAACAATGAGATTGGCCTTCACGACAAGGCCTCTTTCATCCGTCTTGTAATGATGCGTCAGTGTCCCCCTGTTTGCTTCAATAATGCCGATGCCTTCGGAAGGCACCCTGTCGATTTTAGCTCTCAGGTCGGTGCTGGTGATCTCGGGATCCTGTGCCAGCTCCAGGAAATGTTCTGCAGCATAGATGATCTCTATGAGGCGGGCCCAGTGCATGGCCAGCGTGGCATGGACAGGCTTGCCGCCGAGGGTGGCGTACATGCGCTCATATTCCTCTTGCGCCACCGGTGTGGCCATGCCGTCGGCGGCATTCAGACGTGACAGCGGCGTGGCATGGTACACACCCGAACCCTGACCGTCGACGAAGCCCTTCCAGCCTATCTTCTTGAGATAGGGAAACTTAAGATAACTCCACGGCTCCACACGCTCGGCTACGAACTCGGTGTATTCGACGGGAGTGTACTTGAACAGCTCCTTACCTTCCGTATCCACCACTCTCACCTTGCCGTCATAAAAGTTCACCTTGTTGTTATCATCCACCAGCCCCATCGAGTGTAACTTCAACGAATAGGGCCCGTTGAGGATAATGTCAAGATACTCTTTGTTACCCAGTACCAGATCATTGAATAGCTTGATGGAGAACTTCGAGAACTCGACAAAGCCTTTGGCTGTCTCCACCACCTCCTGACGTTCTTCTTCTTTCAGGCCTTTCCTGACGCCACCGGGTATGTTCAGCACGATGTGTGTCTGGTGGCCGCCGAGCTGGGCCTGTATCTCCTGTGCCCTGCGGCGTTGTTTGATGACTTCTGTGCCTATCTCCTTACCCACTTTGGCGATGAGGCCCAGAATATTGCGTTCGGCTTTGGGGGCTGTGGGACCCACGACAAAGTCGGGGGCGGCAAGGGCATAAAAGTGGGCGATGTGGCTGTGGAGGAAGTGAGCCATGTAAAACAGCTCACGTATCTTACGTGCCGCAGGGGGCGGGGTGACGCCGAAGACCATGTCGGCGGCCTTGCCGGCAGCCATGTGATGACAGCCGGGGCACACACCGCATATCTTGGTCACGATCTGCGACACCTCTTCTATGGGCCTGCCCTCGCAGAACTTCTCGAAGCCGCGCAGCTCCGGCACCTGGAAATAGACATTCTCAACATCACCATCATCGGTGAGGAATATTTCTATCTTTCCATGACCTTCGAGCCTGGTGACGGGGTCTATGCTGATCTGTTTCATGGTTGTCTCCTCCTTAGTTTAGAGCTTGGTAAGCTGTATCTGTAAAAGGTGCCGGCAGGGTCCGCCACCGAATTGACGGCTTCTTCTATCTCCTCTTCCTCCTTACCTTCCAGCATTGAAGCGATGACCGATATCATCCTGGCGCCGGCATCGGAAATGTTGTCGACGGGTCCGTAGCAGCCGCGGCAGGGGGCGTTGCCTTCCACGCACCTCACACCGCAGCCCGCCCTGGTGATGGGTCCAAGGCACAGGATACCCTGCTCGTTGAGGCAGGTCTCACCGTCGTCGACCACTTCCCAGGGACGGTAGAAACGGGTGATGCCTTTTTTATCTGATTTCGTCCGCTTGCACTCATCACACTGTGTATGTGATGATGCGCCGATGACGCTGCCTTTCGGCGGCAGCTCGGTGCCGTTGACCACGGCCATGAACACCTCCAGCAGCCTCTCGCTCTGCGGCGGACAGCCCGGCAGGTAATAATCCACGTCCACGGCCTGGTCCAGGGTCATGACATCGTTGTAAAAAGCCGGGAGACGGAGTGTCCCTTCTTTCACAGCAAACTCGGGCAGGGGCCTTGTTTTGTCAGGATTCTCCGTCGACTCGCTATCTTCGTAGACCCTGTGGAAGAGGCTTTCCCTGTCACTGAAGTTCGCCAGCCCCGGTATGCCGCCCAGATGGGCACAGGCACCATAGGCTATCAGTATTTTCGATTTCCGGCGCAGCAGGTGAGCTATGTGTTCGTTTTCGCTGTTGCGGACAGCGCCGTTGTACAAGGTGATGTCGATGAATTGGTCAGGCATCTCTTCCACATCATGGTATTTGGTGTCAAGGGCGATGGGCCAGAAGACCAGGTCGGCATGCGCCACCACATCATAGAGTTTCTCGTGGACGTCGAGGACCGACACGCAGCAGCCGCCGCAGGCGGCACCCCAGTAAACGGCGAGGTTCAATTTCGGTTTTTCTTTTGCCATGGTCTGTTCCTCCTTTATTTTACGATGGTTTCAGCGACCTCCCTGATGTGTGAGGGACCGAGTTTCACGAGGGTTTCGGTCATCTCGTTGACGACTTCCTGCAGGCGTTTCCCTTCGCTGGCGCTGATCCATTCCAGGCGCATGCGTTCTTTTTCGATGCCCATTTGTTCAATATACCGTTGCAAAAGACGGTAGCGTCGCAGGCATTTGTAGTTGCCTTCGGAATAGTGGCAGTCGCCGGGGTGACATCCGCCGATGAGGACACCGTCGGCGCCATTGACGAAGGCCTCAAGGATAAAAGAGGGCTCGATGCGTCCTGAGCACATCACACGTATGACGCGTGTGGTGGCGGCATAACGCAGCCGTGAGACACCGGCAAGATCGGAGGCGGTATAGGTGCACCAGTTGCAGAAGAAAGCCACGATCCGCGGGGTCCATTGTTCATTTAAAGTGTCAGATGATTGCATATGATAAAGTGATTTTATTCTACCAGTACGCCTTTTATTTCGCTCAGGATCTCCTCATCGTCAAACAGGTTCTGGAAGATGGCTCCTGAGCCGCAGGCTGCCACGCAGGTGCCGCAGCCTTTGCAGAGAGCCTCGTTGATGCTCGCCTTGTGTTTCTCCTCGTCGTAAGAGATAGCTTTATAAGGGCACATGGTCACACAGACTCGGCATCCGCTGCATAGCTCCTCAACGATGAAGGCGGTGTTGGGTTCCAGCTCCACATAGCCCGTGTCGATGAGTGCCAGCGCCTGTGCCGCCGCCGCACCCGCCTGCGCCACACTGTCGGGGATATCCTTGGGACCCTGGCAGGCACCGGCGATGAAGATGCCGTCGGTGAAAGTGTCGACGGGCGCCAGCTTGGGATGACGCTCCAGGAAGAAGCCTTCGTTGGAACAGGAGATGTTGAACAGCCGCCTCAGCTCCTGGGCGTCGTCGCCGGGTTCCATACCCACCGACAGCACCACCATGTCGACAGGTATGCGCCTGACGACGCCGATCATGGTATCCTCGACGCGTATGACCAGCTTGCCTTCCTCCACATGGGTGATGGCCCAGTCCGACACTTCGGCGACACGTCCCCGGATGAAATGAACGCCCTCGTTGAGCAGCTTGTCGTAGAACTCCTCGTAACCTTTGCCGGGCGTTCGCATGTCGATGTAAAAATTATAGATATCGGCGCCGGTATGCTCCTTCAGCAGGTGGGCCAGCTTGAGCGAATACATGCAGCAGACGCGTGAGCACCATTTGTTCGTTTTTTCGTCGCGTGAGCCGACGCAGTGAATGATACCGATGTTTTGGGGTTCCCTGCCGTCCTTGCAGAGTACATGCCCTTCGGTGGGACCCGAAGCATTGACTAAACGTTCTATCTCCAGCGAGGTGAAGACGTTGGGGTAACGGCCATAGCCGTAATATGGAGCCCTGGTGGCATCGAAGGTCTTGAAGCCCGTCGACAGGATGACTGTGCCCACCTGTATCTCTTTTACCTCAGGCTGCTGGTTGAAGTCGAAGGCGTTGCGGTCGCACGCTTTGGCACATGTCTGCGGGCACTTGCCTGTCTTGAAGAAGATGCAGGTGTCCTTGTCGACGACCACCACCTGTGGTGTCGCCTGTGGAAAGGGGATATAAACGGGTTTCCGTTTGCTCAATCCCACATCGAACTCGGAGGGGAACTTAC
>Ga0136653_10000029_pt1 | contig 61709 bp, 59 predicted proteins | sample LakKivw275mmetaG_FD_94866 | JGI IMG/M metagenome (GOLD analysis project Ga0136653, IMG submission 94866) | Anoxic lake water microbial communities from Lake Kivu, Rwanda to study Microbial Dark Matter (Phase II) - Lake Kivu water 275m metaG... | ecosystem: Environmental > Aquatic > Freshwater >...
CGTGAAGGGCAGCAAGATCAGGGTGATCCCGGCGGCTAGGGAGAAGATGCTGAACGAGTTCCTTCGAAGGATCTACGTGACGATAAGGTCCCACCCCACCGCCCAGATATACGCCTCATACGGCACCGACGGAATAATGTCGATGATGCACGAGTATGGAGACGTTCCCATAAAGTACTTCACAAAGGGTTCGTGGCCCGAGGGTATAGAGAAGATCTGCGGTGAAGCCATGGCCAAATCCATCCTGAAGAAGCAGTGGGCCTGCTACAGATGCATAATCGCATGCGGCAGGCACGTCACAATAAACGGTTCAGATTCTGAAAAAGAAGGCGCCGGGCCGGAATACGAGACCTGCGCCTCACTGGGATCTCTCTGCATGAATAGTGACCTGAACGTGATAGCCACCGGGAACGACCTCTGCAACAGATATGGGATGGACACCATAACCGCGGGAAGCGTAATCGCCTTTGCAATGGAATGTTACGAGAGAGGCCTAATCTCAAGTAAAGAGACAGACGGCCTAGCTCTTCAGTGGGGAGACGGCGTCGCGATAATCCAGATGCTCCACAAGATCGGGATGAACGACGGGTTCGGAGCAGTTCTCTCAAAGGGGGTGAGGGAAGCCTCCAAGATTATTGGCAAAGGGGCTGAGAGTTTTGCCCTCCACGTAAAAGGCTTGGAGATACCGATGCACGACCCCAGGGCCTTCAAAGGTCTTGGACTCCAGTACGCCACATCACACAGAGGTGCATGCCACCTCAGAGGGTTAGTCTACCATATCGAGCAGGGTGAAAGGATACCCGACCTCGGAATACACAAGAGGTATCAACGCTTCACCTCTGAGGACAAGCCCTTCCCAGTTATTGCTGTTCAGAACTGGCACGACGTACTGGACTCACTTATAATGTGCAAATTCGCCGTCCTCCCGCCAGGCTCCGTGCTCTCAATGTTGAACATGGTCACGGGCTGGGAGATGAAGCTGAATGACTTGATAACGGTCGGTGAGAGGACGTACAACCTGAAGAGGGTGTTCAACCTGGCCTGCGGCGCCTCAAGACGTGACGATACCCTTCCCAAACGTCTCCTTGAGGAACCGCTCGCGGAGGGAGGGAGCAAAGGAGAGGTGGTTGAACTCGAAAAGATGCTTGACGGATACTATAGCCTCAGAGGTTGGGACGTGAACGGTGTTCCAACAAGACAGAAACTTGAAGAGCTAGGCCTACTGGACGTGGCTTCCAGGCTGAATCCCTGACGTTTGGGGGTTGCAGAGGCATATCCACCTCAGGTTAGATTGAAGACGGAGCCCGGTCAGAGTAAATAGTAGAAGATTATTGAATGCGGAAGAGAATCCGTGAACAGATTTGACGGCTGCTGAGGAGAATACTCGAAGAGTCACCAGCATCGAGGAAGCTACAAGACTCTTCTATCGGTCTTTTAGCTTGACGAGACTCGGAACCCAGTTCCTGTCTATCGGGGATAGTCTGGGCAGGGTACTAGCTACAGACGTAGCTGCAACTCACGATGTCCCAGCCCTCGACCAGTCTGCCGTTGACGGCTACGCGGTATCGGCAAGAGATACCTTCAGCGCCTCACCAACCAACCCCGTCCTCCTGAGGTTGAAGACTCGCTCCCTACAGGTTGAGCAACCTCTCAAGAGCGGGGAGGCTGTAGGCGTCTGCACCGGCTCACCGATCCCGAAGGGCTCCGACGCCGTCGTCATGGTTGAGTTCACGAAGAAGATTGGCCCCGACACCATCGAGGTCTACAGGGCAGTAGCCCCGAGAGAAAACGTCTCTTGGAGGGGTGAGGACGTCAGGAAGGGGGAGGCCATTCTAAGAGAGGGTACCAGACTGCGGCCGCAAGACCTCGGCATGCTAGCTGCGCTGGGCATCCGCACGGTTCAGGTCTACAAGAGGCCTCTGGTCGGAATCCTCCCTACTGGAAGCGAGCTTGTTCCCCTAGGTTCCGAGAGACAACGTGGACAGGTTGTAGATGTCAACAGCATAGTCCTCTCGGCCATGGTGAGGGAATCTGGAGGGGAGCCTCTGCCGCTGAGTTTGGTAACGGACGACTTCCAAAAGATAAGATCAAGCATAAAGGAGGGACTCAAGAAGAGTGAGTTACTCCTTGTTAGCGGAGGCACCTCCGCCGGCTTGACCGACCTCACAGTGAAGGCCATAAACTCCCTGGGCCCTCCAGGCGTCGTGGTGCACGGTATCGCCATGAGGCCTGGGAGACCGACCGCTTTGGCCTCTGTCAACGGCAAACCGATAATCAGCCTCTCAGGCTACCCCGTCGCCGCCATGATAGGCTTCTACGTCTTTGGAAGACCACTCTTGACTAGGATGTTGAAAACCGCGAGTGAGCCTGAGCCGCATATACTTGCAAGGGTTACGAGGAGGATACCTTCAGGCTCAGGTTTGAGGAGTTTCGTCCGCGTGGCGGTCTCGAAGAGTGAGGAGGGATATGTTGCCGACCCGGTCAGGTCAACTGGCTCAGGGGTGATCTCGAGCATGATAAAGGCGAATGGGTTGGTGGTGATTCCAGAGGATGTTGAAGGTGTAGATGAGAACGAGGAGGTTGACGTTATCCTCTTCAGGCCTATCAGTGCGGAATGAGGCCTGGTGGCTTGGTTTTCTCAGGCGATCTGGAAGACGTTCTTCTTAATCTCTACCAAGTATCCGAGGTTCTGGAGTTCAAGGACCGCAGCCACTGCGGACCTCTCGTCCTCGATATCCGCTTCGCTCTGAATCAGTGCCACAAGCTCTTCTAGGGTGAGCTTCTCCCCTCTGTGGGACATTATGGCCTCCAGACTCTTGGGGATGCTCTTGCCCAAGTCGAGCCGCTCGATTCCAACTGTGTCAGCCAGTCTCTCCAACTTGTTACTCTCAACCTCACGTTGAGGGTAGGGCTGGACTCTCCTCTGCTCTGTGGTTTGCTCTTTCAGTTTGAACCCCAAACCCTCCTTCTTCAGCTTGGCCTTGGTCTCCAAGACCTCTTCATGTTCCTGGTACTCAGCCTTGGCCCTCTCTAGGAGTTGACTTACCTTCTCAGGGACGTCCATCCCTGTCAGGATGCCTATGTATGAAGCCCACCTGAGGTGCTCTGACGGGTAGATGCCGAGCATGGCATCCTTTCCAGCAAGAAGTTCGTGGAGTGTGCGCCTGATCGCGTCCACCTGTATCGTTGTGAAAAGGTGAGTCGGCCCTTGGACTCCAAAGATCACCCCTGCCGCTGAGGCCGGGTTGACCTCGGCGAAGAGGCTACTGTTCCAGCTGTGGCGGAGCGTAGCCGCAACATTCTCGACCATGTTGGCTGGAGTCTTGAAGTTGGCTAGGGTAGCGAACCCTGGATACTCGAATATCGATACGAGCTCAGACTCATCTATTCTGTCAGCTCTGCTAGGTAGATTTGCGAGGTCTATGAGGTCTAGGAAGGTCTGGACAGCGACCTCGTTCACCTTCTCGTAGGCCTCGGTCAGAAGCTTGTCTGGATAGTGAGCCGTCAACTTATCGTTCTCTACACAGATTATCGCCTTGGCGGCCTCAATCCTGTATAGGAGGTCGATTCCCATAGCCGCGTTGACTTTGGACCTTACGGACTCTGTCTCAAAGGGAAGGGTGACGATCGCGATGCAGGTCTTGCCAAATTCACCTATGATCTCAGCCAGAACCGGCGCGACGCCTGAACCTGTCCCCCCGCCCTCGCCAAGGGCAAGTACTATCACGTCTGTGTCTGGGCTTAGCAGTTTTGAGATTAGCGCCTTGATGTTTGTCTTACTTTGAGTGGCCGCTTCATATCCTTCCTGCCAGTTCTTCGCGGCTCCCTTTCCACTCCCGATAAGCAACTTATTCTCGTCTGGGATATTCCTATGCGTCGCTAGGTCCGCGGTGTCACTGTTTATGGCGCAGACATCCATTATCATGCCTCTCTTGTCGATTGCAGTCTTCTTGAAGTCATCTGCAATCTTTCCGCCGCAATGGCCTAAACCGATTGTCAAGAACCTCAATCTTCAAGCTCCCTTTGGAGTGCACTGTTTGAGAATATCATCATACTTACCTTCTTCGATCACGCCTAACTGGTGCAGTCTGATCGCAATCTCCGAGATCCTTAGGAACGAGTGAAGTCTCACATCAATCCTTCGGAGGCTCTCCTCCCCGTCTTCTTGCCTATCGATCAGGACCAGAGCGTCGTTGACAACTCCTCCCTCAGACCTTATTACCTGAGCGGCGTCAACCAGGCTCTTTCCAGTAGTTATGAGGTCGTCGACGAGGATGACACGGTCACCTGGAGTCATCACACCCTCGATTCTCCTCTCTCTCCCGTGAAGTTTTGCCTCTCTTCTGGTGTAGAGGATCGGTTTGGAGAGCTGAAAAGCTAGCGCAGACGCGAAGAGGAGACCCGAGGTTGGCACGCACGAGACCCTGTCGAATTGGTCGAGTCCAATCTCCTCTTTAACTAGTCTTTCGTAGATCCTTATTACTTTCCTGAAGGCTTCAGGATAGCTAGGTATGGACCTCAGATCCACATAGTATGGGCTGAGTTTTCCGCTGGTCAGCTTGAATACACCAAATCTAAGCGCCTGAGTCTTCACCAGGATTCTGCAGAACTCAGACTCCTCCTCTCCCATAACGCGTTGCTTGTGCTCCATCCGAGAACCCCGCTACAAGACGATCCTCATAGATAATAGGTTCCTTATACATGTTGGTTCAAAATGAATGCATGTTCTACCACGATGCGTTTATGGAGCTGAGGTAATGTCCTTGGAGAACACAAATTTAGGAAGGTTCTTGAAACCGACTGGTCAAGTAGTTACTTGACTCTTCCAAGACGGTGCGGGTGAACTTTAACAGTGGAAATATGGATTCCGTACGGCGGTACAGAGGTCCCGGTTGGGGTCCGAGCTGAGAACCTGGTCGGGCTTTCGGAGCCGAAGGATACGGCTCCTCTGAGTGATCTGAAGTCTGAAGTCCACCAATCCGTCTCCAGTATCGAAGGCGCCGGCCCGTTGACCCAACTTGTTGGGCGAGACGACAGGGTGGTGATAGTCACCAATCTCCCTTCGGACGGCTCTTCGTTCGACATCATCGACTCCCTTCTCTTTGAACTCTCCAACATTGTCGAGAGTGAGAAGATTGCAGTCCTGTGGATACCGACCGAAGGTTGGCCGCCAATCAAACCAAGCCTTGAGAGGACAAACGTAAACGTCAGGATCGTCGGCCAAAATGGGACAATGCTCTCTGCGACAAAGGAGACTCTTGGGGGAAGAAGAGTCGAGATAGACAAGGAATTTGCCGAGGCCACCTTCAGGATACTGGTATGCAGAGTCGGCTTCAGCCCCACATGGGGCTACACGGGTGGGCCAACCGCTTTGCTCGACCTAGTTGACGAGCAGACACGAGTTGGGCTCTACCGTGAGGCAGTGATGAAGCAAATAGAAAGCGGCTCCTCCGAAAGCAACGCGGTCAAGGATCTGACCCACATATTCTTCTCGTTTGACATCGGCCTGGCTCTGAACGTCGTGGCTGGCAGGGGTGGGAATGTGACGAAGATATTCACGAGTAAGCTTGAAGACTCATTTGCCAAGGGTGCGAGTTTAGTCAATGAACTCTGTAAGGTTGAGCTGGAGAGGGATTCGGATATCCTAATAGTCGGGGCGGGTGGGAGGCCGTACGACCACACGCTCTTCGGAGCTCTAGACTCTGTCTTCCTGAACAAGGGCGTCCTGAAGAGAGGTGGCGCCATAATATTGGTGGCTGAGTGCATGGGCGGATACGGAAACGATGACTTTCGACAGTGGATGTCCAAAGCTGAGGATGTGCGCCAATTCAAGTCTATGTTGAAGAGAAACTTCGAGGTCGGAGCGGAGAAGGCCTACCTTCTCAACGAACTCTTGGAGGAGTTCCGCGTCCACCTCGTATCGGTCATGCCAGACTACTACGCCAGAAACGTCTTCAGACTGAGGACCTCAAGGACGGTGAATGAGGCTCTCCAGTCAGCTCTTAGGACGATGGGGAAGGACTCCAGCGTCGCCGTGGCGCCGTACGGTTCTCTCACGAGAACAACCGTCAAACCAAGAGCATAGGTCTACTCAAATTGTCAAACCGGATATTGGCCATCGCCCTTCTGCTTCTAGTATTTCACCCGCTCCAGCCAGCGGTGGCGGGGAGTTCTGGAACCAAGGTTGAACTGACAGTTACAAGAAGATCCGACTTGAATGTGAAGGTCGTCTTTGTAGGGATCCCCTCTGAACTGGTTAATGCGACATATCTCAAATGGAATGTCCCCGCATACAAGTGCCAGCAGTACTTGAACCCAGGGGTGACGACTGGCGTTCAGTACAGGTTCGATTATGAATTCATCTTTCCCCCAAAAGGGTTTGAGGACTCATTCGCTCAATACTTGACATCCATAGGGAAGGTCGAGGTAGCCAAGAATCCGTTCTTCGGAGTCAACCTGACAAACACCCTCTATTCAGCTTCCCTCGCGGAGAACTGGCTGAAGTATCATGAGTCGGACTACGGCGGCTCTCCGAAACCTGGGTACACTCTGATATTGGCCAACCTGACCAGAGCAGTGCCCTCAGTCACACCCAACCAGTATGAGAAGTACCTCAACCAATCCGTGGATGGATTCACTCCTCACTACTACAACATGACCTACGTAGACTCGGACCTATACATTACGATCAGGAGGCGCTGGATGACTTCTTGGGGTGGACCAAACCGCCTCTACTTCATCGACCTCTCTGCGGGTCCTAGCAACATCACAAGACAGCTTCCACTCCAATGGGCCATAAGAGCCAACAACATCGACCTCAAGACCCTCTACGGCTCGATGTGGCTTACCCAGTATCTGTCTGACTACGTCTATGGAGCGGTCGAAGACCTCTTTGCGCCAGACTTCGTATACCCTATAGCCGCCGCACGAAAGTATGACGTCGACGTCTTGGTGGTCGACAATAGAACTGACGGCGCGGTTCCATCACTGGATCGAACGTTGAACGTGCTGAGAATAAAGAGTGAACTTGAGAGGCTTCTACCTTTCGCCGAGGTCAACGTTAAGGCGAGGTTTATGAACGTCACAGCCTCATCCAACCTCACTAACCTGATAGTCTCCTCCACTTCTCCAAGCAAATATGCCAAGATCTCGATCGTAGACGCGAGGCCAGTCTACAACTGGCTGAGTGAGGAGGGTCAGGGTCACATCAAGGACTTCTTTAACAACACAAGGAAAGACTCTGAGTACTACGTTCCGGTGATGGCCTTCATCTTCACCGGAGAGTATCAGTTTGGCTTTACATTCAAAGAGGACCTTTCGGAGCCGTTTGGGCCCGAGTCCATATGGGGTGTGGCTTTGGGCGACCTCGTTCTTGTAAGCCACTCATCACACGACTTGGTCCGGGGAAACTTCACCGATCCGAAACAAACCCAGACGGGATTCGGTCTGACTAACACGGTAATCCACGAGTTGGGGCATATGCTTGGGCTCGTCCACCCATTCAGAGCGGACCCCACCCAAGACTTCGTGGCCTCAGTCATGTCGTACTACCCCTACGAGTACAGTTACAGCCAGTTTGACAGAGACGCTCTTCTCAGGGGTTATGTTGACGGTTTGATTATGGGAACGGAAGCTGAGCTTGAGGCTACAGGCCCAAACATCCTCAACAGTGGGCTCTTCTCGTCCATACAGCAGAAGCTTGAGGTCGCCGAGAGACATTATGCCAACATGAGCTACGAGGAGGCTCTCTCAGCCTCTAGAGAGGCTCGGAGGGCCGCTGCATTTTGTCGCTATGTTGGCAACATAATCTCCACCACAGGCTATGTGGCACTCAATGTCTTTGCGGCAATCGCCGGCACGACATTAGTGGCACTGGTCTTCCACATCCTTGCCCGCACAAGGAGACAGACTAGGGAGCCTACCCGGCAGCCTTTCGAGGCGAACTCGTCTCTTGAGTTTGATCTCAAGGTAATATAGTTGATGCGAGAAAGTAACACATATGAAAAGAAGATTCTGCATGACCCTTGACAGTGCGCTGATGACCAGAATTGACAGCTTGCTCGACGGGTCAAGATTCAAGAACAGGTCTCAGACAGCTGAGCTTCTGATTAGGCTGGGTCTTGAGAGTCTCCAGCCTGAGAGGACCGCCGTTATCCTCTGTGGCGGATTGGGAACGAGACTCAGGCCACTTACATACGTAACACCCAAACCTATGCTTCCGGTTGGGGGGCAGCCTCTCCTCGAGTATCAGGTCAACTACCTGAGGAGATACTCCTTCGACCGTATAGTTCTCGCAACCGGCTACCTACAGGAGCAGATAGTACGCTACTTCTCAGAACGCAAAGACATGGCTGAAAAGATAATATATAGTTTCGAGAAGGAGCCTCTCGACACCGGAGGAGCCTTAAAGAACGCAGAGCACCTCCTGACGGGAGACTTCCTCACTCTGAACAGTGACATTGTATTCGACTCACTCGACCTCAACCGACTTCTCGAATTCCACAGGTCAAACAAGGGACTCGCCACAGTCGTACTCGTCAAGGTTCGTGAACCTTCAAGATTCGGTCTGGCAGTTCTCAGCCAGGAAAACCTCATAACAGACTTTATTGAAAAGCCGACAACCTTCATGTCAGACTCTACTTGGGTGAACGCCGGAGTCTATGTTCTCTCAACGAAGGTACTGAAGCGCATACGGACCGGCAGAAAAGTCTCACTGGAGAAGGAAGTATTCCCCAAGCTGGCGAGGGAACATGCGGTCTACGGCTTCAGGTATAACGGCTACTGGTCCGATGTGGGGACGCAGTCAGACTACATCAAGGTTTGTAGAGATATTCTAACCGGCACCCTAAAGGTTCCGTGGCTTCGCTGAAGCCTCCATGTCAAGAGGTTAGGGATCACTCCGGGCGCCAAACCGGCTATACATCCTCTATCTGGTTACAAAAACCGTTCAAGTTCTCTATCAAGCTACGTGAATGATTTCGACAAAATTGTACAAAATGCTCAAGCACTCAAATGGTGATCAACCTACACCTCTGGTGAATCAAGCTCATGATCAAAGAAGGCATCTGCGCCGAATGTGGTAGACAATTCGTCCCAGACGGGGAAAACCAAGAAATCTGTAATGAGTGCAGGCAAATCGAGGATTACATACTACTCCGGAGCAACAGTCGGTGCAGGAACTGCCTCTCTTGAGCTTCACCGTTCAGGTCAACAGTCAATATTAATACGACGCCCCAAGGGAGCCGAAACAGAAACGCGGCCTCCGGTTCCTTACCTGTTTCATTGAAGTGTCCTTAAACCATTAATGGGCTCTGTTCTGGTTTCATCGATCACAGATCACCAATACCAGCTCTCATCATCGCCCAACTACTGATGACACATCCTGATATTTAGCAATGCTGCCAAGTGGCTCACTCTTGGCTCTGCCAGGACCTCTCTGGCTTGGCCTCTGACGGGAAAAACTTTAGAGCAGACCCTATTCTCATCAGTAAGGGTAGCCATAATAAGGGAGGGATAAATCTCTGTGAAGTTGACCTACCTGAGTCACTCTTGTTTCGAACTTAAGAATGGAAAGACTGTCTTAATAGACCCATACTTCGCAGGCAATAAGTTCGCTCCAAAATATGAGGGGAAGCCGGACCTCATACTGGTCACCCACGAACACTCAGACCACTCAGACGCCTCGACCTTCGACTCCTTGGTCATAGCTCCCACAACCTGCAAATTCAACAGGATGATCTCGATGAATATAGGCGATGTCATGAGCTTCGGAGACATAACTATTAGAATGGTAAAGTCAAGCCACCACCAGAGCAAGTACGCAGCAGGATACATAATCATCTACGGATCAAAGAAAATCTATCATCCCGGAGACACCTATCTGGACGGTGTCAAGAACTATGGGGCCATCGACGTCATGTTCGTGCCAATAGGTGGTGGTCCCACTATGAACATCGACGAAGCGATTGAAGCCCTAAAGATAGTTAAACCTCAACTCGCCATACCAATGCATTACAACACTTTTCCAGAGATCAAAGCCGACCCCAAGAAGTTCAAAGCCAAAGCAGAAGAGGGCGGCTTCAAGGTAGAGGTTATAGAGTTCGGTAAGGAGATCGTTATCTGACCCCTTGACACACCCTATAACCCATAGCCGAATCCAGTCTTCACAATGAGACACTAGGTTCCTCAGCCGAAGATGTACAAGAGGTTCGTTAGATATTGGCCAAGATGGGAGTAATTGCAGACGACCTGACTGGCGCCAATGATACTGGGGTCCAATTCTCTAAACAGGGTCTCAAGACAATAGTTCTCACACAGATCCAGGCGCTCAAGGATGTATCTGGCAAAGTCGACGTCGTGGTCCTCGATACCGAGAGCAGAACATCACCAAAATCGGTTGGGTATGAGAGAGCTAGGGAGGCCGCGGCCAGACTCGTCGAGGCTCAGATCCCAATAATCTACAAGAAGATCGATTCCACTCTCAAGGGAAATATCGGCTCAGAACTTGACGGGGTCATGGATGCCACCGGAGCCAAGGCAGTAGTTGTCGCGCCCGCATTTCCAGCCAATAAAAGAGTAACAGTGGGCGGCTACCAACTCGTGAACCAAGTACCTCTTGGAAAGACAGAGGCCGCTCAGGACCCTGTCACCCCTGTGAGAGAATCACATGTTCCTACACTCATCGCCAGCCAATCGAGGAGAAGGGTCGAACATGTGGGACTATCCGCGGTCATGGACATCTCAACCCTGAAGAAAGAACTCAGAGAGTGCGTTCAGAGAGGCGGCGAAGTGATAGTCGTCGACTCAATAACTCAAAATGACCTGAAACGCGTTGCCCGAGCCACGGTTGATCTGGGTCTCCACACACTGCTGTGCGGCCCAGCGGGTCTGGCCGAGGAGCTTCCGGAAGCCTTGGGCCTAATCTCGGGTGGGCCTGTGGTCACAATCTCAGGCAGCACCAGTGAGGTGACCATGAGGCAGATAGCTAACGCCGAGAGCTCAGGATGTACCGTCTTAGAACTGAATACGTTCAAGATCTTGGAGGGTGATAAGAGTAGTGAGGTCAGAAGGATGATAGATGAGACCGAGCTGGCTGTATCCAGAGGTTTCGACGTAATAATATCGTCAGCCAGATCGAAGAACTCCGTACTGGAGGACCTCAAGAAAGGCGAGGAACTTGGAATCTCAAGCGTGGATGTGAGCAATCTTATTGGGTCTGCCTTGGGTGAAATCGCAAGTGGGGTGGCCAAGATTCAGGGAATCGCGGGGTTAGTCCTGACTGGAGGAACAACAGCGATCCGGACGTTCGAGCTGATGGGCTCACGTGGCACACAGGTTGATGATGAAGTGTCCCCTGGCATACCCTCAGCGGTAGTAGTCGGAGGAAAAGAAGCCGGCTTGAGAATAGTGACGAAGGCAGGGGCCTTCGGCGACGATGAGGCCATCACAAGGTCAATAAAATACCTGAAGAGGAAGAGTTGGAGGTGAGAACTTGGCCAAAGTCGATGTCAGGCCGATAATCGGAATCACGATGGGAGACGCAGCGGGCATAGGCCCAGAGATAATCGACAAAGCACTCTCAAAGGAGGAAACTTACAAGGTCGCTCGTCCAGTTGTGATCGGCGACGCCGCGGTTCTCGAAGACGCCTCAAAAGTTGCCAAGGCACAGGTTGAGATTCGGCCCGTAGACGAGCCGTCTTCAGCAAAGTTTGAACACGGCACAGTAAACGTGGTCGACCTCAAGAACATAGTCTTGCGTGAACTGAAGATGGGCAAGGTCCAAGCCATGGCCGGCAAAGCCTCGGTCGAGTACGTCAAGAAAGCAGTCGAGATGGCGCTGAAGGGCGAGATAGACGCCATAGTCACAGCTCCATTGAACAAGGAAGCCATGAACCTTGCGGGATACGACTATGCAGGCCACACTGAAATCCTTGCAGACCTGACCAACACAGAGGACTACGCAATGATGCTCGTCGCCGGAAAGCTCAGGGTTGTCCATGTCACCACACACGTATCGATGAGGCAAGCGTGCTCCCTCATCAAGAAGGACAGAGTCCTGACCACGATTAAGCTCACGAACGAAGCGGTCAAGGGACTTGGACTGCCCAATCCAAAGATTGCCGTCGCTGGGTTGAACCCCCACGCTGGGGAAGCGGGAATGTTTGGCGACGAGGAGACTAAGGAGATCTCGCCCGCGATAGAAGATGCAAAAAGAATGGGCATAAACGTGGTCGGCCCTATGCCTCCAGACACAGTATTCCTCCGGGCGAGCAAAGGGGAATATGACGCCGTAGTAGCTATGTACCACGATCAAGGCCACATACCAGTAAAGATGCTCGGATTCGAATCGGGCGTGAACGTCACAATCGGCCTCCCAATAATACGCACCTCGGTCGACCATGGAACCGCCTACAGAAGAGCTGGACTCAGACTGGGAACCGGAGACCCAACGAGCTTGGAAGAAGCCATCAAGCTAGCCGTCCAGATGGCCAAGTTCCGCACAAGGCCCAAGCCGGAAGCGCCAAGGCGATAAGTCCCCAAACTGGGAGATTGAGAAATAGAGACTCGATGACGCACATCTTCCAGAGAAGATATTCCCAGACTCGTCGGCAATCGATCACTGCGACCACACATTTATAATGGCTTGAGCAACTAGATCGTCCATAATTGATGAGGTGTTTGAGGAGGAATAAGACTTGAAAGCAGTAATGAAAGTCGACCCAAAACCCGGCATCAAGATAATGGATATTGAGAAACCGAAACCTGGCCCCAGAGACGTTCTAGTCCAAGTCAAGGCAACCGCTTACTGCGGTTCAGACATGCATCTATACAAATGGGACGGTCAAGCCATAAAATGGAACTCACCGTTACCCAGGGTTCTAGGCCACGAATTCTCAGGGGACGTAGTCGAGGTAGGGAAGAACGTCACTGCAGTCGAAGTTGGAGACAAAGTTGCTGGGGAGACACATATCCCATGCGAGAAATGTTACATGTGCAGGACCGGAAGAATGCACATCTGCGAGAACATGAAGATCCTCGGTGTCCACGTTCCAGAAGGTTCCTTCGCAGAATATGTTGTAATCCCCGAGACCATAGCCTACAAGCTCCCCCCAGAGACACCCTACGACGAGGGCGCCCTATACGAGCCCTGCGGAGTCGCCATGCACGCCGTCCAGAGGGCTCAGCCAGAACCTGGTGACACTGCCGTAGTTCTAGGGTGCGGACCCATAGGGATCTACGTCCAGCAGATAATGAAGGCCCTAGGAGCAGACGTCGTCGCCACAGACATAAAGAAATACAGAATCGAACACGCCAGAAGAGTTGGGGCCGCAAGGGAGGTCTTTGACGCTTCTGAAGGCGACATAGTAAGCAAGGTCAAGTCGGCAGTGGGCCAGCGCGGGGCAGACATAGTCTTCGAGGCTGCGGGTTCAGGTGAGACGGTGAAGCAGTCCATAGACATGGTGGCAAAGGCTGGAAAGGTCGTACTCTTCGGAGCTGCACCAGATAACCCAACACTTGACACAACAACCTACATAGTCTACAAGGAGATAGATGTGCGAGGACTGACGGGCCGATACATGTTCAGCACCTGGGACAGAGTCCAGAGAATGGTTACCAGAGGCCTAGTCGACCTCAGGTCTGTCATAACACACAAGTTACCCCTTGAGAAGGCTGAGGAGGGCTTCCAAATCCTGCTGAAAGGGGAAGGCTCCAAGATAATATTGACTCCATAGACTGAATCTAACAGTCAGAATACAGCGAGGAAGGCAGTCTCACTGTGTACGCCACACAAACAAACTGCACGTCATAAGGCGATGAGTCCAGACCTGTCTTGGGAAACCTCACCTCGCAACATACTCAATAAGAGCACCAAGCACCTACCAAATATCAGCCTATGAAACAGAGATTCTCACTGTTGAGGCATACTCGCCCTTGAGTAGCGATATGGAAAGGTCTTGGAGGGAACGTTTGGTAAAGCGCCACCTAGACCTGATAGTCCTGTGGCTTTTGAAGGCCAAGCCCCGATGGGGATATGAGATAAACATCGAGATCAAAGACGTATTCAAAGTATACCTGAGCGCAGGAACCTTATACCCGCTCCTTCACACTCTCGAAGAGAAAGGATATGTCGAGGGTGTCTGGGAGTCAGATAGAGGAAAGGATCGAAGAATCTACAGGATCACCCAAGAGGGAGATCTATTCTTAGCTGCCGGTGAGAGAGCATCCCAAGAACTCTTGCGAAGACTCTCAAGCAACTCTGAAGAAAGCTCCCCAAACGTTTAACATTGAATTCCGCTAGCCACATAGCCACAAGGTGAAGTGGATTTGGCTCAGAACGAAAGATTCACGGAATACTTGAAGAATATTAAGCGCAACGAGGTTGCAAAACTCGTCTTACTTGCGGTCCTCGTCGTCTCCGCGTCATACGGCGGATGGGCGGCTCTGAGGTTCGTCTGGGCAACCGAATACCCAGTCTTGGTCGTTGTCTCAGGAAGCATGGTTCCCACACTCAATATCGGCGACATAATCTTCATCAAAGGCATGCCTGCTGAGAAGATAGAAGTCGGGACAATAGTAGTCTTCCACAGTCCGCGGGAATATGAAACACTCGTAGTCCACAGAGTTGTTGAGAGACTCAACAGAGACGGAACAGTATACTTCAGGACAAAAGGGGACTTCAACAGGTACGTCGACGATTGGGCGGTTCCAAAAGAATATGTGGTAGGCGTCTTCTCTGCAAGGGTACCATACGTTGGGATCATAGTCATGAGGCTACGTGAACCTGCGGGAACCACCCTCATAATCACCCTGATAGTCGTGCTCCTAGCGTACGAAGCCTACAACGCAAAGACCGGTAAGAAGACGAAACATCAATGAACAAGAGAGAAATAGTAGCCCGCACTGTGAGAAAGTCTTCCAATTTGAGTTCTACAAGTTCCGAGTGAGGGGTCAATCATAGAGGTCTTATCAAGTGAATTTATATAGATAGAGCTTGTTGTAAACGTCCTTAGAGGCTGGGCTTCTTGGCTGAGAAAAGAACATTCATAAACATTGAGAATGTTGTCGCCTCAGCCACCCTCAAACAGAACATCGACCTAAACTCTATAACAAGAATCTTTCCCAGCGTCGAGTACAGGCCCGAACAGTTCCCCGGCCTGGTCTATCGCCTCAAGAAACCCAAAACAGCTACCCTAGTCTTCAGCTCTGGCAAGATGGTTTGTACTGGTGCAAAGTCTGAACATCAAGCTAAGAAAGCCGTGATGAAGGTTATCGAGGAGCTTAAGCGTAACGGAATAGTCATCGTGGGCAAGCCTGAGATTCAGATCCAGAACATAGTAGCCTCCGCCGGTCTGGGTGGCTACATCGACCTAGAGAAGTCAACCTACTCCTTGAAGAGGACTATGTATGAGCCTGAACAGTTCCCCGGCCTGATCTACAGGATGGACGACCCCAAGGTTGTCATACTCCTCTTCGCCAGCGGGAAGCTAGTTTGCACAGGCGCAAAGAAAGAGAACGAGGTTCACGAAGCCGTAGCCAAGCTTCAGAAGGTTCTTGAGGAGAAGGATCTAATCTATTACGACAAGACCTAGAATCTTTCCCACGATGAATCATTTACTCCACCGCTTTCAGATAACTCGCGGACAGCTCCTTCCTGAGGTTTTCCCACTCGGCCGAGTTTCTGACGCACCCTACGTCCGGCGCCAAGTAGTCGGAGAGATAGCCGAGGGCGCGAGCCCTGCATCCACCGCAGACGTATCTATTATCACACCTTCCACACGTCGACTTCAGTAGGTTCTTGTTACGTAGCTCCCTGAGAGTCCTGCTCTCCCTCCATATCTTGGCGAATCTGGTCGTCTGCAGTTTTCCCACGACGAGGTTCGGCATGAAGACGCAGGGGGTTACGAGGCCATTCGGCTGGATGGCGCAGTAGAGCCTTCCAGCGCCGCAGCCTCCGATGAATCTGGCCAAGTCTTGGAGGCCCCACTTCCCGCTGTTCCCGGCGTAGAAGTGTGTGGGTGCAGTTGATTCGCCGCGAGACTGCTCAGCAACAATCCTCCCGAACTGTGGTGCTGTGGAGAGAACCTCCATCCCCACAACTTTTGACTCCTCGTAAATAACCTTGAGTAGTTCCTCTCGCTCCTCGGGCGTAATGTCAAGCTGAACAATCTCACGACCTCTGCCGGCTGGAATGAAGTTGAAGTGGATGAAACGGTTGACCTTCATTCTTCGTCCGAGATTTATTAGGTCGCGTACTTCCTTGAGGTTGTGTTTGGTTACGGTTGTGGCTATGGATGTAAAGATGCCCTCCTCAACACAACTCCTTATGCCTTCGAGTGAGCGTGCATGTGCACCGGCTAACCCTCTGAATGTGTCGTGCAGTTCCGGGGACGCGGCGTCCAGACTAACCTCTACATAACAGACGTCGATCTTCTTGAGTAGCTTAGCGGTCTCCGGTTTGATCAGGGTGCCGTTGGTGGCCAAGGCAACGTGCATCCCATGGTCCCTGACGGCCTTTGCAAGTTCGAAGAAATCAGGGCTCATCAATGGCTCCCCTCCAGAGAAAGCTATCGAGACGACACCCGCGTCCGCGAGTTCTCTGATGACACCGAGCTTCTCCCTGAGGGAGAGCTCGTCCGGCAGCCTTTTTCCAGCGTTCTGGTAGCAGTGCCTGCATCTCAGGTTGCAGGCGTTGGTGAGGTTCCAGACAACTAGGAAAGGAGCTTTCAGGAGCTGAGGTTGCGTGACACCGTAGAGCCCTATGCTGCTCAGTACTGTGGCTACGGCCCGCCTGACGACTGGATCCCTCAAGTACTCCCTTATGGAATCGACGTTGGAACCGAATGTTTGGCAACCCATTGCAAGCACCGTCTTGACAAGGAAGGAGTATGCGCGATCTATTGAGTTTCCTTTAGACTCATTTAATGCAAAACTGCTCAACGCCAGCTCCAGTCTGGAAGATTCCCCTGGGCGGTTCCTGTCACCGAATCGGACTATAGCTCTTGAGACAGGGTTACTCATTCCGAGCTTCAGGAGCCTCAGGGTGTCAAGAAGCATGAACCACGTCCCTCAACCGGAAGTTTCTGGAACCCGGAAGTTCAATTGTGGCGATCTGACGAGCGGAAATTCAAAGGGAGCTCGAATGTGGAGCAAACCCTCCTAAATCGAAGGTTATGTAACAAGCTTTAAAGCGTTTTGGTCTAAAAGTACTTCCAGTCATGTCAAAACCAAGAAAACGTTATTATAGGGTCACGTTCCTGCGAATGGGAGGAGACTATTTACAGGTTAGGGTGGTCAGGTCTGAGCCGCTTGTTGAGGCGTAGCCAAAGCATCTGCCCCGAGTGTATGAAAGTCCTTGACGCAGAGATATTCGTTGACGACGACGGAAGAGTCAAGATCTCTAAGACCTGCGACGTTCACGGTCGTTTCGTTGATACATACACGTTCTCCAACCCCAAACTGTATGAGTGGGCGGAAAGGTATGAGCATGCTGGGAAGCCTCTTGAGAATCCGCGAACAAAGACCGAGTACGGCTGCCCCTTAGACTGCGGGATATGCCCCAACCACAAGTCTCACACTGTTCTGGCAATAATAGACGTCACAAACAGATGCAACCTTGAATGTCCAATATGTTTTGCAAATGCAGCTACGACAGGCTATGTCTACGAGCCTTTACGAATTGACATCGAAAAGATAATTGAGAACTTGAGGCTGAATCGTCCCGTCCCACCCCCAGCACTACAGTTCAGCGGGGGGGAACCGACTGTGAGGGAGGATCTCCCGCTTCTCATCAGGTCCGCCAAAGAGAAAGGATTCAGACACGTCGAAGTCAACACAAACGGGATAAGACTTGCCAAGGACCCTGACTTCTTCAGACAGTTGATCGATGCAGGCATGGATACTATCTATCTCCAATTCGACGGACTCAACGACGATATCTACAAGAAGACACGCGGCCTTCCACTCTACGAGACAAAGATCAGAGTTATTGAGAATGCTCGAAGACTGGGTTTCGAAAGCGTAGTCCTCGTAGTTACTTTGGTCAAGGGAGTCAATGACGATCAGGTTGGAGACATAGTTCGATTCGCTCTAGAGAATTCAGACATCATAAGGTGTGTGAACGTTCAGCCCGTGTCCATAACAGGCAGGATAGACTCCCAAGCGAGAGAGGCTATGCGAATAAACACCACGGACTTCATGGAGCTCCTTCAGGATCAAACCTCAGGCCTCATCAAGACTAGCGACTTCTTCCCCGTACCGTCCGTAATTCCAATCTCGGAAGCCATCGGCAAACTGAGGTCCAGGGATTACGTTCTGTTCAGCACGATGCCGTGGTGCGGTGTCGCAACCTTCCTCGTCAAAGAGAAGAAAGGAGGTTGGGTTCCAATAACTCGGCTGGCGAACGTCGACAAATTCTTCCGGACAATGGACAGTGTATACCACAACCTCCAAGAGGGCCGCAGGACTCGAGCCAAGATACGAAGCTTGGCTGCACTTAGGCACGTGAAGGCTTCATTCATAAAGGAGATTCTCTGGCCTGTCCTGAAGACCGGAAGTTACGACGCGCTCGGCAGGTTCATGAGGAAGGTTGTGATGGTCGGTTGCATGCACTTCATGGACCCGTACAACTTCGACCTACAGAGGCTTGAGAGGTGCGTCATACATTACGGTCTGCCCGACGGAACGATAAGGCCGTTCTGCTCAGTCAACACGCTCCACAGAGCCAAGGTCGAGAAGGAGTACTCGGTACCATACGAAGTGTGGAAGAAGTCAATCCATAAGTGAGGTTCAACCCTTCCAGTCTGGAGTCTCTTCAACCCTTTTCACGGTCTTTCTCAATCTTCCTGGCCTGCAATTCAAAGAGGTGGCGTGACCATAGCAGGGCGAGCGCAAGCTCCTGTCTTTAGACATGGAGTAAGCGAGCGGTGAGTTTGATTCTTGGGAAGAACACTTGCGTGTTGGTAGGATATAGCTATCAACACACAAGAGCGCAGGTCTACCTAATCAACTATCATCTAATGTGGTGCCCGAAGCGCCGCAGACCAATACTTGTAGGAAAGGTCAAATATCGTCTCGAACAGGTCATCCATGAAATCGCGAAGGAGATGGGTGTTGAAGTGCTCAATCTTGCCGTGAATCCAGACCAACTACACTTATTCGTCTCCGCCTACCCGCAACTTTCCGTCCACAAGATAGTGAAGCGGTTCAAAGGACACACTTCACACATTCTACGCAAAGAGTTCCCCGAAGTACTCAAGCTGCCAAGCTTGTGGACACACTCATACTTCGTCTCCACGGCAGTCCATGTCTCCGCCAAGACAATACAAGAGTATATTCAGAGGCAGAGCAAGAGATGAAACGCACCAACCTTTTCAGCCTCGCACCAACACAAGACCAGCACCATGCCCTAGAAGAGCTAGCGATTGCTTGTGCGAAGCTCTGGAACGAAATCAATTACGTCCACCATCAACAATATCAAAACTACTTGAAGTTGGGCTGGAACCCGCAACTCTACAAGAGGTACATCCCTCGAATCGGCTCCGCTACGGCGCAGCAGATCGTCCGAAAGAACAACGAGGCGTGGCGTAGCTTCATCGCGCTGAAGCGCATGAAGCGGAACGGCATGCTCCCATCCACAATGAAACGGGTAAACCCTCCTAAACACTGGAAACGCGACGGACAATATGTGCTGCGGATACTGTTCCGCTGCGACAGCTACCGCATACGGCAAGGCCGCGTGGACCTTCCGCGAGGTCTCTCGATCCAGTTCAAGGGCAAACCAAAGTGGACTGGCAAGCAAGGACGCTTAAAGGTTGCATGGGATCCCCTGTCGAAAAAGTGGCGCGTCTTTCAGGCTGTGAATGTGAAACCAATCATCACCCCATTAGGGTCCAAGACATGCTACATCGACATGGGAGTCCGAAACCTCGCAACCGTCTGGATGCCCGAATGGCGTCAACCAATCGCATACCAGTCTGGACGCCTCCTAGCCGACTGGTGGTACTGGACAAACCGCATAGCCCAACACCAACAGCGCCTCTATGCTATGAATGAAAGAAAGAAGTCGAAACTACTCTCGGCACTCTATAGAATGAGGAAGAGACGCTTCCAACATGCCGTAGCATCATTCGCTCGGCAACTCATCAAAGATCTCTACAACCAAGGCGTGTCAAACATCATCATCGGAGAACTCACAGGTATCAGAATCAACAATCACAGACGACAAGGGAACGCGATGATCCACAACTACTGGAGCCACAAACATGTTGCGGATAGGCTCCGATGGACAGCCGAAGAGTACGGCATAAAAGTGCGCACGGTCTCCGAGGCTTACACGAGCCAGACTTGTCCACAGTGTCGGTCAAGGCATTCAGAGCGTGTTCTGCGCGGGTTCCGCTGTCTGGATTGTGGTTTGGAGGGACATAGGGACGCTGTCGGCGTCTTGAATATGGCTGCTCGCTGCGGCGAGTACGCTGTCAGGCCAATGGCTTGGCCTATGCTTCTACGATGGGATGGATGCAGGTGGAACCGCAACAACGGAATGCCCACCCAACAGAGGATCGGAGTGGAAGCATGAATCTCCCGACTTCAGTCGCGGAGAGAAGTCAAGTAGGGTTATACGGGACAACCCAGTTCGCAACAGAAGTTCTCAGATCTGAGGTTCCAGTCCCATCGATAGGTGCTCGGGAAGGATCCGGTTTTGATCAGTGTTGAAACTGACTTCGAAACAGGCCGAGAGGCAACATCCAGAGGAGACGCAATAATAATCGTCGACGTCCTCCGATTCAGCTCGTCAGTCGTTGTGGGCCTCTCTCGCGGAGCCAAGGCGTTTATTCCAGTGAAGACGTTGGCCGAAGCTAGAAGTCTATACAAGAAGAATCGAAGACTGATTCTGGCTGGGGAAAGGGGAGGAGTGAAGCCGAAGGGATTCCACCTCGGAAACTCCCCACGCGAGTTTGAAAGGGCCGATCTTGACGGGAAATACGTGGTCATAACGACGACCAACGGAACAATGGCCCTGATAAACTCAAAAGGCGCGAAATGGCTACTCGTGGGCTCTTTCATCAATGCCAGGGCAGTCTCAAATGTGGCCTCAAGACTCACAAGAGAAGGAGGAAATGTCACAATAGTCTTGGCCAGCAGAAAAGGAAGGATCTTTCTTGAAGATTTCCTATGCGCCGGGCTCTTGGCATCAAACATCACAGATGAACTGCGCCAGATGAGTGACGAAGCGATAGCGGCGAGACTTGCTTGGATGGGTGCTGAACGCGACTTGAAAGTCATGGAGAAAGGCTCTCACGCAACATATCTTGAAGGAATAGGATACGGGCAAGACGTAGCGTTCTGTCTGCAGAGAGATGTCTATGATCTCGTACCCTGTGTTAAGGGTAGTAAGATAGTCAGGTTATGAATGAGCAGTAGGTTCCTAAATCCTTCTGCGGGATTCAGTATTCTGGTAGAGAATAGGACCTTTGGCAACTCAGCCTAATGCCTTCAAATCATTCTTCGTTCTTGCTTAACTCTGAATCGTCATCGTTGCCTTCCTATTCTCCCGTCCCTTTGGAGATAAATGTTGCTGAGCGCCTCTTGCTTCTCTGATCGAGAGCAGTCTTTCAGCTATTACCCCCAGCGACACCTTCTGTTGATCTATCGATATCGTCATCCTGGGTGACAGGTAGGTATTCTTGATCGATCCGAAGCAACCAGGATACTTCATACTGTAGGAGGATTCCCACCTGAGATAATCCTCCAAACTGAGATGGGCTTCAAAGAGAAGCAGGTTGTATCTGCCTTCACTGATTCTAAATGTCAAGCTGACATGTGGATCTGAACGGATGTCCCGCATGAAATATTCGGATGGTCTACGTAGCTCTATTAGCGAGAAGACCAGTAGGAAGTTGGGCGGCACAAAGAATGAGGGGAACCTACAGACAGGTCCAAGTACTACTTTGGCGTCGATGAGCTTTCTGATCCTGTCGCTTACCGTTCTCCTGTGAACCCCCAACTCCTTTGCGAGGAGGTTTTCATTGACTGATATCCCCTCACCGTTCGTGAGATGGGTGAGAACGCTCAGTGATAGGTCATCCATGGCGCAGCCGTTTATCTCTGTAACCCTTCTCTCTGAGAAATCTTGCCTGATGAGCTGCACCGGCGCGTTGGGTTCATACTTCTCTATCAGCTCGTTAGAAAGATATATTGCGGTTGAGGGGATTCTTTCGCTTCTACCAGGTATCTTGCCTTCCTTGACGATCGCTTCCCTCCAAGTGTGGTAGCTCCACAAGCTCCTGTGAAGCTCAAAGAGCATCATGTTATACTCTCCTTCACGTACACGAAATGCCGCAAAGATGTTGGCGTCGTCCCTGAGCCACCTCTGGACTTTTTCATCGTCTGGTAGATCTGCGTAGACGGCTACGAGTAGCGGGCGTTCCTTGAATAGAGCAAGGAATGGAAAGACTGGTCTGTCAATAACTCTGTGCTCGATGAGTTCCCTCACCCTTCCTCGAACAGTATTACGATGTTTCCTTAGGTGCTTGGCGAGGTAGCTTAGGTTTATGCTGAGCCCCTGTCCGGCGCATAGCTTACTCAACAACTGTAGGTTTAGCACGTCTCTTAGCATATTTTCCGTGCTTAAGGGTTCAGCTTTGCTTAACATGGGCAGTCTTTACGTAAAGAATTATCATTTCTGTCATAATAATGTTCTCCTGAGGATAATCATGATATATTCTGCAACTCTCCAAGGATGTCCAGTGAGAGGCAACAAGCTCCACAAACACGTATTCAGGGAGGTATGTCTGTGAAGAGCGTCTATGCAACAGAAGGCTACTGCATCGGTTGCTGGATACGCCCTATCATCTGTTCACTCGGAGCGGTACTCCCTGATGTTAACACGCGTGAGGTTGTCGCCAAATACGCCGTATGTGATTGCGGCAATGATCTCGGTAGGCTACACCCACTCACAACGGACTACAGTAAGCACTTCGGTTACGACCAAAGGAGATTCTCAACCTGGAGTTCTTCAAGGTATCTCCAAGCTCAGAGAGACCTTGTGGAAAACTCTACGCCTACTAGGGAAAGACCATGAGTCTTAACGCAGCTGCTCTCCCAAGACCGCCTGATGCTCCAGCCACCGCAAGTCTGAGATTCCGAATCTCCAAGAGCTTCAACATCATCCCTGCGGCGACCGTGGACGCTCTGAAAGGGTATCCTGATAGGACTGAACGAGCTTCCCGCCGCATTAAACAGTAGGGAAGCCTATTCAAAAGGTCGTCTACAGTCTCTTCGGACTTCGCCTCCAAGCAAGGTCCGTAGCGGCTGTCTCTGAGCCAGGCAAGCAACTGCACAATATCCCTGAAGCCCAAAGCTCCCTCAATGACACCATCTAGAGTGCCTCTTTGACTGAAGAGCCAACTGCGGACTGTCTGCGGCTCTATCCCACACTGTATGCTTGTAAGTACAATCTCTAGATTTGCCGCATCTATCATTGAGTTGATGGGTCTAAGAGTCGAGGTAAGATCCTCGGACGATACTTCAGAGATCCTGTCCAAGGACCTCTCGCCGCAGTAGATGAGTATTCTAAGTAGCGGTGCAACACACCCACATCTTCTAGCAGTCTCAAGAGATTCTCGAATGACTCGGGCCAGTCCAGAATCCTGAATGGTCTCGATATGTCCCCTGCCTTGGGACTCTGAAGGCAGCTCGTAGTATTTGGAAGGTATCGCTCCCAAAGGTATCGCTCCTGAGCTGCTGACCAAGTCATTCTGATTGAACCTTAACTTCAATGAGTTGACTATGCTTCTTGACTCCAAGAGAAGTCTGAAATCTTCAAGGACGATCCGTGCGGAGTCTGGGCTTGACGCGATGAAGCTTTCCGCGCTTTTGGACGCTGCCGACATCACTGCCTCTCTCAAGTCCGCAAAGCTCTCAGGCGTGGTTCTCGCGACCATTTGGCCGTAGGTTGTCCTGCTGAGGACATGGACTATGTCGCTTGGTCGCGTGCAACCTAGAATCGCTTCATAGTCGTAGAGCTTGAGTAAGTTTCCTATTTGACCTCTGACTAGGGCATTGACGTATTCGTAGCTGCCTGTACCTCTCATTACAGCTCAGCTATCCAATTCTCTTTTTTCTACCTAGGAGCCCCCCCAGTTTCAACATGTCCATCCATACAAGAAAAGTCCCCAGGAGGGTGCCGACGAGTGCGCCGAGGATTTCCTGGCCATAATGTCTGCCAACGATGTAGCCGGCGAAAGCCATTATTGGTATGGTGATCGTTATCCCGAGGTACCAAAAAGCCCTACCCATTTCCGGTTGTCGCCGCAACTCCCAGCATCCACCAGAATATCTATCCAAGAAGCTCTGGGTGCACCTGACTATTTGCTTTTCGCCACCTACCCTATGATCTGATACTGAGAAGATTTAAGAAAAGGTCAATCATCATTAATGCATCCCGTCTTTCAGAGGTTGACGACGGGTCTTCTCGAAGGAGATTGGATAAATGTCCAGAGCTGACAATTACGCCTACGCAATAGCCTACGTCAGAGCATTACGGTCTAGACTACTCAGTGAGGAACAGTACGAGACATTGCTGAAGGCAAAAGACGAACAAGATGTGCTCCGATACTTGGCGGACACGGCGTATTCAAGTCGTCTCGCAGGGCACTCAGGTAAGTCGCTTAACCTCAGTGATATCGACTCGGCCATCTTTGAGGATTACTACCGCATACTTGGAGAATTGGTGAGTGTCCACACAACCGAGAAGGCAAGACTGATTCTCGAGACCAACCATATGAGGCATGAATTCTCATGTCTGAAGTTCATTATGCATCTAGTGAGGGCGGGAGTGCCTCCGGAGGAATCGGCTCAACTGGTAACTCCAGTGGGGAGATACACCCCAGAATACGTCTCCAGATTATTGAAGACTCGGAACCTTCGTCAACTGTTCTCGGAGGTCAACGACCCCAAGATAAAAGAGATAGCTCTCAGTAGGGTCGGGCAGTGCGAGGAACTGAACTCCACCCTACCAGTAGAGATGGCTTTAGACAAGTTCTATTTGAATTCCCTATGGGCCACCGTCAGTAAACTGGACAACTGGGACAGAGATCCTGTCAGGGACATCATCGGAACCGAGATTGACACGGCAAACATGAGCTTGATACTACGGGGCAAACACTTGGGAATGACCTTCTCAGCCCTGCAAGACCTAGCCATTCCTATACGGTACAAGCTGGGTGAGGAGACTGAGACGGCCATGGAAGCTATGTCCGCTATCGATGCAATGCAGGCTCTGACCTCTGGTTACTATGGAAACATCGTGTCTCGTGTCAAGGCTGAATGTGAACGAAAAAGGACCCTGCTCCCCCTTGAACTTGAACTGAAGAGATTCTTTGCCCAAAGATGTTCTCGAACATTCGTAGGCTATCCCTTCGGTATTGGGCCAATTCTGGCTTTTCTTAACCTCAAGTACTTTGAGGCTCTGGATATTCGCACCATACTCCTTGGAAAGAGAGACAGGATGCCGGTTGAGGCTCTGCGGCGCCTAGTGTTGTCACCCTCAACAAAGGTTCATGATCAAACCTGAGAACTCAACTGGTGCTACCCCCACTGCAGCGCATCGATAAGGTTTCGCCTGAGCCAATTCCGGCTTGCAGAGTGTGGGCAATACTTTTTTAAAGAGGTGCCGGAGAATCTACAGGCTACGATTTGAGGGTTAGCTCTTGAAAATACATAAGGTCGTCACATTCCTCTTCGTTGCGATTGGAATAGCTCTCTCAGCAACTGGCCTAGTCTATGCCCAAGCTGGTGCAGAGGCTGACGTGGTCGCATCAGGTTTCAAGATGATCGGCGCGGGTGTAGCCATTGGTCTTGCAGGCTTGGGGGCTGGATTGGGTATGGGTACTGCCAGCGCAGCAGCCATTGGAGCCATGGCGGAGAAGCCTGAGACCTTCAGCAAGTCGCTGATCTACATAGTGTTCATAGAAGCCATAGCAATATACGGTCTAGTCGTGGCGTTCATGATAATGATGGCTTAGGCTGAAGGCAGAGCACCTATTGGACAGTAGTATCTAGACACTTCTCTCTGTATAGATATGCGCGAGACCACGACTGTGGCTTAATCTAATCTCAGAGGCTTATACCCGTAGCCGTCGCCGGAATAGAACTTCAGGAACCACTCAACCCAGTGAAGCCTGAGCGTCTGGATGAAGGATAGAAGTCCTTCGAAGCAGAGTATCAGTAGGAAAGTGAGAAGCGCCCACATGACCCCGCCGACTATGGCCAATAATTCCCCTTGGAGTCCGAGGAACATTAGAAGGATCTTGCTGAAGGCTCCGTGTGTTAACGCCAACGCAAGTATTCGGCCGTATGAGATTGAATTCGAGAGCGACGATATGAGAGATTCGAGAGAATGTCCGAATCCATCCATCCCGTGCAGGCCAGTTCTTGCCAGTAGCATAACCACGGCTGGAAGGGCTATGTAGAGTCCGAGAATATCACCGCGCTGAAAGACGACCGAGAGGATTCCCGACTTATATCTGAGGAACAGGTAGGCACAACTCGAGTAGAACCAAAGCCATAGGCCTGGGCCAACAATCGCTTCCAAGTAGTTCCTTCTTCTCAACTGATTTATCAATCCCAGGACCAAACCCAAGGTTATCTGGATTATCGCGACGTACAGGGACACCAAGAGAAGCAACATTGGCTTCTCAAAAGGCGCGAACGGAAATGGAACCGGTATAGGGAAGCCTGCGACCGTTGAGAGTACTCCCTCAATAACATGTGAAGTCGATCTTACTGTCTCGAGGATGCTGACGCCGAGGGCATGGTGCAGGAAGCCGTCTACGATGTGGTAGTATTCTTCCGACCCGAAGAGTTCTCCATACAGGAATCCAAAGAATATTGCAGATATGGAGCACATTATGAGGAGAGGAGATCCTTTTATCATATACTCAAAGAGTTCAGGTGCCTTGACTCCTCTCCTATTAACTACGAACAGTAGAAGACTGCATAGGAGCAGGAGCAGGCCGTGACCGACGTCCCCAAACATCAAGCCAAAGATGACGGGGAACGAGATTATCATGAATACTGTTGGATCGATCTCAAAGTAGTTTGGTAGTCCAAATCCCGTTACAACCTTCTCATAGACGTACGCTATTCTTGGGTTCCTTATCTGAGTAGGTGGGGCCTCAATCTCATGCGACTGTGCCTCTGTTTTTGGGGGCGGCTGCAGATAAGACGTCGCATAGTAGCCTCTTGATCCCTTATTTACAGCCTCCTCGAATTCACCTGTCTTTTTCTGGGGGATCCAGCCTTCGATGACAAACGTCTTGCTGGTTCGAGCGCTCTTAGATTTTGCGTCTTCCATCAATCTGGTGACTTCAAGTTGTCGATTCCAGAGGAGAAGCCTCTCTCCATAGTCGCTTGTGAGTTCTGATAATCGCTGGTTTGTCTCGGTCTTTGTGTCCGGCTCAGTAGCCGTCTTTCCCTCTGCGGCACGTGTTGCCAGCTCTGAGGCGATGCCGGCATACCGCCCCTCAATATCCATGAGTTCGCGATCAATCTCTTCAATCTTCTTCTCTGAGAGCACCTCGAAGATGGCTGTTCGAGCCTGTTTGGGGTCAATATTCAAACCCGCAAGTATTGTCTGAACTCGCGAGATTACCGACGTGACCCTGAAGAGTTTCTCGGATGGCTCAACAGGTTTAACTTGAGCCTCGAAACCCCTCAGGCTCTTAAGTACATCTGTCTGATGCAGCATCCCAGCTTCAACTATGTTCATAATTACCTCGTCAACATATTCCTCGTGAAAGTAGGCTCTTGCCTTCACCATCGGTTGGGTCTTCAGCAAAGTCCTGACGCCCATTGCAGAGTTGCCTTAGTTTGGAATATCCACTTGATATAAAGGTGATGTTAGACATCCGAAGTAACCTGACAGAATACTTCGAAAAGCTATTATGCACGTTACATGAGGGCATTCCTAGATGGCTATGGACAACGAGGTCATCAAAGCGATCCTGAAGGCAGAAGAACAAGCTAACCAGGAAATATCAGAAGCTCACAGTCAAGCTGAGAAGACTAAGAAAAGTTCGGAAACGGTGGAAGATGAAACCTACAGAAAAATCGTAGAATCCTGCAGGGCGAAGGCCGAAGAATCGCGGAAAATGGCAAAGCAGAAGGCAGAGGAAAGATACAAGAAGATAATGGACGATTGCGAAAGCGATGTTGCCAAGTTGAAAACCTCAGCTGACAAGAACCTCATGAAAACTGTGAAGCTGGTTCTTCGAGAAATCACCTCAGGTGGAAACAAGCCTTGACCGAAGTGACTCTGAATCAACTAGTCTCAAAGATACTTGAGGATGCAAGAAAGCAGGCAAAGACAGTAATTGACGAGGCTAAGCAGTCATCGGAGAAGGCGCTGGAGGAGAAGCGGAGGGAGACTCAGGAGAAAGCCCAGAAGGCCTGCAAAGAGATAATTCGCTCGGCTGATGCCGACGTGGAGAACATTGTTCATCGCAGATCTGTAGAGGCCACTATCAAAGCACGTTGGATACTCTTGTCAGAGAAACGGAAGATACTGGATAGAGTCTTCCAGAAAGTCGAGGACGAACTCCAGTCATTCACCAAGGGAGACGTATACATGCATACATTGGAAAGGCTGATTGAGGAGGCAGCGATGGCCACGGGAGGCGGGAAACTTGCGGTTCTCCTAAGCAGAGCCGACTCAAGACGGAAGCTACCACTGAGGGAAATATCGAAGCGGGTAAGCTCAAGACTGGGCGTCGAGACAACCCTAAACACTTCGGAAAGAAAGATCTCCACCATAGGCGGAGCCGTCGTTCAGTCGACGGACGAAAGGACACGAGTCGACAACACGTTGGGTTCCATTCTTGAGCGGGAAAGAAAGAATCTGGAGCCAAAGATAAGCACCATACTCTTCTCAGAGTAAAAGGAGTAAGACATCTCGAGGCTGTCACACACCTTCACAAGCGGCAATCAACCACAACCCACTTTCCGGCTCCCGTACCAGTGCGAGTTATTCTAAGATGATGTCTGGTTGCTAGCCGATATCCTAGTCAAAGGCATAGTTCAGGGAGTGGGTTTCAGGCCCTTCGTCTACAGACTCGCAATCGAGAATGGGCTACTTGGGTTTGTGCAGAATAGGGGTGACGCAGGCGTCAGAATCACGGTTGAGGGTCAGAGGCCTGACATAGAGAGGTTCATAACTCAGCTTAAGACCAGAAAGCCACCGCTCTGCGAGATTCATGGGCTCACAGTGACTTACAGAGATGGGGCAGAAGGTTTTTCGACCTTCGAGATAAAGGAGAGCTCCAGAGGAGGCAGTGAGAAGGGGTCAACCATCCCCCCAGACATCTCCATATGTAGCCAGTGCCTCGGCGAGATGCTTGACCCAAAGAATGTGAGGTACAGATACTTCTTCATAACCTGCACAGACTGCGGACCGAGGTACACGATAATTCGGAGACTACCATATGATAGGGCCAACACCTCTATGCTTCCATTCAAGATGTGCAGTAACTGTGAGAGAGAATACTATTTCCCAGATGATCGCAGATTCCACGCTCAGACCAACGCCTGTCCAGGATGTGGCCCAAGACTCTTCCTCACAGACAATGTAGGAAAGCCTGTGGACTGCGGAGACCCGACGGTCAAAGCCGGTCAACTTCTAGATGAGGGATGCGTACTCGCAGTCAAGGGGAATGGCGGATTCCACCTAGTCTGCTCAACAACAAACCCTGAGCCACTATCGAGACTTCGAAGAGTAAAGACTAGAAAGACGAAACCATTTGCCATTATGGCCCGGAACCTGCAGACGGTGAGGTCTTTTGCTGAGGTCAATGTTCTCGAGGCTGAGCTTCTTGAATCCTATTCAAAGCCCATAGTCCTCTTGAAAAAGAGCAAACGATACTTCTTATCTGAACTGGTCTCACCAAGCCTGCATACTGTTGGTGTGATGCTGCCGTATTCTGGCCTCCACCACCTCCTCTTCGACTCGACGAGGGAACCGGCCCTGGTTATGACCAGTGCAAACCAGCCAAACGAACCCATAATAATCGAAGACGATGTTGCAAGGAAGATGCTGGGAGGAATCGTCGACTACTTCCTGCTCCACAACAGGGTTATCGAACAGCGGTGTGACGACACTGTCCTGAGAGTTGTGGGGGGAAAGAGGACTTTCATCAGGAGATCAAGAGGGTTTGCTCCCGCCCCCATACATCTCAAGGTCCAGTCTACCAAGGATGCGCTGGCGCTGGGCGCTGAACTGAATGCGACGTGCTGCATCCTCACAAGTGGTCGAGCGTACATTTCACAACATATTGGGGATGTTGAGACTCCTGAGACGTTACAGTTCCTAGGGCAGGCCGCGCAGCATCTGCTCGGTTTAACAAAGGCCCAACCGGGATGCGTCGCTTGCGACCTTCACCCGAGATTCAGTACAACCTTCTTGGCCAAGCAGTTGGGTGACCGGTGGGGTATCCCCACCGTCAGAGTTCAGCACCACCACGCGCACCTCTCCAAACTCATGGCTGAGCATGGTGTGGGCGAGGCTGTGGGAATAGTCTGCGATGGATACGGCTACGGTTCTGATGGAGGAGCGTGGGGAGGAGAGGTGCTTTACTCGGACATGGAGAGCTTCAAGAGACTGGGTCACCTGCAGGAGCAACCGATGGCTGGCGGAGACCTCGCGACGAGATATCCTCTGAGGATGGTTGCGGGAATCCTTCACGGCCGCGTCGACACAGCCAGTCTCCTCTTGAAGAGGTCCCAGCATATTCCTCACGGTACAGCGGAAGTGGAGGTGATGATGAAGCAACTTAAGTCGGGCAGGGTACCTGTGACCAGTAGCTGCGGAAGGATCCTGGATGCGGTCTCTGCTCTATTAGGTATATGTTACGAGAGGACCTATGAGGGTGAGCCGGCTATGAAGCTGGAGGCCTTGGCCGCAAGGGGGAGGGACATCCTGCGGTTAGATGTAAAGGTAAATAGGGGCGTTGTAGACACCGGCAACCTACTTGAGGAGCTTTATGAGAACCTCGGTAGAGTCAGCATGCAGGACCTTGCGTTCTCAGCCCAATCTTACTTGGCTAGGTCACTTGGAGAGCTGGCTGTAGAGGCAGCACAGAGTGAAGATGTCTCGGTGATCGGATTCACAGGCGGAGTTGCATGTAACGAGCATATATCAAACACGATCAGGTCGGTCGTCGAAGAGCGTGGCTTCGCCTTCTTGGCCCATGACAAGGTACCGCCAGGCGATGGAGGAATCTCCCTGGGCCAAGCTGTGGTCGCGGCCCAGAAGACTAGTTGACCTGCTACGGAGCAGGTGATGACAAGAACAGTTTATATCTACGCTGGCCTCAATTCAAAGACGCCACGGGTCTATACAGAGACCCGGTGAGCAACTACACAAACCTCTGGCCTACAGGTTCTAAACAACAGTTTCTGTTCGAGTGCGTCTTTGGAAATGTGTCTGGCAATACCCGGAAAGATCACAGGAATCGCAGGCGACTTAGCCGAGGTTGACTTTGGCGATGGCACAAGAAGACAGGTCAATATCTCCCTTGTCGACGCAAAGGTTGGAGAGTACGTCATAGTCCATGCCGGATTCGCCATAGAGATCCTCGACGAGGAAGCGGCCAGGGAGACTTTGAAACTATGGGACGAAATACTTAGTCTTGGATAGACGCGTAATCATCATGAATGATCAAATCTCTTTTAACATGAGGAATGGGGGCGTAACAGAGTGCGTCACAAGGAGAAGGTTGTGAAGCATGACGAGGGTAAGGTCTTCGATATAGAGCTTGAGGAGAGTATCCTCAAAGCCAACGAGGACCTAGCAGCCGAGAACCAACAACTTCTTCGAAGGCACGGTATAAAGGCCATAGATATCATGGGCTCCATCGGTTCAGGAAAGACTTCTCTAATCGAGAACATTGTTCAGAGACTGAAAGAACGGTACAGAATAGCTGTCTTCAACGGTGACCTAACGACTACCATTGACGCCGACAGGGTTGCAAAGCACGGCGTCGAAGTTGTTCAGATAAACACTGGGAAGGAATGCCACCTAGATGCGAATCTGGTCGCCAAGGCTCTCAAGGACGTGAATCTCCGTCAACTGGACTTGATCCTGATAGAGAACGTTGGAAATCTGATCTGTCCGGGAGAGTTCAAGCTTGGAGCTGACAGGAGGCTTGTCGTGGTGAGTGTGACTGAAGGTCCCTACATGGTTTTGAAACACCCCTTCATCTTCATGGAGGCTGACGTAGTCGTAATAAACAAACTCGACCACGCCGAGGCCATGGGCGTGGAGTTCGAGAAGCTCCAGAGAGACACTGAGAAGATCAACCCAAGGGCAAAGGTTGTGGGCGCAAGCTGCAGGAACAACATTGGTACTGACAGAGTGATCGAAGCTCTCCAGATCGATAGTATATAGAGCCGCTCAAGATGTTGGCTGGTCTAAATGCATGAGCTCTCAATGGCAAATAGTATAGTAGAGACTGTGCTTAGTGAGGCAAGGAAAAGGAATGCTCGTTCAGTCCTTGAAGTTCAGCTTGTCGTTGGCAGACTTACGATGCTTGGGCTTGAGCAGCTTCGCTACTGCTACAGACTCCTAACCAAAGACACACCGCTTGAACGTTCTAAGCTTCGAATCGAACAGGAGGAAAGCAGGGTCCACTGTGAGAACTGCATGTTCGAGGGCCCTATCCAGTTCAAGCAAGAACCACAGTACCACCTCATCTTCCCTACCCTAGAGTGTCCAAGATGTGGAGGGGGAGTTGAGATAGTGGCCGGAAGAGGCTGCTTCATCAAGTCAGTGAAGTTGAGGACCTGACGTAGATGCTTCAGTTCAGAGACAGGTCGACTGCAATCAAGATACTTGAACGGTTAGCATCGATGGGGCTGGACCTGACGCTGATGCATGTCTGCGGCACCCATCAGGACACGATCGTCCGGTACGGTCTTGACACGCTACTTGAGAAGTGTGGAGTAGATATCAGGCAGGGTCCAGGCTGTCCAGTCTGCGTAACCACGACAAGAGAGATTGAAGAGGCGATGACTCTGGCAAGAAATGGCAAGATCATAGCTACGTTCGGGGACATGTTAAGGGTTCCGGGAGCCTCAGGCTCTCTTGCAGACGCAAGGTCTGAAGGGGCGAGGGTGAGGGTCGTATACAGCATCACAGACGCGGTTAAGATCGCTCAAGGAACAGATGAGGAAGTGGTATTTGTCGCGATAGGGTTCGAAACCACTGCACCAAGCACCGCAGTCACAATACTCAAACGTCCTCCTGAAAACTTCTCTGTGATCAGTTGCCACCGATATCTGCCGCCTGCTCTTGACGCTCTCCTTGCTATGGGGGAACTCAACATACACGGGATTATAGAGCCAGGTCACGTCAGCACCATAATAGGAACTAGACCTTACCAGGCGATCTCCAAGAAGTATAAGCTGCCACAGGTCATCGCCGGTTTTGAGCCCCTCGATGTCTTGATGGCTGTCTACATGATAGCCAGACAAATTCAGGCTTCCGAACCGACTGTTCAGAACGAATATCGAAGGACCGTGAGAGAAGGGGGTAATGAGAGAGCCCTCAAAGTATTGTCGGAGGTCTTCGAGCCCAGAGGTGCAAGATGGAGAGGATTTCCTACAATACCAGACTCCAAAATGAAGCTCAAAGAGGAATTTGGATCTTTTGACGCTGAGAAAAAATATGATGATGACCTTGAAGAAGTTTTGAGAACGGAGTTTCCGGAACCGGAGGGATGCGGCTGCGACCGGGTACTCAGGGGATTGATGGAACCGCAAGAATGTATACTCTTCGGCAAGGCCTGCACTCCGCAGCATCCGGTAGGTCCGTGCATGGTCTCAACGGAGGGCTCGTGCAGCATCGAATATAAGTATCGAAGGTTCCGCGCGACCTAGCTCAAAGTCATCACCTCCTCGCGGCTAGCGTGGAGACCAAGACCTTTTACAGGCAGATAGCGAAGTGACTTCGGGAGACTCCGAATCCACATCTGAAGTCTAATAAGGCCAGACCAATCTTGATATTTCAAGGCGTGCGTTAAGATAGTCCTGTCTATGGTGACAGGCCCTCGGGGGCTTCTGCCCAGGCGGTCCAAATACTCCTATGTGCTCTGTTTTCACCAAGAACATGACCTGGATCCGCCGCAGAACAAGCCCTAACATAACTGTACTGGTCATGCTTGCCCTTAGCCTATTTCACTTTCTAGCCACTAACTCACAGTTTCTTCTCTTGAAGGATATCGCCGCTTCTCTTCTGATAGTGATCCTCCTCATTGCCCAGAGCATTCTCCTCAAGTTCTTCCTGAGCATATCCAACAGCAAGGTCGCCAAGACCTCATCACGAGTGGGGTTGTGGAGCAGAATCGAAGTACTTCAACCTCTGGCGTTCTTTGTTATCTTCATGTCTGTCCAAATCCTAACGATTAGGCTCAGAGGTTTTGATGCTTTAGTCAGTCTCGTTAGAGATCCTCAAAGCTTCGCCTATTATTCCCTGGCACTCAGAGCCTCGGATCCCGTGACTTACGTTCGCGAGTGGCTGGCTGCGATGCAGGTGCCTCTACTTTACTGGGGTGGCCACCTAGCGACCCACTTCCCAGGTTATGCGCTCCTGATCTATTCTGGCTTCCATCTCTTTGGTAGAGACCCTCAGTCTGTTGTTTGGCTTTCAATCCTGCTTGCGGGTTCAGCAATACTACCACTCTTCTATCTGGCCAAGTTGCTATATGGCAGCAGAGCCGCGACACTTGCATGCGTGTTATATTCTTGGACGCCGTCGATCAGCCTCAATCTCCCCTACATGGACTTGGCAGTAGGCGTCTTCGTCTTAACAGCTCTTCTTCTATTCTTCAAATCGCTGAGGACTAGTGGAGGTGCCTCATACAGTCTGCTTGGGGGTTTGATTCTAGCTTGCGCAATGTTTCTCACGTTCGTCTCAGCATCTATCTTGGTTCTAGCAGCCGTGCTCACGATTACGGCCAAATCTTGGTGGGAAGCTTCATTGAAGTTCTTCTCCTTCCTGTCGAGCGCGTTTCTTCCATATCTCATTCTGGAACTGACTTTGGGATTCCCCTTCTTTGAAGCAGCATTATGGGCTCTCAGAACAAACCAGTGGTTCTACCAACATCTTCATTCCATGATGCCATCAGTTTGGAGTATTGAATTTTCGACATTGTTCTTCTTCCTCTTGCTTGGCCTTCCGGTATGCATGATATTCTTCTTGACTGTTTTCAGATCGTTCAACTCTTCATTTAGCCAAGTCGAAGGCCGCACATTTGTTCTAGGTCTCTCTGCGACGCTCTTATTGGCAGTAGTCTTCGCAAAGCTTGAACTTGCGAGAGTGGCGGCGTTCTTGACGCCCATGCTTGCAGCATGTGTTGCAGCAGAGGTGTCCAAGTGGAGGCCAACAGAATTCTTGGATGCAAATGGTCTACTACTATCCTATGCTCAGTGCTTGGAAACCTACGCATACGTGTCGCAAACGGTTTTTCTCTCGACGGTGCTTGGCTATCCAGTTGTCTAGCAGGAGTCCTTGTCGGATTCTCTCCAGTGGCTTAGATTGGGGCATCCAGTTTTCACGGCCTGCTTGTGCCTGCCTGAGAATGCTGTAGAACTCCGCTAAAGAGGGTTTAGATATCGGCTCATCTTGTGATAGGCTCAAGATGCTGTATAGCTCACTTCATGCGCCAGACTAGCTCTTTCGGATTCTAACATATTCTTGGTACGGGGTCTCCTATTGGTGGAAGGAGTATCCTTCGACCTCCAACAGACGTTTGAAGGATAACTTGACTGAAATCGTTGGAGGCTTCGCCGATGATCTCGGCGTTCTTGCCAAGTCTTGATTCTCGAAGCACCTCCAAAACCTCATGTGCTTTTTCTGGAATTACTGCTATAACCAGTTTTCCCTCATTTCCAACTTCTAGGGGGTCTATTCCCAACATTTCGCAGGCCGCTCTGACACCCGTCGTGATCGGAATAGCCTCTTCATTGACAGCTATTCCAACGTGCGACTTTTCGCTCCACTCATTTAGCGCGTTGGCCAGACCGCCTCTCGTTGGGTCTTTCATCTTCAAAACTCCGCCAATTCTGAGGATCTCTCTTACAAGTTTATTTAGCGGGGCCACATCCGAAATCACTTCTGTTCCGAAACCGTAGCCCTCTCGAGATGAGAGTACTGCTATTCCGTGGTCGCCAATCGTTCCTGAAATGATTATCCTATCTCCTGGGGAGAGGTTTGAGTCAAGAAGCCATCGAGCATTGAAGCTCCGATATTTCTTCACCTCTTCGATGTTCTTATCCAGTTCGGGGCTACGTTTTCCAATGCCAGACGTGTTTATCACGAGCTTGTCCAAGGCGCCCTTCTCCATGACCTTCGTGTCACCAGTCAGGATGTAGACATCTGCTTCTTGGCATGCCTCGCGCATACTCTTGAGGATGCGCTCAAAATCATCAATTGGGAAGCCCTCTTCGATTATGAAGCCTGACGAGAGCGCTACTGGTTCAGCACCCATGACCGCTATGTCATTTACTGTCCCTGTGATAGCTAATCGACCGATGTCGCCTCCGGGGAAGAAGAGAGGTTTGACTGTGTGAGAGTCAGACTTCAGGACGATATCGTTTATGACAGCCGAGTCGTCTAAGGCCTCTAACGGAACCTCCGCGTCGCTACCTCCTAAGTACTTGACAACATAGTCTTTGACAAGCCCCTGCATCACGGCGCCTCCTCCGCCGTGCGCCATAGTGATCCTAGTCATGGGAAAGCCCTCTGTATTTGGAAGGTGTCGCATCCTACTCGTAAATGTTGTTGGCGATGAAGAAGTATTGGTATCTAGAGTTTATGGTGGGGTCGGCGGGACTTTCATGACGTGGTCAATTTGAACCCGCGACCGCCAGCGTTCCGGGTTGTCCTCCCCAGGTTCACCGCGCCCTTGTGCTCTGGTATCCTCTTGGCGGACTTACCTAGACCAAGCTAGACGACGACCCCACATTCCAGCCTTATTTCATTCAGATTCACGCTAATAAGATCATTTCTCACTAGCGTCGCAACATAGGCAGTGTTCTGTAGGCCATTAACTCGACTCACGTTGGCTCGACCTCCTCTATTGAGCTATACTTTCCTTAATAGCTCAGAGCGTTCAAAAGGTGGGCTACACACTATTTCAAATGAAGATGTCCGAAGATTTCCTCGAATTCTCGGGTTAAGTATTCTTCGGTCCTTAGACGTCTTCTCTTAGCCAGTGTCCTGATGGCTCTGTCGACGCCTGTGGAGTATTGTATCGCCCTCTTGGGCGCATTAGCGAGTTGTTCGGGTAATCCAAGGTCTATGCAGGCCTTTCTGAGGATACGCTTTCTCAAGGTGTCGTCTGGTCCTTGAATCTTCAAAGTAGGAGGGATCGAGAGACCGAACACGGTGAGTTTCCAATCTGTGAACGGATGTAGCATCCTCACCCTCTCCGGCGCGGTGGCTTGCTCAGCCACATGATAACTGGCCTCGTGAGCATCACGTACACTCCTAAAGATTGAGTTTCCAAGGGATCGTTCTCCCCCCTCCTTCATTATGCGCAGGAATCTATGGTATCCTGCAAAAAGTTCGTCAGCACCTTGACCTGTAAAGACCGTATTGAAGCCGCAGTTCTTTGCTAGGTTTGCGCACCAACAGAGCGGTATTGCTACCCCCAATTTGACCATGCTGGCCTCCTCTATTCTCCAGACACATTTCCCTAGCGCATCCTCCACATCCTCCAACCCGTATTCACGCACCCTGGCATCGATACCTACAAGTTCAGCAGCCTTGAGCGCCCACTCAACCGCGGGGTGCCCCCTCAACCCAACTATAAAGGCAATCACCTCAGACTCCATTCTCGATAAGAGGTAAGCTATGAGGGCGCTGTCCACTCCACCTGAGAAGCTTACACCAACTTTTCCGAGGCCTGACGCTCTCTCCCAGACAGCTTCGCTCAACAGCCTCCTCAGTCTCTCAGAAATCTCCGTCGGGCTTCCCTCGACAGCCTTCTGTCTTGTCAACTGTCTAACAGGCCAGGGGCTTCGTCTCTCTTCCAATTTCCACAGATGTCCAGGCGGAAAGGTCGAGACCCTCCTAAGTCCGAGGTTCCAAAGCCCCTTCTTCTCCGTAGATAGCGCGGCGAAATCACTGTTTGAGCCATAGTAGAGTGGCTTCAGGCCAACGGGATCTCTCACCACGAAGATTTCTCTCTCTGCAAGGATCACTATTGTGTACTGGCCATCACACTCCGAAACGAATCTTGAGAGACACTTCCCAGGAGAATCATCAGAAAGACAGTCGAGTAACTCGTCGAGTGACTTTTTCAACTCCAGGTAGTCACTCTCGACGATTATGGAACGGGTTCCAGAAGTTCTTGGCTGTGGCAAATCTCCTGGTTGAAGCTTCATCAGGTTGTATGCTATGGCCGAGGTGGTTGCCCGTAGCTCGGTGATCTCGTTTAGACTCTTGGTAAGAAGCGACTCCTCTGCTGTGGCAATTCCGAAGGCGTCGTTTCCCCTGTGGATCTGACCTTCGACCATCTTGATGAGTAGCGGGATTGCATCTATCCCTTTCCTCGTCCGCACCGCGCTGACAGCGCCCATTCCCACCATCAGCTCATCGATTCAACAACAACTCCTGTACACCATTCCTTGTGAATAAGCTGTTTGGCGTCTAGTCTCAGACTCCTACAAGTATCTTCGGATCAGCTTCATCAAATGATTGAGTCCTTCCGGGGCGGTTAGCCTTCACAACAGCATTCGCGGATTCACCAGTGCTCAAGCTGATAAAACCTTGGGGTGTCTATGATGATGCGCCGAGAACAGGCAACGGCTGCCGAGTGTCCTCAAGATTTGCACTTCGAAGACCTTAGGAACAGCCAATTGATGACCACAATACCTCAGAAGATACTGTTGCCGTTGAGTATTCACAAATGAAACGGAAGTCTCTCTGAACGGTGTAAGGTTGGGCTCCATTGAACGGGTTTGTCTAGTGAATAGGCCTAAACATCACCAGAAAGGCTCTTATCAATGTGGTGCGTTTCCTCTGAAGTGAATCATCGGGGGCACGATAGTTGAGTTCGGATAAACCTCCTGTCCCAGTCAGAGTGGCTGATATGAAGAATTTTGCCAGACTCGTCCTCGCACTGAGTGAAGGGTCTCAGATAGCCTGGAGTCTCCCATACAAGGGCAAGCATGCTCTTTGCTTCTTCACAGCCTACATGTATTGGAAGGGTGACTTGCCGATTCTTGCCTACTTGGTCGAGCAGAAACCTGCAAAACCCTTCCTAGCTTACCGGAGTGACGGCCCGAGTGGAGAGGAATGGTTCTACAGTGACGATGTGGATGACGCAAGATACAGGTATGCCTCTATAATCAACATCAACGAGACGCCCGACCTTTTCAGAGAATCTCTCGAGGGGAAGTATCCGCAACCTTCAAAGCCGCTCATGATGGAAGTTGAGAACCTCTCCTCCATAGTCAGAGTCCTCATCCCTCTCTCGATGAGGGAGGACACAGTCTTCCCTCTCTGGCACTTTGTGCAGAGAGGTGAACACCACATCGGTGTGGTAATTCCTTTCGAACATTACTATGAGGCTGACGCACTACCAATATTCTTCTATTACAGGTCAGGTGAACCGCCGTCAGGCCCCTTCCTGAGGTATCTGACCTCGAAAACCTCCGGTGAGAAGTTGGAATTCACATCCAACACATCAGACGTCAAGTACTTCTATGTCAAGCTGATAGATGTTGAAGGGCTTCCGTTTCTGTAGAGTGGTTCGATAGGATGAACTGTCCATTCCCCCTGTCACTCTGAGAGTCTACCGAAGCTTCTGGTCCTGAATAAGGTCTCAACCTTAGAGACGAGAGTTTCCCAGTCTGGTTTCCGCTGAACTTACAAACCTTTTTCAAGCAGATCTTGGACATCACTCTCATCCGTGAGCCCGAAATGAGTAAGATCAATGTTGCCGTCGTTGGAGTGGGAAACTGCTGTTCAGCTCTGGTTCAAGGACTCCACTATTACGCTGCCCCAGGCCGTGGCAGAGATATCGGTCTGATGTCAGAAAGGATCGGTGGGTGCAAAGTCAAGGACATAAATCTGGTCGCCGCCATAGACGTGAACCGTGAGAAGGTGGGGCTAGACCTCTCAGAAGCAATCTTTCGAAGCCCAAACAACACGCCTAGGTTCAGTGATGTACCACGCCTTGACGTGACCGTCGAGAAAGGACCCTTACTCGATGGTTTGGGAAGTCATGCAAGGGACAGAGTCCCTACAGATTCTTCGAAACCCATCGATATCTCACAGCTCCTCCGAAGAACTGAGGCAGAGATCGTGGTGAATCTACTCCCAACAGGAGCAGTCAAAGCCTCAAGGTTTTACGCTGAGAAGGCCCTTGGGGCCGGTTGTGCCTTCATCAACGCGACGCCGACGAAAATGGCGAATGATCCATCGTGGCAACGGAAATTCAGGTCTGCCCGACTTCAGCTTGTTGGGGATGACATAAAGAATCAGGTTGGATCGACCATACTTCACGAGGCTGTACTTGGAACGCTTTCCCGCAGGGGGGTTAAGATTGAGGAGAGCTATCAGCTCGACATAGGTGGCGGGATGGAGTCTCTCAACGCGCTTGAAAGAGAGAGATACTTCATCAAGAGGAAGACAAAGATCAACGCCGTCAGTTTGGCTGTTCCATACAAGTTCCCGCTGGTAGCGGGATCGTCCGACTACGTTGAATTCATGAAGAACTCTAGAACAAGCCACTTCTGGATAACAGGGAAGTACTTCGGGCAAGCCCATTTTACGCTTGATATGACCCTGGACTATATCGAGGGGCCCTCATGCGCTGCCGTCTTGGTGGACGTCATAAGGGCTGTTAAGCTCGCCAAAGATCGAAATGTTGTCGGGGTACCCATCGAGATTTGTGCTCACGCGTTTAAGATGGCACCGAAGCCCTTACCTTATGGTGAAGCGGCGCGACTCTTCAGCGCTTTCTCCTCAGAAAAGAGCAAATCTGGACGTAAGAAATAAAGAATTGGCTGAGTCTCTTCTTACAGGCTGATGAGGGTATTGCCAGTCTTTACAGAATCAATCAAGACGGTATCCGAGGAGTTGGGGACGAACATAGTACTAGCTCTGGATCCGATGGGGCACGATTCGTCGAGTCTCTCAAGAAAGTGCGTCCAGACACTTGAGGCGGTTGCCCCCTATATTTGCGCCGTCAAGATCAATAGGCCACTCGTCTTGAAACTATGCCTAGAAAAAGAGGTCAAAGCGCTTCTGAAGCTTGCTCATAACCTTGGGTTAGTGACAATAATGGATGCTAAGCTAAACGACGTGGCGCACACGAATTTGGCAGCGGCCGTGCAGTACTTCGATGCTGGTTTCGACGCGCTGACTGCATCACCATTCGTTGGGTGGGAGGGCGGCCTCGACTCTGTCTTCGAAGAAGCGTCAAGAAGAGGCAAAGGCATGATACTCCTTGTGCATATGAGCCACAGGGGGTCCGTCGAAGGCTACGGGCAGACTGTCCTTGACGGAAGAACCGGCGAGAAACGACCGCAATTCATGGTCTTTGCCGAGAAGGCTGTGTCCTGGGGGGCGGACGGAGCTATCGTCGGCGCCACTAACCCTGAGAGGATCGCTATTGTCCGAACGATTCTCCGAGGCAGGGTTCCCATATATGCTCCTGGGGTAATTGCCCAGGGGGGTTCTCCCGAGGCAGCTATTGAGGCGGGCGCCGACTACTTGATCGTTGGGAGGGCGATCTACGACTCCGCCAACGCTGAGGAATCTGCACGTTCAATCAGGGACGATGCAGTCTCCGCTTCAAATGTCGCTCAGGGATGAATCGTTGATGCTCTGGACCCCTCCGCATATCTGGATCTCAGGAAGGTTTTTCTAGCTTTTCCCTCTACCAATGGAGAAATACAATAAGGGGTAAATTCTCTTGCCAAATGTCAACGTAGCCATTGCTGGTGTTGGGAACTGCGCGTCAGCCTTGATTCAAGGGGTCCACTTTTACAGGGATGCAATTGAAGACGAAGTGATCCCAGGTCTGCTTCATGTGAGGTTTGGGGGCTACCGTCCCTCAGACATAAGATTTGTGGCAGCCTTCGACGTAGATTCTAGGAAGGTTGGCAAGGATCTCAGTGAGGCGATCTTCGCCAAACCAAACAATACCAGAATCTTTGCAGGGCCTCCAGAAACAGGTGTGAGAGTTATGCGTGGGCCTGTGATGGATGGCCTTGGTCAGTATCTGAAACCGGTCGTTAGTGTTGAGAAGGACCGGAATGAAGTTGATGTCGCTGAAGCCCTTCGGCAGTCCAAGGCGGAAGTTCTGGTAAACTATCTCCCAGTCGGGAGCGAAGAAGCCACAAGGTGGTATGCTGAACAGGCTCTGAAGGCTGGATGTGCCTTCGTCAACTGCATCCCAGTCTTCATCGCTTCAGACGAGGTTTGGCAGGAGAGGTTCAGGTCCGCTGGTCTCCCTGTGGCCGGTGACGACGTTATGAGCCAACTAGGCGCAACAGTCTTGCACAAGACACTGGCCAAGTTGCTGGTTGACCGAGGAGTCAAGGTTGACGAGAGCTACCAACTCAACATAGGCGGTGACACCGACTTCCTGAACATGCTAGAGGAGGAGCGTCTAAGGTCCAAGAGAATAAGCAAGACCAGTGCAGTCCAAGCTATGATCCCCTACGATGTTCCCCTCAGGATCGGTCCAAGTGACTACGTAGACTTCCTGCAGAACAAGAAGATCTGCTACATTAGGCTTAGGGGTAGATACTTTGGTGAATCGCCCGCTAGCGTTGACGTTAAGCTTGACATATGGGACGCTCCCAACAGTGGAGGCGTAGTGATAGACGCCATAAGAGCTGCTAAGCTGGCATTGGACAGAGGGATTAGCGGACCACTGGTCAGCATATCATCATACGCGTTTAAACATCCGCCGGTTCAAGCGCCGCAAGATGTCGCAAAACAATGGGTCGAGGAGTTCATCGCCGGATCAAGGGAAAGGTAAGCATCCTTCGAATGATCACATAGGAAGACAGATTCTTCCACTAGCCAGAACAAATCCTGTAGGTCACATGCCCTCTACCGAAACCACCAACCAACCAGGCTACAAGCCACATTCTGATGAGCGAACGGCTCTCCAGCGGTAGCTGCGTGTACCTTCATGCCGAACAGGTGGATAGAAGACTCACCGTATCCAAGGTAGACAACGCTCGACCTGTAGCCAGAAACCTTACATTTTCATATGCTAATTGAGAAGACGTAAGGGTCAAGTATGTCGAACACAGAGGCGGAAAAAGAGCAGAGGAAAGCGAGAAGGCAGATTGATCTGCAAAGTCTCAACTGCACCTCCTGCGTTCCGGTTATAGAGCGACAACTTAAGAAGATCGACGGGATTGAGAGCGCGAAGGTCAATTACCTCCTTAATCGACTCTATGTTGACTATGACCCGACGAAGGTTGATGAATCCAAAATAGAGCTCGCCGTTGAGAAGCTTGGCCACAGGTTTAGATATAAGAAATATGAGAGCCTGCTCCACAGGCTGCTGAGTAAGTTTGGGAGAATCCAAACCAGAAAATGAACTGGAAGCATCACGCAGCGTCACCGTCTATCTTGAAGATCTATCTTCTGCAAAAGATTTTTATCAGGCGAGACTTCTTGGTTCCCATCGGTGAGCGCGGTGGGCGGAGCCAAGAAAAAGAGTATCTCCAAGATGAGTGAGATGCAGGCAACTCAAGTGCAGAAGCAGCAACCGACAAAGAAATCTAAGGGAAAGCTAGAATTCGAGAAGAAAGAACGAAGCATGAAGTTGCCAGACGTTAATAGCGAGAGGTTCCTTGCAGACCTCTCCAGAATGGGTGCCGTGACCCCCTACTCTGTCGCTTCTCAATTCAATCTTAAGATAAGTCTGGCCAAAGACCTGCTTGAGGAGCTGGAAAGAAAGCGTATTGTCAAGTCCGTAGGGGGCAACGCTAGAGTAAGAATATACCAAGTTGCCGCCGCGTCTTAGACAGTCCACGGTCAAATGATCCTCGGTTAGTCGGCTAGATTCTCTCCATCCTTATCCTCTTACCAGACCCAAGTTGCTTGAACATTTCTAAGTTGTCCGTGACCTTGCCGACCACGTTTACTGGGCTGTAGGGCTGGGCTCTGTTGAAGAAAACGCATAAGGCGGAGCCCAAGGGCAAATAAGCTATCGTCCCAGCCTCCACCTGCATCTTGGACTTCTCGCCTCCAACCTTGACAGGTACCTCAAAGTAGACAGCCCCCTCCATGAGAGCGGTTATACCATTGATTGGCATGGCCCTGAGTAATGCCTCGACCGTTCTGGGTGCTAGAAATCTGATGAACTCTCCTTTTACCTCGCCAACATACTCTACTGAGAACCTTACTGCGGTTCTAGAGACACTTTCCGTCAAGACTCCCACCAACAAGAGGTTCCTATGCCGGGCACGTGAAGAACATACATCTTATCACTGTCTTGACAGAATCTTCGCGAGATTCGCTACTACTTCATCGAGATCATCTTGCTTCACCATCGGATGTATTGGGAGAGAGAAGACCTGCCTTGCTGCTCTTTCGGTTTCGGATAGACTGCTTCTGTAGGAGCCACTCAGGCGGCGATAGAATGGGAGGAGGTGGACCGGCGTCTCGTAATATACTGAAGCCCATATGTTCTTGGCGCGCAGTCTCGCCACAACCTTATTTCGTTTTCCCGCATTGGCACCCCTCAATCTGACTGTGTATAGGTGCCAAGCGTGCTTTCCACCCTCAGGCTCACCAGGTAGTTCGAGTTGCTTGAGGTCTTTGAGTCCATTTGAGAGGTAGTCTGAGTTTCTTCTACGCTTATCCAAGAAGATTGGAAGCTTCTTGAGTTGTGCCGTCCCGATTGCCGCGGAGATCTCGGTCATGCGGTAATTGTGACCTAACCTAGAGACCCAATATGGCCTCTCCTCGCCGTGTACCCTGACAGTTCTAAGTTTTTCAGCCAGTTCGCCGTCGTTAGTTGTCACCATTCCACCCTCACCGGTCGTCATGTTCTTGACTCCGTAGAAGCTGAAGCAGGCCATGTCGCCTATGGAGCCAACGCTCTTTCCCTGATACTCAGCCCCGTGAGCTTGAGCCGCATCCTCTATGACCGTCAGTCCACGTTCTTGCGCGAGATCCATTATGGGCCCCATGTCTGCTGGAAACCCATAGAGGTGTACAGGGATTATTGCGCTTGTGCGGGTTGAGATCTTGCTCTCTATGTTTTCAACTCTTAAACAGTAAGTCTTGGGATCGATGTCTATAAACACTGGCCTCGCTCCCGCCAAGAGTACGGCTTCGGCGGTTGCTGAGAAAGTGAATGATGGAAGAATGACCTCGTCTTCGCGGCCGATCTCTGACACGAGAAGTGAAGCGTGCAAAGCGGCTGTGCCGCTATTCACTGCGACGGCGTATTTTGTGCCTACATATTTGGCAAATTCCTTTTCGAAACGGAGAACTCTTGGTCCGGAGCCACTCTTATCAGTCAGAATACCGTCCCTGAGGACCTCAGTGGCGGCTTCGATCTCTTCCTTTCCTATTGACGGCTGATTTATTCTTAGAGGGCCCCGCACATGCGAACCTCCTACCGGTCGTAACCTTGAAGAGGTTAGTTTCGGTCATCTTAAGCCTTGCTGACTGATTGATCCTCTTAGATCAGAGTTGGACAGTCTATCGAGGCTAGCGAAAAGCAGCAGTACAACAGGAATTCCATGCTACCTGTTCGGCTTCTCTCTAAAAAGACGACCAAGACGAGGGGTGACATACCGATCCCTGAGGCCTCTTCGCCGATCTGGTTGAGCTGTCAATCAACGAGGATTAGTGGAAGACAGACTCATTCGAAGCAAGATATTAATAGATTTCATCCAAAGAACTCACTGACAGTAGAGAACGTCAATCACCACAATCTTAAATATGCGGCGAATTTCCTGAAGGCGACTTGTGTAGGCATATAAGGAAAATCCTTCGTGTTCAAACTCGGTGGTTCAGGTGGCCCGTGAAGAAGAACAGGCATTGAAAAGGGATGTGGGCTGGTACGGATCCTTCTGCATGGGCTATGCCGATGTCGGTGCTGACATATACATAGCGCTGGGTCTTGTTGCCTTCTATGCGGCTGGAGCCTCTCCGTTAGCGTTTGCCATAGCGTCTATCACCTACATCTACACAGGATTGGCGTACGCTGAACTTGCTTCAGTCTACCCGTACGCGGGGGGCGCAAGTCTACGCCATGAAGGCTTTCAACGACCTAGGGGGCTTCATAGCGGGTTGGGCCGTTATGCTCGACTACACCGTAGACATAGCCTTGTTTTCTCTTGCCACGGCAGGCTACTTGAGCTTCTTCTTTCCGTGGATTGCCACTTCAACTGTAACTCTGACATTTCTTGGTCAGACCCCTACCGTACATCTTCTGGGGATAGTCGCCGTAGCCGTAGTGGCGGTCCTACTGTTTCTGAACTTCATCGGAATCAGAGAGTCTTCACTTTTCAACGAACTTCTCGTCTCTCTCGATCTCATTGTTGAGATCTCGATTCTTGCTTTCGGTTTCGTACTGGCCTTCTCTTTTGGCGAGTTTCTTCAGCAAATAACAGTTCTCGGGGCGCCAACTTTGTTTGCTCACATCTCCTACATGTGGTCAGGAGATTTTCAGTTTCAAAATTTTGCATACGGCGTCACTCTGGCCATGACATCTTTCATCGGCATAGAGTCGATTGCACAAGCTGCCGAGGAGACTAGAAGACCGGCCCGGTGGATACCTCTGGCAAACAAGCTCTCCATATTCTCAGTGCTGATATTTGCACTTGGACTTTCAGCGGTCAGTATGGGCATGATGCCATGGGAGAATTTGGCGGCGGCCCATGACCCTATGGCCGCAATAGCTAGGAACATACCCGTCGTAGGGGCCTACTTCGCTCCGATAGTAGCAATAACGGGATTCGCAATTTGCCTCGTTTCGACGAATACTGGAGTGATAGGGGTTTCAAGGGTTGTGTTCTCCATGGGGAAATTCAGACTTCTACCAAGATGGTTCTACAAGGTCCATGGGAAATTCAGGACCCCCTATCGGACCATACTTGTCTTCGGCTTGATAGGGGCTTCAATGTCGCTTCTGGGTGAACTGCACTTGGTCGCGGACCTGTACAATTTTGGAGCCTTATTATCCTATATGATTGTCAATGTATCGCTGATAGTTCTGAGGAACAGTGAACCAGAAGCCTATAGAGCGTGGAAGGTACCTGGAGACATCAGAATTAGACTTAATGACAGGGCCTTCATTGTGCCACTCATAAGTGTGGCAGGAGCAATTTCATGTACTGCCATATGGGTTTTAGTGATTGGTTACCATCCTGTGGGTAGGTTGCTTGGGGGTATTTGGATTGCTGTCGGCATCGCCGGGTTCTATCTTCTCAGAAGACGGATGAACCTGTCAATACTCTCTAACGAAACAGGTAAGACCATTCACCCTTCGGGATATGTCATGAACGCGCTGGTTCTTGTCAGAACCCCTGAGGATGAGGAGACCGTGGTGCAATCGCTGGTGGAATCTGTTGACAGACGATTCAGACTCACTCTGCTCAACATCATAGACCCCGCAGATCTTGGGCTATCTATGGATGATAGAAGGGAATACGAGCAGTTGAGGAGGAGCCAGATGGAGACTTACGAGGAACTCAATTCTATTGCGAAGAGACTCAGAGCCGAAGGATTTGCCTGCGAATCCAGAGTTGAAGTAGGTTCGCGCAAGATGGTCCTTGAAAAAGAATTGGAGTCTGACCGAAACGATGCAGTCGTATTAATAAAGAGGAGAACTATGAGAGGTGACGTTGAAAGGGAGCGGGAAGATACTATCAGAGCAATAGTATCCAAGTATCCAGGGAAAATGATGGTTGCGAGGAGAGTGGAGAAGTGATGAGGAAAAATGTAATGCTGATTTTGAACGTCTTCACGGAGACTAAGAAAATGGATAAAGTGGCAGAAGATCTCGCAAATCTCCCAGAGATAATCGACGTTTACGAGGTGACCGGAGAATATGATATCTTCGCTTTAGCAGGTGTGGATGACATTGCGTCTGTAAGGAGTCTCCTCAAGAACAAGATACTCAAGATCGACGGCATCAGAAGTACTGTGACCTCAGTCATACTGCATACTATCAAGAAGGATGGAGAACTCGTATATGAGTGAGGTTCATTCAGGAAATGATAGGTTCAGTAAGATACTGATACCCATGGCAGACTTCGTTAGCAAAGAGAAGATAATTCACGGACTGCAAGTCTTATCCGTCTTCAAGAACCCGCTGGTTGTACTGCTTCACGTGATTGAGGTACCCAGTCGAACACAGACTCTTAATTCGTATCCCTACGAGAAGGAGATTGCCGACCATAGGAGTAGACTTGAATCTGTTGCAGACTGGCTGAGGGGCCAAGATTATGATGTTGAGGTCAAGGTCGCGATTGCCAGAAACATCGTTGAGGGGATAGTCTCAGAAGCGAATCTGGGAAATTATGACGCCGTCCTGATGCTAAAGAGAAGGATGCGTAAGGGCTTCTCGAGGATGTTCCACAGGAGTACAAGCGAAACCGTCATACGTTCTGTTGAATCCGTAGTTCTCACAACACTTGTCGACTATCAGTGAAGCCCTGACTCCTTTCGAACCTCCCTGTAACGTGAGCGTTGACCGTGCGGATACAACGAAGTTGTGGCGCCCTAATCCTTAACATGAGACGATTGGCGCCGCTATTGGCAGCTGTGCGCAACGAGTTCCGATGGCTGAACGATTCAAACTTATGGTTTATTATGTTGGATATGCGCCTGGGCTTACGGCTTCCCTACAGTAATTCTTTGGGAGATCTTAACGCAATACTTATTATTACGTGTCATACCTCTTGCTGATCCGCATTTATGGGGGGTAAGTTAAGATGTCTTTGCCTCAAGCAACTGGTCAACAAATACTTATACTAAAAGAGGGGTCAACCCGAACTAGGGGCAGAGAAGCGCAACGCGCGAACATTACAGCAGCTCGAATAATAAGTGAGGTGGTTAGGAGCTCGCTAGGCCCCAAGGGCATGGACAAGATGTTGCTGGATACCTTTGGCGATGTGGCGGTTACAAATGACGGAGCGACAATCCTCAAGGAGATGGAAGTTGAACATCCTGTAGCAAAGATGATGGTTGAGATTGCCAAAACACAAGACCAAGAGGTTGGGGATGGAACAACTACAGCGGTCGTCCTAGCTGGGGAACTCCTTAACAGGGCACTGTACTTGATGGAGAAAGACGTCCATCCGAGTGTGATGGTGGAGAGCTTCGCGGAAGCTCTTGAGAAGGCGAGCCGCTACCTCGACGAAATAGCCATCAAGATCGACCCTTCGGACAGAAGAATACTTCGCAAGATCGCGGATGTTGCTATGGCGACAAAGATACTCGCTGAGGAGAAGCTGGCAAACCTAGTCGTTGAGGCTGTCCTCACGGTTGCCGAGAAGAGGGCTGGAAAACATACCGTAGACATAGAAGACGTAAAGGTTGAGAAGAAACCCGGGGGCGGCATCTCCGACACCAGACTGATAAGAGGTCTAGTTATTGACAAGGAGGTCGTCCACGCGAGGATGCCTAAACGAGTGGATGAGGCCAAGATTGCGCTGATAATAAAACCATTTGAGATTGAAAAAACAGAATTCGACTCAAAACTTTCAGTGGAAAGACCGGAACAGCTCGAGGCATTCATCAAGAAGGAAGAGAAACTCCTCGAAGAGATGGCAGAAAGGCTCGCTAGCACAGGAGCCAATGTTCTGTTGTGCCAGAGAGGAATAGATGATGCGGCACAACACTACATGGCGAAGAAGGGAATACTTGCGGCTAGGAGAGTGAAGGTCTCAGACATGGAGCGGCTAGCCAAGGCTACAGGCGGCAGAATAATCACCGAAGTAGACGGTCTAAAGCCGGCAGACTTGGGATACGCTGAACTCGTTGAGGAGAGAAGGGTTGGGAACGATAGAATGCTCTTCATTGAAGGATGCAAGAATCCTAAGGCTGTCACAATATTCGTTAGAGGAGGCACCGAGAGAGTTGTAAACGAGGCGGAGAGGGCTTTCCACGATTCATTATGTGTTGTGCGGGATGTTATTCAGGATCCCAGGATAGTCGCTGGCGGAGGCGCGCCGGAGATTGAGATTGCCAGAAGGCTAAGGGAATATGCAAAGAGAATCTCAGGGAGAGGGCAACTCGCAATTCTGGCATTTGCAGAGGCCCTTGAGTCCATTCCAATGGCGTTGGCAGAAAATGCTGGTCTAGACCCCGTTGACATTCTGGTAGACTTGAGGGCAAGACATGATAAAGGCCAAATTTGGACCGGCGTAGACCAGCTCAAAGGAAGAATCGGTGACATGCAGAAGCTAGGTGTATATGAGCCACTCTCCGTAAAGATACAGGCGCTTGCCTCAGCGAGCGAGGCGGCGAGTATGATTCTGAGGATTGATGACATGATTGCAGTGGGCAAAGCTGCGGGAGAAACAAAACCTCCGAAAACTTCAGAGGAGGGTGCTGGTGAAACAGAAGAGTCCTAAGATTCCGCCTCAAGTCCTAATAGGACCGCAAAAACTTACAAGATTCGAAAAGGCTAGGATAGTGGGCGCTAGGGCACTGCAGATCTCGATGGGGGCACCAGTACTAATAGACCTAGACGACACCGCAAAGTCTCCCATAAGCATAGCCCTCATGGAGCTCAAAGCAGGCATTCTCCCAATAAGTATTAGAAGAAGTCTGCCAGACGGGACCAGCCAGAATATTCCATTAAGACTGTTAGTTAGTAGAGAAAAGTGGGAAACAGATTGAAGTAGCTCGAGTCAAATCTGGTACGTCTTCACGAGACTAATTGGAAGCTTACACCTAATTCTTGTAAGCCACGCTCGCTCCTCAAGACCGGCGGTTGCTAGTCGCCGCGGCAGGCAGAACTCCAATCACTATCTTAACGAAGACATTCACTCAGGCCAGAACCATCGAAGATCGATGTTACGGAGAGGTGATTTTTATGGCTCTAGTTGGGCACTATCTCACAAGCCATGCACTGAATGCATGCAGTTTCGTTGACTGGGTCAGACTTCTTCTCTGATAGCGGGTGGCCCGAAGTCTCAGTCCATTCGAAGACAAAGACTGGACAGACCGAAATGCAGATTCCGTCAGCGTTGCATGAGTCGAAGTCAACAGCTACGTCGGTGCCATGGATCCTAAGTTTGTCTGGCAGCTGGACATCTCCCATACCTTGTGGCCGGCGTGTTCCCCGGTCACCCTAAGGTTCTTTTGGAAATCAGGGTCTATGGGCAATCTGTTTTACCTCCCACCGTCTGGCTAACCTTCATGCTTCTGGAGTCGTTATGTTACTTGGAGTATGCCTCTACAAGGTCTCTTGCCGTAATTATGCCTGCTATGTCATGATCTCTTGTTACTGGAAGTCTCCTGATATGGCGTGAGACCATTGTCAGAGCTGTCTTGTGGATGCTACTTCCCGCAGGGATTGTTATTAGGGGAGTCGAGACCAAGTCTCCAGTCTTCGTCTTCATCGAGAGTCTGCGGGCCAGAACCTTAGTCAGTAGGTCACGCTCGGTGAATATGCCTTGGGCTTTACCTGAGTCTTTGACCAAGACGCTGCCGATTCTCATATCCCCCATCATCTTGGCAACCTTCTCAACAGGTGTCTCCCAATCTACCATTACTACCTTCCTGGTCATTACGTCGTCGACTTTAAGCATAGTCTCCGGAATCTTGGGTAGGGTTCGGATCAAGTCTGACGCAGTGATTATCCCTGCAACCTTACCCTCCTTAAGGACGATGAGCCTGCCCTTTTCCCTGATCATTGTCTGGGCTGCCTCCTTTATTGTGTCAGAAGGCTTGACTGTTATCAGTCGCGTTGACATTACTTCCTTGATCTTGACTTTTGCTGGGTCTCTGTCTGCAGCTATGACCTTGCTGAGAAGGTCCCGTTCCGTAACTATGCCTATTGGCACGTCTTTCTCCGTGACAACCAAGCTACCGACGTGTCTTTCACCCATAATCTTGGCTGCGTCTTCCATTGATGCTTCAGGATTTATTGTCAAGACAGTTGTGGTCATCACGTCGACTACGTGAAAATGTCTCTGGTATTCTCGGTAGGCAATTTCAGAAATTGTTGGGAACTCTTCTCTGAGCGACTTGGACATGTTATGTCCTTGAGATTTGATAGGAAGTTGGCATGACTTAAGAGTTTCTTTGATCCAACACTCTATCCCCCCAACGAATCCGGATCGATGAGCTCGCAGTTGATTTCTGGGTCATGCAGACATTACTGACGTTAGATGACTGTGATCAGACCGGAGGAGGAACTCAGGCAATTGTTGGCCGAGGTCGTTGAAGTCGAGTTGATGCTTCAGCCGTCACTTACTTGTCGGGGCTGTCATAGCGTAGGCGTCTACCCCATCGTAATAGTAGCGGGGTATCCTCCTGACAATCCTAAACCCTAGCTTCTTGTACAGACTCATCGCCTGCTCATTTGTGACTCTGACCTCGACGAAGTTCTCTGTAGAACCGTTGCTTGCAAGGGCAGAGATTGCTGAAAGCATGAGAGCGCTGGCAATACCTCTTCTTCTATAGTCTTGCATGACGGCTATTGATACAATGTGACCCTTTCTGATCAGCCCCATGCGGCCTAGATCGGAGAGGCCAGTCTCAAGCCGACACATGACATAGCCAACTACCTTCCCTTGGACCTCAGCGACCAGAAATGCATCCGGGCAGTTCTTGTAAACGTCCAGAAAGAAATGGGGACTGTAGTTCTCTGGGAGGCAGGCCCTATTGATCTCCATAACCTTCTCGAGGTCTTCACCCGAAAACCGTCTGAGGGTTACCTCGGAAGCTAGGTTCATCTCATTACCGCGGTTGAGATTGAGGACTATTAATATAAGCGTTTGTAGTCTAACTTGGTAACAGTTTCAAGCCAGTAACTGCAATCGATGTCAATCGTCAGGGAGAGCAGAACTTGAGTAGTCAGTCGACTTCAAAGCTTGTCTACGAGTCGCCGTACTCCCTAGCTGACTTAAGGGCTATGGTGAGTGAACATTTCAGTGTGGTAGACGCTTTCATCGATGTGGCAGGAACGCCCACCTTCATAATCACACCTGAACCTGTCAAGGCGAAGTTCAAGGGCCTCACAAGACGGTTGTCACCTCTCCAACTGTTTCCCGTTTTAAGAAGTGGTAAGACTGCCCTTGTGCTTAAGGTGTTCAGCAAACCTCCTGTGAAGGCTGATAGAAAGGGACTAAGCCTAATCCTCTTCGCCGTGACTTTGACCACGATCCTCATTGCAGGTTACGTTTTGTGGATTGGAAATCGGCTTTGGAGCGAGATACTTATGCCCAAGGCGAACCCCTATCTTCAGGCAGCAATCTACACAGCCTGCCTTGCCGGAATAATAGGTTCGCATGAGTTGGGGCATAAGATCGCGTGCAGCCGCCACGGTTTGGCTGCCTCAACACCTTACTTCATACCTGGTTTCCCACCCTTCGGAACCTTCGGAGCACTGATCTCTCTCAAGAGTCCCCCGACGAACAAGGACGAGTTGTTCGACATAGGCGTCGCTGGTCCCCTGACTGGATTTGCAGTAGTGATTGTTGTAACACTTCTAAGCATGGCCTTGGGTGTACCTGTTTCCGAAGTGCAGGTCAAGAGTCTTGAAGAGCAGAATCTTGTCGGGCCAGTCTCTTGGCCCAGCTCACCCCTCCTATTCTTGGCGTTGTTCTGGATCGTTGAAACACTCAAGATCTTCACATTGCCGCAGGGATGGACACTTGTACTTGCTCAGGTTCTCTTTGCTGCTTGGGTCGGATCGCTGGTGACGTTTCTTAATCTTCTGCCGATCTGGCAACTTGACGGTGGACACGTATCGGGGGCAGTCTTAGGCCGCAAAGGGCATAGGCTCGCCTCAACAATAGGTCTCGGTGTCCTAGTCGTGAGTGGATACTGGTTTTTCGCCCTATTCTTGATTCTGCTTATGACAGCCAGCAGACATGCATGGATGGCCGCGGAGCCTCTTGAGGACGTTTCTCCACTCTCCCGATGGCGAACCGTATTCTTCCCGGTAATATTGGCAGTTCTAGTGTTGTCATTCGTGACACCACCGGGCTGAGTTGCCAGTCATCTTGTGCATCACGTCCGGCAAATCCAACCCTTTGGCTGGAAGGAAGTCAGATGAACTACTTCTGGCACTATTGGAAAGGACACGCACAAGCCAGAAGACATCAGTTGAAGATCTCGCTACCGCAACGAGATCCTCACTCGGGACTGCAAAAGATATGGTTGAAGGCTTGGCAAATGCAGGCACACTTACTCTTGAGGACTCAACAATCGTGGTGTCATACCAGAATCGCATCAATCTAGCTTTGGAGGCGATTATCAAAGGGGTAGATTTGGAGAGGGTTTGCAGAGCTCTGGGCTTCAGGGAGTTTGAGGATATCATGGCTGAAGCGTTTCGTGCTAACGGTTTTGAAACGTACACCAGATTCCTCCTCAGACATGCCAACAAAAGGTACGAGATAGATCTTGTTGGCAGAAGAGGCTTCACAGCACTTTGCGTTGACTGCAAACATTGGCGGCGCGGCCTATCTAGAGGTCGACTCTCACAAGCTGTGAAGAAACAGATTGAGCGAACAGAGATACTAGTGAAGGAAATTGAGAAATATCGAACCAAACTTCACATTCCACTGAAACACAAAACGTTTTTCATACCGATCGTCCTCACCTTAGTCGATACTGAAAACAGAATGATTGAGCAGGTACCGGTGGTCTCAGTCCTCAGGCTCAGGAGTTTTCTCCAAGAATTTGACCTACACCTCGACAGGTTACGTCTCACAGAGCTGAAACCCAGCAGAAATTAAGACTCCCGTCAAGGAAGGAGGCATCGTGATGAGGATAGTGCTTGACATCCCCTCCAAAGCATTGGACCTCGATCACACAATGTCATGTGGTCAGGTATTCAGGTGGACTAAATCCGGGGACTGGTGGCTTGGGACCTTGGGGAAAGCACTAGTTAGGATGCGACAGAAAGAACTGTGTCTGGAGATTCAGTCCTCAACTCCGATTTCGAGGTCCATGGTTGAAAGCTACCTGAGGCTTGATGATGATCTTTCCCAAATCCTAAGAGAGTTACTCAAGGACAAAACGTTCCGAAGAGTTACAGAAAGCGTCCAGGGAATAAGGGTCTTAAGGCAGGACCCTTGGGAGTGCTTGGTGTCCTACATTATTTCAAGAAACTGCAATATTCCAATGATCAGGCGGGTTCTGAACAACCTCTGCCAAAGGTTTGGCGAGGAAATCGTATGGAGTAATCATGTTGGCTATAGCTTCCCTACACCCGAGTCGATATGTGAGGCTGAGTTACTGGACCTCACGAAGTGCAGATTTCGATACGGAAAAAGACAAGCTCTCGAGCTGAAAGAGATGGCGAAGCTTGTCTGTGAAGGTGTAATCGACTTCGATATGCTAAAGATGATGCCTTACGTGGAGGCGAAGGCTACTCTGATGTCTCTCGATCACGGTGTCGGGAACAAAGTAGCTGACTGCGTCCTGCTCTTCTCTCTTGAGAAACTTGAGGCATTTCCAGTTGACGTTTGGATAGCAAGGGCAGTTGTCCAGCTCTATCGCAGTCATATAAGACCAGACCTCGTAAGGAGAGTAAATACGAAATCGCCTCTGACCCCGCAAGACTATCGGGGTCTAAGTCATTTTGGTCGACTACACTTCGGCCGTTACGCAGGGTATGCCCAAGAGTACCTTTATCACTGGAAGCGGATACAGGAAAACAGATGTGCCTCTGAATTTGCCTAGATGACTTTTGATATGTTATCCGTCGGACCTTGCTTTCCTTTGTAGGACTAGCAAATGTAAAGGGGTTTTGTGGCTAGCATCTCAATGTTGAAGTTCGTGTGGACAATGGGTAACAAGAATAATGCATTTATAAACTCGGCAAGGTGTGTTTAGATCACGAAAGGGGCCAATCGGGATAGTGTTCACATGTACCTTATCGGTGAAGCTTTGGTCGGGAAAGAACCTGAAGTTGCTCATGTAGATCTGATAATGGGAACCAAAGACGGCCCGGTTGGACAAGCATTCGCCAACGGTTTGGGGAATTACTCCGCAGGCCACACACCACTGCTGGCTGTCATCAGGCCAAACCTTCCTTCAAAGCCTTACACACTGGTGGTTCCCAAAGTCACTGTCAAGGATATCTATGAAACTGCCAAGATCTTTGGCCCAGCCCAAGCCGGGGTTGCCAAGGCAGTTGCAGACGCAGTGGAGGAAGGTCTGATCCCGAAGGATGTTGTTGAAGAATGGGTAGTTCTTTGCAGTGTCTTCGTTCATCCAGAGGCAAAGGACTACCGCAAGATCTACCAGTACAACTACGGTGCCACAAAACTTGCCATAAGAAGGGCCCTAAGCAAATATCCTAGCATTGAGAAGATAATCTTTGACAAAGACAGGGCGAGGCACCCAGTCATGGGTTTCAGGGTTCCGAGACTTTGGATGCCCCCGTATATCCAGATAGCCTTGGACATACCTGATCTTGAAAGAACGAAGAAGATAGTTTCTCAAGTGCCAAGAAGTGACAGAGTCATATATGAGGCTGGAACCCCACTCATAAAGAAGTACGGCACAAGCGTCATACAGGAACTTCGAGAGGTTGCAAGAGACGTCTTCATAGTCGCAGACCTGAAAACTCTTGATGTTGGTCAGGTTGAGGTTGACCTCGCGTTCGAAGAAACGGCTGACGCGGTTGTCGCTTCGGGCCTTGCGTCCCGAGACACCCTTGATAAGTTCATCTACGAAGCCAGAAGGCTCGGAATCTACGCGATTATCGACATGATGGATGTCGCTGATCCGATAAAGGTTCTAGAATCCCTGAAAGAAATCCCTGATGTCGTGATACTCCACAGAGGGATAGATGAGGAGCGTGGAGGGAAGACGAGATGGGAACTCATCAAAGACATCAAGACCAAATTCAAGGACAAAAGACTCCTCGTCGCCGTAGCCGGTGGAATAGAGCCAGGCAATGTACCGGCTGCTCTGAAGGCTGGGGCAGACATACTGATAGTTGGAAGATACATAACGCAGTCAAGGGATGTGGAACATGCGGCGAAGGAATTCCTCACACAGATAGGCCTTGACATGGACCTCTTCAGAGTTCACGTCGAATGAACTCTCTGAGCTGGTTTCCCTTCTTCCTCAGTCAGAAATGGGTAACTGAGGCTGCGACTTTGGATGTTCTTGAAGCCATCAAAGGAAGAAGGAGCGTCAGAAACTTCAGAGACAAGGAAGTCTCAAAGTCCAAACTCGAAAAGATCATTGAGTGCGGCACGTTAGCGCCGAGCGCAGGGAACCTGCAACCATGGGAGTTCGTTGTGGTCAGGGACTCACAAAGGAAAAGAGCCCTCGCGGCTGCTGCACTCCACCAGAATTTCGTTGCAGAAGGCTCAGTAGTCATAGTGGTTCTAGCTAACCAGTCCAGATCAGCTAGGATCTACGGTCGTCGAGGAGCCGAACTGTACTCGATACAAGACACTGCAGCGGCCATACAAAACATGCTATTGGCAGCTCACGGTATGGGTTTGGGAGCATGCTGGGTTGGAGCCTTCGACGAAGATGCGGTGGCTGAGGTCGTTGGGGCTCGCAACCACGTGAGACCCGTGGGGATAATTGCAATAGGATATCCCCGCTACATCCCGGAGCCCACATCAAGGAGGAAAGTTACAGAAGTCATCCATGAAGAAATGTACCCGACCTGAAAAGTCCCGAAGCGTCCGGCATCCCACAGTTTAAGGGGACCTCAGAGATAAGTAGTGACTGAACTCGATATGAAATACTTTATCCTAGCAGACGCCTACGAGAAGATAGAGGCGACTACCAAGCGTCTTGAGATTAGAGACCTGCTGGCAGAGCTCTTCAGAAAGACGCCAAAGGATGTCGTGGAGAAAATTGTGTATCTCACACAGGGGAAACTGTATCCAGACTACGTTGGGATCGAGCTCGGAATGGCCGAGAGGCTCATGGTAAAAGCGATCGCTCTAGCGTCAGGAAAGACCGAGAAGACCGTTGAGACAAGCTTCAGAGCGACTGGAGACTTGGGGGAGACTGCTGAGAAACTTTTGGGCGGAAGGACGCAGCAGACTCTTTCAGAGAAGATCCTTAGTGTTGAAGACGTCTACAAAGCCTTTGATAAGATCGCCAGAGCAACAGGGTCGGGATCTGTTGAAGCAAAGATTAGACTCCTCTGCAATCTCTTGAATGACGCTTCACCGAAAGAGGCGAAATACATCGTCAGAATGGCTTTGGGTAGATTGAGACTTGGAGTGGCTGACATGACCCTGCTTGAGGCACTCGCCATAGCCTACGTGGGCGACGTCGCAAGCAAGGAACGCCTCGAAAGAGCTTACAATCTCTCTTCAGACCTCGGTCTAATCGCCAGAACCGTCGCTTCAGAGGGCATGAGTGGCGTACTCAAGCTGAAGATCAAGGTGGGTCGACCGATCAGGCCCATGTTGGCCGAGCGTCTTTCCGATCCGGTTGAGATCTTAGAGAAACTGGGCGGTAAGGCCGCTGCAGAGTACAAGTATGACGGATTGAGAATTCAAGCTCATGTAAAGTCCAGAACGATCACTCTCTTCTCAAGAAGACTTGAGAATATCACAAAACAGTTTCCTGATGTGGTTAAACATATCCAGCAGTCTGTGAAGACCGAGGATGCCATTATTGAGGGCGAATGTGTCGCTGTCGCCCCCAACACCGGGGATATGCTCCCTTTTCAGATGGTCAGTCAGAGGAGAGGAAGAAAGTATGAGGTCGAGAGGATGATGGGAGAAATTCCTGTCAAGGTCTTTCTATTCGATCTTCTCTATTCCGATGGGATTGACTACACAGTCAAACCTTACCCTAAGAGAAGGGAGGCCCTGGTTGGAATCATGCAGGGAAATGACTGGATTGGGATTTCCGAACAGCTGGTAACTTCCGACCCTCAAGAGATTGAACAGTACATGGAGAAAGCCATCTCTGATGGCTGCGAAGGCTTGATGCTCAAATCTATTGGTACTGATTCAACCTACCAGGCTGGAGCAAGGGGCTGGATCTGGATAAAGTACAAAAGGGCATACAAGTCTGAGATGGCTGACACAGTAGACCTCGTTGTGGTGGGGGCTCTTCATGGCAGAGGGAAAAGGGGTGGAAGTTACGGGGCGCTCCTTCTCGCGGCCTACGACGTGGATGAGAATGTTTTCCGCACGGTATGTAAGTGCGGTTCCGGCTTCACGGACCAGGACTTAGAGGAGCTTCCTAAGAAACTCAAACCCTTCCAGATACCACACAAGCACCCAAGGGTTGATTCAAGAATCTCAGCAGACATCTGGTTCGTCCCGAACCTAGTACTTGAGGTAATCGGTGACGAAATCACGCTCAGTCCGGCCCATACAACATGTATGGGGGCAATCAGGCCTGGCAGCGGATTAGCTGTGAGATTCCCCAGATTCACAGGTAACTATAGGCTTGACAAGTCTCCCGAAGACGCTAATACTACAAAGGAGATTCTTGAGATGTATAACAGTCAGCTAAAGAAGCTGTCCGCCGAGTAGTCTAGATCCGGCGGCCAAGCTATGCTGCCAGCCGCCATTGAAAGAGTTGAATCATTTCTTAAATGCCCGGTGAGTGTTCTCTAACACACTCAGTTGCCCAGCCACCAATACGTTCGGCGCGACCTTGTTGGCGGCGTCTCACTCTGCCTTTCGAATGCGAGAAAGAGTTAGTGTGACACTATCGCCGACGCAGAGGCCGCTACTCGCGTACTCCTCTCTGGACATGACCCAATTCACCTCATTGGGTGACCTAGTGAGCTGTTGAAGACCAATGGGAATCGCAGATACAGCCATGTGGATCGAGTCTGAGATCTGCTTCTCCAGCGGTTGATTTATCGGAGAGATTATCGGCCTTGGTGGTTGGTCCGGGTTCTCCTGGTGGAGTTCGATGACTACCAAGACTTTAAGTTCTCCCTTCTGCGAGATGGTCCTGACGGTTCCGGTCTTTTCAAGCTGCACGTTCCTTAACCTGTCCTTGACCCATCCAGTATTTCTATTGTGCTTGAATAAAAACCATATTGATTCTATTCTTGGCTAAGATTGACAAGACTTAACGCAACGAGATAGACCCACACTATGGTTGAGATGCCCAGACCAAGAAGGATTAGGGAAAGCCTGACATAGTCCCTAAGCTTTGCGTGTTCCCTCAGGCCTAGCTCGTCGAGCATCAAGATAAGAAACACCAAGGAGATACACATCATAACAAATTGGTAGCTGAAGAATATGTTCTCCCAGAAACTCATCTCTGAAACCCGATCAGGATATGGCGTGTGAGTGTAGATAATGCTTAACGGGACGCTTAAAATATTACTGGGGTAATATGGTTTGTCCTCTCATGCGACTTCAAAGACCATGTGCCAGTCAGACATGTATCCCCCAACGTTTTCGCATTTTCAAAGGGTGTTAGGCTCTTGAGAACTGTGAAAGAACGGAAGTACAAGTTCGAAAGACTGGTCTTCAGGAATGAAGGGCAAAAACTAATTGGGTCACTGCTTATGCCTTCAGACACTGAATCACCGCTAGGAGTCTTGATTCTGCACGGATTCCCGGGAGTACCCCCCGTAATGAGTGACCTGGCCTCAGCCCTCTGTCAAGATGGCTTTGCGCCTATGATGATTCACTATAGGGGATGCTGGGGAAGCGGTGGTCGGTACAGTTTCTTGGGTTCCTTGGGCGATGCTCGACGAGCACTTGCATTGCTGGCTCTTAGGGGGGTAGATGCGCGTAATCTTGCAGTTGTAGGTCACAGCTTTGGAGGTCTCGTCGCGATTCACCTAGCCGCCTACAACAACAAGGTGAAGGCCGCGGTAGCTTTATGCCCGGTGGCAAACCTGAGGGAAGATTTTCCAACGCGTCGCACTAAAATGGTCTTGAGAAGGGGGCTGCCGTTTGTCGCTGGGCTAACAATGAAGAAGGCTCTGCAGGAGTGGGCGGTCATCGCTTACCGTCATGATCCGATCAACTATGTCAACAGGATATCTCCGCGACCTTTTCTCCTAATCCATGGGGATGAGGACGACGTAATCCCCGTCAGCTGCTCAAGGAAGCTCTTTTCCAGAGCTCTGGAACCCAAGGAGATGGTTATGGTGAATGAGGCGGACCATATCTTTGCAGGGAGGCAAAGGCTAGTTACGAGAAAGACAGTTAGTTGGCTTAGGTCGGCCCTTTCGTTGCGGCAGACTCATTCATAGCTTATGGATTCGGTTTCAGAAATAGGACGATGTCTTAGGTAAATCACACATGTAAATTGTCAAAAAAATGGGTGGGGGTTTGGCCCCTCAATATTTGGTGGGTGTCTTTGAGATCCCCAGCATCTCTCTTGCTTCTGTCGGTGTCGCGACCGGCCTGTTCAGTTCCTTGGCTATTCTTACTGCTCTGGCGACAAGCTCTGCGTTACTCTTCGCTCTGACTCCCCTTGCATAGTATACATTGTCCTCCATACCGACTCTAACATGCATCCCAAGAATGATGGCCAGAGTTGTCAGTGGAACCTGATGTACACC